>Ga0310900_10000728_pt1 | contig 11884 bp, 9 predicted proteins | sample C24D1metaG_FD_203879 | JGI IMG/M metagenome (GOLD analysis project Ga0310900, IMG submission 203879) | Lab incubated soil microbial communities from West Virginia University Organic Research Farm, Morgantown, WV, United States - C24D1 | ecosystem: Environmental > Terrestrial > Soil >...
TGCCTGGCTGCACGCGATCCAAAGCGCTCAACACTGGATCCATTTCGAGACCTACATCCTCCACGACGACAAGATCGGGAAGGTGTTTGCGGATGCGCTGTGCGAGCGCGCACGGGCCGGCGTAAAGGTGCGTGTCCTGGTGGACTGGCTCGGCAGTTTGCTCAAGTCGGGGCCCGGATTCTGGCGCACGTTTGCCAAGGCGGGCGTCGATGCGCGCAGCTTCGGCTATCCGACGATTGATTCGCCGCTTGGCTGGGTCTCACGCGATCATCGCAAGTCCCTCGTCGTTGACGGCCGCGTCGCATTTGTCAGCGGGCTCTGCGTCGGCGACGAGTGGTGCGACGATCCGACGTCCGGCCGCGAAGGCCAGCGCGATACCGGCGTCATGATCGAAGGACCGGCGGTCGCGGATGTCGAGGCGGCATTTGCGGAGTCGTGGTCGACCACCGGCGCTCGCATCCCCGACAGCGAATTGCCGATGGGTGCCTCGATCGCTCCGCGCGGTGATGTCTCGGTGCGAGTCGTGCCGACGATGCCGGCGACCGCAGGTGTGTTCAAGCTCGATCAGCTCGTGGCATCGGTGGCGCGCGAGACGCTGTGGATCACGGACGCATACTTCGTCGGCGTGTCCGCGTACATCCGCGCGCTGATCGCCGCCGCCGAGGACGGTGTCGATGTCCGCATGCTCGTGCCAGGAACCGTCGATGTGCTCGGCGTCGGCGCGATGAGCCGATCGGGATTCCGGGCGCTGCTCGAAGGCGGCGTCCGCATCTTCGAGTGGAACGGGACGATGGTCCACGCCAAGACTGCGGTCGCCGACGGCAAGTGGGCCCGCGTCGGATCGTCGAACCTCAACATCACGAGCTGGTTCGGCAACTGGGAGCTCGACGTCGCGATTGAGGACGTTCAGTTCGGCACGCAGATGATGGAAATGTACGAGCGCGACCTCGAGAACTCGACCGAGGTCGTGCTGAAGGCACGCAAGCTGCGCTCGGTTGAACGGCGCAGGAAGCCGCGCATCGAGGAATGGCGCACGCGCGGACGCAGCACGACTCGCGCCGCCGCGGCCGGCGCGATCCGCATGGGCCGCACCCTCGGCGCCGCCCTGACCCGCCGCCGCGAGGTCGGCCCGGCCGAAGCGATCAACCTGTTCTGGAGCTCGCTGATTTTTCTCTCGATGGGCGTCCTCGCCCTCTTCGTTCCGAAGGCAATCTCGCTCCCATTCGGCATCATCGCCGTCTGGTTTGCGATTGCCGGGTTGTTCCAGTCGTGGCGTCTCTACGTGCGCGAACGCCACGTGCATGAAGCTGGCGGCGAAGCTGTTCAGCCGGTTGAGGATAGGCGTAAGGCCCCGCACCCAAGGACCCGTCGACACGCGTGATATGATGGGTGTTTCGCATAGCCGGTAAGTGCCCAGTCGAGGATCCATGCGCAATCGGTGGATCCTCTGTGGCCGGTCCCGGCGGAAGGACACCAATCGTGAAGCCCAATATCCATCCGGAATACCAGGAAATCACCGTCCACTGCGCGTGCGGCGCGTCGTGGCAGACCCGCAGCACCAGCAAGGAGCTGCACCTCGACATCTGCTCCAACTGCCACCCGTTCTTCACGGGCCGCCAGAAGCTGATCGACACCGAAGGCCGCGTTGACCGCTTCACCAAGAAGTTCGGCGCGCAGACGGTCGAGCAGCGCAAGACCGCCGCGAAGGCCGCGAAGGACACCAGGGCCAAGACCGCGAAGAAGAAGGCCAGTTAGAGCGGGTACGACAGGGTCGCGCCAAGCAGCGTGACCAGCAGGATCACCACGGGCGCGAGCGCCAAAAAGACGATGAAGGTATAGCCCATCACGTCGCGCGCTCGCAGCCCGAAAATCCCCAGCGTCGGCAGCATCCAGAACGGTTGAAGCAGGTTCGCGAGAGCCTCGCCGAGATCGTACGACGCGACGATCCATCCGAGATGGACCTTCAGCTCGTGCGCCGCCTGCATCACGTAGGGCGCCTCGATCACCCACTTCGATCCCCCCGACGGCACGAACACCCCCAGCACCGCTGAATAAATCGCCACCACTGCGGGGAAACTTCCCGGCGATGAAATGCTGACGAATGCATTTGCCAGCCGCTCGTTGAGATGGGTCGTCGTGATGATCGCCGCGATGCCCGCATAGAACGGGAACTGCAGGATCACCCCCCACACCGCCGGCGTGGCGACTTGAACTGCATGCATCAGGCGCGCCGGCGTTCTGTGCAACAACACGCCGACGATCAGGAACGACAGATTGAGGATGTTGATGGTGATGGCGTTCAGCGGTTCGGGAGCACGACTGAAGTAACGCGCGATGAAGATCACGCCCATCGCGACGACCAGCAAATTGAGGATCGGCGAATGTTCGAGCCTGGCGCCGGGGGGAATCGGTCCCGCGGGTTTCGGAGGCTCGGCGATCTCGCTCTTACCGAGATCGATGCCGAGCAGCTTCGCGGTCTTGGCTTTTGCGGCCGGCGGCGTCGCCAGCCACATCACGAGCACGACGACAATGATTTCGATGACGACCGAGACGACGCTCTGCCAGAGAAAGATCGTGTGGCGGAACGGTATCAGTCCGCCCGGGACCAAACTCCCTGCCGAGACGATCTCGCGGATCTGCGGCTGCAGCGCTCCCGGCGTCGCCATCTGCAGCGCCGCGGATCCGCTGAGGCCCTGCGCCCAGATGCTGCCGAGTCCGAGCATGCTCGCCGCCGCGAGCGCCCGATAGTCGACACCCTCGACGCGTCTCGCCACTTCCCGCGCGAGCACCGCGCTGAAGACGAGGCTGAAGCCCCAGTTGAACCAGGAGGTCGCGAGCGCGAAGAAGGTGACGAGCGCGACCGCGCCGCGCGGCGTTCGTGCCCAGCCGGCGATCGCGCGGATCGCCTTCCCCATCGGCGCGGACGTCGCCAGCTCGTGGCCGGTGATGATGATGAGCGACATCTGCAGCGTGAACGGAATCAGGTCCCAGAAGCCGTTGCCCCAGGCATCGATCACTTGCAATGGTGAGGACGGCGTCCAGACGAGCGCCGCGAGGAAGACGAGAACGGTCGCGAGCAGCGCAAAGATGAAGGCGTCGGGAATCCAGCGCTCGGTCCACGCGGTCAGGCGCAGCGCGGCCCGAGCGACCACACCTGGTTGCTCATCCATCGAGCGGAATTCTATCTGTTAATTGAGAGGAAGCTGCGCTTCGGTGAAGCGCGCGAGCTTGCGTTCGAGACGATCGAGACGATGGCGGACGCGGACCGGATTGGCCACGCCATCGGAAAGCAGATCGAGCGCGTGCTGGCGCGCCGCCTGCAGATCCTTGAGGCGGTGCTCGTGATGGATCGCGAGCGCCTCCTTGGCCTCGCGCCTGAGCGCGGCCGCGCATCGCGGCAGCACCGCCAGTTCGTTCCACGCCTCCGCCGCCTCATGCGGACGGTGGTCGCGCCGGCGGATCCAGGCAAGGCGCCGCAGCGCCTCGGCGTGCACTTCCGGCTCTCCGCCAACGCGCTTCGCGAACTCGATCGTCTTCAGCAGCGACGCCTCGGCATTCTCACGCGCGCCGCCGCGCTCGTAGACGCGCGCCAGCCCGTAGGCTTCCTGAGCCGTCGTCGCCGCCGACGGCCCGCGCGTGACGAGCACGATCGCGCGCGCCAGGAGCGCTGCCAGCGAGATCAGGTCGAGGCGATTGTGCTCCATCACCGCCTCCAGCGGACGCGCGTCACCGGTGCGGACGAACTTGAAGAAACGCGAGGGAATCTCGTATCCCGGCACGTCGCCAACACGATGCAGTCCGGCAATTTGCTTTTCGAGCACCGACAGCGAGCAGCTCGAATCATCCGGATCGGGCGTGCCCATCGTCAGCGGCCGCTGGCGCCACATGCGCCGCGCCGGATGCAGCATGTCGAGGTGCGGCACGCCGTCGAGCGGGCATGGGACGCGATGAAACATGAAGCGCGTCTCGATCAGCGGCACATCGAAGGTCCTGCCGTTGTAGGTGCAGAGGGCGCCGTGCGACCTGGCCCACGCCTGCATCTGGCTGAGCAGCGCGCGCTCGTGCTCGAAGCCGGGCAGCAGGAACTGGCGGACGCGGATCGAGGTGCCGTCAATGGCGGCGCAGCCGATCAGAAACGCCTGCGTGCCGGCGCCGCTGAAAAGTCCCGTGGTTTCCAGATCCAGGAAGAGGAGGCGCCCGCCGATTCCGCTTGCTGACGGCCACGCCAGCGCCATCAGCCGTAACGCATCGTCACCGTCGCTGATCGTCGAGACGATGTCGCCGATCGGCAGGCGGCCGTGCAGCATGTCGGCGCGATATTCGCGATCGACGACGATCACCGCGCCATCGGAGTGCTCGACGACGGCGCCGCCGAGCGTCAATGCGGCGCGGGTAGGGTCCGGCGCTCCAAGCGGCTCGACCGGAGCCGCAGGCGGGTCTAAAGACCCGCCTCTACGATCAACGACCGGCACGGATGACGGGCGCTGCGTCCTGACGATTTCACGCAGTCGATCGAGGGTGGCCATCGCTTAGAACGGAACTTCTTCGGCTCGCTCGGGCAAAGCCTCGGTGCCGGCGAGTAGATGCTCGAGTATTCGCAGCGCCACGGTCTTCGCGAGCGGACCCGTCTCGCCGATCGGGCCGACGCACATCGGGCAGCCGTTGTCGCAATCGCAGCCGGCAATGAGCGCGCTCGTCTTCGACAGCAGCTCCGCCTGCATTCCCCACAACGGCGCGCTGAAGCCGATGCCGCCCGGATACGCGTCGTAGAGGAAGATGCGCGGTGTATCCGCCTTCGCGCCTTCGGCAGCGGGCTGATCATTCTCTCCTGTATTGACCGACAGGCCGATGTCGCGCGCGTCGCACATCAGCAGCAGCTGTGCCACCTGCTTCATCGCGAACGCCAGGCCGATCACGCCGTCGCGGCGATCGTCGGTGGCATACGGCAGCACGTTGATGATCGCGAGCGGAACCTCGAGCCAGTACGCGGTCGTGTGCATCTGCTGCTCGGGCAGATCGAGCTCGCCCGAGCCGACGTTCTCGTTGGTCTGGAAACGGATCTTCTTGAAGCCAACGACGCGAGAAACCACGTGGACTTCGCCGTGCAGCGCCACCCTCGGCGCATCCTCCGCGAAGCGATCGAGGATCGTCACTTTCGTGTAGGTGATCGCCGTGGTGTAGTAATCGCAGTCCACCTCGCGGACGTGCGCCTTGCGGCCGACGAAGTCGAGCTCCTCGACCTGGTGGATCTTGCCCTCGACCATGTAGATGGCCTTGGGATGGAGCGTCGAGAGGGCGCTCGTAAAATCGGTTTCACCGATCACCTTCGGGCCGGCCGTGTGATCGGTGATGACGAAGTTGTCCGACGAAATCGATCGCAGGCTGACGGCATTCGCGGGGTACGACTCGCTCGTCCAGTGCCACTGCCCTGCCGAATCCTCGCCGCCCGATCGATGCACGAGGCCGGATTCCTGAAGGACGGCGAGCACGTCCTGCACGTTCACCTGGCCGTAGCTTTCGTCGGTCGTGAACGGCAGCTCGAACGCCGCGCACTTCACGTGATCGACGAGGATGTGCAGGTTGTCCGGGTTCACGAGCGCGTGTTCGGGCGAGGCGTCGAAGAAGAACGATGGATGGCGCGCCACGAACTGATCGATCGGCGAGCTCGACGCCACCATCACGGCCGCCGATTGTCCCGTCCTTCGACCGGCGCGGCCGGCGCGCTGCCACGTCGATGCGATCGTCCCGGGATATCCGGCCATCACGCAGACATCGAGCGCCCCGATGTCGATGCCGAGTTCGAGCGCGTTGGTCGACACGACGCCGCGCACCTGCCCCGCGCGCAGTCCCTTTTCGATCTCACGACGGCGCAGAGGCAAATAACCGCCACGGTAACCGCGGATCCGCTCGGGCATGCCGGGCACATCCTCGAAGTCTTCCTTGAGATAGGTGGTCAGAATCTCGGTGGAGAGCCTGCTCTGTGCGAAGACGATCACCTGCAGGTTGCGACGAAGAAACTCTCCAGTCACGCGTCGTGCTTCAGCGATGTAGGAACGCCGAATTCCCAGCTCGCGATTGACGACCGGCGGATTGACGAAGACGAAATACTTTTCGCCCCTGGGCGCGCCGCTCTTGTCGACCAGCGCAAACGGCTTTTCCGCGAGACGTTCGGCCAGTTCCGCGGGATTGGCAATCGTCGCCGACGAACAGATGAACTGCGGATTCGATCCGTAGTGCCGGCAAATGCGCTGCAATCGCCGCAGGACGTTGGTCAGGTGGCTGCCGAAGACGCCGCGATACGCGTGCAGCTCGTCGATGATGATGAAGTCGAGGTTCTCGAACAGCTTCGCCCACCGCGGATGGTGCGGCAGGATCCCCGAATGCACCATGTCGGGGTTGCTCAACACGATGTGCGCGCGCGTGCGGATGGTGCGTCGCGCATCCTGCGGCGTGTCGCCATCGTAGGTGTGCACGCCGATCGCCTCGCCGCCTGTTTCGCCGATCGATTTCGCGAGCTCGTGCAGCTCCGCCATCTGATCCTGCGCGAGCGCCTTGGTCGGAAACAGATAGAGCGCGCGGGCCGACGGCTTCTTCAGGATCCGATCGAGCACCGGCAGGTTGTAGCAAAGCGTCTTGCCCGACGCGGTCGGCGTCGTCACCACGACCTGGCGCCCGTTCGCCACGTGCGCGAACGCTTCTGCCTGATGCGTGTAGAGCTGATGCACGCCGCGCGATTCGAGTGCGGCGGTGATCCGCGGATCGATACCTTCCGGGAACGGCGCGTAAGCAGCTTCGATGGCCGGCAGCCGGCGGACCGCGGTGACGACTTCGTCGGGAGTATCTGGCCGGTCGAGCGCCGCGCCGGAGTTGAGGACCGTCAGCGCCGAGTGCAGCGCGACCTGCTTGTGTTCAGAAGCCCTTAGAGCAGGCAGAGCCATGGGTAATCCTGTGAAATGCTACACGATCATCGACCGAAAGCGAAAATTAATCAAAACCGTGTTGCCGGGCTAAAGCCGGACGCCACAGGGAGTTATCGCGATACCATGCTCGACCATGGCGGCGACACTCGTCCGCAGGCTGGGCCTGTGGAGCTCAATCGGACTCGTCATCGGCATCACCATCGGCGGCGGCATCTTCCGCACTCCAGCGGGCATCGCGACGCGCGTGCCCGACCCGGTATGGATGCTCGGCGTCTGGGTCCTCGGCGGGTTGATCGTCCTCTGCGGCGCGCTGGCATTCGCCGAGCTCTCGGCGTCAATGCCCGAGACCGGCGGCATGTATGTGTATCTCCGCGAGGGATGGGGCCGCCCTGCGGCCTTTCTCTATGGATGGGCGCAGCTCGTGCTGATCCGCGCCGCCGCGCTCGGCGGCATCTCCTCGGTCTTCGGCGAGTACTTCCTCCGGGTGATCGGCATCGATCCCGCCGCGCATCCCGACTGGGCCGACTATCTGGCGGCCGGCGCCATCATCTTCGCCAGCATCACCAACATCGTCGGTGTGCACCTGGGCGCGCTCTTCGCCGGCATCTCGACGATCGCGAAGTTCGGCGCGCTCACGCTGCTCGTGCTCGCCTCCTTTGCGATGGGCGGCAGCGTCGGCGGTTCGTTCGCCAACTTCGCGTCGACTGGCGGACCGATCGATGCGGGACTGTTCGGCCTGTCGCTGATCTCGGTGATGTGGGCCTACGACGGCTTCGCCGACCTCACCTTCGCCAGCGGCGAGGTCAAGGACCCGCAACGCAACCTGCCGCGCGCCATCATCATCGGTACGCTGCTGATCATCCTCATCTACTTGACGGCCAACGCCGCCTACCTCTACATCAACCCGATCGGCGTCATGGCCAAGTCGCGGCTGATCTCGGCCGACACCATGGGCGCGCTGTTCGGGCAGATCGGTGTGTCGTTCGTGTCGGTGATCGTGATGATCTCGACCTTCGGTTCGCTGATGGGCAGCATGCTCGCCTCGCCGCGCATCTTCTTCGCGATGGCCGACGACAAGCTGTTGTTCGAACCGATTGCGCGCGTCCATCCCAAATGGAAGACGCCGCACATCGCCATCAGCCTGGCGTGCGTCCTCGGCGTCGCGATGGTGATGACGCAGACCTTCGAACAGCTCACCGACACGTTCGTGCTGGCGATGTGGCCGTTCTACGCGCTCAGCGTCGGCGCGATCTACACGCTTCGAAAGACGCAGCCAAATCTGAGCCGGCCTTACAAGGTTGTGGGATATCCGGTCGTGCCGGCAATCTTCATCGCGGCGGCGATCTACCTGGTGGTGAATGCGTTGATCACCGATCCGAAGTGGACTTCAATCACATTCGCCGTCGTGTTGCTTGGATTGCCTGTTTACTACCTGTGGTTCTCCAAACGATCGTAGAACGTCCTCAGAACATTCGTGATTGGCATCCGTCCACAACCACTGTAGTGCCGCTAATCCAGCTGGCCCTGGGTGATGCGAGAAAAGCGATCGCGGCGGCGACTTCTTCCGGCCTTCCAAAGCGCCCGAACGGCAGCTCCTGCTTCACGAACTTCGCGATCCCCTCGGGATCGCTCTGCTGCCGCTTCCACCACGATCCGCCTTCGAACATGATCGATCCGGGCGCGACCGAGACGACGCGAATCTGATCCTTCGCCAGCTGCTGCGCCAGCGATTTGGTGAGGCTGATCTCCGCGGCCTTGACCGCGTTGTAGGTCATGCGGCCGCCCGATTCGCGTCCGAAGATCGACGACACCATCACGATCGCGCCGCCGCCGCGCGTCCGGATATGTGGGACCGCCAGGCGGCTCATGCGAATCGCGGGAAAGAGCGTCTGATCGAACGCCTCCTGCCACTCCGCATCGGTCGTGGCTTCGATGTCGGCGCCCTTCGCAAGGCCGACGTTGTTCACCACCACGTCGATCCCGCCGAACTCGGTCAGCGCCGTCTCGACGACAGACTTCACGCCGGCTTCGGTCGACACGTCGGCAACCACCATCGCGGCTCGAGCGCCCGCGCCAGCCGACGCCTGCAATGACCTGGTCGCCTGCGTGAGCGCGTCCGCGCCACGCGCGCAGACGACCACGTTCGCGCCCTCGGCGACCAACGCATGCGCCGCGGCCAGGCCCAATCCGCGACTCCCACCCGTAACGATCGCAACTTTTCCAGCGAATCCGAGATCCATTAAACCTTTGACCCGTTGAACAGTTTGAACGATGGAACCGGCTACCGTCCGGTTAAGTCGTTAAGCTTCCAATCGAAATCGTGGAACACCATGCGGAACGTGTTCTTGCGGAGGAATTCCGACTCGTTCGGCACGAGCAGAGGATCGATCAGCGCGAGCACGCTGCGCTCGAGCGGGCTGCGCCCTGCGTACACCGGGGCCGCGCGTTCGGCGAGCGACTTCGTGAAAATCGGCTCACGCCACGAAAACAGGGGATTTACCGAGAGCCGCGCGTTCGGGATATCCACCCAGATCAAATCGCGGCTCTCCACGAGCTCGCTTGCCATTGTCTGCAGCTGCGAATCGAGGCGCGCGGCCGTAAAGGCTTCACTCTTGAGGCGCGGCCCGCCGATGGCGCCGCGCCCGAGCGCGAGCAGCGCGCGCGCGTCGTTGAACTCGCCGATGACTTCCTTTTCGATCGCGTCGAGCGTCAGCATCCGCCCGCCGGCGCGGAACTGGCGCCGCTCGAACGCGCCGGGGATCTGCCTGATACTGTTGGGCGGATAGTCCGCAGCCTTGCCGCGAATCGGATAGCCGTCAATGACCGTGCGCAGAACGAACGCGTTGTAGGCGTTGATCCAATAGGCCAGCTGTCGATCGGGCGCCCAGCTCTTGAGCGTGTCCGCGGAGACCTCGCCGAGCGACTGGACATAGCGATCGAACTTGCCGCGCTCCTGCTTGAGCGCCTGGTAATAGACCAGCCCGTCGCGCACATAGATGTCGAGAATCTCCTCGAACGGGCGATGCAGGGCATCGACGTCGGAAGGCGTGGGCGACTGGGCCGCCGACCGCCCAGATAGCGCGAAGACGCTGATCGCGAACGCGATCAGCATCCCGTGGGCAAGCTTGTTCATCGTTTACAGACCGGTCAGAAAGCCGTTCAGCGACTCGTTGAATGCGTCGGGCTGCTCGAGATTGGCGAGATGCCCGGCGCCGGGAATGATCACCAGCTTGGCGCCGCGAATGGCGCCCGCCATGCGGCGCGACTCCGCCACTGGAATCATCTCATCTTCGGCGCCGGTAATCACCAGCGTCGGCACCGACACTTGAGCTAGCAGCGGCGTCGAGTCGGGACGATGCATCATCCGATTGATGGCGCCTCGAATCGCGGCTGTCGATTGTTGCTTGATGAGCCGGCGGATGAATGATTCCGCGTCGGAGTTCGATTCGTTCGTGGTCTTGCCGAGGAGCTTCGGCATCATCTCCCGCGCGACACCGGATGCGCCCTCGCGATCGACGATCGCCAGCAGGTTGCGCCGGTTGGCGCGCGACTCTGGTGAATCCGCGCCGGCGCGAGTGTTGGCCAGCACGAGGCCGTCGAAAAGCTCGGGCGTCGATTGATAGAGCGCCAGCGCCGCATAGCCGCCCATCGAACAGCCGCCGACGACCGCGCGTTTCACGCCCAGCTCCCCGAGCAGGTCGACGACATCAGCGGCGTAATCGGCGATCGACAGCGCGCTCACTGAATCGAGCTCGGTGCTCCCGCCGAAACCGCGCAGGTCCGGGGTAATCAGCCGCCACCCCTGGGGAATGCTCCGCATCTGCGGCTCCCAGAGGTTCGCGCCGATCGGGAACGCGTGCAGCAGGACCAGCACGCGCAGGCCGCCATCGCCCGGCGCCGAGTCGAGATACGCAATCGTCCGGGTACCGATGTGGCAGTACTGGCGTGTCATGGGGATTCGGCGGCAGTCGCATTGTACTTCCTACCGCGTCCGAAGACCGTCAGATCTCGATGGCGCCGCCGAAGGTCTTGAGATGATCGCGAAAAGTGAAATTCGAATCGGCAGAGCGCTTCGCCAGATATCCGTCGAGATCGAGCTGCATCCTGAGCAGCTCGCCCTTGAGAAGCCGTGCGGCTTGCGCGCCCTCCCGCGACGCAATGTCCTTCGCGGTCTGAACGATGCGATCCAGATCCGACGTGGTGACGACGACCACTCCGTCGTCATCGGCGAACAGATAATCATCCAGCGTGACGGTGACCGGGCCGAGGTTCGCCGCCGCCAGCGCGGTGGCGTGCCGGCGTCGCAACTCGAGCGGTCCGTTTGGACATGTGCCGAGACTCCACACCCGAGCACCCATCGCGAGAATCGCTCCCGTGTCTCGATGCGTGCCCCAGCAGACCGTGCCGACGAGACCGCTCATGAAGGCCTCGCCGACAACAAGGTCGCCGATGCACCCCTCATCGTGGCGGCCGCCGTTGTCGATCACGAGCACGTCACCCACGTGGGCGGCGGCAATCGCCTCCAGGAACACGTCGGTGCTGCCCGCGTGCCGGGCCGGCCGGGCCGGACCGGCAGCTTTGGCGCCCCCGATGTTCGGCTTCAGGCCGTAGGGCCCAATGCGTACGGGCAGCGACAGCTGCACGCATGCATCGGCGATGAACGGCGTGGTCCAGTCAAAACCATCGAGGATGTTCGCCATCCCTCAATCATGACGGAGCGCCACGAGCGGATCAATTCGCGAGGCGCGGCGCGCCGGAATCCAGCTCGCAACCAGGGCCACCAGCAAGAGTCCGATGCCAACCATCGCGTATGTGAAGAGATCGGTGGGCGCGATCTGAAAGAGCTGCGACCGCAACACGCGACTGGCAAGCACCGCGGCGGCGAGGCCGAGAAGGACGCCGGCGATGGCGAGCCTGCCCGCCTGCGAGATCACCATGCGCAGGACCTCGCCGCGTTTCGCGCC
>Ga0310900_10000730_pt1 | contig 11872 bp, 8 predicted proteins | sample C24D1metaG_FD_203879 | JGI IMG/M metagenome (GOLD analysis project Ga0310900, IMG submission 203879) | Lab incubated soil microbial communities from West Virginia University Organic Research Farm, Morgantown, WV, United States - C24D1 | ecosystem: Environmental > Terrestrial > Soil >...
TGACGGGCAGGAATACCAATGCTCCGAAGCGCGGCAACCGCAAGCGTCGACTCCTCGCCGCAGCGCCCCCGCGCATTCCGGATCATCGTCAGCGGCGAGATCGTCCGCAGATCGCTTCCAATGTAGGCCGCCTTCTCATGACACCAGTAGTTCGTCTCCAGAATCGCATCCGCCATCGATAACTGCTTCGTGCGGTCCGCCAATTCGCTGTACAGAATACCGCGTGAATCCTCGATATCCTCCGTGTTTACCCGGTATGGCAGTACGAAATGCAGGAATAGGTGATCGGGTACCCGCTCTCCCCAAGGTACCTGCCTCCGAATGTCAAGCGTCCGGCGCACATGGCTTAAAAATAAATTTCCGTCATAGTCGGCCAAATCGTTCACCGGCATATAGGCGAATAAAAATTTGAGCGCCCAAGTCTCTTCTTCGGTCAGCTCCTGCTGAAAGATACCGAATAGCTCATGCGCTCTAGCCTCGGCGATTAGCTGCTTCTTGCGGAACTTACGCTCGATAAGCTCCATTGCTTGATGATCCAATGAGAATACGGAGGTTTGCAGGGTCAAACGTATTCACTCCTTCCATAGCTTCCCGTCTTCTCTGATGCAGAAGCTGGACTTCCCATCCGATGACGGCGCTGAAATTTGAAATAGGGTGCGGGTCGTCTCAATCACTGGTGTAATGCTCCAATGTTCGCCGTCGCTCCTTAACAAATTCAAATCGTTGGTAAATGTACCGTGACTTGCGAAGTAGTTGCGTTCACGGTAATAGAGCTTGCGCAGCTCCCACTTTATGCGTTCATCCGGCGGCTGCAAGAACGATTCCGGGCCGTCTTCATCAGCGAACACGACATAGCCCCATAACTCCGGGTAATGCATATTAATCAGACCCATCTGAGACCACACCCAATTGTCTTCCGGATATGTTTTTCCTGTATCCGGGTTGATAACCTTGCGGTATTCGCCATCCTGCACCTCTGCGCGCCATTCGACGCGCGAGAAATTGACGCGCCAAAACTCCCCCTTCGCCGGGGGACGGCCCTCAGCCGCGCACTCGCGCAGGCTCTTCCATGGCATTGCCGCCTCAATGCTCCACTTCCGGTTCGCCGCACCCGGCCGGTTCAGCTCGCCGTCGATATGCACCGCCGTCTGAAGACCGCTAATATCCCAGCCGTTAACCGGAGGGCCTCCGTCCCGGTAGGGCTTAATGAGCAGCAGATCCCAAACGGTGTTCAGCGCATTTATTTCGAACTCGTAATAGTGATGGGAGTCTCCGTCGGGATCAATAAAAATTTCAAAATCATTATCATAGAAAATAACAGAATCCCGTTCCGTCAACGTCGCCCAAATCTGATCTTCAATCAATTCCGCCGCAAAATAAAAATAATGATCGTCCCACAGCATTTTGACGCGGGTCTGCTTCGCGGGCTTTGGTCGAAGGTCGCCTTCGATATCGACAAAATCATCCGTCCAGTCCGCCGCTGCCCAGAACGGCTTATCGACCCGGCCGTCGAGAACAAGCTTCTCCGTCGCGCGCCGGCATATATAATGTTTGGGTGCATATTCGATATTCGGCTCCGGCACTCCGCTTAAATTCATGTTATCCCCTCCGGTATCTGCATTGCATTAATCTATGAAATTCACTTAAAGTGAACATTCGTCCCAGAAGCGGCGCAAGTTGTCCATTGCGATGCGGGAGGCCGCTTTACATTCCTCCATGCCTTCGAATTCAATGGTGATGTAGCCGTCATAGCCCGATTCCTTAATGAGCTTGACGATTTTGCGGATCTCAATATCCCCTTGTCCCACAATCGCTCCTCGCAAATAGTTTCCATTCGATGTCAAAAACCAATCGCCGCCGCCCGGGTGCTGATCGTACGGACGGAAATAGAAGTCCTTGAAATGAATGAGCGATGCATAAGGCAGATTCTTCTTGACGCCGATCATTGGATTTTCGTCTACGCACATGAAATTGCCGATATCAAGCGTTGTCTTAAAATTCGGACGTGCAACCTCATGCAGGACACGCTGAACCCTGTCGCTGGACTGTACGCTGAAGCCGTGATTTTCAATCGTCGTTGTAATGCCGTACTGCGCGGCATAGTCCGCGATCAGCTGACTGCCTCTCACCATGAGATGAAGATGATCCTCGAACCATTCGATCGTCATCTTTTCTTGAGGAATGGTAAAGGCGGTCACGTCATGCCTCATATGTTTCATGCCGAGCCGGTGCACAAGATCTACGTGCAGCTTGACCCTAGCCACTTCCTCGTCGAACATTTCTTCCGTATCCTGCACGAAATTCGCCGGCATCGAATAATTGGACAGCGCAATGCCAGCTTCCTTCGCCGTCTCCCGGACGGCATCAGCCAGCTCCGGGTCATCCACCAAGGAATATCCGTAAGGGACGATTTCCATATGCTCCCCGCCGTTATCGGCAATCCAGCGGATCGCGTCAAGGATGCTCATCTCTCCGGATTTAATCGCTTTTAATAAACTATAAGAGCTTAAGCCGATTTTCATCATTCTACCTCCTTAGAAAATATAAAGGGTTACTAGTTATGTGTGACAACAGCGCCGGAACCTCCGTACATTTCCAGTTCCTCGTCAAATTCCAGCTTAAGAACGGTTACTTGCTTATGCGTATCTTCCGGTGTCATATGAATCCATGTCGTTCCGGGAATGTTGAACCACGGCACTCCGCCATGAATTTCATGCGTAAGCTCTTTGCCGGAATGAAGCACCGTAATTTTTTTAATAGGATTGGATAATCCTTTCAGGCATACATTCTCTTTCGGATCGTCATACACAAAGAGGTACAACGTCTTTTTATCCTTCGAAACGGTGCTGCCTCCTAAATAATAACGGGTCATGATGCCTTCCTCTGTTCCAAACACCGCTTCTTCATGCGTGCGAATCCATTCCCCTAGTCCGAGTAAAATATCTTCTTGTCTCTTATCAATCGTTCCGTCCTCCATAGGCCCGATATCGAGCAGCATGTTGCCTCCCAGGGTGATGCAGTCACAGAACATTCGAATGATCTGGTTCAATGACTTATACTTGTCATCCGTCCCGACATATCCCCAAGAGCTGTTGATGGTGGTGCAGAACTCCCATGGTCCCTCCGGACGCGTAATCGGAATCCCTTGCTCCGGTGTCTTATAATCCCCATGTCCCTGCAGACGCGAGTTGATGATAATATCCGGGTTGAAGGATTGCAGGTACTGCTTGAACGCGGGCAAATTCCACTGCTCGGCGCTTCTCTCCCAATCTCCATCGAACCATAGCAGATCAACCTTCCCATAGTTTTCCAAAATCTCCCGCAGCTGATTATTGTTAAACTGCAGAAACCTGTTCCATTTCTCCTCATCCTGAATGCCGTCATCCGGGCTTGAAAATCTGTTCACTTTGCTCAAATCGTCCGGCACCTTACCGCCTTCATACACACTTGGATAATCGGGATGCGACCAGTCAATCAACGAATAGTACATCCCAAGGCGAATGCCTCTTTTTGTAACGGCTTCCGCATATTCTTTAATCAGATCCCGCTCTGCCGGCGTCCTCTTCACAACGTTTAAGTCACTGTACTTTGTGTCCCACAGGGCTACCCCGTCATGGTGCTTCGTCGTCAGAACGGCGTATTTGGCCCCTGATTGTTCGATCAAAACCGCCCACTTGTCCGCATCGAATTTTGCTGCCGAGAAGCCTTCCAATTGTTTCATGTAATCCTCGTAGGACATTCTCCCGTTATAGAAAGACCACGACTCAGCGACTCCATCCACGGCATAAATGCCATAGTGAATAAAAATACCGAGCTTAGCTTCCTCAAACCACTTCTGCATATTTATTTCCCCTTTCAGTTCCTTGACCCGGAATAGGTTTATCGCTAAATGAACATGTTTAGTCTTATACCTCTCTATGTCCAAATTGTAAATTTGTTGGTATGATAAGAATCAACTAAACGGATTGGTAGATAACAGGAGGCAGAATTAATGAAATGGAACTACTTCAAATCCAAACTATTTTTAAAATACATCTGGTCTTACTTGTTCATTTTACTAATCCCATTAGTGTTAATGACCCTATTCATCTACCAAAGCGCAGTCACCAATCTCCGTTCCGAAATTGAACAATCCCGTCTCAATCAATTAACGCAAACCAAAGTAATTATCGACGGCCGGATGAAGGAGCTCAGTGAAATTGCATCCCGCGTATCCTATGACAAGAGGCTGACTCCCTATCGGATTCATGATCCTTACTTCAGCGGGGAAGCCATTCAAGCGCTGGATCAATATAAAGCGACAAGCTCTATCATTGGCGAGATGTTCTTGTATCTTCACAAGGATGAGAATATTTACTCTGCGAAAGGGCTGTCGAGCCTCGACGTATTCACGGATACTTTCAACTTCCAAAGCTGGAATAAAGAAACGCTTTTCCAGGATTTAAACAATGTCAAGTTTCCAACGATGCGTCCGGCCGATACCGTCATCCGCAATTCTTATTTGCAGGATTCGATGCTTGCGTATCTTGTACCCATCACACCATACAGTCCTAACCCGCACGGAACGATCATGTATCTGATCAAGGAATCCGAGCTTACGAGTTTAATCGATTCGGTTCTGGGCAATTATCAAGGTTTGACTTATATTCTTGATAACAAAGGCCAAATTCTTGTAGACAACCGGCAAGGCGAAGCCTTAACGAATGAGGAGGCCAAATCCTTATTCGGTCTCTCTCCCGGCATTCACGATAAAATATTAGATGGCAAACCGCATTCTATCGTATCCGTAACGTCGGAGAATAACGGGTGGACATATGTAACCGTCATGCCGAGCGCGCAATTTTTCAGCAGTGTCGTGCATGTCCGCAGCTTCATCGTCATGTTATTCATCATCGTCGTTTTAGTTGGAGCTGCCATTGCTCTCGTGCTTGCCAGAATGCAATACCAGCCGATCTCTACGCTTTTGGAGTTTGCAAATTCCAAATCCAAACCGAGCCATCCGGCGGACGAATCGGCCGCAGCCGGCAACGAGCTTGACCGAATCCGGACAGCGCTGCAGGAATACAGCTCGCGTGTAGATCTCCAAGAGCCGTACGCACGCAATCATTTCCTGTCCATGCTGCTCAAATACGGGAATGCGCAAAGTCTTACGCCGGCGCTTCAAGAAGCCTTCGATCTTCATTTCAACCGGACTCATCACTTTGTTATCGTGATCGGATGGGGCGAAATGGAGGATACGCAGAACGAGCGGCAGGAGCGGCAGGAAATGATCGAGCTGCTTGCCCAGATCGAATTCCCGGAACTGGCTGCTCATGCCTATGGCGTAGAGCTTCCTCAACTGGATCAGCTTGCGCTCATTATCAGCTTCAATATGAGTCAAGCGGAGCAGGAATTCACGCCAATTCGCCACATCGTCGAAGCGGTACGCAGCAGCCTGCTGGAGACATTCGACGTCACTCCCGCGATTGGCGTAGGAACCTGTTATTCCAATCCGGATCAGCTGAATCAATCGTTTATCGAAGCTTGCTCCGCATTCGAACTGCGGGCATCCAGCGGCCTTGGCACCGTCACTTATTTCGAGAAGCTGCACTATACGCCGGATCATACGTTCTGGATCCCGAACAACTCGCTGATGAAGCTCTCTCAAAGTCTGAAGCTGGGAAGCTATGACGTGGCTGCACAAATGATCAGTCAGTCACTCCGCAGCCTGCAATCATCCGAGCTCTCTGCGCTGCTCAAACGCTGTATATGCTTTGACATTCTAAATACGATGCTGAAAACCGCATCCGAGCTCGGTATTCATAATTTGATGCAGGAAATTGCCCCGAATATGATATACACCCATTCATTGGATGAAGTGGAGAGCGGCTTCCTGAATCTCGCCTCCCTAATCTGCAGTCAAGTGGAGCGCAACAATCAGAAAGAAGAGCAATCCCAGATCGACCGGATTGTGTCCTACATCGACGATCATTACATGGACCATACGCTCAGTCTGGAGACGATAGCCTTCGAGTTCGCGATTTCGCCTTCGCATGTCAGCCGGTCATTCAAGGAAAAGATGGGCCTCAACTTCATCCAGTATATTTGGCAAAAAAGGGTGGACGAGGTTATGCGCCAATTAAAAACGACGAACGCTCCGCTGAAAGACATCATTATCCAGGTCGGTTATCTGGATACGCCTAACTTTATCCGAAAGTTCAAGAAGGAAACCGGCTATACGCCCGGTCAATACCGCAAGCTGTACGGAGAGAACGAGCAGGCCGGGTCGGTGTCCGATCCGGATGATGAATCATAAAAGGTAGAGCAACACCCGGTCATCCCTATCGCATGACCGGGTGTTGCTCGTTTCTTGCTTCATGCACGGGCAGGTTTATTGGTCTGTGTCTTATCTGTCGTATGCGCTTTGATAAAGCTCAGCGATACGGTCGCCGCCCATTTTTTTAATTTGATCCAGGTACTTGTCCCAATTGGACAGCGATTCCTGGCCGGTTACGAACTTCGCTTCCATCTGCTGCACGTACGTGTTCAGATCGGATAACAATGCAGAAGCCTCCGTTTGTTCTTCATTCGTCAAGTAAACGTTAGGGAACGGAGCTTTGCCGATCGGCGTCAGTTTTTCTGCGTTTTGCTTATCGATCCATAAGTCGAAATCGCTGCGAAGTCCTACGGCAAGCTCGCTTGAACTCATGCCCGGCGTCAGGATGCCATAGTTCGGCGTGATCGTTCCGCGGTATTCTTCACGGTCGCCGCCGCCCGGAACGGGAAGCCATTCTTTCTCGTGCGTTTCTTTATTTTTATATTTCCAAAGCAGGTTCTCCGGACCTTGATTGAACAATGTAGCCCCTTCATAGCTGTACAGGTAATCTACCCAACGCATCGTAGCTTCCGGAGACGGGTTGCTGCTCGTGATGGCGAAAGTGCCGTTTGCAGAAATGCCGGGATGCTTGCCATAGACCGGGGAGCCGGCAATTTCACTCTTCACAGGCGTCATCAACGGATTGTCTCCGCTTGGCTCGCCGCCTAGCGTAAAGTAAGGGAAATAATCATTGAACAAGGCAATTTGATTGTTTTTCCCTTTCGCCTTCTTCTGTTCGTCCGTTTGCGAGAATGTCTCATGGTCAAGCAGATCCTCTTTCCAGAGACGGTTCAGGAATGTCAAATATCCTTTGTATCCCTCTTCTTGAGGCGTGTAATGCACTTTGCCTTCCTTATCGGCATAGACGACCTCATCGTAGATTCCCCAGAAGCCAAGGAAGTACATCCGCAAATCGTCCAGTTTAACGGAGGTGAGCGGAATTTCATCCTTCTTCCCGTTCCCGTTCGCATCTTCATCCTTAACGCGCTTCAGATAGGCATACAACTCGTCTGTCGTCTTAGGCTCCGTTGCTCCCAGGGATTTCAAGAACTTGCCGTTATACCACATCGGGCCGCGGTACCAGACTGCCGCCAAATCGACGTTCGGCAGCGCATAAATGTGACCGTCCGGCGTGGTGAACGACTTGCGGATATCCGGATGATCGTCAAAAATTTTCTTGATGTTCGGCGCATAGCCTTCATCAATGTATTTTTCAAGAGGAATAAGTACGCCTTGAGAACCGTAAGTAACTTGTTCTGCCGGTTTAAGATCCGCTGCATAGAACATATCCGGCAAGTCTCCGCTGGCAAATACAAGATTTTTCTTCGTTGCAAAGCTGTCGAGCGGGGCGTTCTGGAATTGAAGCTTGATGCCTGTTAATTTCTCCATCTCTTGCAGTACGGGCATTTTGTTCCAATCGGCAACGCCGACATCCTGGGACATCATCTTGAGCGTAAGCGGTTCACTGACAATCGGATACCCTTCTTTGCTGACCCCTTTAGACTCGTTGGATGTCGACGTTTCGGCAGCGGTATTGCCGCCACTCGTCTTACCCTCATCGTTCGGTGAGCCGCATGCCGTAACTACTGAGACGAGCAGCGTGAGACTGAGCAGAAGCGATGATGCTTTATGAAGCTTTTTCATCCAAAAACCCTCTCCCTTTTTAATATCATTTATGAGCAAGATCAGCCCTTAACGGAACCAATCATGACACCTTGCACAAAGTAACGCTGAAGGAACGGATAAATGGCGATAATCGGCGCAGTCGCTACGATAATAACAGCGTATTTGACCAGCGCGGCGATTTCTGCCTTATTGTTGAGGGCAGACGCCGTTGAAGCGTCCATTCCGGCCCCGCCCTGAGCAGACATTTCCTGCAGGACAAGAATTTGACGCAGCACAAGCTGCAGGGGGTATTTCGCAGCATCGTTCAAATAGATAAGTGCCGAGAAGTAGCTGTTCCAGTTACCCACGCCGTAGAACAAAGCCATAACCGCAATAATCGGCATCGATAACGGCAAAATAATTTTGATGAACAGCCGCATATTCGTGCACCCGTCGATCTGTGCAGCCTCTTGCAGCTCTTTCGGAATCGAAGACTGAAAGAACGTGCGGGATACAATGATGTTCCAGATCGATGCGGCTGAAGGGATCACAATCGCCCACATCGAGTCGATCATCCCTAACTCTTTGACAAGCAGATAGCTTGGCACAAGGCCGCCGCCGAAAAACATGGTGACCATGAACATGCCCATAAAAAAGTTGCGTCCTACAAAATCTTTACGGCTTAGCGCATAGGCCGCAGGCAGCGTAACGAATAAATTGACCGCTGTTCCGACCACCGTATAGAGAATGGTGTTGCCGTATCCCGTCCAAATACTCGCGTTCTGAAACACCCGCTGATAGCCTTCAAACGTTATGCCCTTCGGCCACAGCCACATTTCACCGGAACCGACTAACTTCGGATCGCTAATGGAAGCGCTGATCATATAAATGACAGGATAAGCTACAATGATAAAGGCAAGGAATACATAAATATAGTTGCAAATCAGAAATAGTTTATCCCGTCCGGTTTCTTTTACGGCTGAAGTCATCGGTCACACCTCCTTTTTCTACCACAAGCTGTTTTCATTGGTACGTCGAACGATCTGATTCACCACAACCAACACAATCGCATTTATTACGGAATTGAACAAGCCGATCGCCGTTGAGAAGCTGTACTGGGCATCCACAAGCCCTGAACGATACACGAAAGTCGAAATGACATCCGATGATTCCATGTTTAGCGAGTTTTGCAGCAATAGTATTTTCTCAAATCCTACCCCAAGCAGACTTCCCATATTCAGAATCAATAGAATCGTCATCGTTGGGATAAGCGTCGGGATGTTAATGTGGCGAACACGCTGGAATCGTGAAGCTCCATCAATAATCGCCGCTTCATGCAAGCCCGGGTCTACCCCGGAAAGCGCTGCTAAATAAATAATTGTACCCCAGCCTGCGCTTTGCCAGACACCCGAGAACACATACATCGTTTTGAACCACTGCGGGTCCGTCAGGAAATCAGGCGAGTCAAAGCCGAGCCATTCAATAAAGTGTGTCACAATCCCCGTTGAAGGCGACAAGAACGTAATGATCATCCCCGCCATAACGACAACAGAAATAAAATGCGGCGCATAAGTGACGGTCTGGGCCATCCGTTTAAACAAGCCGCCCTTTAACTCATTGAATGCCAGTGCCAGAATAATCGGAATCGGAAACCCGATGGCGAGTTCATACAGGCTAATACTCAAAGTGTTCCACAGCAAGTCCCAAAAATAATAAGAATTAAAAAATCGGACAAAATGATCGACCCCAACCCAAGGGCTTCCGAAAATCCCTTTTGTAGGTATGAAGTTTTTAAACGCAATTTGAATGCCGTACATCGGACCGTAAGAAAAGATAAGAAAGTAGAAAAATGCGGGCGCAATGAATAGATAAAGCTCCCAATTCTGAACAACCCTTTTCCACACTCTGTTCTTCGCCGTATCCGGTTCCGGAAGCAAGCTGCCCGTTACAATACCTTTAGCCTCCTGCATAGCATCACCCCTTCCCGGTTTTGTAATTGTTGTTAACTTCGTGATTAGCGACAGATTCGATACATGCTATCGCTTACAAATCCAACGATAGCCGACAAACGGAGAATCCGTAAATATGTCATTTTCAGTTACGCATGAAAGCGCATACTGTAATGAGAAAGCGCTTGATGGCAAACTACTCCGATTATTCTGACAATAGCAATTATGTGTCATTTTTGTTCTAAAAACCCCCGTTTATCGCCCTCCGCAAATATTACCTATCGCTTAAGAGCGGTCTGACAAGCCTTGAGCATAGGCGAAAAAGGATTAGTCAAGAATGACATGTATGCGTTTTCATGAAATCCATCGAATAGAATTAGCCTATGGCAGAGATTATGGATCGGGTCGGTCTCAAAAGTGAGACTAAGGCAAAGCAGGTTTATTTTCATGTGATTAAAACATAAAAAGGAGGCCTCTCACAAGTTGGTGTTCTCGTGAGAAGCCCCTCATTTTTACAAGATGCGGTCAAATTGTGACCAAAATCTGTTCTACCATTCAGCCACCGATCCGTCCTTATGTCTCCAAATCGGATTTCTCCACCGATGCGGGGATTCCGACGCCATTCTACGGACGTACTCCTCATTAACTGTAATACCAAGTCCCGGGCCCTGCGGAATTTTCACATGCCCGTCCTCGTAGGAAAATACGCCGGGGTCCGTTATATAATCCAGCAGATCATTCCCTTGGTTATAATGAATACCGAGGCTCTGTTCTTGAATGACTGCATTGTGAGCTGTTGCGTCAACTTGCAGACAGGCAGCTAGTGCAATCGGGCCTAAAGGACAATGCGGGGCTACTGCAACATCATAAGCCTCCGCCATCGCAAAGATTTTCTTACACTCTGTAATTCCACCTGCATGCGATAAATCCGGTTGAATAATATCCACATAGCCATCTTCCAGTAATGATTTGAAATCCCAGCGTGAGAACATTCTTTCACCTGTCGCAATCGGCGTACTTGTATGATTGGCAATATCCCGGAGTGCCTCGTTATTTTCTGGAAGCACGGGTTCTTCGATAAACATCAGTCTGTAAGGCTCTAATGCTTTGGCAAGTACCTTAGCCATTGGTTTATGAATACGACCGTGAAAATCCACACCAATGCCAAAGTCTGAACCGGTGGCATCACGGATCGCTGCTACCCGTTCCACGACCTGATCCACCTTTTGATAGCTATCAATATATTGCATCTCTTCTGTAGCGTTCATCTTAATAGCAGTAAAGCCTGCCTGTTGCTTCTCCAATGCCGCTTGTCCGACATCACTCGGTCGATCCCCGCCGATCCAGGAATAGACACGCATCGAATCCCTGCATGCCCCGCCCAGCAGCTGATAGATTGGAGCATTGAAATATTTCCCTTTAATATCCCACAACGCCTGATCAATCCCGGCGATCGCACTCATCAGTATGGATCCGCCACGGTAGAACCCGCCACGGTACATCACTTGCCAATGATCTTCAATGCGAAGCGGATCTTTCCCGATTAACAGATCCATGAGCTCATCTACAGCCGCTTGTACCGTATGAGCTTTGCCTTCAATTACGGGCTCTCCCCATCCAACTATTCCTTCATCCGTTTCAATTTTTAAGAACAGCCAACGGGGTGGTACGATAAAAGTCTCAAACTTAGTAATTTTCAAATTTACCCTCTCCCTATTCTCTGGCTTTTTTGATTTCCAGTCTGAATTGCCTGGCTAAATCTGTAAGCACATCGTACCGTTCTTCTTCAATCGCTCTCTTGTCCGTTAATGAACTCCCTATTCCGACGGCCACAGCGCCAGCGCGAATAAATGGTCCTACATTGTCCAAAGTAACTCCACCCGTTGGCATCATCGGAATATGTCCGAGTGGAGCCGATAGCTCTTTTATATAGTTGACACCCAGTGAGGAGCCCGGGAATATT
>Ga0310900_10000733_pt1 | contig 11860 bp, 8 predicted proteins | sample C24D1metaG_FD_203879 | JGI IMG/M metagenome (GOLD analysis project Ga0310900, IMG submission 203879) | Lab incubated soil microbial communities from West Virginia University Organic Research Farm, Morgantown, WV, United States - C24D1 | ecosystem: Environmental > Terrestrial > Soil >...
GTCAAGGTGAAGTCCGGCGAGGAAGTGCTGGCAACGACTTGGGTCGACCTCACCCGTTACTCGGCGGTGGACTCCAAGGAATTTGCCAGCACCGACTACACCATCTACACCGCGTACTTCGCCAAGGGCATCGCACTGGACACCGACATGTACCTGCGTCGGTCGGACAACGGCGAAGTGCTCGACATTAACGAGGTGTTCCAGGCTCTGGAACTCCCTGCTGCGAGGTGCCTGCGCCGTGGCTGATGATTTCGCACTCCAGTTCAAAAGCACCATCGACAAGCTCATTGCTGACAGGGTGGAAATCCTTCGGGACTCCTACCCTACCCTGCAATGGGCCGAGGTCGATGACATGGCCCAAACCGACGCGGTGTTCAAGTCGGAAGAGCCGGCGGTCATCTGGCAGTTTGCGACGATGGAGCCGCACCCGCGCTCGCCGCTGTACCGGGTGGAGTTCATGGTGGGCGTGAAGACCACGCTCGATCCGGGCAATTACCTCCTGATCCGCCTGCTGGGTGAAATCCGCAACGTGTTCGACGCGGGCAAGACCCTGTTCATCAGGGACTACACCACGCTAGAAGATGACCCGCAGGATAACGTCGACAAGGGCTACGTCCTGATCGGCAGCAACGAGGTGGCGCCGCAGCAGTTCGACCGGCAGTCCGGCATCCGCTACGCTGGGATTGTTGGCAAGGCAGTGCGCTATGGCGGCTAAGTCCAGCGCCAAAATTGACCAGAACAGTCTACGCTTGGCGAAGAGCAAGATTCTGTTGGCCGTGACGCGGGGCCGGGAGTACGCCGACCGCATCGACCAAGAGGCCGCGACGATTTCCGAGCGGCTGGAGCAGGTGACGTCGGCCTACTACGAGAAGGCAATCGACGCCGTTGCCGACATTGCCGAAGCGGGTATGTCGGGTGCAGAAACCGCGATGGGCACGCGGGCTTTTGAGACCCCGGAAGGGGCGCCTGTCAAAGTGCAGTTCAAGGGCGATGCCCTGTCCCAGAGCTGGCTTGAGGACAAGCGGGGCCGTGCCTACGGCGGAGGGAAGCGTCGCAAGTTCAAGGACGGGCGCAAGCCCAAGAAGGGGTTGAGCTTCGGTGCTGGCCGCTTCTGGTTGGACGAACGAAAGTTGGGGCCAGCGTTGGCCAAAAACCGGGGACTCGGCATTGTGACCGTGACCCCAAAAATTACAGGCGGTCGGAGATCGGATTTCAAGATTACTTTCCGAATCGCCCTAAAAGGACTACCGTCACGTTACTTGGACCTAGCGATTCGTAGGTCGCTGGTTCAGGGAGCAGGGGGGCCAGATCGCGCTTCGGCTATATTGGAGTTCTCGGACAGTCATGCCACGAAGACCTCTCGCCCAACGGGTGTTGGTCGTGGTTTCTGGCCCGAGGTCCGTAGGCCAACGATGCGACCCATTGCCCAGAGACTTGGTAGAGCACTGAAGAAGCAACTCTTAAAGATCATCAACAGGAGATAACTCATGGCCCTCGGCTCTCCACAAACGAACAAATTTCAGATCGGTACTGCCGAACTGCGCGTGGGTCCTCTGACCTCCGCGATGAAGCTGCTTCAGACTCACTCCATGGGTCTGGTGGACAGCGTGACTATCACTATCGGTCAGGAATCCGTCGACCTCGAAGGCATGTTCCCGAAACAACTGATCGACTCCGCCATCGTGCGTCAGTCGGCAGAAGTTTCGGCGGTTCTGCGCGAATACTCGCGCCGTAACCTGAAGATCGCCATCGGTGAAGGCGTGGCTACTGCTACCACTGACGTGGCGACCACCATCGCCTCTCCAGGCACTGCCGGTCAGACGGCCATCACTGTAGCCGCAGCTCAGGGCGCCAACTTCACTGTTGGTGACTTGGTTGTGACCTACAAGACTGCCGCTCCTGAGAACGTGCAGATTCTGCGCGTGCAGAGTATCGCCACCGATACCCTGACTCTGGATACCGACACTCCACTGCTGTTCGACATCGCTTCCGCCGACCCGATCTTCATCGCCAAGCAAGTGGCAATCGGTGCGGTAACGAAGACGAACTACATGGCCGCGATGGTCGTGCAGAAGGAGAACACCACTGGCCGTCCAATCGTCTGGAACTTCTGGAAAGCGTCGATCTCGGGCAACCTCGATTACGCGACCAACTCGGACGACTTCGCCTCTACTACCACTACCCTGAAAGCGCTCGCGCCTTCGGCTGCGGAGTACGGCGTTGGCCAACCGCTGGCTCACCTGTCGGACATCATCCCGACTCACCCTGTAGGTTTCTTCGCCCTCGGCGGCAGCTAATCTATAGGTGGTACCGCAAAGCCGGCCTAGTGCCGGCTTTGTTTTGCCTGTTCGCAAAGTGCTTTGCGAGATTTCCCGCATTGGAGCCCCTATGGCCAGCCTATTCCGTCGCCACCCTGCTACCCGCATCACCTCCCTGTTCCGCGAGGTGTTCTCTGAAATCGCCATGAGTAACCCAGACGCCACCCTCGACGTGTCCATCTCTGCTGCTGCCCAAGCCACCGGCATGAAGGACTACAACGTCGAGGCCATCGCTGAGCGCCTGCTGGGCTTGGCCGACAAGGCGAATGCCGAAAGGGCAAAGAAGAAGCCGTCAGGGCCGCGCAAGGAAGGCAGTGGCTTCGGCTCCGGGTTCAACAAGTGGGTGTCCGGGCTGGACACGGACAAGCTGTGCCTGTGGCTGGCGGACTACGACTTCGAGAAGGCCGAGTGGCTGTTCCGCAACGTGGACATAGACGACCTGCCAATGATGGCTACTATGAAAACCGAGCAAACGTGGCAGGGGATGAGGGCTCAATTCGAGGCCTGCATCCTTGGTTTCGGCGGTAAGCTCGAAGGTCAGTCTGATGCGACTGTATATGAGGTGGATATGGACGATACTAAGTCCATCGACGATATGGTCAGCCGAATGAAAGCTCTGGGGTTCTGACATGGCAAATGAGAAAGGCGGTACCGGCAACATCATCATTGATGTCCTCCTGCGGGCCGGTTTGCAGCTCGATGAAAAGGACGCCAAGGCCTTAGAGACCCGCCTGCGCAACGCCGGGGAGTCGGTGAAGAAAGGCGGCAAAGAAGCCTTGGACGACATGGCGGTCCAAGCCAAAGAGTTGGACAAGCTGCTGCGCAACTTCGAGCGTCGTCGTGCCCTGCTGGAGCGTGCTGCTCGCAAGGACTTCAACGTCGAGGACCGCAAGCCGGGGATCAAGAAAGGGCTGGCGAAGGGCTTCTCTGACGCCACCACCCTCGACCGTGAGCTGGGTGTCCTGCTCACCCGCATGCGCAACCTTGCCGAAGCCAGTGGCGACCGCCTCTTCAACGAAACGAAGACGATGGCGCTCGCCCGCAAGCAGATCACCACGCTTGCCAGCGCGGCGGCAAAGAACGTCGATGGCGTGGGCCTGGAGCTACAAAAGAACCTGCGCAAAGAGCGCGAGAAACGCAAGATCGCTGACGGTGAACTGCGCCGTCAGGCGTTGGCGCGCAACAACGCCCTGACCAGCGAAGAGCTGAAGAAGGGTAAGCAGCTTTTCAAACAAGGTCAGAAGACTGACTTTGTTGGGATCACCAGCAAGCGTGACGCTCAGGAAGCCCTGCGCTACGCCAAGGCCCAGAAGAAATACCTTCAGGACACCGTTGAGCTGATGGCCAAGCGCCCCGGTGGCCTTGACTCGCCTGACACAAAGTACGCCAAACGTCAGTCCTTTGAAGCCGCAACCGCTGTCCAGAAGCTGAGCCAGCGCGTCCAAGACTTGGGCGACACGGATGCCGTCAAGCGCCGCGACGAGGCCTCTGCCCGCCGAATCGCCAAGGCCGAAGCCGACTACGCCACCAACCGCTCCCTGCGTGGCACCAAACAGCGCGGCGGCATGCAGGCGCTGCTGGAGGCCGGCGGCATCTTTGCGGGTGACGCCAAGCGCTTCAACTCGCCGGAGAAGCTGGGCAAGGCGGTGAAGTTCCTCAACGGGGAACTGGACGACTCCAAGCAACTGTTCAAGGTGCTGCGCAACGAGCTGGGCGAGACTCACCCACGTGTGCTGCGCCTGTCCAACTCCATGACCCGCATGGGTGGCCTGCTGGCCGACATGGGCGAGCGCGATTCCAAGCTGAAGATCGGCGCCCTTGAGTCGTCGCAGCGCGCCAAAGATGAGGCCGAGGTGCAGAAGCACCTCGGCAAGATGGAACGCAAAGGCCTCACTGGCAACTACACGCCGACCGCACAGGACCTGATCAACGAAGGCTTGGACAAAGGCCGGGGCGTCCGCGCTCAGGCTGCGGTTCAGGCCCGGATCAAAGCGGCCAGCAAAGAGGACCGCCAGCGGATCAAGGACGAGGCTGCCGTTCAAGAAGCTCTCGGCAAGATGGGCCGCCGCGACCTCGAAGGCAAAGGCACGCCGACCGCGCAGAGCCTGATCAACGACGCCCTGAGCAAAGGTCAGGAAGAGCGCGCTGCCGCCGAGTTCGCCAAGCAGCGCAAGGCAGCAGAGAAGTCTGCCGACCAGCAGGCCAAGGCTGCTGCGAGGATCGGCAAGGTTGACCGCGACTCGGCCAGCTACCGCGCCACCAACCCTACGGCGTACAAGCTGTTCACCGATGCAGCGGCTAACCCGGCCTCTGTGACCAGCGTTAAGGACGTCAACAGCGCCCTCAAGGTCGGCACCAAAGAGCTGGGTACGATGCGTGCCAAGCAGGAAGCGCTGATCAGTGCGACCCAGCAGAACACCAACGAGTACCGTCAGCTCACCGCTGAGATCGAGCGTGCGCAACGGGCGTTGGCCTCGCTGGCAGACCGCAAGATGACGCTGGAAGGCGCGGCCAAGAAAGGCTCCGCCCCGCCCGTTGTACGCAGCGACATCTACACCACCGGCAGGCAGGCCTTCGACGCCAACGTCGGACGTCCCGGTGGCCTGGAAGGTCTGGCCGGTGATACCTACAACCAAGCCAAGTCTTACGGCCAAGCCAAGCTGCGCGAGTCGAAGCAGGCGTATGACGCCCTGCAACGCTCCGGCACCGCCACGGCGGAGCAAATGCGGGCTGCCGGCGATCAGGTCCTGCACTTTGAGGACGCGCTGCGCCGCCTGAGCGTGGGTGCGGGTGAAGCCGGCGGCAAGATGGCCTACCTGAGCAACGTCTTTAAGATGTTCCTCAAGTACGCCGTCGCCTATCAAGCGCTGTATCAAGTGGGCACAGCGTTTGGCGAGATCGCCCGTTCGGTGGTCAACCTCCAGACCGAACTGCTCGACATTCAGGCCGTCACCGGCTCCACCAACAGCGACATGGCGAAGCTGGGTTCGGTGGTGCAATCCGTTGCGCAGAACAGCAAGTTCTCACTGGAAGAGCTGGTCAAGGGCACCAAGACCTTGGCGCAGGCCGGTGTGCCGCTGACTGAACTGAACAGCACCTTGCAGGCCACGGCGAACTTCGCCGCTGCCACCGGCACCAGCCTTGAAACCGCCGCCGACATCATGTCGACCATGCGCAGCGTCTACAAGGAGCTGAACGACGATGTGATCGCCAACCAACTGGCCAAAGCGATCAACATCTCCAAGCTGACGGGTGAAGGTCTGCGGACCATCATGTCGTTGGGCGCTCAGACCGCGAAGGACTTCAGCATCTCGTCTGAGCAATTCCTTGGCGCTGTGGCGAGCCTGCGGAACGCTGGCTTGAAGGACTCCACGGCGGCTACCGGCTTGCGTCAAGCGATGCTGGAAGTGTTCACCCCTGACAACAATCTGGTGCAGGCGCTCCAGACTCGCTACAAGGAAATTGGCGAGACGATCACCCAAGAGGCTGTGCGTCAGCGCTTCTTCTCGTTCACGCAAGCCAACAACCCGCTGCTGGCGGCGATGACCGAACTCAAGCGTCTGGGCTTCGGTGACGAAGGCTCGATGGTGCTGACCCGCGCCTTTGACGTTCGTTCGTCCAACGCCATCCGGGCGATGATCGACAACCTGCAAGAGCTGTCGCAGTTCGAGGGTGAGATCACCTTCGGGCGCGCTGCTGCTGAAGGTGCTCGCACCACCATTGACGGCCTGAACGCGAGCTGGACCCGTCTGGTTTCGACCATCAACAGCTACGCCTACAACCGTAGCGAAGGCATCCTCGGCTTCCTGACGGAAGCGATTCAGGGCCTCGACAAAGCCATCCAGCGTTGGGAGCAGTGGGAGAACCTGAAGAACGCGGGCGCCGGTCTGCGCGGCACGGAAGCAGATGCCCGGAAAGAGGCTGATCTGGACCCTGCCGGTCGTAAAGACCTCCGCACACCCGGCCAGAAGTTCTTTGACAGCACCGTCGATGCCATCACGTTCAAGGGCGCGCAGGACGACTTCCTGACGGTCAGGGACATCATCGACCCGCAGGGCGCTGAGCTGCGCAACATCCGCAAGAACATCACCGGCACCACCAACGAGATCAACGACTCGGAACGAATCCGTGACTCGTACAACAAGGAAGCCGACCAGTTCGACGTGAACCGGGCGCGTGCGGGTGAAGGTCCGGGCACTGGCGCTGACCAGATCGTCAAAGCGGCGGCGATTGCTGACCAGTACACCGCGATGGTCACCACGGCGTTCGGCCCAGAGATGGCGAAGCAAGACGACGCCATGCGCCAACTGCTGGACAGCTACGTCAACCTGACCCAGAGCCAGCGCAAGGTCCGTGAGCAGGAGCTGCGCGGCCAGTTCGACACCCTTTCGGTCCTGAAGCCGGAAGAGTTCGACCGTGCGCTGACCGACATGGCCAGCGCGGGCAGTCAGGTGCAGGGCAAGCTGAATGCCATGGTCATTGGCATGAACAAGGCCATTGGCGATGCCAGCGCCACCTTCACCCAGATGGGTGGCGCCCCTGCGCAGAATGCCAACGAGTTCAAGGCACAGACCCTGCTCTCGCTGCACAAGTACAACACCGCGCTGCAACGTGTGCTGGAAGGTACCTCGACCCTCTCCGCTGACGAGCAGATCAAGGTCGTCGAGGCGTTCGGTCAAGAAGCCGCAACCGCTATCCGCGACGGTGGCGGGCGGCTGTCTGAGAAGACGCTGATCAAGCAGCAGGTTCTCAACCTGTCGAACCGCGCCAAGGAACTGAACCGCACTGCCACCATTGAGGGTGGCAATGTTGAGTTCCAGGCGGAGGTGAGCAAGGTCATCACTGCGCAGAAGGACAGCGCTCAGGCCACGCTCGACTACCTGCAAACCCTCCGCACGACGATGCTGGAAGTCTCCCGCGCCATGGGCGGCAACGGCTCGTTCCTGTTCACGGAAGGCATCACTCAGGTTGAGAACGCCATCAAGGCGACGAAGCCGAAGGTCTTGGAGGAAACCGCCAAGCGGATTTCCACGTACAACGAAAAGCTGCTGCCAACGCTGAAGGACCCGAACTTCAAGGAGTCCGTCCAGCTTCGCCCTGACACCGACCCGCAGAAGGAACCGCTGCTGGCCATGATCGCCAACCCTCCTTCGGTGGAGGAAGCGCGGGGCAACAGCAAGCCGTACCAGATGCTGGAAAAGAACGTCATCGGTTACCAGACCCGTGAAAAGGCGATGGCTACCGTTGAAGACAAGGTAAACAAGGAGACTGCCGACCGCCTTGCGCTGGAGAACAAGCGCGGGGAGGCACGCACTGCCTACAGCGAAGCGAACTCGCGCAACCAGTTCGGGGCTGCCCGTGCCGCCAAGCAGGCAGAAGCTGCCGCCAGCGCTGAAATTCTGCAAGGGCAGATCAAGAAAGCGGATGAAGACATCCGCCTGAACAAGCTGCGCAATGACCCTGACGTTCTCTCGAAGAACAAGCAGCTCATCGAGCAACGCGCCGGCCTTCAGAACGACCTGATGCTGGTGATGCGCGACCTCGGCAAGTCGGTGCAGGACCTCAATCAGGAAGAGGCCAAGGCCAACAACCGCCGTGCGACCACCGCTGCCAAGGGTGAGCAAACCCGGCTGACTGACGTCTTGGCAAACGTCGGGGCGGACACCCCGGTGGGGGTCATTGAGGCCACCATCGCGGCCTACGACAAGAATCAGGACGACCTGAACCGTCTGCTGGAAGAGCGCAAGGTCCTTGAAGGTGACCTCTCGGCGGAGTCGAAGGCCGAGATCGAGGAAGCTCAGCGCAAGCTGCTCAAGTACAAGGACCAGAACGCCTACCTCGACCTCCTGCAACGGCAGGAGACGGAGATTCGTGCGCGCAACAACCGTGCGCTGGAGAAGCCGATCTCTTCGGGTGACACCACGAGGGACGCGCAACTCGGGAACCTGGGAATCGTCCCCGGCTCGCGTACCGACCGTGCCCAATACTTGGCCTACCAAGCTGCGCTGGTTGCTGATAACCACACCAGCACCATGCGGGAAATCCAGAAGAACGAGCAGGTCAAGTCGGACGCGGAAGCCTTCCTGAAGGCCAACCCGGACCCTAAGACTGTCGGCTATGACCAGCAGTCCAAGAACCTGACGCAATCCACCAACCGGCTCGACGAGCTGAATGCTGAGCTGGATGGTTACAACATCCGCATCGGCCAGATTCGCAACGAACTGAACAACGTCCGTCAGACCTTGCCGGGTGCGCTGGATCAGGCGTTCAACCTCGACAACCTCATCCTTGGTCTGGAGCAGGCGGACTCGGGCGTCGAGCATCTGGCGGAAAAGATTCACAAGTCGCTGATCGCCGGGATCGAGGGCGTAGGTGATGCGTTTGCCGACGCCCTGCTCGAAGGGAAAAACTTATTCGACTCGCTGAATGACCTGTTTATCGACACCGGTAAGCAGATTCTTCGTGACGCGATCAAGTCCTACACCACGGAGACCATCACCGGCTTCCTGAAGGGCTTCTCGGACAAGGCTCAGCAGGATTCGACGAACTCGAATGCTGTTGGCAACCCGGTGCAGGGTGGTCTGCTGGGCATGGGTGCCAGCCTGATCAAGAAGGGCTGGAACTGGATGACCGGTGCCCAGCCAGAGCAGAAGACCGCTCCGGCGAACGTGGCGGGTTACGGCATTGGCATGGAGCTGCCAATCGACGAAGCCCCACCGGGTGGCGTGCTGATCAGCTCGGCCAACCTGCTGGGCACGCTGGGCAAAGACCAACCGGCACCGGCTGCGGGCAGCAACACTGTGCTGGCAGATGCCGCAGCGGGCGAGGCCAAGAACTTCTTCGGCTCCCTGACTGATGGCTTCAACAGCGTCTGGGACTCCGTGGCTACAGGGTTCACGGACGTGCTTGGCAGCATCGGCAGTCTGTTTAGCGGTAAAGGTGGCGGCGGCGGTGGGTCTGAATCCGGCCTGATGGGTCTGGTTGCCAGCATTGGCGGCGCCTTCGGCGGTAGCGCAGGTAAGGGCTACCAAGGTGCGCATGGCTTCAAACTTGGCGGGCTCATCAAGGCGGCAACCGGTGGCTTGATCATTGGTCGTGGTACGGGTACGTCTGACTCTGTACCCGGCTTCATCAAGTCCAAAAGTGGTAAGCTCCATCCGCTGATGGCCAGCAACGGTGAGTCTATTCTGAACGCCAGAGCCACCAGCGCCTTGGGCGAGGGCACCATTCACGCGCTGAACTCGGGCAGCTTTGTGCGTGCTGATACAAGCGGCACTAGCCGTGACGGAGCACGCATGAGTTACGGGTCGCAACCGGGGAACTTCAATGCTTCGCAAAGTCCCTTTGCGAAGGGTCCGACCAAGCAATACAACACGACTCAGGTGGCGGTCACCCCTGCTCAGATGCGTATGCGGATGGGTGACTGGCTTGAACAACACGTTATCGAGGAGCTGGGGAGCCGATGATTACCGCGATGCCATCCAAACTTGTGGCCAGCGATGGCAGTTGCCTGCTGGTGTTCACCGGGCAGGCATACCGCACAGTGACTTGGGGCCTCGCCGGCCCCGGCACGTTGTCCATCCTGACCAGCACCACCGACGCCAACGGAGTGGCCATGGCGCGGTACAACCCCGGCTCGGCTGGCGACACGCCAACCGTCTCCGTCACTTATGCGAGCTAAGCCATGCCGACCCTAACGTCCTCTACATTTTTCACGGTAGCCAACCAAGCCACCGCCGTTGAGACGGTGCAGCTTGTGGTGGTGCCGGCAGGAACTGGCGCGGCTGGCGGCTACGGTCGTCTGGTCCACCCGACGCTGGGCACGCTGGACTACACCCTGCCGCCCCATCAGTGGACCAACCTCGACAGCGACGTGATCATCCCGCCGACGTGGGCTGCGTCCAAGACCCTCACCTCGACCGCCAACACGCTCTGGCCGGGTGCGCTACGCGACGTGGTGGTCACCGAGGCGTGGTTGCCAGATGCTGGCCTGTCGATGCCTATGCCAATGCTGCGGCTGATGATGGCGTTCTACCTGAACCCGCCGGACCTTGCGGCTGGGCAGTACGTGAAGTGGTACCCAACGTACTCCAGCGCGCTCGGCTTCAACGTGATCTTGGAGGGCCTGGACATTGATGGCGTTACCCTGAAGATGTCCCCGCAGACCAAGGGCTCTGAGCTGATCGAGTTTCCGATCTCCCTGAAAATCCGTCCGGTTTCGAGGCTCCCATAATGGCGATGAAACTGATCTCCGGGCCTTTCGAGCTGAAGGACCTGTACGGCGACTACCGCGATGCCACCGTCCATTTCTGGTGTGACGAGCTGGACGGCTTTCTCGCGTACAGCACGTGGCGCCCGAACCCTGCGAGCTCCGATCAGGTGGACGGGTTGGGCATCTTGCAGTTCGACGGCACCTTCACGCCGCGCCAGTCGAACCCATCGGGAGAGCCATACTACGACTTGGGCCGGCGCAAGCTGGCGATGTATCAAGGTTCGCCTGACTACAACTTCGTCCGCGACGTTGACTGGCACACCCTGCAACCGCCCTACATCCAAGAGACCACCCCGCTGAACTTCTCAGGGGATGGCGTGCATGAGTTCGATTCGTTCGCCCGGATGTTCCTGCCTGACCGCATCCTGATCATCGGGAAACTCATCGACCCGCCGTTCTACGTCGGCACCGGCACCACCAAGGTTTTCTCGCTGGCTTACGGCGCGACCACCGCGCCTGTGGCGGAACACACCATCCACACTGAGGCGGTGCTGGGCTCCGGCGTCTTTGAGGACTGGCGCCCCGGTGGTGGGGCCACGGTGAAGGTGATCCAGTCCGGCAACCCTGAGCGTTCGGTATACATCCTCTGGACCAAGGGGCTTGAGTGCAGGGCGGTGGAATACGACTACGTGCAGCACAAGACCGTGGGCTGGGTGCGGCGTCTGGGCAACCAGCCGCTGCTGAGCTACGGGCTGGCGATTGGCGGGCAGACCTACCCTCGGCTGATTGGCTTCTGCGTGAAGCACAAGTTCTGGCTGGTCACGGATACTCCAGAGGCTCCGCCTGAATCGTCGTGGGGCTTCCACCGGAGGGTTTCGATCTTTGCCGACGAGACTGTGCCGGTGAACCTGTCCAACCCGGTGGCCCTCTCCCCGACCCGCGCAGGCGAGGCGGTGCGCTATCGCGTGCGGCTGACAGGCGCGGATGGCGACCCCTGCATCGGGCACCGGGTAAACTGGTCCAGCTCCAGCTTGGGTACGGTCAACGTCACCCAGTCCCTGACTAACGACGACGGCTACGCTGAAACAATGGTCTCCTACCCGCCTCGCTTCGACGGCCCATGGGAAGGTACAACGATCACCGCAGAGGTGGATTTCTAATGCCAATCAAACAGGTTTTTGAGAGCGCCCCCGGCGTTTACCGTACAGGGCTGCGCACTGGCATTATCGAAGACCCTTGGGCCGACACGCCGGAACGGGATCGAATCTATGACGAGTACCTGTGGCCCAGCATTTCCTGGGGCGGGGCGTTCATCATCGAGAACCCGGAG
>Ga0310900_10000740_pt1 | contig 11810 bp, 9 predicted proteins | sample C24D1metaG_FD_203879 | JGI IMG/M metagenome (GOLD analysis project Ga0310900, IMG submission 203879) | Lab incubated soil microbial communities from West Virginia University Organic Research Farm, Morgantown, WV, United States - C24D1 | ecosystem: Environmental > Terrestrial > Soil >...
CGGACGATTTTCGGCTAGGCCGAAGTTACGGGTTGTCGGACGGCGGTTTCCCTGGTTGAGCTGGGGGTTCGTGGTTTTTGGCGTGGTGTTGTCTGACTACGCGGCGGTCAGTGGGATGGGGGCGCCGATGAGGTTGAAGGCGCGGCGCTGGTCGGGGGTGGGGTCGGTGAGCATGGGGATTTCGGTGTTGGTGTGGTGGTAGCGGATGTGGTTGCGGGTGAGGGTGGCCAGGTGGGCGAGCAGGCCGCGGAAGCTTCGCAGCGGGTTGCCCTGGGCGTCGTGGTGGGCGGAGGCTTTGGCTTCGGCGTTGGCTGAGCGTTGCGCGGGGGCGACTGGGTTGTCGCGTTGGGGTGGGTGTTCATCGGTGAAAGTCATTGGGGCCCAGGCTTTGCGTAGGTGCCAGACCAGGTAGCAGGCCAGCATGCAGATCAGCACGTGGGCTTTGACGCGCTCGTCGAGGCGGTGGTGGATGGGGCGCAGGTCGAGGTCGTCGGCTTTGATGATGCGGAAGTCGCGTTCGATGTGGGCGAGGTTCTTGTAGCCGGTGATGACCCCGGCGGCGTCGAGTTGGTCGGCGGGCACGGAAGTGCGTAGCACGTAGATGCCGTCGCGGGCAGCTTCGGCGGCGATCTGGTCGTGGCGGCGTTGGATGGTCAGGCCTGTGTCGGTGATGGTGTAGTGGAAGTGCTTGCCCACCTTGTATTTGTTGATGACCTTGCCGACCGCGACGCCGATCTTGTCGGCGCCGGCGAGCCGGCCGGCGGTGACGCGGGAGATGATCGGTTCCAGCAGGTGCTCGGTGGCGGCGAGCAGGTCGTCGCGTTTACGGGTGCGCTCGGCCGCCAATTGCGGGTTGTGGCAGGCGATCAACCGCTCCCCGGGGAAGTCGGGGTGGCTGATCTCGGCCAGGTCCTGGGTGTCGAACAACGACATTTGCAGCGGCCCATCCTCGGCGGCCAGTTTGGCGATGTCGGGTGCGCGTAGCGCGGTGATCCACCCGAAATCAGTTGCGGTGTCGGGATCGTCGTTGAGTTCGCGCAGCGCGTCGATGCGGGCGGAGGTGATCATGCCACGATCGCCCACCAGCACCAGGTTCTCGACCCCGAACGTGTCGCGGATTACCTCGACGATGTCGGTGAACGCGACCGGGTCGGCGGTATTGCCGTCGAACACCCGCACCGCGACCGGCCGGCCCGCCGGGTCGGTGAGGATCCCGTATTCGATCTGCTCACAACCCTTCTTGCCGTCACGGGAGTAGCCGCGCGCAGCCAGCTCACAACACCGCCCGGTCACCCACGAGCTGGTCAGATCGAACAACGCCATCCTCGACGGATTCACTTCTGGCCCAAGATGTTTAGCGGCGAGCTCGCTTTCGATAGTGTCTTGGCGGCCGACCAGCCAATCCATCGCGGCGTAGACCTCATCGGTGGCCGCGCCGGCCACATCCAAATCAGCGCCCAGTGTGCAATCGGCCCACCATCCCAGGGTGGACAGCTTGCTGGCGGGCCGCACCACCCGGGAGATGATCAGGGCCAGCACCAGATCGCGCGACCGGCACGCCGGCCCCAGCAGCGCGGGAAAGCCCAGCTGGTGCGCCATCGCCGCCACCGCGGCGACATGCCCGTGCGGCAGCGACCGGGCGATGGTGAACTCGGCACCGGCCGCCACCAGCTGCGCACCCTTCAGCCCTGCGTCGATCCCGTCGATGACATGCTCGGGCAGCGCCGAGAGGTTGGCCACCGTCTCGTTGCGCACCCGCTTGCCCTCACGGTAGGTGCGCCGCAGATACGCCGAAAAGTACGTGCGGCGATGGCCCTGCTTGTCCACGTGCGTCTTCCGAACTCTGACTACGTGAACCTTGCCACTGCCCCGCGACATAACAAGCAGCTTAACGGCTCCACCGAGATACTCCCAGCCGACACGCCCAACTATTCTGACTACAGATTCTGGCCTGTCTGAACTCTTTCCCCAAGTCAACGGAGCAACCGGCCCGCTCAGCTAACGCAACTTCGGGCTAGGGACCTCGGGCGCAGACCGAAACATAGGGTCGAGCAACGAAATACGGGGCCGCGGCTGGCGGGAGCGCGCCGCGAACTCAGTTTCGCGCATTCCAGTAAACCCATCACCGTTACCACCACGGTAGAACTGACCGAGGGGGTCGTCACCGGCAGCGTCGATGGAGTCGACTCCAAGGGGCTACCGCTGACCTACACCGTTGCGAGTCAGCCGAGCGACGGCGGGAAAGTTCTTCTCAATCCGGCCAGTGGCAGCTTCAGTGTCCTGCCCTACGCCACGACGGTGAATTCCCAAGGTACGGAACACTTCAGCGTGCTGGTGTCGGAAACGACGCCCTTCGACGCTTCGCTGGAGCGACTACCCGTAGTGGGATCCGTCATGCCAGCCCTGCTCGTGCGGCTGCACGAAGCACCCGTTGTGAATAAGGTATTAGCGCCAGCCATTGGTGAAGCCGTGGTCCAGTCGGTCGTTGTCGATCTCGCTGCGGTCAATCCGAACGACATACCAATCGCCTTCACAGTTAAGGTCATCTCGTTCGACGGCACTCCGATCAGCACGAACTACTTCCCGGCATCCGGGTTGGAGACAGGCGACACGGTGCCCACCATTTTTTACGGTCCCGGCTTTGGTCGCCCCGGCAACATCGATCCGAACTCCAACTGGAACCCCACATCTGGCGTCGCCCCGCTGCGCCAGCACGGCTACAACGTGGTCACATGGGATCCGCGCGGCGAGTTCTCCTCTGGCGGCACTTCGCATTTCGACTCCCCCCAGTACGAGGGTCGCGATGTCTCTGCCATCATCGACTGGGTCGCCCAGCAGCCTAGTGCCGAACTCGACAGCGCCGGAGATCCCCGCATCGGCATGATCGGCGGCTCCTACGGCGGCGAAATCCAGTTGGTCACGGCCGGAATGGACCACCGCGTGGACGCCATCGTGCCAGCGCTCGCATGGAACTCGTTGAACAGCTCAGTCTATAAGAACCAGGCGTTCAAAAGCTCTGTGTCGTTCATCGTTCCACTCACGCTACTGAGTGGTGGCAAGCTGGATCCGCAGTTCTACTCTCTGATCTTCGGCGTCCTGGCAGGCACTCTTCGAATGGCTCAGCAGGACCTGCTCGCCGTCAGCACACCCGACGTCGGCAACATCACCGCACCGACTCTGCTGATCCAGGGGACTGTCGACACCATCTTCACACTCGACGAGGCCAGCACCACCGCACAAACGCTGGCCGCCAACGGCATTCCCGTGAAGATGATCTGGTACTGCGGCGGCCATGGCGCCTGCTTGAGCACCAGCGACGACGGTACTGTCATCCAGAAGAACACGTTGGCGTGGCTCGACCGCTATGTGAAGAACGACCAGTCGGTGTCGACCGGTCCGACCTTCGAATGGATCGATCAGAACGGGCAGTACTATTTCTCCGACTTCCTCCCGTCGGACCAGGCGTTCTACGGTGTGCCTGTGGTCGCGTCGGGCACCGGTGGCAACCTGGCGATCGTGCCCATCGTCGGCGGCTCCGGTCCGCAGCTGCTCGCTCCCTTCCCGTTCTCGTTGACCTCGGCCGCCAAGGCGCTCTATGCGCTTGACGTCACGGTGCAGGCGCCCGCGACAACGACTCAGATCGTCGGCGCGCCAACGCTGACGATGACCTATTCGGGCGTCGGCACCAGCCGGCACGTTTACGCGCAGCTGGTCGACGACAAAACCGGGCTGGTGGTCGGCAACACCGTCACGCCTATACCCGTCACGCTCGACGGACAGAGACACACGGTGACGGTCCCGCTAGAGGACGTGGCATACACGATGTCGCCCGACGACTCGATCACCCTGCAAGTGGTCGGCTCGGCCACGCAGTACGAAAACCTGACGTCAGTCGGTGCGATCGAGGTGTCGAGCATTGAGCTCGTATTGCCGACCGCGGCAGACGCGGTGCCTGAGAGAGCTACGGGTGACCCGGTAGACATCGACCGCTTCGGGAGGACTTGAGGCCCCCCTCGGGCTGTATCTGCGGGTGATGTGACGCATCAGCGCCAGCTCAGCGGGCGGTCGTTGCCGTGGCTGTTCGTAGGTCGACCGTCGAACTTAGACCGTTGGCGGCCTGCTCGGGGACGATGAGGACAGGAGTGTCGCAGTGTGCGACGACCGCGGCCGCGACGCTGCCCTGTAGGTGCCCCAGCAGTCCGCTGCGGCGGTGCGGGCCGAGCACGATCAGGCTTGCGCCGTGTTCGACGGCGGCCTCGACGATGCCCTTCCAGGTCGGCGCGGCTTCGACGGCGATGCTGCGCGCCAGGAATCCGGCATCGCATGCCAGCGATGCCCCGTGGGCGGCGGTCTGTTCGGCGGCTCGGCGTACCTCGGTGGCCTGATCGGCGTCAAAGTGTCTGCTGCTCGTCGGTGTGAACCCGACATCGACCGGCTGCCATACACAGACGACCAGCGCGTCTCGTTGAGGCGATAGCTGCACCCCGGCCTGTGCGATCGCGTGCGAGGCGAGTTCGGATCCGTCATAGGCGAACAGCACGGGCCCGACAGCGGCGGGGATGTCACAGTGATTCAGAGCTGGTCGGCTTGACGCGATTTGGGCCGCGACGGGCGGGGACGGCAGGTCCGACCGGATTCGGCCGAGCAGCGGCGGCGAGTACCAGGCGGGGGACTCACCGTCGAGGAACCTGTCCAGGTCGGGCGCTTGCGGTCGGGCTCCGCTCAACGCGTAGACGGCCACACCGAACGCGGCACCGCCGAGCGCGAGGCCGAAGCCGATCCACAAGGCATCGCCGGTGCCTGCCGTGAGATCCGTCGCCGCCGTCGCGGCGAAATGGGCGAGGACGGGTGCGACCATGAACGCGGCGACCGCGCGCAAGAGTTCGATGATCGCGAAGACGCGCTGCAGGCTGTTCGACTGCAGCGAGAAGCCCGCGACGAACAGTGCTGGTGCCACCGTCGCGCCGAGCGCCAGGCCCGTCAGTGCCGAGCCGAGCAGGACAAGTGGCTGGCTGGACGGAATAGCGATGCGGAACACCACGATTCCCGCCGCGAGCAGCGCCATGCCGACAAGTGGGAGGTAGTGCATGGCGCGTCGGGTGATGACGATCCCGAACACCACCGCCATGACGATGGCACCGCCGAGTTCGGGCAAGTAGAGCAGCCCGACGCGGACCGGGCTGTAGGTCTGCAGCAACACGTTGGCGGTGAGGGCTGTCGCCGCCACCGAGGCCGCGGCGGCGAACAGGGCGACCCCGACACCGGCGACCGGGATCGAGCTGGTCAGCACGGTGCGGATCGTCAGCAGTGGACGCCGCGCCCTGAACTGGTAGACGATCAGCGCCACGATCAGCGCCAGACCGCCCAGCATCGGCACGCTCACGGCGGGGTCGCTGAATCCGTGACTGGTCAGTTGTGCGGCCCCGATGAACGCCGCCGCGCAGCCGACCGCCGCCAGTGCGATTGCCGGCAGGTCACGCGGGGCGTTGAGATCTGCCGGCGGGGCGTCGTCGAACGTCAACGCGGCCAGCACCAAAGCCACGAGCGCGATCGCGGCGACGATCCAGAACAGCGGTCGCCACGCGTGCGCCTCGGCCTGCACACCGCCGACGAACGGGCCGATGGCGACCGCGCCGAACACACACATGTTCATGATCACGGCGGTGTGGCGGAGCTTCGCTTTGGGATAGCCGATCGTCAACGGCGGTGCGGCGGCGATCAGCATCATGCTGGTCGCCAGGCCCTGCAGTACGTGTCCGCCGATGTACATGCCCGCGTTCTGCGCCGCCGCGGCGAGCACCGACCCGGCGACGAGCAGCACCGCGTAGCCGAGCAGCATCCTGCGCTGCGGAAGGTGCTGGGCGAACTGGACCGCGAGCACCGTACCGACGGCATAGGCCGCGTTCCCCAGACCCGAACTCAGGCTCATCGTCTGAGCGCTCATGTTCAGCTGCTCGGAGATGATCGGGACCAGCGGGTCGAGCGCCGCGGACAGCGCCAGATACGGGATGAGGGCGAAGGTGACCATCGCGGCCACCGCCGGGTAACGACCGGCGAGCGGGCCTTGGCGCATCAGCGTCGCCTGTCTATGTCGGTCAGATCTATTCGACGCCGCGCTGCGTCCGGGCTCTGGGTCAACGGGGGTGAGGCGGGCACGTGTCCCCGAAACTTCATCGGCGGCTCGTTTTATTCCCCTCGCACAACCGTCTCTTTTGCGACCGGTCGTCGGCGCTCACGTGAGATGCGGCCGCACCGGCACTCAAGCCTCGCCCGAACGCGCTACACGGAGCCGTAATGTGTTGAGGTGCTGTGCATTTCGGATCTCGTCGGACAGCCGCAGATGACGCGAGTGATTCGCTCAGCTACATCAGGTGCGACCGATGTCACATAGCGCGGCGTTTGAGGGCCGGCGGTCAGCGGGGTTTCGTGGCGCCGATTCAGGTAGCCACCAGGCTCGATTCAGGTACTTCACTACGCGTGTCCACACGCCTCACCTCGGCGAAGCTGTGGTCAGCCAGATCGAATGCGGTTTGCCACACCGCTCAGCCTCAATAGGGGGAATCGATGGAAACTCGTAAACAATTGGTGGCCGCTGCAGGTGCGCTTGTGCTCTCCGCCGGACTCATGACGGGCGTGACCGTCCTGGGGTCGGTCGGCTCGGCCGCGGCCGAAGGCTGCACGAACTCGGGGGGAGCGGTCATGCACCCCGCGCCGCTGAGGTCGTACGGCGTCGGGAGCGGCGGCTGCGGCGATCAGGGCGCCTGCGTGACGACCACTCTGTACCGCGGCAACCGCGCCCTCGCGAGCGAACGGCGCTGCGGGGTAGGCAATGTCGAGGCGGCCACCGAGTGGGTAACCTCGATTCCGCGCGACAACCTGTGGGCCGACGTGCAGGTCGCGCCGAACTAGGCAATCAACTACGCGCGTCCTGTGCCACGCCTCGACCCGCGCGGAAAGCCGATCGTCGGGCGAAATCGACTGCAAAGCAACGGAAATCACGCTGAATCACCTACTGAAACCCGTTTCACTACAAGTGATTTCGCTGACACGGCGAACCCCATCGAAAGACCGGCCGTTCAACTATCCCCTTACGGGCTAGTCGTGGCCTTCAATCTCGCGGCCGGGGGCTACCCGTCGGTGCCGGAAGCGCCTTTGCTCGTGCTGCCGAAGCCGCCCTTGCCACCCGACCCGCCGGGCGAGCCGTCGTTGCCACCGCCGCCGCCGTCGCCGGTGTTGCCGACGCTGGCAGCCGGACCGCCGTGGCCACCGCGCCCGCCCTTGCCGAACGTGCCGGTCCCGGTGCCGGTTCCGCCGGGCCCGGCCGGGAGTTGTGACACTCTCGTGACACCGGGGCAGCGCGCAAACTGTCGTCTCGGCCACGCGTTTAGGGAGGCGTCTTTCGCGCGACTTCAACGCATCCACTGGTTATCGCGCACCAGTCTTTGTACAGGTCAGATGCTGTATCTAGCTCGGCTTCGCGGATCGTATGCCCAATATATGCCAATCGGTCAGGCAGGCGATCGGTGGGGCAGTTTGCCAGCAGGCGGCGTCCGCCATATCCGGGCGGCCGGCCAAGTGCACCCCAACTCGCAACGGCAGCACCAAGTAATTGAGCTGCCACCGGGAGATCGGCTGCCTCTGACGGGTTTAGCGTCCTTCGCACGGCGCCTCGGTCTACGATCCCACGAGGAGGAGACCATAGCCACAGGACAGGTCGGCCAGTACGTGCTGATGCCCGCGGTTGGAACACGCGCCACGGGTCCGAATTCCGCGATCGCTAACTCCTTCCTGCGGGCTCACGCGGCAGCCAGCGCCATTAGGATGGTGAGCCCCAGAACGCCCGCGGGGGCGTCGGTGCAGGTCGTCGACTCCATCCACGAGGACGGGATGAAGCTGATCGATGGCACGCCCGAGGCGATCATGGCGCTGCGCGCGGCGCAGCCCGGCCTGCGCGTCGTGCCCGTGGTGTTCTACCGGCCGGCCCTGGCCGCGCGCCCGACGCTGGCGGTCGCGCCGAGGGCGCTGGCCGCGGCGGCGGGCACCAAGCTCACCGTTCGCGTCGTGTCCGCGAAGGACGGCAGTCCGGTGGCCGGCGCCGACGTGCTGGCGTACACCAACTTCGCGGCCAGAGCAGGCGTCGAGGGCACAACGAAGAAGAACGGCGAGGTCGCCCTCGCCCTCGGGGGGTCCAGCAAGAAGCTCGAGCGGCTGTACGTTTATCCCGAGGCCGGGTTCTGGAGTCTGCTCAGCAAACGCGTGACGGTGAGCAACGGATCGACACTGAGCCTGAAGCCCCTCGACGTGACGCTGGTCGACGGCGTCCGGTTCTTCGCGGGCGCCTCGACGCTCCAGGATGGCGACGGCGTCACGGTCGGCGTGGTGGACACCGGCGTCGATACCGGCCATCCCGATCTTCGCCTCAGCGGCGGGTTCAACGTGATCAAGGGGGAGGATCCCGGCGATTTCGGGGACAACGGCGAGCACCACGGCACCCACGTGGCCGGCATCATCGCCGCCCGCGGCAGCGCGCCGAAGGGGCGCCTCGGCATCGCGCCCGGCGTCTCGCTACGCAGCTACCGCGTGTTCGGAAAGAAAGGCGGGAAGAGTCCGGGAGGCACCAACTTCGACGTCGCGAAGGCGATCGACCGGGCTGTGGCCGACGGCTGCGATCTCATCAACATAAGTCTGGAGATGCTAACCGATGCGGAGAATCCGGCGACTCCCGATTCGGTGATCCGGGACGCCATCGCCGCCGCCCGTAGCGCCGGCGTGCTCGTGATCGTGGCCGCCGGCAACCAGGACCGCGGACCGGTCAGCTTCCCCGCTGCCGACGAGCGCTCGGTCGCCGTCTCGGCGCTCGGTCGCAAGGGCACGTTTCCGACCGGCACGAGCGAGAGCGGAGACGTCGCGGGACCGTTCGGCAAGGACAAGAAGAACTTCATCGCGGCCTTCTCCAACATTGGACGGGCCATCGACCTGACCGGCCCCGGCGTCGGCATCATCTCCACCGTCCCCGGCGGCTATGGCGTCGAGAGCGGGACGTCGATGGCGTGCCCCGCCGTCACCGGCTTCGCAGCGCGGATCCTGGGCCGGTTGCCCGACATTCGCAAGCAGGCGCGCAACCAGGAACGCTCGGACGCCATCGCTCAGGCGCTCTTTGCGAGCGTGCGGGACCTCGGATTCAAGCCGGAGTTCGAGGGCCACGGCCTTCCCTCGTGAAGGGTGATGATGGGACGGTTCATCCTGCGCTACACGGGCTCCGGGCCGACGCCGGCGAGCTTCGTCGAGCAGGTCCGGAGCCACCAGGACGTCTCGATCCTGGACGAGTCGCCACACATGCTTCTCGTCGACGGGCCCGAGGCCGTGCTCCGGCGCTTGCTGGAGACGTCCTCGGGCTGGCTCCTCGTGCCCGAGAGGTCGGTGTCTCTGCCCGATCCCCGGCCACAGGTGGAGCGGCCGCCGGACTGATCGGCGCTACGCGAGCGAACCGGCCGTTCCCCACCACCGTGATCAAGGTCGTGTTGCCGGCGGTATCCGGGTCCACCCGCCAGGAGATCCACACATCGCGGTGCACGGATGCACTCCCCGACGGTTCTACGCTTGAACGCGTGCGGGACCGCGACACCATCGACTCCGAGCTGCGAATTATCGCCGTACGACGAACTATCCGGGATGCTGGCGGCTCGTTACCGTCGTCATCTCAGGTCGACGACCTGCTGCATGAGCGGTTCGGGATTGATAACGATTGTCTCAAACGTACGTAAAACTGTACGATTGAGGCGGAAATCACCCTTGCGCACGGTGCGCTCCGTCACCCCCAAATAGTCCGCGGCGTCGGCGATGCTCATGTCCGGCGCGAACATTGGCACGCTCCGAACGGATCTTTCGTATCCCATGGGGATGTGCTTACCAGAGTTTTCGGCCAATAGTTCGGCGTGTCAGCGAATTCGCCAAGTGTGGCAATCCCGTTGGGGCAGCTAGCTTTTTGCCGATGCTGGCAACAACACCAGCGAATCACAGTCATTTCCAACATGTTTCGCGAGGTGTGCCTCGATGAGCGGGAGGACGCGTGGGGGAATCGCCACGTCACGCATGCCCGCGTCACTCTTGGGTGTTGTGATGCTGTAGCTGCCTTTGGTGCGGACGGCTGCGCGCCGGATGCGGATCACCTCGGCGCTCAAATCGATTTCACCCCTTCGCAGTTCGACGGTTTCACCGAGCCGCAGCGCACACCAACTGGCCAATGTGACCATGAGTCTTAGCCTTTCAGGCATCGCGGCGGTGAGCAAACCGAGCTCGGGGACCGACGCGAAGATGGTCCGCAACAGGCTGTAGGCGTGCGACCGCATCGTCGGCCCGCCGACCAGTGTCTCGGCGTACCAGTCGCGGACGTCCTTGGGTTTGATCGCGCCGAGCTGGCGGTGCCCGAACGTCGGCAGCAGGTGATCGTCGAGGACGAAGTGGTAGTGCTCGCGGGTGCGGGCCTTGATCGGTCGCCCAGAAACGTGCCGCTCTCGCCCGGCGCTCCAACGCCGGAATACGCGAGGGCCGTTGTCATATCTGCTGTGCGGTCGTCGTCGACCAAGGGCCTGTAGTCGATGGCGTCCCGGTCGAACTGACTGATGTGGGGCTGGCTCAAGCTGCGCCGCCGGCGTCGAGCTTCTGTATGAACTCCACGAGGGCAGACTCCGACACGAGGCGCCGGCGGCCGATTTTGATGCTTCGGACTGGTGGGGCGGAATGTGACCGACCGGGTGAACCGGGTCGCCGCGACACACAAGGATCTCGACACCTACACCGAGGCTGAGGTGCGGTTGTTGCTGTCCGCGATCGCTGACGATCGGCTGGCCATACCTGGGAGTTGGCGCTGACGGCTTTGCGTCGTGGGAGATCGCGGGCCTTCGCTGGTCCGACTGCGCGCTGGATACCAAGACGTTGTCCATTGCCAATAACCGGGTGTCGGCTGGCGGCCGATCCGTCGAGAACGACCCGAAGTCGGCATCGTCTCGACGGACGCTGCCGTTGCCTGATCGGCTGGTGTCAGTGCTGAAGGCCGCGAAGGCCCGCCAGGCCTGCGAAAGGTTATCTCTCGGCTCGGCCTACGGCTCGGCGCCCATGTGGTGTCCAACGAGGTCGGCGAGCCCTACTCACCCGCGGTGTTGTCCCGCTACTGGCGTGACACGGTGAAGGCGGCGGGAGTCCGGCACATCAAGCTGCACGCCGCCCGACATACCTGCGCGACGCTGATGCACCTCCAAGGGGTACCCGTCGCGGTAATGCGGCGTGGATCGGACATGAGGATGCCAGCCTGACTATGCGGCTCTACGCGCACTCACAGGACGATGCCCTGCGGATGGCGGGGGAGAGTTTAAATCGACTTGTGGCAACCCGTGACACCGAGGCCCGCTAATCGAACTGTTCGAACAGCGTCCGCCCAGTTCAACGTGGAGCCGATGACGGGAATCGAACCCGCGTATTCAGCTTGGGAAGCTGATGTTCTGCCATTGAACTACATCGGCCTGTTTGACCACGAAGGCTAACACCCGAACGGCTACGCTCGTCGCGTGCTGCTCTCCGATCGCGACATCCGTGCCGAAATCGCCGCCGAGCGGCTGGGTATCGACCCCTATGACCCGGGCCTGGTGCAGCCGTCGAGCGTCGACGTCCGTCTCGACAACTTGTTCCGCGTCTTCAACAACACCCGCTACACCCACATCGACCCGTCGATTCAACAGGACGAGCTCACCAGCCTCGTGAAGCCGGCCTCGGGTGAGCCGTTCGTGCTTCATCCCGGCGAGTTCGTCCTCGGC
>Ga0310900_10000744_pt1 | contig 11792 bp, 7 predicted proteins | sample C24D1metaG_FD_203879 | JGI IMG/M metagenome (GOLD analysis project Ga0310900, IMG submission 203879) | Lab incubated soil microbial communities from West Virginia University Organic Research Farm, Morgantown, WV, United States - C24D1 | ecosystem: Environmental > Terrestrial > Soil >...
ATCAGGAAGGTATCGCTCAAAAAAGCCAGCTTGTCCCGCTGCAGGCCGGTCTCGGCATACTGCAATGATTGGATTAATCGCTCCAGCGTATTCCGGATAGCAGCTGATGAGGGGCTCCCGGCCGGCAGCAAGGTCGTCTGCATGCTCATCAGGCTCCTGCGGAGCGTAAGATCGTCGATATCGAAATGCAGACAAAAGTAAGTCATCTTCTCTTTGCCCGAAGAACCGTCGCTTCTATGCATGACGCCGGGCGGAATGAATAGGATATCCCCTGCATGCTGCACAAAGGCAGAGCCCTCCGCATGCATGGTCTGCTCTCCCTCCAAGACCATGTTGAGCTCAAACATGGTGTGATGATGCTCGGGGTAGCTCCACCGCTCATTAACGGTACGTTTATGAGCCGCTACAATTTGGAAGGCAAACTGCAAATCGGGTGTCATGAGCTCTTGAATGCTGTTTTCCCGGCCGAAGGGAAGATGGTTTCTCATCGCAAATTCCTCGCTTATTAGAATGAGTTCAGTATAGCATATCCTCTACGTGCGGCTTGGTGCCGTTTTGTACAAATAAAGGTCCGTTATGACCCTGTTAGGGGAGGCGATGCGACCGTAAGATGGAATGGGATGAAACTTATAAAGGAGTTGGATCTGTTATGACAAGAAACCAGTTTTTTAACGCCCATCATTCCCCGATCGGTGCTTTCTCAAGTTTTACGCTCGGATTTCCAGGAGCTTCAGGAGGTTTTGACATTGAACTGGCAAAGCCGCCGAAGGAGAATCTATATATTGGCCTCGAACGATTGGACAGGACAGGCTACGATACATTGCCGTTCCACGATGTCCAGGATGAGGATGAAAGCAAACGGTACGATATTGAGAATCCCGATCCGAGCCCGAACAAGCCGAAGCTGCTCCATCCGCTGCCGCAGGATGCTGTTCATCGTGATTTCCGGTTGACGACGGATACTTGGCAAGCGGGAGATTTAACCTTTCGCATTTATTCGCAGGTCCGCTCCGTTCCAGATCCGAATATTGCCTCCGAGAGTGAGCTTAAGGACACGCTGATTCCAGCTGTATTCGCAGAGCTGACCGTGGATAATACGCGGTCGGATCGGAAACGGAGGGCGTTCTTTGGGTTTCAAGGAAGCGATCCCTATAGCGCGATGCGGCGAATAGACGATAATAGCGGCAGAGCCGGCATTGGGCAGGGACGACAGCTTGCGATCGTCTCGGACGATAAGGCAGTCATGACCGCGCAGCATTTCAGCATGGAGGATATTCTCGCTGCCGGGCTGCAAGAAAATTGGACCTTCGGTCTCGGACCAGTCTGCTCCCTCGTGATGGATACGGAGCCCGGAGCATGTAAAACGTACCGATTTGTTATTTGCTTCTATAAGGGCGGCTATGTTACGACAGGCATTGACGCTTCATATTTCTATACACGCTGCTTCCCGAACGTCGAAGCGGTGGCCGATTACGGTTTAACTCATTTTGACCGGCTGACGGAAGAGGCTGTTCAGGCTGGCGCTCTGGTCGAACAGGACAAGCTGTCCGATGACCAACAGTTCATGCTTATCCATTCCATCCGCAGCTACTACGGCTCCACGCAGCTTCTTGATTATGAAGGGAAACCGTTCTGGATCGTTAATGAAGGCGAGTATCGGATGATGAATACGTTCGACTTGACGGTGGACCAGCTTTTCTATGAGCTGAAGATGAACCCGTGGACGGTAAAAAATGAGCTGGACATGTTCGTTAAACGGTTCAGCTATGAGGATACGCTCCGTAAGCCGGGCGATGAGGCAGAATACCCTGGCGGCATTAGCTTTACCCATGACATGGGCGTTGCAAATGCGGTTTCTCGCCCGGGCTACTCCTCCTACGAACTGTACGGCCTTGACGGCTGCTTCTCGCATATGACGCATGAGCAGCTGGTGAACTGGGTACTTTGCGGGGCTGCATATTACGAGAAAACGGCCGACCGGGAGTGGCTTGCGGCCAATTTAGACGTATTCGAGAAATGCCTGAGCAGCATGCTGAACCGTGATGACGCAGATCCGCAAAGCCGCAACGGCATCATGGGCCTCGACAGCTCGCGGACAATGGGCGGCGCCGAAATTACGACCTATGACAGCTTGGACGTATCGCTTGGGCAAGCGCGGAACAATATTTATTTGGCCGGGAAGTGCTGGGCTGCCTATATCGCGCTGGAGCGGATATTGCAGGAGAACGGCCGGGATACGCTTGCTGCGGTGGCAGGCAGTCAAGCGGAGAAATGCGCGTCGACGATCGCCCGCCATATAACGGGTGAAGGCTATATTCCGGCAGTCATCGGCGAGAATAACGATTCCAAAATCATTCCGGCGATCGAAGGGCTTATTTTTCCTTACGTGACGGGGAACCTTGCTGCGCTGGAGCCGAATGGGCGGTTTGGCGCATACTTGGAGGCTTTGAATACGCATCTTCGCTATGTATTGCGTTCCGGCATATGCTTATTTGAGGATGGAGGCTGGAAATTGTCGTCTACGAGCAATAACAGCTGGCTGAGTAAAATCTATTTATGCCAGTTCGTTGCGCGCGAGCTTCTCGGCATCGTTTGGGATGAAAGCGGTCATCTGGCAGATGAAGCCCATGTGAAGTGGCTGACGCATCCCGAGCTGTCGATTTGGAGCTGGAGCGACCAGATCATTTCCGGCGAAATTTCGGGCAGCAAGTATTATCCGCGCGGCGTTACCTCGATCCTATGGCTTGAGGAAGGCGAAAGCCGGGCATAAGTAGACAGAAACAGGGGCTGTCTCAAAGGTTATAGACCTTGAAGGACAGCTCTGTCTGCTGTGACCAGTAATTGGAGTTAAATTATACTATTTGATATTAAAATTCATGGAAAATAGACCTATTGCAGCACACACTCCCACCAAATGAACATCCGGGCACCCTCTCGTCGAAAATAGATCTAAAATCTAGATCTATTTCTGTCAAACCAGCTCCATTCACATAAATAAGTCTAGAAAATAGATCTATAGCAACGTACATCCCCACCAAATGAGCATCTGGGCATCTTTCATCGAAAATAGATCTAAAATCTAGATCTATTCCCTTCAAACTAGCTCATTCACATAAATAAGTCTAGAAAATAGACCTATTGCAACGTATATCCCCACAACACTTTCCTTATCTCCGTTTCTCGCGCAAGGGGAGCGGCATCGTCATTTTAAGGCTTATAATAGTGGCGAAGATAGGAGGTAGGCGCTTCACCAAGCACTTTTTTAAACACCCTGCTAAAATAATACGGATTTTTATAGCCGAGCTGCTCGCTGATTTCCGAGATGTTCAAGGAAGTATTTCTCATGATGTCGATCGCTTTGTTCATTCTCAGCTTCGTATGGGCTTCGATGATGCTTTGTCCGGTCTGCTTCTTGAACGAGGCCGATAAGTAGCTATAATTGAGCCCCAGCTCCTTGCTTAGATTTGCCGAATCGAACTCTCCGTTCGAATGCCGGGCCAAATAGTCCATAACTCTGCCCGCAATCGTATTCGCTTTGCCGCCATTTGATTCCGGGTTTTCCTGCGTTAAGGCGGCTTGGTGCAAATCCAAAAACAATTGAAAGACGAGAATGCTGGTTCTGGTCATGCCATGCACCTTAAGCTGACGGTAATCGCTCAGAAGCGTTAGCAATCGCTGCGCCAATCCCCGATGCAAGGGAGAAGTTCCGTATTTATCCAGCGTAAAGCGGTACTCATAATGATGGGGATAGAAATTACCGAGCTCGAGCAGCGGGAGATGCTCGCTATAGGAAACCCGTTCGTCAAGGGCGGTATTAAAGTGAATCCAGTACCAGGAGGTTCCTGGCTCGGTCTTCGGCAGCCCCCAGTGGTGAAGCCCCTTCTTCAAAAACAAATGCTCCTGTTCACGGACGATATATTCCGTTCCTTCCTCAATAACCTGCATGCTTCCCTTCGTTACGAACAGAAACACATCATAATCCAATATGCGGTCGGGATGCGTATAGACATTTGAGATCTGATTCCAGCCCATATCCCTCACGAGCGGCAGCCGGTCGGCAGTGAGACTGATGTTCGTATCGATGCTGAGAACCTCCCCTGCTAGTTTTCATTCCGTACATTATAATATCTAAAAAAAGTATATGCAATTGCAGAATCCGTGCATTTATCCCTATTTTAATTGCGTCTAAAATGAACATAAGGAACAAAAATAGGGAGGGCGTTTAAGATGTTTATGGTATTGTCCGAATATCCGGCTGGTCAAATCCAATTGGCGAATGGGCCGTTGAAAGCGCGATTTGAGCTAAACAAGCAATATGTGATGAGCCTTACGAATCAAAATCTGCTCCGCAGCTTTTATTTGGAAGCGGGGCTATGGAGCTATAGCGGTAACGGGGGAACGACGACGGCGTCCACGACGAGCATGGACGGACCGGAGCATTGGCATTGGGGCTGGGAATCGCCGACCTGCGAGCTGCGCGGTCATATGATGGGGCATTGGCTCTCGGCGGCGGCCCGTATTTTTGCGCAAACGAAGGATATGCTGGTCAAAGCGAAGGCGGATCATATCGTATCGGAGCTGGCCAAATGCCAGGAAGCGAGCGGCGGCGAATGGCTGGCGGCGTTTCCTGAAACGTTTATGCACCGGCTCGTAAGCGGCAAGTGGGTATGGGCGCCTCATTATACCGTTCATAAGCTGCTTATGGGTTTATACGAAATGTATGCCGTTGCGGGAAATGAGCAGGCGCTCGATATAATGAGAGGGATGGCATCATGGTTTGACCGCTGGACCAGCCGCTTCTCGCAGGAGCAAATGGATGAGCTGCTCGATATGGAAACCGGCGGTATGCTGGAAGTGTGGGCGGATTTATACGGGGCGACAGGGGATGAGAAGCATCTTAAGCTCATGTACCGGTATGATCGCAGACGTTTTTTTGATGCGCTGCTGGCTGGACAAGATGTGCTCACCAATAAGCACGCGAATACGCAAATTCCGGAAATTTTGGGCGCCGCCAGAGCCTATGAAGTGACAGGCGATGAACGGTTCCGCAAGGTGACCGAAGCGTTCTGGGCCTGCGCGGTAACGGATCGGGGCTTCGTATGTACCGGTGCGGGAGATAACGCCGAGCTATGGATGCCGGCGGAAGAGATGGCTGCCCGGCTTGGCGTCGGTCAGGAGCACTGCTGCAATTATAATATGATGCGCCTGTCTCAGTATTTGCTTAGTTGGACGGGAAACGCGGCCTATGCGGATTATTGGGAGCGCAGATTCGTTAATGGCGTTCTCGCTCATCAACATGGAGAAACGGGTATGATCTCGTATTTCTTAGGGCTTGGCGCGGGCAGCCGCAAAACATGGGGCTCGGAAACGAAGCATTTCTGGTGCTGTCACGGTACACTGGTTCAAGCCAACGCATCCTATGAGACCCAAATATTTATGGAAAATGAACAAGGCGTAACCATTTCGCAGTGGATTCCTTCGAGCGTACGGTTTGAGCGGGAGGGAATTGAGATTGGACTCCGAATCGAGCAGGACGGGCAAAATGGCATATATCCGCTTAATGGTTGGTCGGTTACCGGCATGACGGCTATTACGAAGGTAGATAGTAAGCCGATACCGGTTCATCGGCCAGATCGTTTCATTTACCGGTTGACGGTTTCCTGCAGCAAGGAGTCGGAATTTACCTTAAAGCTAAGGCTCCCTTGGTGGCTGAACGGGGCGGCGGAAATTTCGGTAAATGGGGCGGCCGAGGACGGTCCGTTCCACAGCACCTCCTATTATGGGATAAAGCGCGTTTGGCATGACGGAGATATTATTATCATCGAGCTTCCGAAGAAGCTGACGACCGAGCAGCTGCCCGGCGAGCCTGATACGGCTGCCTTTATGGACGGGCCAATCGTGCTTGCGGGCCTAGTAGACGAAGAACGCCGTTTGTACGGCGATCCGGAACAGCCGGAGTCGCTGCTCGTGCCGGATCGCGAGAGGCATCATGGCTGGTGGAATCCCGGCTATTACCGGACTGCCGGCCAGGACCGCGGCATCCGTTTTATTCCGCTTTATGAGATAAGGGATGAAGCCTATACGGTGTATTTTCCGATAAAAAACGTTATGCAATAAATGAGAAAGCGGATTTCTAAAAAAAGATCGAAAGTTTGCATTTCTATTTTGAAATGGATGTTTCAAAACTAAACTTTGTGGGAATAATAAAAGTAAAACTGGTTCGAGAAGAGTTGATTACCTGATGTTCTTTAAGAAATTTGTTGATGGCGAAGCGAAGGATTTCATATTTGTTCAAAATAAAAATGATGAACTTATTGAAATATCGCCTGAAGACGTACTAATAATTAGCAGTGAAAACGGTAAAGAAAATGGTCTGGCTGTATTCCAAACTACTACAGGCACTTTCTACGCAATTCACACCGAGGAAGTAACTAGAAAGCTGGGAGAATATATCGGCGTTCCATTTGAATTAGTCAGATAAAATAACAGCCCTCCATATTCATGAGAATATGGAGGGCTGTTATTTTGTTTTCGTGCTTACAATCAAGCTTCCGTGTTTTTATCGACGATAATTGCACTGGAAGTTTCCTTATCCCATGTTACATTAGTATTCAGTGCTTCACTCAGAAAACGTAATGGTACTAGAACTCTGTTGCTTTTGACCTTACCGGGAACGTCAAGCGTTACCGACTTCCCATTTATAGTAGCGGTTTTGCTGCCAAGGGTCAGTTTGACTTCGACTCCGTCACGTGCAACGGTTACCGTTTTCGAAACATTATCATAGGTGACTACGGCTTTCAGCGACTCGGAGATCGCGCGGAACGGGACAAGCGTGCGGCCGCTCTCAACAACCGGGGATACTTCAAAGCCTAGCGTTTTGCCATTTACATAAACTTTAACGTTTTTGTCACCGAGCTTTATTTTTAGCTTGCCAAGTTTCTTATACTCCTCGATATTGTTGGGATCCAGTGAGACAACCTCGGCTTGCACATCCGCTGCAGCTTTTAGTTCGCCATCCTTCTCCAATGCAGTGACCAGTACAGCTAAACTAGTGTCAGCATTCACATCGATGTTATATTTTGTTTTAAGCAGCTCGGCAATCCGAGCGCCTGCCGGTTTATCTTTGACGTTCTCATATGCATTTTGAAGACCTTTCGAGCCATCGTTCTTCTCGTTTCCATAAACGGAACCGCTTACAGTACCGTCTTCAATTTCCGCTTTAATAGTTGCTTCGTTTGTTCCCTGATTTTGAGGAGCGGCAAATGCAGTGGACGCCATGAGACTGAGCGAAATTACGCCAGCCCAAATTACGGATTTTTTCATTTTATTACCTCCATGAGTATGTATTGTGTGCGCAACACATACAAGTATTCGGAGGGCATATAGTTTTTTTGTGGGTATATAAATTAATGTAATGAACACTTATGTCGTATACTGCTTACGGAACTTCGTCGGAGGCATGCCGATTTGACGGGTGAAGCAATTGGAGAAATAAGGGACATTCTCAAACCCGACGTACCCGGCGATTTCCGCAACGGGCCACTCCGTCTTGAGCAGCAGCAGCTTGGCCTGTTCAAGCCGGTATTTGGACAAATAGTCGATCGGTGTCATGCCATAAACCTGCTTCATGCACCTTGTAATGTAGTTGTAATGAAAATTGAGCGCTTCGGCCATCGTATTGCTCGTCAATTCGGTGCGGTAATTGTTTTTAATAAAGGCCTCGGCCTTCTCCGCGAGTGTGACGGAAGGGCTCGTATAGCTGTCGTTTTGACGTAAATCCATCAAGCGCAGCAGCTCCTCGAAATTTTGCTGCTGCGTCCAGAAGGCGCTCGATTGACGCTCCACACCCGCTTTGTTCAGCGTTCGCATTAAGCGGAATGCTTGCTCGGGATAGGGGAGCGTCCATGCTTTTTGGAGATGAAGCGAATAGGGCGACGTTAGAAAACGATTATAATGCATATCGTGGTTGAGGCTGGCGTGATCCAGCCCGGACTGCTGCCATTCCCCTACCGCCAGAAAATGAACCCAATAGAAGACCGTTTTGTTCTCTGACGGTTTTACCGAGTAATGATAACGGTCGGGAAGCAGCAGAAGAGACTGGCCTTCCGTCAAATTCCATGTGAGATCCTCTTCGCCAATAAATAAACAGCCGGATTCCACAATGATCAAGTCAAATACGCCAAGCTGCTTCCGGTTCGGATGCTGATCGCCTGGCTTATGGACGGTAACGCCGCTCTCTAAGTAATAGGGAAGCGGCGGCGCTGCGAAATAGACATGCTCCGATGACTCTATCATCATTATCCACTCTCCATGCTAGTGTGAAATTTTATAAGAAATAGGTTATTTACGTCCGTATTTATGTTTTATTCTAACGCATAAAATAGAAATCAGCAGTATGAAATTTAATAGATGCTGGAGAGGTGCGAGTGCGAATGGGACAAGCAGTTAGCAAGGATAATGCGAAGCCGGTATTACTAAAGCAAGTTAATATTACGGATCATTTCTGGAATTATTATATTAACCTGGTCAGGGACGTAGTTGTTCCTTATCAATGGGATGCCATAAACGACCGGGTAGAAGGAGCAGAACGAAGCGGGGCGGTTAGCAACTTTAAAATTGCGGCCGGATTAGAAAAAGGCGACTTTTACGGCTACGTGTTTCAAGATACAGACGTAGCCAAATGGCTGGAAGCGGTAGCCTATCTGCTTGAGACGAAGCGGGATGCGGTCCTTGAGCAGGTTGCCGACGAGATGATCGACATTATCGGCAAGGCTCAGCAGCCGGACGGTTATTTGAATACGTTCTACACGATCAAGGAGCCCGGCAAAAAATGGACGAATTTAACCGAGTGCCATGAGCTTTACTCTGCCGGACATATGATTGAAGCCGGCGTTGCTTACTTTAAAGCGACCGGCAAGCGGAAGCTGCTTGATATCGTATGCCGCATCGCGGACGATATTGCGGTCGTATTCGGCGACGGCCCCGGACAAATTGCCGGCTATGACGGCCATCAGGAGGTAGAGCTTGCGCTGGTGAAGCTCTATGAAACGACCGGCAACCGCAAATATTTGGAGCTCAGCAGCTACTTCATCGATAAGCGCGGACAGCAGCCGAGCTTCTTCGAGGCAGAGGCTGACCGCAGAGGCAGAACGACACACTGGAACAATAACAAAATTCATATCGACCCTGAATATTTTCAAACCCATCTGCCTGTCCGCGAGCAGGAAGCAGCGGTTGGTCACGCGGTACGTGTCGTATATATGCTGGCAGGCATGGCTGACGTTGCGCGGGAAACAGGAGACGAGTCCTTGCTTGAGGCATGCCGCAGACTGTGGGACAATATTGCCTCGAAGCAAATGTACATTACTGGCGGTATCGGTTCGATGGCTCATGGCGAGGCGTTTTCCTTTGACTATGATCTGCCAAATGATACCGTATATTCGGAGACATGCGCATCGATCGGTCTGATTTTCTTCGCTCATAGGATGCTGCAGCTTGAGCCTAACAGCCGCTACGCGGACGTCATGGAGCGCGCTTTGTTTAATACGGTCATCGCAGGCATGTCACGCGACGGCAGACATTTCTTCTATGTGAATCCGCTGGAGGTGTCGCCGGATGTATGCGAGGGGAAAAATAAAAACTATAACCATGTGAAGCCGGTTCGCCAAGAATGGTTCGGCTGCGCATGCTGTCCGCCGAATATTGCCCGCTTGCTGGCATCGCTCGGCGAGTATTTGTACTCTACGAAAGGAAATACCATTTACTCGCATTTGTATATCGGCGGAGAGACGGAGCTCACATTAAACGGTACAAAAATTAAGCTTAATCAGCAATCCGGCATGCCTTGGAATGGAGCTGCACGCTTCGAAGTAACGCTTGATCAGCCGTCTGCGTTTTCATTAGCGCTGCGCATTCCGGATTGGTCCTCGAAAGCAGCGGTGCTCGTTAACGGCGAGGCTTACAGCATCACAGATAAAATCGTAGACGGCTATGCACATATCGAACGGCTGTGGACATCCGGCGACAACATCGAACTTACGCTCGAAATGCCGATTATGCGCGTAAGAAGCCATCCGCTCGTTAAACAAAACGCCGGTAAAGTTGCGCTGCAGCGCGGACCGCTTGTCTATTGCGTAGAGGAAGCCGATAACGGCCCGCAGCTTCAGCAGCTGCTGCTGCCGCAGGACGCCAAGCTCGAGACATCATTTGATGAGCAGCTGGTAGGGGGAATTGAGGTTATTAAGGCGCAAGGACTGAAGATTCAATTCAAGCAATGGGGCACGCAGCTGTACCGCTCGAATGCGGATGCCGCCCTTGAGCCGGCGAGTCTTACCTTTATTCCTTATTACGCTTGGGCGAACCGCGGCAAAGGCGAAATGGCTGTTTGGGTGAAGGAACGGTTATAAGGAGCTTGTCATTTCTGCCTGTTCTGAACGTTAGATAAGAAGATACGAGGCGATCGCCTTCCGGAAATATACCGGGAGGGGATCGCCTATTTGTATTAAACTGAGATTTAGCCGCCTTCTTTTCATACTAAAAAGGTCATATAACGTTTCTGGCAGAAATTGTATGGAATATTTTAACCAATAAGGGTGGACACAAACGATGATCACCATACAGAATGTAATGAATGAGCGGTATAACGGCTATTGGATGCTGAAACAGATTGAATAGGAGGCAAAGAGGATGTTTTTACATCGTGCAATTCTGATTGATGATGAATCATATACCCGCAAAGGCCTGATGAAACTGATTGATTGGGAAGCGTGCGGTTTCCGTATAGTAGGGGAAGCCGATAATGGGGAAGATGCGCTTGAGCTGATCAAGCGTGTTCAGCCCGATCTGGTCATAACGGACATTCGTATGCCCGTCATTGACGGACTTGAACTGATTCGATGCGTCACGGCAGAAAATATCGCTAAGCCCTATTTTATTATTATAAGCGGCTATAACGATTTTAACTATGCTCAACAGGCGATGCGTTTTGGCGTTCATGATTTCGTCGTAAAGCCTATCGATGAGATTGAATTTTGCCACACCCTAAATAAATTGAAAGATAAACTTAGGCTTGAACAAGAGGAACAAGCAAGAAATGACCGGTTGATGGGCGGCGAAATGATTAAATCCCTCATTCTCGGTGAAGCAAGCGAAGCTTCCATTGCAGAATGGGAGAAACGCTTGAACCTAAGGAAAGCCGATCGCTTATACTATTTGTTCGCTGAGCTGAATGATAACTATAGCTGGCAGTCTCCCGGGGATAAAATTTCCGATGCCCGTTTCAAGGAGCTTGTGGAGCAGGAGCTTATTCGGATAACGGCAGCCGAACAGCCTGTCTCTCTGCATGAGCATCGTAATCGTATTGGCATTCTGCTGCCGAGCTTCCTGCTGGCGCCATTCAATGGAGAGCTCGAGCGATTTTTGATTAAGCTTAGGGCAGCGCTGGATGTTCATTTGGGAAAAGGCGTGTTTCTTTATGCGGGGACTCCTGTTTCCTGTCTGTCAGATATTCGAGAATCCTACAAGTCCGCTAAGGAAGCGATATTGTATAAATATATAAATGAGGACGATCGTATCGTTATCTCTGATCAGATCCAGTCCGAGAAGCTGAATTACATCGGATTAGATTCAGCTGAGTTCAATCAATTTATAATGCAAATGGAAGAGCTGCAGCTGGAAGCGGTGAAAGCGACTGTCGACAAATGGTTTCATGACTTTCGCGAGAAACGGTATGCCCCGGAGGCTGTGAAGATGAACATTCAACAATGTCTAATGGCCGTTCTGAAGACCATCCG
>Ga0310900_10000747_pt1 | contig 11763 bp, 9 predicted proteins | sample C24D1metaG_FD_203879 | JGI IMG/M metagenome (GOLD analysis project Ga0310900, IMG submission 203879) | Lab incubated soil microbial communities from West Virginia University Organic Research Farm, Morgantown, WV, United States - C24D1 | ecosystem: Environmental > Terrestrial > Soil >...
TGCCGCGGTGCGCGCGCAAACCGCCGGGCGCACCAGGCCGTGGACCGATGAGGAATTGCAGGCGATGCTGCCGCGCACCGGCGGACAGTAGGCACGCGACAATGGTGAACTGAGTCGCGTCCGCAAGACATCCAACATGTGTTACTCGCAGCGGAGAAGTGCAAGGCTGGCTTCCTGAAACGCCGTCGCATTGCCGAACTCACGACGTGCATGCTGACGGGCAGCGTCCGGTGTGAGTCCCTTGTCGGCGTATTCCTCCTCGATCAGGCGAAGATGGAGCTGGAGTTCATCGCGTAGTGCGTGATCATGCCCTCGGGAAAGTGTTGCTCGTGCGCGAAGAAGCAATCGAGTCAGCCAGACGGGCATGTCATTCCTCCTGGAGAATGGCTGCAATGGCGCCGGCAATCGCATTCCATCCCCGTGTGTCGGCGGCCAGACCCCGGTTTCCTCTCCTCGTAAGGCGATAAGTGAGATGGAGCGACGTCCGGCTAACCGCCCGCCAGTTCCATCCGTCCAACTATGTGCGCTATGGATATAATCACCCTGTGAATATTGAAGCCGAATCGCTGCTGCCACTGACCCCGGCCACCTTTCACATCCTGGTGGCCGTGGCCGACGAAGATCGCCACGGCTACGCTGTGATCAAGGATGTCGCGGCGCGTACCAGAGGCGCGTTGAAGCTGAGCCCAGGCACACTCTACCGGTCAATCGACCGGATGGTGCAGCAGGGGCTGATTCGCGAAATCAGCACGCGGCCGGCGAGAGACATGGACGACGAGCGCCGGCGCTATTACCGGATCACAGCCTTTGGCCGCGAAGTCGCCCTGGCCGAGTCGCGCCGGTTGGCGCTGATGCTGGACCTCGCGCGCAAGAAAGGCCTGGCGCCCCGGAAAGCATGATGCGGATCTACCGTCTCCTCCTCTACCTGTTTCCCGCCTCGTTCCGCGCGGATTACGGCGACGAAATGGAGGCGATCTTCCGCGTCAACCTGCGCGACGCCCACGGTACCGCTCGCATCGCGTTGTGGTTCGAGGTTCTTCACGAGGTGATCATGAATGCACCCGCCGTCCACTGGGACATCCTGAAACAGGATCTGCGCTACACGGCGCGCACGCTCAGCCGCGCGCGCGGCTTTGCGCTGACTGCCATTCTGGTGACCGCGCTCGGCGTCGGCGCCAATACCGCTGCGTTCTCGGTCGCGGATTTCGTGCTGCTTCGACCCTTGCCGTTCGCCGATCCGGAGTCGCTCGTTCGCCTCTGCGAAGGCCCGCGAACGGGCGGCGGCTGGGGCTGCATGAACGAGCTTTCCCCATCGAACTATCGTGACTTCAAGGCGATGAATTCCTCGTTCGATGCGATGGGCGCGTTCACCGGCGCCGGCGTCAACCTGGTCGGCGTCGGCGAGCCGCGCCGCCTGGAGATCGCCCCCGTGACGCAGGAGGTCCTTCCGCTGCTCGGCGTCAGTCCTGCGCTCGGACGAGTGTTCGAAGCCCGTGAAGAGGATCGCCGCGCGGTCGTCATCAGCTATGGCCTCTGGCAATCGCAGTTCGGCGGCGACGCGTCAGTGGTCGGTCGAACGGTCCGTCTGGACGGGGTGCCGCACACGGTCATCGGCGTAATGCCACGGGACTTCTATTTCCCCACGCGCAACGTGCAGATGTGGACCGCGCTGCGTTTCCAGAACGAGGACTACGAGGACCGCACGAACACCTACATTCGAGGCGTGGCGCGGCTGAAACCAGGTGTCACGTTCGAACAGGCTCGCGGTAATCTGGAACTCATCGCAGCTCGCCTATCCCGTGACTACCCGGACACGAATGCCGAAACCGGGATCAGCTTCTTCCGGATGCGCGAGAACATGTCGCCGCGCTTCCGCCTGATGCTCATGGCGCTCGGCGGCGCCAGCCTCTGTCTGCTGCTCCTCACCTGCGCCAACCTCGCCAACCTGCTGCTCGCAAGGGCGGCAGCACGGGAGCGCGAGCTGGCGGTACGCGCGGCGCTCGGTGCGGGAAGAGAACGCCTGATGCGGCAGCTGGTGACCGAGAGCGTGATCCTGACACTCTGTGGCGGCGCCGCAGGTCTACTCGTGGCCGCCGCCGGCGTGCCGCTGTTTGCGAGCCTTGTTCCTGATACGTTGCCCATCGCGGCTGAACCCAGCATGGACCTGCGCGTGATCGCGCTGGCGACGCTGTTCACGACGCTCACCGCACTCGGTTTTGGTCTGTTTCCCGCGATTCGCGCCCGACGGCACACCACATTTGACGCGCTTCGCGAAGGCGTCCGCGCCGGCGGCGGAGCGAAGCAACGTCTTCGCGCCGTGCTCGTCACGATCGAAGTCACGATGTCGGTCATCCTGCTGATTACGTCGGGTCTCTTGATCAGGGCTGTGTGGCGGGTGCAAGCGATCGATCCCGGCTTCCAGGCTCAGAACGTTCTGGCGCTCCATGTCGCCCTGCCGCGCCCGAAGTACGACAAGCCGTTGCAGCGCGTGCAGTTCTACGATCGCGTGCTCGAACGCGTGCGGACGCTGCCCGGCGTGCAGAGCGCGGGATTCACCAGCGGACTCCCGATGGTCACAACCGGCCTCATCACCGCCGTCGAGATTCCTGGGCGAGAGGTGGCGTCACGCCGCCGCGAAGGTGTCAGCCACCGCTGGGTCACACCGCAATACTTCACGACGATGGGAATTCCGCTTCAGCGCGGCCGCGATGTCGAAGACGGTGACCGCGGGGATCGTCGGTGGGTCGCGGTCGTGAGTGCGTCATTCGCTGAGCGCTACTGGCCCGGTCAGGATCCGATCGGCAAGACGTTCCAGCATCTGGATGACACCCGGACTGTCGTCGGGGTGGTCGGCGATATCAGGGTCCGCGGGTTGGAGCGCACGAGTGAGCCGCAGATGTATGTCCCCGCCGCGCAGGCACCGGATCCATTCCCCGGCGGCTTCGACCCCAAGGATCTGGTGATTCGGCATTCGGGCCCGGTGACCGCACTCGTGTCGGCGGTCCGCCACATCGTTCACTCGATCGACGCCGAACAGCCGATTTCCAACGTGCGCGCGATGACTGACGTGATCGCGGGAGAAACGGCGAGCCGCCGAGGACAGCTCCAGGTGCTGGGCGTGTTCGCGGTCGTCGCGATCCTGCTCTCTGCCGTGGGGATCTACGGGCTGCTCGCGTACACCGTCGCGCAGCGCTCACAAGAGATCGGTGTTCGCCTCGCCCTGGGCGCCGATCCCGCGCGCGTCGGACGGATGATCCTCGCCGACGGGATGCGTCTCGCGCTTTTCGGCATCGTCCCGGGCGTGCTGGGCGCGTACGCTGCCGCACGCGGAATGAGCGCCCTGCTCTTCGGTGTCGCGCCGAGCGATCCCGCGACCTTCGCAACCGCGATCGGCCTGACGCTCCTGACAGTATTTGCCGGCACACTCATTCCGGCGTGGAGGGCCGTGCGGCTGACTCCGATGTCGGTGCTCCGAGCGGAATGAATCACTGATCACTAATCACTAATCGGGAATCGTTGAATCTCTCATCCGGAATCGTTGAATCCCTCATCCGGAATCGTCGAATCGCCGAATCGTTCATGGTCTATGAATTGATGCGAGGATTCGAGGAGACTGAGATCGCATAGGCGGATCGAACAGTCTGATCGTCAGGATCTGACAGATCGAATCGGTCGAGATTCATGACCTTATTCCATGCGCCGACAAAGTCGCGCACGAACTTCTCCCGCGCGTCGTCGCAGGCATAGACCTCCGCGAGGGCGCGGAGTTCGGAGTTCGATCCGAAGATCAGGTCGACTCGAGTCGCAGTCCACTTGATTTCACCCGTCCTGCGATCGCGACCATTGAACGTTTCTGCGGCCCCGGATGACGGCTGCCAGACGGTGTTCATATCGAGCAGGTTCACAAAGAAATCGTTGCTCAACGTTCCGGCGTGTTGTGTGAGGACACCGCGCGCGGACTCTGGGCTATTGCCGTTCAAGACACGCAGCCCACCGACAAGAACGGTCATCTCGGGAGCCGTCAGCGTCAGCAGCTGCGCGCGCTCGATGAGCAGAATCTCCGCCGGCACGTCGAGATCGGCCGAGAAATAGTTGCGGAACCCGTCCGCCTTCGGCTCGAGCACAGCAAACGAGTCCACGTCGGTCTGCTCTTGCGACGCATCGGTCCGTCCCGGCGCGAAGGCAACCGCCACGTCGTACCCCGCATCTTTGGCCGCCTGCTCCACAGCCGCGCACCCGCCGAGCACGATCAGATCGGCAAGCGAGACCTTCTTCGTCCCGCCGGCGTGAGAATCGTTGAACTCCTTCTGGATCCCCTCCAGCGTGCGCAGCACTCTCGCCAGGGTCCTCGGATCGTTGACGGCCCAATCCTTCTGCGGCGCGAGGCGAATCCTTGCCCCGTTGGCACCACCCCGCTTATCGGTGCCACGGAAGGTCGACGCCGACGCCCAGGCAATCGAGACCAACTCGCCGATCGACAGCCCGGACGCGAGAAGCGCCCGCTTGAGCGCCGCGATGTCGGATGCGCCGATCAACTCGTACGTCGCCTGCGGGACAGGGTCCTGCCACAACTGCGGCTCGGCAGGAACCAACGGTCCAAGGTAGCGGGCGATCGGACCCATGTCGCGGTGCGTCAGCTTGAACCACGCCCTGGCGAATGCGTCGGCGAATGCCTGCGGGTTCTCGTAAAAGTGGCGCGAGATCTTTTCGTACGCCGGATCGAACCGCAGCGCGAGATCGGTTGTCAGCATCGTTGGCGCGCGACGCTTGCCGCGATCGTGGGGATCCGGAATCGTGCCAGCGCCTGCGCCATCCTTCGCCGTCCACTGATGCGCACCCGCCGGACTCTTGGTCAATTCCCATTCGTAGCCGAACAGATTCTCGAAGAAGCCGTTGCTCCAGGTCGTCGGCGTCGTCGTCCACGTGACCTCGAGCCCGCTGGTGATCGCGTCGCCCCCCTTGCCGCTGGCATAACTGCTCATCCAACCGAGGCCTTGAGCCTCGATCGGTGCTGCTTCCGGTTCGGGACCAACGTGCGTGGCCGCTCCGGCGCCGTGTGTCTTCCCGAATGTGTGCCCACCGGCAATGAGCGCCACCGTTTCCTCGTCGTTCATCGCCATGCGACGGAACGTCTCGCGAATGTCCCTCGCAGCGGCGACTGGATCGGGATTGCCATTGGGACCTTCCGGGTTCACATAAATGAGACCCATCTGAACCGCGGCGAGTGGATTGGCGAGTTGTCGATCACCGCTGTAACGCTTGTCCTCGAGCCACGTGCTCTCGGTTCCCCAGTTGATTTCTTCGGGCTCCCAGACATCCTCTCGTCCACCGCCGAAGCCGAACGTCTTGAATCCCATCGACTCCAGCGCACAATTGCCCGAGAAGACCATCAGATCCGCCCATGAAATCTTCCTGCCGTACTTTTTCTTTATTGGCCAGAGCAGCCGTCGCGCCTTATCGAGATTCGCGTTGTCCGGCCAGCTGTTCAACGGCGCGAAGCGCTGCTCCCCCGACCCTGCTCCTCCGCGACCATCCTTGATCCGGTAAGTGCCCGCAGCGTGCCACGCCATGCGAATGAACAGCGGCCCGTAGTGGCCGTAGTCAGCCGGCCACCAATCCTGCGAGGTCGTCATTACCTTCTCGATGTCCTTCTTTAGTGCGTCAAGGTCGAGCGTCCTGAACTCCTCGGCATAGTTGAATCCTTTCCCCATGGGATCGCCCGACGCCGGATTCTGGTGAAGCACTTTCACGCTTAACAGATTCGGCCACCAATCGCGGTTCGAAGTACCGCTGTGGGTTTTGGCCGAGAACGGACACTTGCTGTCGTTGTTCATTGGAGGCGAACCTTCTTGTAGATTCCGGTTCAGCCGGAAGTCGGCTTTAGCCGGAAGTCGGACTGGTAGCCACTACTTCAGCGTTAAGCTCTGCTGACGCTACGGGCTGGAACTACTTCTATTCTGTCACTCATGAGTAACTGCGAGCCGTAGATTCTCCGGGAATGTTCTGTACATCGGTGCCGCGCGGGAGACTTCGCAAAAAAGAGGTGTTCAGGGAATAAGCGAGGTGTTCGCGCGAGGGTTCTTCGGAAGTCGCTGCGGAAGCATGTAGGGCTGGGTCGTTAGACCCAGCCCCCGGCGCGTATCCAGAGATCGCGCTCTACTTGAAATACCAATGCCCGATGACCGCGACGCTCATGCGATCCGGTTCGAAACCGGTAAACGCAGTCGGAACGTGACGGTATCCGACCTCGGCGCTCAATCCAAACTGCGTAACGCTCGCGAACGTGAACTCGCTGCCGCCGAAGACGCGATATCCCACACCATTGTCCGAAGCCGGCTCCATCGGTACGGGTGCCGTGTCTTTCCATGTCTGGTGACGGAAGCTCAATGCGGATCCGACATACGGACGAATCCACACGTAACCCGGCACGCGATCGAACAGCGCGTACACCACGCCCGGTTCAATCTGCATCGACGTCACGCGGCCCGCGGCGGTGTCGCTTGACATTGCATCTCGCGTGAAGCCGACCTGGACGCCAAGGTGCTTGTCGTGCCACCAGCGCGCGGTCGCACCGAACGTGCTCATTGATCCCACCATCCCGCCGACGCCGACGATATGACTGATCGGTGTCCCCTGCCCGCTTGGCGGCACTCCCGTCGACCCGGGCGTGCGCTGCGTTGCCAGCGGTACTGCCGCCGGCGCAGATGACGAGGGAGATGCGGACGTCGATGTGGATGAAGGCGCGAGCGAAGAAGGCGCGCGCTGCGACGTGGTGGTCGTCGGCGCACTCGGCGTCGGCGTATTCAGGCGGCCCATCGTCGTGTGCACGTAACCAACGCCCTCAGGCACACCGACCCAGGTTACCTGGACCCAGCTTCCAAGATTGCGCAGGACCGGCAACGCGGTGCCTTTCGACGCATGCCCGACGACAGGCGCGGCTGTGCTCGGGCTTTTGTACACATCAGCCGATTGAACCGTGACCGTGAGCACGTTGTCCTGGGCGTAGAGTACCGCCGGAAAAATCGTGAGTACGATGACGACGGCTGCGAGACGTCGAGTCATGTGATCCTCCTGCGATCGTCCGTTGAGTACCCGCTGCATGCATTTGCAGGCGCGGAAACGTCACATACGAATCTCGTGGTTCAGTGACGCTTTTGATGGAACCGGACACGCGAAATGCGCCGAAATCGGCGCATTTCGCATCGCGGAGGAAATAGAGGCAAAAAGTCCGCCTCCGCGCCGAGCGCTTCGGCCAGACCTCGCCGGAGCCTTGGCGCAGGCGACCCGTTCGCCGACAGAACTACTTCCCGCTCGTACCGACCGCTCCGACAGTGAGCTGCTTCAGGAAAGCCTGAGCCTCGGGAGGAGCGGTGATATTCCCAAATGCAATCGTGCTCGCCTCCGCGGAGGCGCCGTAGGCGTCTGTGTTGGCATCCTTGTCGGGACCGAGTACGCCGCCCGACAAATCGATCCCGGCAAACACGCCGCGCGTTCGCGAATACGACAGGATTTGCGCCGACAACTGCGCGTCAGTCGCTGCCGCCGCGGCGCGGCCAACCGGTCCAGCGGCAACCGAGGCGTCTGCGCCGAGCGAAACTTTGTTCTTCAATAATTTCGTCGCGCCGTCACGATTCATGATGAGCAGCACGAGATCCATCTCCGCAGCACCGATCTGCAGACCCCAGCTGCCTTTCGCCAGTTGCATGAATACCGGGGCGCTCCACCGTTCACCGGACTTGCAGCTCATCACGCCTCGTCCATATTCGCCGCCAATGCCGAATGCCGCTTTCTTCAGGTCGGGAAGAACGACTACACACGCGGCGCGATCCCACAGTTTTGCCGGGATCCCATTGTCAGGCTGGTCGCGTACATCCGCCACCACAGCCGCAGCGTTCTGCAGCCGCTTGGCCTCCGCTGTTGAGATAGAAGCGGCGGCGGTGCCGATGGCGAGTAGCCAGACTCCTGCAACGAATACATACTTATGTCGCATACTTCACACCCCCGCGCGCTCTTTCCAGAACTATGCCGAGTCCACGAACCCTCGTGGTGCCACGCTCTTTGCGGTCTGGCTATAATCCCCGCATCCATCATGTCGGGACTCGCTGACATCACTCGCGAGGAGGCACAGGCGCGTGTAAACCGCATCGACGCGTTTCGTGCCGAGCTTGAAGAAGTGGAACGACAGGGAGCAATCAGCCTGACCGACGAACAGAGGGCGCACCTTCACGCCTACCATCAGACTTTGCTCGCCGGGTTGGCTGAGCGCTTCGAAGTCGATCGCTCACGCGCTGAATCTCAACTCTCCCTTGGCTTGCGTGTCGTGTCGTTGCTCGGCGCGGCGGCGTGCACCGCCGCCGCCGTCCTGTTCTTCCAGCGTTTCTGGGGATTGCTATCTACTCCGGTCCAGGTGGCCGTGGTATGGATTGCGCCACTCGCCGCTCTTGCCGGCGCTGTGGCGACGGCACGAGTGGAGCGAACGCTCTACTTCACCGCACTGCTGTCCATTCTTGCCTTCGGCTGCTTCGTGATGAACGTCTACGTCCTGGGCACAGTCCTCAACGCGCGCCCTTCGCCTCGCGCTTTTCTCGTCTGGAGCGCGTTCGCATTTGCGCTGGCGTACGTGTGGGATTTGCGACTCCTCCTGGCAGCGGGCGCAATTTGCGCAATCAGCTTCTTCTCGACATCCCTCGTCAACTGGTACGGGCTGCCGCTCGATGTCGTGTTCGAGCGACCCGAATCCGTGCTGTTGCCGGCCGCCCTCGTCGCGGTCTTCGCGCAGGCTGAGATGAACCGCACACGATACGGATTTTCCCAGGCACTTCGGCTGACAGGGCTGGTTCCGCTCTGCCTCGCCGTGCTGATCCTGAGCGAGGCGGGACGCCAGAGCCAAATACCGTTGCCGACACGGACAGTCGAACACCTCTATCAGCTCGCCGGCTTCGCGCTCGCCGCCGGCATGCTCGTCGCCGGGATTCGGCGCCGATGGACAGAGACGGTCAACCTCGGCGCGGCATTCTTCGGCGTTCTGCTGTTCCTCCGCTACGTCGACTGGTGGTGGGACGTGATGCCGAAGTATGTGTTCTTTCTCATCGTCGGCCTGACGGCGATCGCGTTGATGGTGGTGCTGCAACGGCTGCGCCGCTCGGCAGGAGCGGCATCATGACGCGCCGATCGCTCTTGCTGGCTGCGGCGCTCATCGTGTGCCTCACCAATGCTGTAGCGCTCGGGCTGGGTCTCCTGAATCGGAGGGGAGCAACCACAGAGGCGATCACGTTGACAGAGCGGGAACTGCCCATCATCTCCGCCGGTCCGGAATCGACGGCAACCATCCTGCGCCTGGTATGGACATCGCCGGTTGGCGAAAGTTTCCCGTGCGAGAAGATTCGGCCTCTGGGCTTCACATGTCCTGAGCGACCGCTGTCCAGTGGCAGCCGGGAGTTGGACCAGCCGCCACGCAACGGTTACGTCGTGCTGGAGTTTGACGGACCGGCATGGCAGCGTGTCCGCGAGCGAGCTGAGGCTGACGTGGCCCAACAGGCAGCACAGAACCCCACGATCACCCCGAACCGGTGGTGGTTGCGTCAGACGACTCACCTGGTCGCAATCGATGTCGGGGGAGACGTCAACGCTCTGCGACGCACATATTCGGATGCCTCGCGGTATCTGATTACGATGGGTCGTATCAGCGCACATCCAGTGTCGGTCCCGGGCCCTCCCGGGTTGATGACCCTGAACGGCGTCATCATTGGGCTGTTGCCGTCAACCATCAACATGCCGCTCCCCTTGTCATCAAAAGTTCGTGAGGCGGCGGCGTTGCATGCCGGAATTCCAACGGAATCCTGGACACCCCGTTACACGGTGACGCTGCGGTACGGCCGATTCGTGGAGCCCTGGGTTGTGGACGTGCGGGCAAATTAAAGGGAAAAGAAATGAGAACGCTCGTGATCGGCGGAACTCTCTTCATCGGCCGCGCGATCGTCAACGGCCTTGCCAAGCGCGGTCACGATGTCACGGTCCTGCACCGGCGGGGGCATCACGATCTCGGGTCCGAGATCAAGAACATCCAGGCAGACCGCGGTGATCTTCCGGCAATGACGCGCGCGCTTGGTGACGGCCGGTTCGACGCCGTCTTCGACGTGGCGTACGACTGGGAAAAGGGCACGACCGCAAATCACGTCGAAGCAGCGGCACGTGCGTGCGGCACCGAGGTGCAACGCTACGTCTTCATCTCGAGCATCGCCGCATATGGTCCCGGACTGGAACTTCGCGAGAATGCGTCGTTAGTCCCGGACGACTATCCAAATCCGTACGCGCAACACAAAGCGTCCAGTGAGCGGGCGCTCTTTCGCATGCACGCGGAGTCCGGCTTCCCGGCGACGACGTTGCGCCCGCCATTCGTCCACGGGCCGAGACAGCCTTTTTATCGCGAACAGTTCTTTTGGGATCGCCTGTACGACAACCGGCCGATCATCCTGCCCGATGGCGGCAGCTCGCCGACGCAGTGGGTATTCGTCTCGGATCTCGCAGAGGCGTGCGTCCGTGCCATCGAGGTGGCCGACGCGGCGGGGGAAGCGTTCAACATCGCGCACACGGAGCCACTTACGCAACGAAGCTTCGTCGAGACTCTCGCGCGAATCGCTGGCGTCACGCCAAGGTTCGCGGCAGTCCCGCGATCGACGATTCAAACGGCGGGCGGCCAACTGATGGGTGGGAACCTTTACTTCGGCGAATTCCTCGACCTTCCCCCGCATATCACCGTAATCGAGAAAGCGCCGCGGATGCTCGGCGTTACTCCGACGAAACTCGAGACCGCGTTGGGCGAGAGCTTCGCATGGTATCGCCAGCAGCCACGACGCCGGATCGACTACACGTTCGAAGATCGCGTACTCGCGGCGAGCGCATAGTGTCCGGGATCCGTTGTCCGGGATCCGGGATCCGGGATCCGATCCGTGTTAATCCGTGTTCATCCGTGGCTCGTATTCATCGGTGTTGATCCGTGTTCATCCGTGGCTCGTGTTCTTCCGTGGCTCGTGTTCTTCCGTGGCTCGTGTTTCATCCGTGGCCCGGGGCAGCGAAGAGCATGTAGGTTCCGACATCGACGCGCGGGTAATCAGGTTCGATCGTTCGCGGCTTGGTCGCGACGAGTCTCCACGGCGCGAGCCACGATTCGTAGGTCGTTACCGGCCGCCCGCACGTGTATCCGAGATGAGCGTTGCCGCGATCGCCGGCTTCGAGAGTGGGATCGGTCTCTTCACACAACAACAAATGTCCACTCGGTGCAACGATGCGCCGTAGTTCGTGAATGACCGCCTGCACCTCCGGTTCGGGAACGTGCTGAAGAACGGTGAACACGAGGCCGAAGGCAAACGCCCCGTCCGCGGCTGGCAACCGTGCGAGCGCGTCAATCTGTTGAAACTCGACGGCCGGCTGCAGCGATCGCGCGATGCTCAAGAGTCCTGGCTCGCGTTCGAAACCGACGACCCGCTCGGCGAACTCGGTCAGGACAGGGGTTAAACGTCCGAACCCGCAGCCGACATCACAGGCGGCGGGAATCCGGGCCGTGAGGATGACGCTGCTGCAGAACTCGCGCACGTCGCGCTGCTCGAGATAAGCGCGCAGCATCGCGCGCGGACCGTCGACGTCGACAACCTCATGGGGCGTCCACTCCATTCGTGCCATATCGATCAAAGGATAGCGCACGGTTAAGGGTGACCGCCCGCGCCGTGGCACACTCCTCCTTCGCTCCGACGCCCGCACAGGAGG
>Ga0310900_10000748_pt1 | contig 11758 bp, 11 predicted proteins | sample C24D1metaG_FD_203879 | JGI IMG/M metagenome (GOLD analysis project Ga0310900, IMG submission 203879) | Lab incubated soil microbial communities from West Virginia University Organic Research Farm, Morgantown, WV, United States - C24D1 | ecosystem: Environmental > Terrestrial > Soil >...
GTAAGCCATTACTTTATTTCACCGAACGGCTAGTCGCTTAAAGAGCTGTTTTTAGGAAGCCGCTTATGAGCGGTTTTTGCCGCCGCTTCGGCTGCCTTGTGTTTTATCGTTTATTATTGCTCTTGCTGCTCTTGTTGCTCTTGTTACTCTTGTTGCTTTTGTCGCTTTTGTTGCCGCTTCTGTTACCGCTTGTGTTATCGCTTCTGTTGCCGCTTGTGTTATCGCTTCTGTTGCCGCTTGTATTATCGCTTCTGTTGCCACCGCTTTTGTTGCCGCCGCTTTTGTTGTCGTTTTTGTTGTCGTTTTTGTTGCCACCGGACTTGTTACCGCCGGATTTTTTGCCGCCGGATTTCATGCAATCAATTGCCATAATCGTTTTAATGTGGTCGTTCTGAACCAATACAGCTTCTTTACCTGATACCACCAAGGTCGTAGTATCGTTTACTTGCGAGACGAAGCCTTTAAGCTTCTCCGGACCGCCCCAGTTAATTTGCACGAATTGCTGGTGAAGTGCGCGAAGGACTCCGTTGAAGTTGTTTGCGTTAATAAAATCCGTGTCACGATTGCCGCTTCTGTTTCCGCCTGTTCTGTTGCCGCCGCTTTTGCTGCAGCCGATCTCAGTAATACTCTTAACATGTCTATTTGCGACATAGACGACGCCTTCTCTCGTTTTTACTACGAGAAAATCGCTTTTTACTGCGAGAAGCTTGCCGGTAAGCGAATCCGGTCCGCCGCGGTTAATTTTTACCATTTTCCCTATCAGGCTTTGAAGAAAGTCATCTCTATTTCCGCTTCTATTTCTGCTTCTATGACTCTTGTTACGGTCCCAATTATTAGCATCAAATTGACCGGCAACAAAATGATGGTTACAGCAAAAACTCATAAAAAATCCCTCCGATAATTTTATTATTGGTAGTTTCATGCTTCCTTTAAAACCGACGTGTTGACCCTGTCATCAGCATCATGTTTGTATCGCTGCACATCCCTCCAATACTTCGTTCACATCATCTATCACGGGAAGCGATATGTAATATATTTATATGTATACCGTATTGAGGTGGTACTAGATTACTATCTATTTATTAAAGATTGAGCACTTAACCGGTTCGAATACTAGATTAATGTCATAGGTTATAGTATCTTCACAACGGGAGGAATTTGATTTGGCCAAAAATAAGAAGCGCAAACAAAAGCAAAACGCGAAAGCGAGCTATACGGAAGGCAATCTTACACAAGGTAATCGTACTGGAGGCAATCTTACACAAGGCAATCTTACACAAGGTAATCGTACTGGAGGCAATCTTACTCGCGGAAACCATACGGCGGGTAAACACACGGAAGGCAATCTAGTGGAAACCAATCGAACGACTGGAAAATTCGCGGATGGTTACACAATCACTTACAATACCCCGCTCCTCTTTAATGAAATGTCCGACCTGCCGCCCCCAAGCTTCGTATGGGAAATCAATCTATAATAAAAAACTGTGACCATCTGGGCATTAGCTGAATACCGTAATTAAGATCCATGCCTATCTTCTAAAGGTAGGCTTTATCTTTTGCCTCGGGAGATGGTTAGATGGCTGCTGAAACCTTGCCGGCACGCGCCGTTCACATTAATGAATCTGATTTTCAAAAAATACAGAGCAACGCTTGGGGACGGGACTTTAAGCCGGCAGAGCTGGAGCTCGACGGACAAACCTATAAAGCTACATTTGGATTACGGGGAGGCCATACGCGTAATTATTCTAAGAAATCCTATGAAATACGGATCGACGGCGGAAAAACGCTTCATTGGAATGCCGAATATGACGATCCATCCATGATGCGCAACGCGCTTTCGTTTTATTTTTTCAATAAAATTGGCGTTCCGTCACCTTCGACCAAGCATTTCTGGCTTATTATAAATGGCACACCGAAGGGCGTTTATTTGGAAATCGAGGCGGTCGACCGGCTTTTTTTCGAGAAAAGGGGCATCGGCTACCGCTCACTGCTGTATGCAGTTAATGACAGCGCCGACTTCAGCTTAACCGATCCCGAATCGAAGGGAAAAAAGCCGTCTCTATTCGATGGTTATGAATTGATGCAAGGCAAGAAGGGGACTAAGAGCAGGCTTGTGTCGTTCGTACGCAATTTGAACGTTATGTCTGGAAAAAAACTCGGTGCTCTCACGGCAAGGCGGCTTGATGTATCCCAATATTTATTATGGCTGGCCGGTGCCGTATTAACTGGAAATTACGATGGGTTTGATCAAAATTATGCGCTTTATGAGCATCGCACAAGCGGAAAATATCGAATTATTCCGTGGGACTATGAGGGGACTTGGGGGAGAAATTGCTATGGGAAGCCGTGCGGCAGCGATCTCGTTCGTCTTCAGGGCTACAACAAGCTGACCGAGAAGCTGTTTACCTTTCAGGCATGCCGCCGAAAATACAGGTCCATCTTGAATAATCTGCTCCAAACCGCCTTCACTGTCGAGAAACTTGAGCCTGTCATTTCACGGATGCATAAGCAATTATCGCCGGCCATTCGAAATGACTATACGCGAAAGGCAAGCTATGACACCTTTCTGGCAGAGCCGTTCTTCATTCATAATTACATTCTAGAAAGACGGGATATTTTGGAGAAATCGCTGCGGGAGTGGGTATAAGCCGCTCCCGTCCGCTGTTCAAAATATATCCATGCTCATGTAGCGTTCTCCCGTATCCGGCGCGATACAAAGCACGCGCTTGCCAGTGCCGAGCCGTTTCGCAATTTGCATCGCAGCCCATACCGAGGCGCCTGACGACGGTCCAAGCAGCAGACCCTCTCTTGTCGCGAGCGCTCTCATCGTAGACAATGCATTCTCATCGGATACTTGAATAATTTCATCGTAAATCGAAGTGTTAAGTATAGCTGGTACAAAACCCGGACTCGTGCCGACCAGCTTATGCGGCCCCGGCTTGCCCCCTGATAACACTGGAGAGCCCTGCGGTTCTACAACCGCTATATATAAATGCGGAAGCAGCTCCTTTAGCATTTCACCTGTTCCGGTTATCGTGCCTCCGGTGCCTGCCGTAGCGACGAAAGCGTCGAGCTTACCGCCCGTTTGCTCCATAATTTCCAAAGCTGTTGTCAATCGGTGAATATGCGGATTAGCCTTATTTTCGAACTGGTTGGGAATATAACTGCCCGGACGCTGAGACTGCAGCTCCTCCGCCTTGCGGATTGCACCCGGCATTCTTTCCGCCGCAGGCGTCAACACGACTTCCGCCCCGTACGCCTGAAGCAGCTTAATCCGTTCCGCTGTCATGTTATCCGGCATGACCAGTATAATTTTGTAACCTCTGGCTGCCGCATTCATGGCCAGCCCTATGCCGGTGTTGCCGCTCGTTGGCTCAATAATGGTGTCGCCCGGCTTAATTAGCCCGCGCTTCTCCGCATCGTTAATGAGCGAAAAAGCCGCTCGATCCTTCACGCTGCCGCTTGGATTAAAACGTTCCAGCTTGACGTTTACCTCGGCACTGCCTTCCTCCGGGAGCCGATTCAGCCGGACGACCGGTGTGTTTCCAATCAATTGCGTTATATCCGATACAATTCTCGGCATCGCTTGTCCTCCTTTTGGTTTTATTTAAGCCTTCTGCTGCTGCTCCAAAAACGGCTTTATAAACCACCAACCCGCTATCGGAACAACGCCAACCGCAAATAACAGCCACGTAATCGCGACAGTCGAATGATTCTGCGGCAAAACGATTAAATACGACGTTAAACCGATGACTCTCCCCGTCACAAGCGCAATTTCGCGAAGCACGATAAACTCTTCCCTCTCCCGCGCGCTCTCCTCGGATTGCCCGATTAGGTCGAAAACTCTGGAGGTCATAGGAATAATGTAAAGCGGCATAAATAATGACGTACCTATGCCGAACATGATCAGCGTAGCGTAGGATACTTTCCAAAATAACGGTAAAATTACGACCGAAATCATAATGACACCGATCAGCATCACCAGCTTGCGATTTCTTTTTTTGAGCATTTTACCAACGAACCAAAAGCTGATTAGTGCCACGAGGGACGTAATGAGCGAGAAGGTACCCAGCTTGCTCTCGTTTTTTGTAGCTACGTATACCGTAAGGCCGACAAGAAACATAAATACACCTTCGCGCACGCCCTGTGCCGCAATAGCTGGAAACATGCGGCGCCAGGGATTCCCTTTTTGCATAAGCTGCTGCAGGCCATGCTTCCAATTATAGATGCCTTGACCATGCCGCTTCTTCAGCCAGAAGCTTAAAATAACGCTAATAGAGAAGATGACGAGCGACAAGGTAAAAATTAGTCGATACCCCTTCTCCCCCTGCATCGACGTAATAAGCAAGCCTGAAACCCAAGGTGCTACTATGCCGGCCGCTGAGCCGAGCAGTCCCGCCCAGCCGTTATAGCGGTCCCGGTTATCAGGATCTGTTACTTCGAAATAAACAACGTTAAACGCGAGCCAAAAAAAGCCGAGCGCCATCCCGTGCAAAATGCCGAGCGGCACGTAATAGCTTTTCGCTTGCTGCCCTAGCAGCAATACTGTGCAATAAAAGACGCCGGACAAAACAATTCCAATGCGCAGGCTGTTCATTTTGTTATGCTCTTTCACCCATTTGCCGGCAACCCAGAACGTTAATCCGCTCATCACGTATTGGCCAAGCGTATACCAGCCAATCAACATATAAGACTGGCTTGCTTTCCATAGGTACACCGGAACAAATGTCCCGGACAGCACATTCGCCACGCCGAAAAGCGCTTGAACAACGAGTAATAGGACTGCTTGTCTGTTTAAGGCTTTCGCCAAAGCTTTTGTCAAAACGATTCCTCCTGCCGCAGGCTAGAGCATGGCTTCGCATGTCTAGACGATTACGTATGAGAATTACGTTTTTTAAAGGTTCCCTTTTTGGCGGCAAGCCATGCCCGTCCATTTTTGCCAGCACTCTTCTATTCGTCAGGAGTCAATCGCTTGATCATTTGCTCGCGGTCGCCATGACTCAGCAAGGATGAGGTTTGGTAGCAAGAAGGACATACATATAAAGTGAGTTTGAACGGAGTCGGCAATACGGGACCGTTCAGCGATGGGGCGATTCTTGACTCAAACTGCCCGTCTCCTACCAGTTGAACGCCTGCCTCGATCATATACGACCGGCAAACTGGACATTCCGGCACTTCGTCTTGATCGTCTAGCACGCGTTGAATGGTTTCTTCTACAGCGAATCGTGCACTGTCTGCGCTGCGGAAGCCATCGCCGCTCTCTAACCAGCGCTTGTTATTCGGATCATCGGAATAATCGTCTTCCTCTTCCTCTTCAAGTTCATCCTCAGACCAATCCGCCGGCCTGGCGGCTCTGCGGGCATCATTAATTTTTAGTGCCTGAACAGCCCGTTCATGCTCGTCAGCCTCAACTTCTTCCTCATCATAGCCAAGCTCTAACGTCCGGTACGCGCTTAATTCGTTGTCGCAATGCGGACAATGCGACTCCGCGCCAATCTCTTCATCCCATACAATTTCCGTTAAACACCACGGACAGACCAAATGCTCTTCCATTGTTTTTCTTCCCCTCTAATGATTCATAATATAAACGACACCAAATACAAAAAACAAAATAGCGACAACCACTAATATTCTCCATAAATAATTCAAAATAGCTTCCCCCGTTATATAATGACAGTTGCTCCGATGACGTAGGATAGCGATATGGATATGATCATCGCAATGAGCCCTACAGCACGGTTATCGCGGGCGATTTCCTCGTCAATCCGGAATACAGGTGTCAGAAATTCGAATAAGAAATAAGCGGCCATCAAGATCACGAAACCGAATGCGCCCCAAATAAGGCTTTGGTAAACCGAATCATTCGACTCGATGGAGAATCGAAAAATATTGCATATACCGAAAATTTTTCCGCTTGTCGCCATCGCCACGGCAACGTTCCCTTTCTTGATCTCGCTCCAGCATTTATACCTGGTTACCAGCTCAAAGCAGGATAAAAACACTATAAGCGACAGCACCGTTACCGATACATAAACAAGCGAAGCAGCGTAAGGGTTAGCTAGCAGCTTATCGACTTCATTACTCATTCAAAGTTCCCTCCATCATCAGGCATTTTCGCTTTCGCCCTGCTGCCCGCTACTTCAGCTCTGCAACGGTTACGCCAATGCCGCCCTCGCCATAATTGCCGAGCCGGAAGCTCTTTACATGGCTATGCTTACGCAAATATTGCTGTATGCCCGTGCGAAGCACGCCTGTGCCTTTGCCATGAATAATGGCTACTTGACCTAAGCCTGACAGAAACGCCTCGTCGAGAAAACGGTCAACCTCAAGAATCGCTTCTTCCAAATTTTCTCCCCGCAGGTCAAGTTCCATCTTGATGTTCTCATCGCGCGTACGCTTTAAGCTGGCTGCCTGCTTCGGCTGCTGCGTTTTTACGGCGGACGAAGATTTAAGCAGCTCCAAATCATCCAGAGCAACCTTCATTTTCATAATACCGAGCTGTACCGTCGCATCAGAGCCATGAATTTCCACGACCGTACCCTTCTGGTTCAAGCTGTAGACGGTTACCTCATCTCCGGCTTCAATCTTTGCCGTCTTTGCTGCGGTTTTTGTTGCGCCTCGTTTAGCCTTCTGAAGCTCAGGCGCCGCTTCATCCAGCTTGCGGCGGGCCTCGATGAGCTTATGCTCCTTGACAGAGGCGCCCTCCATAGCCAGCTTGCGCAAATCCGCGATAATTTGCTCGGCTTCGCGCTTCGCCTTTGCGACGGCTTCGCGCGCCTCTTCCTGGGCTTTCAGCAGCAGCTTTTCCTTCTGCTCCTCGAACCGGGCACGCTCTGACTCATGACGAGCCCGAAGCGTCTCCATCTCGCGGCGCAGCGACTCAGCCGTCTGACGCTCGGTTTCGGCGCCCAAACGATTCTCCTCGAGCGAGGCAATCATATTTTCTACCCGTTGATCCTCTTCGCTAACCTCGCCTCTGGCATGATCGATAATGGAACGGGCAAGGCCTAATCGTTCAGCGATTGCGAATGCGTTACTGCGTCCCGGAACGCCAACCAGCAAGCGGTAGGTTGGACTTAACGTCGCAACGTCGAACTCCATGCTCGCATTTATAACGCCTTTTCGATTATAAGCATATGCCTTCAGCTCGCTGTAATGCGTTGTGGCCACGATACGGCTGTCCATCGCATGCACATGCTCCAATATGGCAATGGCAAGCGCCGACCCTTCTGCCGGATCCGTCCCCGCACCGAGCTCATCCAGCAGCACTAAGCTTTTGGAGGTCATCGAACTTAAAATTCGGATGATATTTTTCAAATGGCTGGAAAATGTGCTTAGGCTTTGTTCAATGCTTTGTTCATCGCCGATATCGGCGTAGATCGCGTCGAATACGCAAAGCTGGCTTCCATCTTCGGCAGGAACAAATAAGCCCGACATCGCCATGAGGCTTAAGAGCCCAATCGTTTTCAAGGAGACGGTTTTGCCGCCTGTATTCGGTCCCGTTACAATAATTGCCGTATATTGATTGCCCAGCTCCACATCAATCGGAACTACCTGGTCAGCGGCGATAAGCGGATGGCGGCCGCGCTTCAGCTTGAGGAAGCCTCTGTCATTCATTCGCGGCAGCGTCGCCTTCATGCCGTGAGCAAGACGCGCCTTTGCATAGGCAAAGTCGATTTGGCCGAGCAAATCTAAGTTCACAAGAAGATCCTCAACATAATCAGAGGTCAATGCGGTAAGCTTCTGCAAAATTTTCTCGATTTCCCGCAGCTCGCCCGCCTTCAGCTCCCGAAGCTTATTGTTCATCGCGACGATCGCTTCCGGTTCGATAAATAACGTCGCGCCGGATCCAGATTGATCATGTACGATACCGCCGAAATGAGAACGGTATTCCTGCTTAACAGGAATAACATATCTGTCGTTGCGCAGCGTAATGATGGATTCCTGCAGCATTTTTTGTACCGATGAGGAGCGGATCATTTGATCCATCTTCTCGCGAATGCGCGATTCTCCGTTTCGAAGCTCACGTCTAATTGAAGCTAATGCAGCGCTTGCACTGTCCATGACCTCCGCCTGATCGTCAATGCATTCGAATATCGCATCCTCAAGCGGCTTATGCTCGCTAATTTGATCCGCAATTAGCTGCAGCAGCGGGATTGGATGATCTTCATGCAAAAGGCCGATATGCTTCTTCACACGGCGTCCGCCGCGAGCGGTAGACGCGATATCCAGCAGCTCCGCCGGATTAAGCGTACCGCCGATGCGGGCACGGTGAAGCGGAGCGGAAATGTCCACGACACCCCCGAATGGCGCACTCCCTTTCAGACGGTCAGCCGTATAAGCTTCATCGGTAGCTTGGAGAATCTTCTTAACCGCTTCCAAATCGGAAACCGGCTGCAGCGACTCCGCTGCCGTTTTACCAAGCGATGTTGCCGCATGCTGCGACAATCTATGTATGATTTTAGGATATTCAAGTGTCGTCAAAATTTTAGTGTCCAATAAATAACACCCCTCTCGCCTTCCTATTATAGCCGAACAATGATCTTGATGCACGGGCTGAACAGTCGATTCATACATAAATGATGTTCAAATGGTCACAATATAAAACGAACGAGCCTTCTTACGATGTAACCTTATCCAGGGTGGTAGGAGGGAAAAGCTTAAGATCTGCTTATGATGCGGTTTATAATCGCAAAACGAACAGGAGCTGCACTCGATGCGGTCTCAGTTCGTAAAAATTAAGGAGGGTTTGTACTATGTCTTTTCTAGGCCACGTCGTCCGGTTTATTGTAGCCGCGCTTGTATTAATGCTTGTCGGGTTTATCGTCCCGCAATTTAGCGTCGGAGGTTTCTGGAGCGCATTATTTCTTGCTCTGGTCATTGCCGCGCTCGGCTGGATTATTGAAGGTATTTTCGGCAAAAGGGTAACGCCCTTCGGCCGCGGTATCGTCGGATTTATCGCCAGCGCAGCCGTCATATGGATCGCCCAGTTTATCGTCGGAGGCGTAAGCGTTACGCTGCTCGGTGCCATATTAGCCGCTTTGGTCATCGGGATCATCGACCTGTTCATTCCGGTCAGCACTCCTTATGAAGCTGGCAGACGGGAACGCGACTAACACATATGTTGCAGCGAAAGCCCTTGATTGCCCGTAACAGGGCGGTCAAGGGCTTTCGCTGCGCTTATTCGGCATCGATTTGCTGTTTCACTATTTCACAAGTTCTTCATTACTTTGTCATGGCGCTGTCACTGCAAACGCTTGAAAGTTGAGGTACAATAGATAATACCCAACGATATAACTAAGTTGGACAATTGAAAGGGGAAGCTATCCAAATGAAAAAATGGTTACTATTTGCAAGCGCAATGTGCCTGGTGTTCGTCATTGCGGCATGCGGCGCGAACAACACGAAGGAAGCAAACAAGGATGTGGACACTACCGTTGCGGACAGCGGCGCAGCATCCTCGGATCTTGTAATCACAGCATCTAACTGGAAGTTTGACCAGCCGGAATATAAAATTAAAGCCGGAGAAACGGTTAACGTCAAGCTTGATTCAATCGAAGGCATGCATGGCATTCAAATCAAAAAAACCGATTATACGATTTCTGCCGGCAAAGCGGTTCCCGTCACTATTAGTGAACCAGGCACTTATGAAATGATTTGCAACAGACCATGCGGCGCGGGCCACATTGAGATGAAAGCAACGCTTGTTGTCGAATAAATTTATTCGCTGGAAATCAGGGCTGCTCCACAGGTATTTTATAACCTGTAGAGCAGCCTTTATTGTTTTCTTGGACAAATCCGTCCCCCTTCCAAGGCATCTTCATTGATCGCTTATATAATCTTTATTTACCATTCCAGTAAAAAAGTCTGATGCCTCAACCTCTTCCCCTGCTACTCTCCCTCTGCTAAGATATTCACAATACAAACAGCGAATGGAGGAATGGTGATGGGAGCACTACAAAATCGAGTCGCCATTATTAGCGGAGCAGGTACTGGCCTCGGCCGCGCAGCATCAATTTCTTTTGCAGCGGCAGGCGCCGATGTCGTCCTGCTGGGAAGACGAATTGCCAAGCTTGAGGAAACCGCATTGGTCGTGAAGACAAAAACGGGCAAAGACGCGCTTGTGCTGCAAACGGACGTATCCGACGAGCAGCAGGTTCAGGATACCATTTCTGCTGCTATCCGGCGCTTTGGCCGCATCGATATTATTTTGAACAGCGCAGCCGCGTTCGAGCCAGGATCTGTTGCGGAATTAAAGTCGGATGAATGGCAAAATCAAATTGCAGTTAATTTAACCGGGCCGTTCCTGCTCTCGAAAGCTGTCATACCCGCTATGCGCAAAGCGAAGTACGGACGAATTATCAATCTAACCTCCGGCCTGTCATGGAACGGAGCAGGCGGTTACGCAGCTTACAGCGCAGCCAAGGCCGGTCTTGAATCGTTAACGCGAACACTTGCTGACGAGGAGCATGAGCATGGCATTCTCGTTAACCTCTATAATCCAGGCATGCTCCGCACAGAAATGCACGCAACCGGCAAAGATCCAGCAATCGTTACACCGGATCTGATACGGCTAGCCAGCTTGCCTGTTGGCGGACCTACCGGCACAATCGTCTCATACGGCTAAGAATGTACAATAATAAACAGGGTGAAAACGCTATCAACACTATTATAATAAAACACCGCAGTAACAAGCGCCGGCTTATTGCCCAAGCTTGTCACTGCGGTGTTTCTGCTTATGGGATATTAGCTTTGCTCTATAAGCTCAATCCACTCGTTATATTCGGTTTGCAGCTTCGAATACTCATTTTTCAGCTTGTGATGCTGCTCAAGCAAATCGCTATGGTCTAGTGCCAGCTTTTCCTTAGAACGTGTTGCTTCATCGCGCTCATAGGAAAGCGACTCCAATGCGCTAGCTGCCTCATCACGCTCATAGGCCAGCTGCTCCGCTTTGCGCGCGGCTTCGTCCCGCTCGTTCGCAAGCCGCGCCGTATACTCGCTCAGTTCTTCCTTCAGCTCGGAGGCTGCCGCTGCTTCCTGCATCGCTCTCTCCAGCCGCTCTCTCAGCGCCTCTTCATCAGCCTCCCGCGATTGCCTCTCAAGCTCAAGGCGATTTGCTTCGGCGGCTGTCTGCTCCGCATATTGCTGCTGTGCTTGCAGACGTTCGCTTAGCTCGCGTTCGCGGGCTGCTGCAGCTTCCAGCTGCTGCCCGGCAATACGCTCACGCGCAGCCGTAATCTCAAACTGCTCGGTTAGCTCTTGTTCCCTGGCTTCGAGCTTCTCAAGCTCGGTCTTGTAGAACTGTTCTCCATCAGCAGCTGAAGCGGCTATTTTCTCGATTTTACCCAGCTGCTCTTGCAGCTTCTGAATCATAATCTCGTAATCATGCCGCTGCTGCAGCAGCTGCTCCTCTTGATCCGCTTTCAGCTGCTTAAGCTGCTCTTCATGCTCAGCAGCCCATTGCTGCAAACGCTGCTCGTGTTCGTCCTCCAACTGCTTGCGCTCTTCTTCCTGCTTAGCAGCGAGCTCGATATATTGCTCTTCGTACTGATCCACCAGCTGTTCAGAAATGGCCGCCTGCTTAACAGCAAACGCCTTCGCTTCAGCTTCATAATCATGAGCGAGCTGTTTATTTTGCTCCTCGTACTGAACAGCCTGCTCAAGCAGCTGCTCCTCATATTGATTAACCAGCTGCTTATTCCGCTCTTCATACTCGGCTGCTTTCTGCCTTGCTTGCTCTTCATACCCGCGAGCGAGC
>Ga0310900_10000749_pt1 | contig 11757 bp, 7 predicted proteins | sample C24D1metaG_FD_203879 | JGI IMG/M metagenome (GOLD analysis project Ga0310900, IMG submission 203879) | Lab incubated soil microbial communities from West Virginia University Organic Research Farm, Morgantown, WV, United States - C24D1 | ecosystem: Environmental > Terrestrial > Soil >...
GTACATACTGACGCTACACCTCCAAAGGGTATACTTCTCTACGGGCCACCGGGGACAGGAAAGACTCTGATGGCAAAAGCAGCTGCTCACGAAAGCGAAGCCAACTTTATTAGCATAAAAGGTCCCGAACTGCTCTCAAAATGGGTAGGCGAATCAGAAAAAGGAGTGCGTGAAATTTTTAGAAAAGCAAGACAAGCCTCTCCCTGTATAGTCTTTTTTGACGAAATTGACGCCATAGCTCCAACCCGTGGAGCTCTAGGTAGCGATTCACATGTTACTGAAAGAGTTATCAGCCAACTTTTAACAGAACTTGATGGACTAGAAGTATTGTCCGATGTGATTATTATAGCAGCTACCAATAGACCAGACATTATTGATGCAGCTCTACTTAGGCCGGGACGTTTTGACCGACTATTGTATGTTCCACCGCCTGATAAAGAGGCTAGGACCCAAATTTTTAAAATACACACCTCAAAAAAACCACTAGCAGGCGATGTGAATATTGAGACCTTGGCTGCCCAGACAGAAGGATACACAGGCGCTGATATAGCTGGCCTTGCTTCGGCGGCAGTCATGCTTGCACTTAGGCAACATATTGAAAAATACAAAGATCCCATAAAGGCGGAAGAAGCAAAAGGGGAGCTTAACATAAACATGAAAAATTTTGAAGACGCAATGAAGAAGATACGTCCTCTTTCAAAACATGAAATAGAGACCTACAAAAATATTGCCGAACAGTTTGGCAAACCTGGATCGATGAAAGAAATCGTCGATAGAGAATCAGCTATAAAGTGAACAGAATTCAATTAATATCTGCAAATTTTTTAAACATCTGTTTTTTGTCCACCTATCCTTCTATTGCACAAACTGAAATTTTGTAGATTCTATCACTATTAACTGCATGAAAATACTATTAAGTTTCTAGTTTTATCTTTGCGTTATTTTTAAGGAAGATATCGTTTCCATTAGTATCCTGGCTGCATGATTTGCAGTATTTTGATTTAGGTCGTAATCAGGACACAATTCCACAATGTCCATTCCTACTATCTGTGCACACTCAGATATTTTTTTTATAATATAGATTAAATCAAGAGGAAAAAGGCCTCCAGGAGCAGGCACGGATACGCCTGGGGACACACCCGGATCCATACAATCCAAGTCGATTGACAGATATACACTGCTTGAGCCGCATTTTGATATGATTTTCTTGACTATAGCGTTTATACCAGATTCAATAATGTCTATGGGGGTTATTACTTCCAATTTTTGCTTTGATGCATTTTCTAGTTCCTCTGGCTCTGCTGCTCTAGTCCCGATAAGAGTACTTTTTGTAAAATCAACATAATTGAATGAATCTGTAATTACTGAACCATAATAATTCCTTGTTGAAGAAACAAAGTCTGGATGTGCATCGAAGTAAAGAAGAGTTATCTTATCACCTTTTTCTGCTTCGTATATGGCCTGAAGTATGACTGTTGTAATCGAATGATCACCGCCTATGGTAATGGGCAATTTCTTTGCAGAAATTATGTCAAAAATCAATTTGTATAGATCCTCTCTTGGAATATTACCAAAATCAAGTATTTTCTTATTCTCAAGAGTCCCTTTCATGGGGCATATTGGAATTATTTTTCCTGCCCTTTCAAAGAATTCAAATGAATTTGATGCGATTCTTAGGCTGTCAGGACCTTTACTTGCTCCCCTTCTTTTTGCATGTGATCTTGATTCATCAGGCACACCGATAACGATAACGTCTGCCTGGCCGACAGTATTGACATTAGAATGCAATAATTTCATATGTCATTTTCAACACTAGATCAATTTCAAGTTTAGTTCACAGTATGGTTTGCATAAATCATCGTGCGTTAGTTTTAGTGAGTAATTGAACTAATCCGTTCCTCCAAGCGCTCCTATAAGAAAAGAATTTGTCAAATGTGGTAAGTATTTATGCCGCAGACGCAAACACGTCCCGTATTATTTTGCTTATTGGAGAGATGAAAATAGTAAATTAAATAAAAAATATCTTGGCAAATACGATCCTAGGGATAAGAAATCTTTGAAGCTGATAGATTTGACTCCAATAAGAACATCATTCGGAGGCTTTAAAAAGGACCAGTTTTTTCCTTCCGGTCTGCACCTTAAAAAATTCTTATGTAACGCGCTTCTGATGGTAAAGGAGATGATTTGCCAAGTATGAAGTTTTATCGAAAAAGATATACTTGGACAAAAATCCATAAAATCTAGCAAATTACGTCATGTTAGTGCTAACATTGGTAATTAGTATGGTAATTTATCTTACTCTCTACACAGTTGAATCAATAGAAGGTTATCTTACTAACGCTTATGGTAGCGAAAATACGTGTATAAAATACGACTCTAAAACACGATTAATTACTATTGCTTGTAAATTAGCCAGACTTTCCGATATTGATAAACAATTAGATAATTCAACTGTGCTTAAAAGAGAAGGTCTTGGATCTGCCTCAGATGAAGTAAAGCCGAATACTAGTGTTCAAGGCGACAAGATATGGATATTGAACGCAGGAATTATCGTTGCTAATAATGCTAGTCTCGTAATTGATTCTAGCGACACGCGCTGGCTTAAGAAAGTTCCCATACCCACTGTACAATTTTCATCCGAATCGAAATTGACAAAGGAGCAGGAGGAAGATAATCCAATTCTCCAAAACAATTCAAAAAGAATATCTAGCAAGATTAATGACAAAGGATACGAGGTTAATGTAAATTACAAAAATAGTAACAAAAGCAATTACGACATAACACAAAACCCAGTAGTTGTCAATAAAAATAATGATAACAATCCAAATGGAATTCATGTGTATGGTTCACTAATAATAGATTCTGTAAAAATAACTTCATGGGATCCAAAGAAAAATGATGTTGTTAAATTCAAGTTAGGTAAAAGACCTGGAGAAGAACTCACAAAATCAGAATATGATACAGTTGAGCCAAGACCTTTCATAAGGGTATCGAATCAGGCATCGGGAACAACCAATATTACAAATTCTGAACTAGCCTACCTTGGCTATTCATGTAGCAAATGTTCTGGACTAAGTTATTATGGAGGAATTGATTCTGTTGTAAGAGGTAATGATATTCACCATCTTTTAAAGGGATTTTATTCCAATAAAATGGGACGTATGATTATTGAGAATAACAGTTTTCATGATAATTATCTTTACGGGATAGACCCGCACACAGGAACCCACGATATGATAATTCGCAACAATAAGGTTCATCATAATAATGCAACAGCTGTGGTATGCGCCAAGGATTGCTACAACATTTTGATCGAAGGAAATGAGGTGTATAGTAACATAGATACTCATCGTGGTATTGCTTTCAGTATTAATTCAGATCATTCTATAGCACAAAATAATTACGTTCATGATCAGGATATATGCATGGGAATAAACAGATTTTCAAATTACGATGATATATATAACAATACACTGTTAAATTGTAATACCGCGATAGATCTGACTGATACTTCTAAGAATATAGTACATGATAACAAAATAGTTGAGGCTAAATATGGGATAGTACTTCAGAACGTTACCAATAAAATCTTTAACAACAAGATACATAACTCGACGAATGGAATTGTATTAATACATACACCAAACACGAATTCTACCAATTCTAGCACAATCTATACCAGCTTTTTAGATAAGGTAAATATCGACAATGAAGTAAAGGGTACAAAGAATCCAACCGCGATCGTAACTAATCCTGTTACGAATGAAAGCGATTTAGGACAAACAGACTGAAAACAAAGCAAACTAACAATAGGATGATTAAGAATGATGAGAAAATATGCCATTTTTTGGTACGGAGTGTTTTTTTTATATTGAAAGTAATCACGTTTTATACTAGTGAAATACTTAGTGATTCAGTGATTTAATTTCTGGCTAAAAATACTCATCACGTAATTGGATATGGGTCTGTGTTATTAGTTGTCATACTTGTGATTTCTGCATTTACACACTTATGGAATATTGGTGGATTTCCAAGTATCTATAGGGATGAAGATCACTATCTTAGGAAAACCCTTCATGTTCTAAATGGATTTGGTCCGCAAGAAAAACCTGATGAACTATTGAGCAACCCACTCCATCCTTATACACATCCCTACTTTGGTCAGCTATTTCTGGCTACGATTTTAGGCGGAATTGGTTATCCGGACTCAATTCATCCATCGGTAGACCCTTCTTCAATTAAAGAGCTATTTGTGGTTCCAAGAATACTAATGGGACTTCTTGCAGTTTTAGATACATTTCTCTTATTTAAGATAGTAGAACGTCGTTATGACACGACAACGGCAGTGGCTTCTTCTGTCCTTTTTGCAGTAATGCCCATAACATGGATTCTTAGAAGAGTATGGTTAGAACCAATTCAATTGCCTTTTCTCCTAGGCTCTATACTGATAGCATTATACATCAAGGATTGCAAAAAAGGAAAAACACTTCCTATCCTAGTTGCGTTTTCAGGAATCCTCTTTGGTTTGGCGATATTTACAAAGATTCCAATATTCAGCCTAATACCTTTGGTATTATATATTATCTATTCTAATTCTAAGAAATGGAAACTGGTTGGCTTGTGGTTACTTCCAGTATTATTGATACCTTTAACCTGGCCACTTTTTGCAATTTTGAATGGGGAATATGATCAATGGATAGATGGTCTGTTGTGGCAATCGGGAAGAGAAAATATGGGAATTACAGCTGCACTTGGAAAGATATTCTCCGTAGATCCAGTTCTTCTGTCAATTACCCTAATTGGTACTCTCTATACAATTGTGCTGAGAAGGGATCTATTTATAATACTGTGGATTTTGCCGTTTATTCTCCTCAGTCTAATTATCGGATTTGTATCATACTGGCATGTTATACCGATATTTCCTGCATTCTGCATTGCTTCAGCGATACTAATTAAAGATACTTCCAAACTACTCCGTAACAACAAGTATAGGCAGGTGTTACCCTATACAGTCATTCTAGTTTTAGGCGCGTACGGACTGATTGTCAACACTAGCCTTATGACACAGAATTTGACCTCATTTCATTATCAGGTTATATCAGATATTGCATACCAAATTCAAGAGGCAAATAAAAATGCAACTGGCTTGAGCAGTGAGAAAAAGTTCAACAAGAGCGGAGTAACCGTCCTCGGGACTAACTACTGGCTCTGGATTCCCAAGTACATATTCGATAAAAATAATCTCAATGAATACAGAAATTATTACAACGCGGGAGATAACATAACAAGCAAATATCTTTTTGTGGTTGGTGAAAACTTTATTCGCGACATGACCAGAGATAATCACACTACATTTAACGTAAAAACATTAAGACAATTATTAACCAAGTCGGACTTATTGACCATAAGAGAAGATAATCAATCAAATATCGTTGACAGGAACAAATTTCCACTCAAGACTATAATTGATCTCGAGCCCAAAACATCAGCCAAAATAGAGATTCATAGCAATTATTAAACAAGATGCTAATTAGCAGTCCTTAATTTCATTATGCAAGCACCGTTAATTTCAGAATGCAATCACCTTAGGCAATGCAATAACTTTGATTTTCATAACACAGAAAATTTCTGCACGTGTGATGGATCGTAATTGTATGTTACATCGATTCAATTCTGAAGTCGCAATTTTTAATTGACATAGGATATTTCTGATGTAGCTTAATTATGCAATTCAATTTCATTAGTATGGATTATTATAGCGACATCTAGCTTTGAGGCGTACTGTGGAAACGAAATTTATAAGTATGGTATTACAAAAGGTATAGCTATATTCAGTCCGAGAAGAAGACAATGATAGTTATCTTATCAGTTGTACTAATTTCAATCCTTATTAGCATGAGTATGGGAAATGGAGTAAATCCTACCTATGCAGTAGTTAATAAAACTAGTACGGACTTTGCTACCGTTGAGACTCTAGGTAAATCATATTCATTCGGGCTGGATTACACTACTTTGTTAAAAAAGAATCAAATTTTGAAAAACGAAATTTCAGAAGAAGATCTCATAAACGCAAGCAGACGTAATATAATGCGTGGTGTTTTCAATTCTCCTGACCGAGATCAAATAAAGTATTTTGATGCCTTCCTAATCAAGGAACCTAGAATAAAACTAAACTTTCAGAATGGTACCATAGGATTTAGCAGACAGCATCATTTAATAAATTTGGAATGTAATACCAACAATACAAATGATGCTTGTTATTCGTTCTACGGAGAATTCCCATATAGAAAACAGCCAGCGGAATACATGCTTGTGTTGGTAGCCTATTATGATAATTATCTTAAATACTACATTACGAAAGTCAATCTCAGTTAAGCCTTCTAAAACTGGATTATGTATTGCTTTGCTATGTTATGAGAAAAGCTCCTCAAAGAAAAACGTCTTTGTTGCACTTAAGTTGTCAATCCTGACTATAAATAGAATATTGAAAAATGCTCTCATGGATAGTTAAGAAGAAAGTATCATTGGAAGAACTTGTAATTACTGCATTGAGAAAAATAATAACATATGGGATATCAGGAGGATTTAAGTGCAGAACATCTGAGACAGTGTGGTCTTGCAATTATCGGACAAGACCAAAATGATATAATTTGGTATTTGGTAATTTACTATTATGGAGTAAAAGTTTCTTTATAAAGAACCTAGACTTTCTAATTTCGATCCATCTAAAATTCCAGATTCATCCTCAGAGTCCGCATGAAATTACAAATTATGGATATGTTTCAATGCTGTGTCTAAATCTAATATATTTTTTATAGAAAGTAATTCCCAAGTAACGTAATAATACATTTAATTTTATAAGATGTGAAGTTCTCTGGAAAAGATATTGTTCAAAAGGTCAAACAAAAAAATGTTAAACAAAGGAAAAATCCTGATATGATTAGGGTATGCTCAAAAATTTTACCGATTTTTGTACATTATTCGACCCAGCTAATTTATATATTATATATAATTATTTTCTCGGATGACAACTAGTGCAGTTCTAGGTATAATTGAGGTTTTACTAATACCGAGATTGATATTGGTTCCCATGGAAATTATGGGGATACCTCTGGGCGGACCAGAAGAGAGTTCATTTAATTCGAGACAACATCACTGCGTAGAATATGATCCTACTGTACGCTTGATATAATTTTCGAAAAATGAAAAAATAAAAAAAGTTGGTTTACTCGGTGAGAGTTGAAAATCCAACTGTGGAATTTGTAGTGCCTGCTGCCTTTGGCTTATCTTGATTGGCTACCGGACCGCCAATTTCACCTTTTTGGTGCTCTGTTGTATGAACATTTACATAGGCTTTTCCAGAATCCATAAGTGCAGTCAAGTCGTCTAATGTTTTACCTTTCAGAGGACCTTTGAGAAGTTCGTTAGTTATATTTCCCCTCAATATCATTCCATAGGCAGTGTCTTTGTCTTTGCTCTGGGGTGTGTTAATCAAGTCTGCAACAATCACGCCGTCTGAACCTCCATCATGGATGTGTGCTCCAGTAGCATTTGATATTCCTGTCAGGTTGACTCTGTATTTTATAGTGCCATTTGCAGGCGTTGTAAACGATGCTTCGCCGGTAGCTTTGCTATTTACAGGAGGTTTTTCAGTTGCTCCACTCAATTGTGCTCTATAAGGGTATTTTGCTGCATAAATCTGATCTACCGTTGATATCATGACGAAAATCGACAGTGAGATAGCTAATGTTAGGATGGTCGCTGCTAGTATTTTGTTTGAAATCATCCCGTATTTTTGGTTCTCACTCACTAAAATATATTACGCACGATTGGGCCAAAAATATTATATAGTAGACCAAAAGTCGAAGTTGAAGTTGACATACATTGTTACGAACAGGTACCAGTAGAATATTCGCCGACATCTCAGTCTATATCATTTGTTTTAATTTGCCAGCGGCCAGCGCACCTAATGTACATAATCGCCTGTTTAGGATATTATTGAATCAAGGCGCTTTCTCCAAAATATACGAGTTTATTCTAAAAACCAACGGCCCTAATCTAAGAAATAATCGCAGATTGGATTACACAATATTTGATAAGATGTATCAATTAATTTAGAAAATTGTCAAGATTAATTAATGGTCCATTTTGACTTTTTCTATAGACAAATTGCAAAAAGTTGATGACCAATAAGTTAAGTGTTTCAAGTATTAACTCTAAAAAATTATGAAATTATAAAATTACTTGCAAAACTTGTCCTGCTAGTGGTTCCTGTGAAGTGTACTTTGAAAGATAAATTTCGTCGTATTTTAACCGAATTGCTACCTTAAATGATGTCCCATTTACAAAAGACGGAGAGGATGTCATAATTTGTCCTCAACATACGCATGTCTATACGATGCGATAATAGCCACCTACTGCTATGTAAACCATATCTCCAATATGTAACGTAGATCCAATCAATTCCTATGCACCAAAATTAGAGAAACGTATAAGTAAAGTGGAGATAACTAAACGATGATGATTTTTTTTAAAGATATAATAAAAGATAAAAAACTTTTTATCTTTTTTTACCCGGCATTTTTGCTTTTTTTATTTTCTCTAATTGGAAATCCATTTCAATTTGCATATGCTGACGCTAATTTTGGTGCCGCAGGGGATTGGGGATGCACTTCAAACACTGATGCAACATTATCTAATGTCAAGGGAAAGAGCCCCGAACGAGTTTTTGGATTAGGCGATTATTCTTATGCGTCCACCGGGACGTGTTTCTTTAACAAAATAGATCCTACTGGTCTGACTAGTATTACCAAAATTGCAATAGGTAATCATGAAGACGATGACTCTGAAGGATTTAGTGGATATATGAGTCATTTTGGTCTTTCTCAGACATATTACTCGTTTAACTACGACGTTGTCCATGTCCTAGTAATGGATACGGATAGGAATAGTTATGCATCCGGTTCAGCTCAGAGAACTTTTGTGCAAAATGATTTGCAATCAGCTTCTACTGATCCAAACATAAAGTGGATAATTGTTTATCTTCACAAGCCAATGTATACATCACCCAATACTTGTAGTAGTTCATCGTGTTCCAACACTGGATCTGAAAACCGTAATATTAGAAATGGATTTCATGCCATGTTCGATCAATACGGAGTAGACCTTGTACTAGAAGGCCATATTCATGATTATCAACGATCCTACAAAATAAAATACGATTCTGGCAGTCCTGACAGCCCCACAATAACAGACAATAACGCCAATACCTACACAGAAGGTAACGGGGAGATCTTCGCTATAGTAGGTACTGGTGGAGTAAACTTCCATGCTTTATCAGGTAAAGCATCATTTACAGCAAGTCAGCAGGACAAATCATTTGGTCAGCTAGATGTCAAAGTAACCAATAGCGGCAATACACTGGAGGGCAAGTATTACAAGAATGGTGACAGTAGCCCATTTGATAGCTTTACTATCAATAAAGCTGCTAATACTGCTCCAGTAGCAAGTGACCAATCTGTTACTGTCAACAAGGATACTGCGAAATCAATAACCCTTTCTGCTTCAGATGCCAACGGTGATCCGCTTACGTATTCAATCGTGGCTCAGCCATCGCATGGTAGCTTATCACCTTCAACTCCAGGAGGGCCTTCTCGAACTTATACTCCCAACGCAGGATATGTAGGTCCTGACAGTTTTACGTTTAAAGCAAATGATGGTAAGGTCGATAGTAATACTGCCACAGTAACCATTAATGTCCAAGACACTACTGCATGTGGGAATAATCTTCCTATAAGTAGTGTAACAGCCAGCGGTAATGATGGCAACCTGCCTCAAAATGTTCTAGATAACAACCTTGGTACTAGATGGGCCAGTAACGGAATTGGTCAGTTTATTACCGCAGATCTGGGTTCTACTCAGAGCATTTGTAGTGTAGACATTGCTTGGTATAACGGAAACTCGCGTGTATATCATTTCACCATATCCACATCCACTGATGGAAATTCATTTACCCAAAGGTTTAGTGGTGATAGCAGCGGCACTACACTAAACTCTGAAAAGTACACCTTTGCTAATGTCGATAATGTAAGATTCGTAAGGGTAACCGTAAATGGCAACAGCGTAAATAACTGGGCATCTATAACAGAACTCGATGTATTTGGTTCAGGATCGTCATCAGGTTGTACAGCCAATCTTCCTATAAGTAGTGCAACTGCCAGTGGTAATGATGGCAACCTGCCTCAAAATGTTCTAGATAACAACCTTGGTACTAGATGGGCCAGTAACGGAATTGGTCAGTTTATTACCGCAGATCTGGGTTCTACTCAGAGCATTTGTAGTGTAGACATTGCTTGGTATAACGGAAACTCGCGTGTATATCATTTCACCATATCCACATCCACTGATGGAAATTCATTTAGCCAGAAATTTAGTGGAGATAGCAGCGGCACTACACTTAACTCTGAAAAGTACACCTTTCCTACTGTCGATAATGTAAGATTCGTAAGGGTAACCGTAAATGGTAATAGCGTAAATAACTGGGCATCTATAACAGAACTTGATGTATTTGGCACATCCGCATCATCTCTTTCATCTTCACAGTACAATTTCGGCCCTAGTTTAACTCTTACAGGACCTAGTTAAAAAAATCATTTATCCTGAATGCATTCACTCTTGTATAATTGGGTATGTCCCATCTTGCCAGTTTCACATGTTGGCCATTTCAATTAGGTCAATTGTAATGTACATTCAAGTCGAAATTGTTGAATGTTAGTATTATAACATAATCAATGTGCTTCGATACTACAGCCATGCCGAAAGAACCAAGATCTGAAGGGAACACTAGTGGCCATATCTTAATTGCAGCAAGTGCGGCAATAGTGCTTTTGTTTTCTACCTCTATTTTCAGTCCATTATTACACGTTATTTTCAATGAGGTAAGGGCGCAATCCATCGATACAGGTTTAATAAAAGAAAAAATACAAGACCTAAACAAAGATGCGCAGATTTTCACTAAAAAACTTAAAGAAGTCAAGGGGGAAAAGGTACCAAATTATTACGTGGTAGTTCTCAAAGATGGAAATTTTTTATCCAGCTCTGTAACATCTTCAGCTGTCAAAGCCATGAATCAAGGGGCAATTATAAGACACATATATGATCACGCTTTAGACGGTTTTGCTATTCAAGTACCTAATCAGAACGTACTTGCAGGAATTATGAAAATGCCCGAAGTAGAGTATGTAGAGCCCGACATAAAGGTAAAAGCCTTTGTCCAAACCTTACCAACTGGTATTGACAGAGTAGACGGCGATCTGAGCTCTACAAAGTCCGGGAATGGAAGTGGTGTAGTAAACGTTGATATAGGAATCCTGGATACGGGAATAGACCTAAATCATCCTGATCTGAACGTATACAAACAGGTAACATTTGTTTCTGGTACAACTAGTGGTAACGATGATAATGGTCACGGCACATCTGTGGCCGGAATTACTGCGGCTAAAGATGACTCTCAGGGTGTAGTGGGTATTGCTCCAGGGGCTAGATTATGGAGCATTAAAGTACTTAACAATAATGGTGTCGGCCTTATTTCAGATATCATAAAAGGTGTCGATTATGTCACCCAACATGCAAACGAAATAGATGCTGTCAATTTGAGCTTTGGAGGTGATGGTTCAAGTGACGCACTACACAGTGCAATTACTAAATCCGTTGCAGCCGGAGTAACTTATGCAGCGGCAGCAGGAAATGACGCAGAAG
>Ga0310900_10000752_pt1 | contig 11751 bp, 16 predicted proteins | sample C24D1metaG_FD_203879 | JGI IMG/M metagenome (GOLD analysis project Ga0310900, IMG submission 203879) | Lab incubated soil microbial communities from West Virginia University Organic Research Farm, Morgantown, WV, United States - C24D1 | ecosystem: Environmental > Terrestrial > Soil >...
ATTGGAGTGCGCATGACTCTGAAACTGATCATTGGCAACAAGAACTATTCGTCGTGGTCCATGCGGCCGTGGATTGCGATGAAGGTCGCGAAAATTCCGTTCGAAGAGACGGTGATTTCGCTCAATGCGCCCAACTTCAAGGACGTCCTTGGCCCCGTATCGGGGACGGGCAAGGTGCCGACACTGATCGATGGCGATGTGCGTGTGTGGGAGTCTCTGGCAATCCTCGAGTATCTGGCGGAGAAATTCCCGAATGCCCGGCTTTGGCCGGCCGACAGCGCGGCGAGGGCGCTTGCGCGTGCCATCTCGAACGAGATGCACGCGGGCTTTCTGCCGCTGCGTCGACTCATGCCAATGAACATGTGGCGGCCGGTGATCAAGCGCGAGCTGACGCCCGAGGCGGCGGCCAATATCAAGCGCATTGAAACAATGTGGTCCGAATGCCGGGCGCGTTACGGCCAGAAGGGCGGTGGGCCGTTTTTGTTCGGAGCATTCAGCGCAGCCGATGCCATGTACGCGCCGGTCGTTGCACGCCTGCATACTTACGGTGTCGATGTGAGTGCGCCGACCAAATCTTACATCGATGCCGTGATGGCGCTCCCGGCATGGCAGGAGTGGTACGCTGCGGCCATCAAAGAGACCTGGGTGCTCGCCGAGGACGAGGTCGATTGGCCGACGGTCCATCGCGTCTAGATCTTGAGCCGAGCAACCAGTTCTTCGATGAATGGTCGCTGACCTGGCAGTATTTTCCTGCGGGCGGTCGTCAGGCTGAAATAGGCGACGCGATCGATCTCGGGAAAGCTCCGCTGCTTTCCCGAACGCAGCGGCCACTCCATTTCGAATTCGTTGCTTGAAAAGGTCAACAAATCGAAATCCGCCTCGACCGCGAAAGCATGGACGACCTTACCGCTTTTCTGCTTGAGCGGCGTGAGCTGATCGAACGGTCCTTTCGCGACAAGTCCGGTTTCCTCGTTGAATTCACGTTTGGCGCAGGCGAGCAGATCATCGGATTCGACATTGCCTTTGGGAATTGACCAGGCCCCGTCGTCTTTATTCTGCCAGTATGGGCCGCCCGGATGGGCCAGAAGGATTTCAAACCGCGGCTTGCGGCGGTAGGCAATGATGCCCGCACTGATTTCAGAGCGACGGGACACCCTTGGTCACCACGGCCGTTCCACTGAATTGGTCACGTGCTCGCGATCGGGCGAGGTAAAGCACACTCCGACACAGAGATAGGGCAGTTCGGGGTGCGGATTGTGCCCGCGATGGAACTTGGCAATTGGTTCGGAATAGCACTCGCCGGCCTTTGCCTTCACCAGAACGCCTTCCTGGAAGTGGGCTTCGAAAAGGCCCTGCAGGGCAACGAAAAATGCCGCGCCATTATGACAATGCCAATTCGTGAAGCCTCCCGGCACAATTTCCGCGTTGTAGATCTGCACCTTCACCTGAGGATCCCGCGGGAGCGAACTGTAAAGCGCATCGAACAACAGGTTTCGATGGAAACCATGACCAGGCGGCACCATGCCATCCAGCTTGAGCTTCAGATCCTTGTAGCTATCGAGCCGCGCTTCCATTGTCCTGCTCCGCGTTCGGAAAGTGGCAAGACTAATATCGCGTGGCAGCGAGTTGAAGCACAAAGCCCGGCCAGGAGGCCGGGCTTGGCAGTCTTGTATGTGAGTCGCACCGAAGTCCGGTTGGGCTCACGCTCTTGAAGTCCTATTGCCGTGAACCCGTCGTGCTCTTGTTCGGGTTTGGCGAGCAGTTGAGGTTTTGCGGCTTCGCGTCTTTTTCACATGCCGCCATGCTCGTGTATTTGCAGTTGAGGCCACCGCTTGAGGACATGTTGATGCAGAACGGGGAATTACCGACTGTCTGCGACTGCATGCCGGTTCCCGATGGGGGTGAGCCCATCGTGCCCTGTGCCTGCGCGAAAGATACGCCTGCGACGAGGGCGGCAATGGCGGTAAAGGTGGTCAACGTCTTCATCGTTTGACTCCTGATTGGGGCTGATGCCGGCTTGCGGCATTTTGGACAACGGAGGCAGCGAAAGGCCGTTCCCGGACCAGCAGCAATTGTGAAAAATGTTTCAAAAATGTCGGCGGCCGGGAGTTCCCGGCCGCCGGTACAAGATTGCCGCCTTGAGAGATTACGCCTCGATGATAGCGACGATCTCGTGGGTGCGTGGATTGATGATCACGATCTGCTCACCAACCAGAATGTAGTCGTAGCCGCGCCACTCCGGATAAATCACGAAGACCTGCTGCGGGAGTGGGTGCACGTGCACGCTTGAAGGGATGCGCGTCCCAACAGTTACCGACACGTTCAAATTGACCCGTTCAACCTTCTGCTCCCTGATGACCGAACTGATCTTGGTGCGTTGTTCGGTTGTCAGCTTGGCTGAACCAGCCGCGCCTTGTCCGGTCGTCGCGCGGTTCTCCTCCGAGCTGGATTTTGTAGACGGAGAAGCCGCCGGAGTGTTGTCCGAGTTCGACTTGTTTACACCGCTGTTCGCAGGGTTGGACTCCTGCGGGGCGCCGCTTGGGCTGCGTTGACCCATATCGGACTTCGGTTCCGACTTCGGTGCCTGTCCGGTTGTCTCTTTTGCCTTGCCAGACTTGTCGTCGGGCGTGGCCTGACCGGTGGTCTGCGGCGCCTTGTGGTCGCCGTTTTTCATGCTCGGTGCGACCTTTTCCGCCGGGGCGCTTTGCTGCGCTGCAGGCGCGCGTTCGGGCGTGTCCTTACCCATTCCTTGTGCCGATGCGGCGCCGACGCCAAAAAGCAACGCGGCGGCTACGGTCGACAGCAATTTAGCTTTTCTCACTAGTGCCTCCTCTGGATGCCCCTCGAATTCCCGATCTCGTCGAGACCTCGTGACGAAACGTCCGGCGCCAAGGCTCGGTTCCGTCAGTTACGAAATTGCAATGAACGGCCCGCCATTGCGTTCCGGGTTCCACCAAGGCACCTTTCAATCCCACGGGGGAGGTGTCTTTGGCGATTCTTTCGTCATCCATCGATAAGAATGGTGCCGAATTTCGCGCAAACAGCGAGCGCATGCTGGCGTTGGTTTCCGAGTTGCGGGCGCGCCGCGGTGAGGCGGCTCTAGGCGGCTCGGAGAAGGCCCGTGAACGGCACATCGGCCGCGGCAAGTTGCTGCCCCGCGATCGGGTCATGAATTTAATCGACCCCGGATCGCCTTTTCTCGAGCTGTCGCCTCTCGCCGCCAATGGCATGTACGAGGATGCCATTCACGGTGCGGGTCTGATCAGCGGCGTTGGCCGGATCGAAGGTCGCGAATGTGTGGTGGTTTGCAATGATTCCACCATCAAGGGCGGGACCTACTATCCAATGACCGTGAAGAAGCATTTGCGCGCGCAGGAAGTCGCGCGCGAAAATCGTTTGCCCTGTATCTATTTGGTCGATAGCGGGGGGGCCAATTTGCCTCACCAGATCGAGGTGTTTCCCGATCGGGAGCATTTCGGCCGCATTTTCTACAATCAGGCAACGCTATCGTCGCTTGGCATTCCTCAGATCGCAGTGGTGATGGGATCGTGCACAGCGGGCGGCGCTTATGTCCCGGCTATGTCCGACGAAACAATCATCGTCAGAAACCAGGGAACGATCTTTCTCGGCGGTCCACCTTTGGTGAAGGCTGCGACCGGAGAAGTAGTGAGCGCGGAAGAGTTGGGAGGCGCGGATGTGCACGCGCGCAAGTCCGGCGTTGCCGATCACTACGCGCAAGATGATCACCATGCTCTGAGTATTGCACGTCGCATCGTGGCCAATCTCAACACAAGAAAGAATGTCGACATTGCGTTGCTGAAGGCGCGTGACCCCGTTCACGATGCGACGGAGCTGAATGGAATTGTTCCGGTTGATCTGAAGAAACAATATGACGTGCGCGAAGTTATTGCGCGTGTCGTCGATGCGTCGGAATTCGACGAGTTCAAGGCGCTATATGGCACAACACTCGTTGCGGGCTTTGCCCATCTGCACGGCATGCCAATCGGCATTCTTGGAAATAACGGAATTCTCTTTTCTGAAAGCGCGCTCAAGGCTGCACACTTTATCGAACTCTGCTGCCAGCGACGGATTCCCTTGCTGTTCTTGCAGAATATCGTCGGCTTCATGGTCGGTCGCGACTATGAAGCGGGCGGGATTGCCAAAGATGGAGCAAAGATGGTGACCGCCGTGGCCTGTGCCCAGGTGCCCAAGATCACCGTCATCATTGGCGGTTCTTACGGCGCGGGCAATTACGGGATGTGCGGGCGCGCGTATGGGCCGCGCTTTCTTTTCACCTGGCCGAATGCCCGCATCTCGGTGATGGGAGGCGAACAGGCGGCCAGCGTGCTCGCAACTGTCAGGCGAGACAATATCGAGGCTGCGGGCGGGAAATGGTCGGAAATCGAGGAGGAAGAGTTCAAACAGCCGTTGCGCGACCAAATTGAATCAGAAGGCAATCCGTACTTTGCTACGGCGCGCCTTTGGGATGACGGCATCATTGCGCCATCGGAAACGCGTCGCGTATTGGCGCTTGCGCTTTCGGCGGCGCTGAACGCGCCGATCGTCGATACGAAATTCGGAGTATTCCGGATGTAATGGTGTTGGTCAGCGCCCGAGCATTCCGATGACCGTATCCCAGTTCACGAATGGCTGTTTCGGGCCGGCGCGTACGACTCCGATGTCGTGCAGATATGCGCTCCCCAGCATTAACGCTGCGCCGACGAAGACTCCCAGGATGAATCTCATCGCTGACTCTCCCCAAAATAGAGAACGATGGCATACACGCAATTCGACGACTTGTATCAGTCAATTTCGATAGTGGTGAAGACTGCCACCGGACTGTCATGTTAGAAAACTTCCAAAGTTGTTTTGCGCGTCTTGCGTCCGATGCGGGGCAATGTCAGAAATTTTCGGGGGCTAAGTGAGGAGGCTACCAATGGTCCGCCGCATCATCGGCATTGTGTTTGCAGCGTCGTTCCTCCCACTGGCGGCAGGAGCGCAGGCGCCGGCTCCGCCGGCTGCAAAAGAGACTCCCACGGAGGCGAAAGAAACTCCGAGAACTTATGTGCCCGGACTTGAGCAGTTCATGAACGTGATCCTCATCGAGCACAACAAGCTTTGGTTCGCCGCTCGCGAGCGCAATTGGCCGCTCGCCGCGTATGAGTTGGGAGAGATCAGGGAAATCATGGGCGACGTTCAGGAACTCATTCCGACTTTCAAGAGTTTGCCGCTCGCCGAAATGCTCGATGCAGTTATTACGAAGGAGATTGTCGCTCTGGAAAAGGCCGTCGAGGCGAAAGATCTAAGGGCATTTACAGCCGGCTACGACAAGCTCACCGCCGCTTGCAATGCATGCCATCAAGGCACCGATAACGGATTTATTGTCATCAAGCGTCCGACCCAACCGGCCTTCACCAATCAGGACTACCGGCCGCGCAATTGATGCGGCGTCGTAGCCTATAACATCAGCGCATGTTAAATGCTGGCGCCATGACCAGCCCTGCAGACCTCAAACAGCTTGCGCCCACGGGCCAACTTCGCGGCGGCGTCGTTGCGGCTCCGGCGGCATCCGCGTTCTTTGCCATCAGGGAGGGAAAGGGAGAAGTCAGGGGGGTTACTGTCGATCTGATCCGCAGCTTTGCCGCAGCTTTGAAATTGCCGCTCGCCTTGCAAATCTACGACAACTCCGGGCAGGTCACCGACGCGGTGGCGAGCGGCGACTGTGATGTAGCGTTCATGCCGCAAGATGCGGAGCGAGCAAAGCGGGTCGATTTTGGACCGGCCTACTATTTCATCGAAAGCACATATCTTGTGCCGGCAGGTTCGACCATCAGCACCATCGATGAGGTCAATCGACCGGGGCGGCGGATCGTCGCCATTTCCAACACGACGACGGCCCGAAGCGCACGGCGAACCGCGCCGCACGCCAACGTCGAGGAAGTGCCGAGCGTCGATCAGATGACCGAGATGGCGAGGCGGGGGCAGGGCGATGCCTTCGCTCTGTCGCATGATTCATTCGCAGGGCTTCTCCCGAAGCTTCCTGGCGCTCGCGTTTTGCCGGGAAATTTTCAGCAGACCGGCATCGCCGTTGCGGTCCCTAAAAGTCGACCGGCTGCCCTCAAGATTGCCAGCGAGCTGCTGCAGGTCGCAAAAACTTCAGGTTTGGTGCGTCGCGCGCTCGATGCTGCAGGCTTCCCGGAAGCTGTCGTCGCACCCTAGCGCGTCGTCGATTTCAAAACACCAGAATGACATTGCCAATGCTGCCGCGCTCGACGGCTTCGTGCGCCGCCGCGGTCTGTGCCAATGAAAATGTTGGATGCGCGAGGCGATTGATGAGCATCCGGCTTTTCAGTGCATCATTGATGTCTGAGACGGCGCGCTCGCGTTCCTTTGCATCGAGTTCGTAGACGAGAAAAAATTGCAAGCGGATCGAGTTGACCAGGCAGAACGCAGCCGGCAGCACGGCTTCTGGTCCCGTGCCATAGACGACGACAGTGCCTTTTGGCCGCAAGACAGATGGAATGAGTTTGGCGTTGGCCGTGAGGTCAAGCTCGATGACGGCGTCGACACCGCGCTTGCCGGTGATGTCCATGACGCGTTCGCCAACATTTTCCTTCTTGTAGTCGATGACTTGATCGGCACCGGCTTCCCGGGCGACGGCGGCTTTCTCCGGTGAGGATACTGTTGTGATGACCTTCGCCTTTTTGGCTTTCGCAAACTGAATGACGTACTGGCTGACGGCGCCGGCACCGCCCGATACCAGTAACGTTGAATCCGCCGATGCATTGGCAAGGTTCACGGCGTGTATAGCCGTCATCGCGGGAATTCCGAGACAGGCACCGGCCTCGAAGGCGACATCGGCAGGCAGAGGCACCGCGTGCGAGGAAGGCAACACGATGAACTCCGCGGCGGTGCCAAAGGCGCGTTTCCACTGACCGTTCCAAACCCACACGCGTTCGCCGACGCGGGATTTCGGCACGTCGGTACCGACTTCATCGATCACGCCGGCGCCATCGCTATGCGGGACGACCCGCGGAAACGCTATTTTTCTCGTGGTACCCAATCGAGATTTGACGTCCGATGGGTTCACCCCGGAGGTCGCGAGCTTGACGCGGACTTCGCCCGGTCCGGCGTGAGGCGTTTCGATTTCGCCAACCTGTAAAACTTCGTGCGCAGTGCCGTTACGCTCGTAGTACGCCGCTCGCATGGATGGACCCCCTCGACGGGGGACGTATAGCACGTCGGCCCGTGCAATATGGGGCGACGAACCCCACATGCCTGTCAGGCGTTAGTTCAGATCATGGGTGGGTGGCAAAGCCAAGAGGTTTGCGATGCACTACCGTGTCTACAGTGGCCCCAAGGGCTCGCCCGATTTGTCGCCTCTTGAGAAATCGCAGCTGTTGTTCAAGGAGTTCGCGGTTCTCGATGACGCCCTCTCATGGGCCCGCCATCTCGAAGGAACGGGCCGTATTCCACTCCTGATCGAGGGCGATGACGGTACGCGCATGAACCGTCGCGCGATCATCGATGCGTTGCGGGTAGGAGTGCGTGAGCAACTGCGCGATTAGCCGGCCGGCAATGGGTCAGGTCTTGGAAGCGAGCCGGCTCCATTCGGCGCGGGCGCGCGCCGTGAGATGGTTCCATTTGTTGCCGACGACATCCCAATTCACCATGGGACGTTGTGCAACGGTTGCGCTGTCGGAATTCGTCACCGCATGGCTCGAGTCATAGAGATAGGCGCCGCCAACGGTGATTATGGCGCCAAGGACAATGCCGATAAGGACACGCATGATGAAAACTCCTCGTTCCCGACCTCAAACGCCGCTGATGACCGCGAGTTCCCTCTGGTTCGAGAGGGACCGGCGAGCAATTATGACAGCCAAGGAGGCGCATTTTGGGTCGCGCGCCGTTAACCTTGTACAGCCCTTTCTTGTGTTATAACTCATTGAAAACATTAAGCTTCCACGCCAAAAAACTTTGCCCGCAAACAAAATTTGCTGCTATATTGAAATTATGAGCAAACATTCAGCAAAAACCGCCGGGCGGTCGGCCAAAACGACGAGCCGGACCGCAAAAAAGAGCGCGAAGAGCGTTCGGGTGACGGCAAAAAAGACATCGGCTCGTCTGCCGGTCGGCAAGGTCACGCGTCCAGTGCGTATGATTGCGCCGCCTATTGTCCCGGTAAAAGCGACAAAAATGATCCGCACGCCGAGTCCGCCGGTCCAGCCGGTGGCGATGCACGAGCTGCCGATCCGTTCGCATAAATACCAGGTCGGCGAGACGGTCTATTACACATCGCCGACCTTCGGACGTGCGGCCGCCACCGGAAGTTATATTGTGGTCAAGCTCTTGCCGTCCGAGGGTGACGACTATCAGTACCGGATCAAAAGCTCGGGCGAAGCGTTCGAACGCGTGGCCAAAGAGAGCCAGCTCGACCGCGCCTGACGCCGGCTGCGAGGCCTCCTGTCGCTATTTTGCCGTGGCTGCTCCATAGGATGCGCCGGACGTCGCAGTTTGCTGCGTAAGAGGAGGCCGGGCATGCCAATCTACATCACGCAGGGGCGGTACACCCGTGAAGCCATAAAGGGGATGATTGTAAAGCCTGAGGACCGCGCCGACGCCGTTGCACGCATCTTGTCGAAAATCGGTGGGCGACTATTGGGCTACTACCTGACATTTGGCGAATACGATTTTCTGGCCATTGCCGAAGCGCCCAACGATGTCCAGATGGCGGCCGTGCTTTTGGCTGCGGGGAGCGGCGGGGGTGTGACCGGCTTGAAAACGACGGTTGCGATGACGTCGGTCGAGGCCAAAGGAGCATTCGCCGCGGCGAGCGATTTAGCGCCAGGGTTTAGATCCGCTGGCGGGACATGAGAAGAAACGACGACGTGATCAACGAACAAACTTTTGAGGGGAGGACCTATGCGCGTCTTTTTGCGTCTGGCCGCAGTGCTGTTTGCAATCTTGCAGGTGTGGCCTGCTGCGGCACAGAACTACCCGAGCCGTCCCGTTAAGTTCATTGTTCCTTTCGGAGCTGGCGGGCCTGCCGACGTATTTGCCCGCGTGCTTGCTCAGCACCTTTCGGAGGAAACCAAGCAGTCATTCATCGTCGAGGACCGTCCGGGCGCAGGTTCGATTATCGGGACCGATGCCGTCGCGAAGTCGGCGCCCGATGGCTACACGCTGCTGGTGATGTCAAACACGCACACGACCAACGAGTCTCTGCTGCCCAACAAGCCGTTCCAGTTGATGCGTGATTTTGTTCCGGTGGCGACGATCAACTACTCGGATCTGCTCATGGTCGTTCATCCGTCCGTTCCGGCAAAAACCGTGAAAGAGTTCATCGAATTGGCGAAAAAGGATCCGGGCAAGCTCAATTACGCATCGTCCGGTCCAGGCACGCCCTATCACATGGCAGGCGAACTCTTTAAGGCAATGAGCCAAACGGACATCGTCCACGTCCCGCACAAGGCTTCGGGCGATGCGCGCAACAGCGTGGTTTCCGGAACCGTGCAGATGATGTTCGATGCCGTGACCACGATGACGGAACTTGCCAAGTCGGGGCAGGTGCGTGCACTCGGAACGACAGGTCTTACACGATCGCAGTTGACCCCGGACCTCCCGACGATTGCCGAAACGGTGTCCGGCTACGAGGCGACGATCTGGCTCGGTGTGATGGCGCCGAAGGGCACGCCTAAAGAGATCGTCAATTTCCTGAACACCAACATCAATAAGGTCATTAACAGGCCCGATGTGAAGGAAGCATGGCTCAAGCAGGGGGCGATACCGCTCATCAAGACGCCTGAAGAATTCGAAGCCTTCCTCGTAAAGGACATCGAAAAATGGGCGAATGTGGTAAAAGTCTCAGGAGCGAAGATTCAATAGCTGGAACCCATGTCGATCGCCGATAGCGCATCTGCGAACGGGCTGCTCTCAACGCCGCTGGTGTTTCCGGCTCCATTGGCCGGTGCGTTGGCGGCGTTGATCTTGGTGATGGTCGTGATGTTGATGCGCCGTTCAGACAGCGCCATCGTTCCGCGCCTGCTTGTTCCGGTCTCCCTCATCGCGGTCTGCATTTTGGTGACAACCGCCATTCTCGACCGACTGGAGATGAGTGAACGGACGGCCGAACAGCGGACGCTTCTGCAACGCGATGCGCAGCTCAGCGTGAGCGCCATAACTTCCGGATCGCTCGCCTGCCTTGATGGTGTTTCCGGTGAGCAGGTCGAGAACGCCTGCGAGCAAGCGGTGTTTGTCGACGCCCAGAGTACGGCGAAAGCTGTCGCCTACGTGAGTGCGCGGCTGTCGCTACTTTCCGACGTTGCGGCAACTGCGCGCGGCGATCGTGATTTTTTGGCTGCGTTTGCCACAGGACGCCGCGCGATCGAACTTGATCGCTATGGGATTGCCGCGCACGTCCTCTCTGTTCGCGACAGGTGTACCGCCGAGCGTTGTGCGGCATTGGCGATGTTCGAGGATACCGCAGCGCTCAAGGGCAATCTGAAAGTTCGCGCTTTCGACAGCTATGTCGCCCGGTATGCATCCGCCTGGGATAAACGCCAGCCTGTCGCTAACAAAGAGCCGCAGACCTCGTCTGTGACGCCTGCGCCAGTTGCCAATGCGGCGGAGCCTCCTTCGGTGGCCCATCCACTCGACCCGAAATACGATTTCCCCTCGGCCGCCTCCATTCCGGCGGTCAGCATCATGAATGCTGAGCCTCCGCCGCCGAAGGAGCCCAAAGAGCAGACCGGCACAGCCACCGCCCACCCGCCGGGGGAAAAGCCGACCCCGAGCGCTCCCGTGCCGCCAAAACGTCCACAGGCCCAGGCGGCAACGCCGCCGCCGGCGCCGGCGACACGCTAGTATCGGGCCGACCGACGCTGGGCCCGAATGTTCAAATCCGTCCTGATTGCCAACCGCGGTGAGATCGCCTGCCGCGTTGCCCGAACCGCCAAGCGATTGGGCTTACGCACCATCGCGGTCTATTCCGAGGCTGACGCGCACGCTTTGCATGTGCGGCTGTGCGACGAGGCGCACGCCATAGGGCCACCGCCGGCGGCGCAAAGCTATCTCGCGATCGACAAGTTGCTTGCTGTGGCGAAATCCGCACGCGCCGAGTGCGTCCATCCGGGCTACGGCTTCCTCGCCGAGAACGCGGAATTTGCGCAGGCCTGCGGGGAGGCTGGCGTGACCTTTGTCGGTCCGCCCCCCGAGGCCATTCGCGCAATGGGCCTGAAGGACCGCGCCAAGGCATTGATGGAGAAGGCCGGCGTACCCGTGGTCCCCGGCTATCACGGCGATCGGCAGGATCCGAAATTTCTCAGGCAGAAGGCTTACGAGCTCGGCTATCCGGTCCTGATAAAGCCGGTGGCTGGCGGCGGCGGTAAAGGCATGCGTCGCGTCGACCGCCACGCCGATTTCGATGCGGCCTTGGAGGGCGCACAAAGAGAGGCGAAAACCTCATTCGGCGACAGCCGTGTGCTGATCGAAAAATATGTAGCGAGTCCGCGTCACGTGGAGCTGCAGATCTTTGCGGATCGACTGGGCAACGCCATCCACCTCAATGAGCGCGATTGTTCGCTGCAGCGGCGGCATCAGAAAGTGATCGAGGAGGCTCCGGCCCCGGGCATGAGTGCGGAACTACGTGCCTCCATGGGTACGGCGGCCGTCGCCGCCGCAAAGGCGGTCGGTTATGTCGGCGCGGGTACAGTTGAATTCATCGCCGATGGGGCGAAGGGGCTCAGGCCGGAT
>Ga0310900_10000757_pt1 | contig 11729 bp, 11 predicted proteins | sample C24D1metaG_FD_203879 | JGI IMG/M metagenome (GOLD analysis project Ga0310900, IMG submission 203879) | Lab incubated soil microbial communities from West Virginia University Organic Research Farm, Morgantown, WV, United States - C24D1 | ecosystem: Environmental > Terrestrial > Soil >...
TTTCCCCGCGGGTGACCTTGGTGCCACCCGCGGCGCCAGGACGCAGCTTTTCAAAAGGGGTAAGCCGCGGCCCAGGTATGCATCAAATCTCGGGCAGCATCCTGATAAGACGGTTAGGAAGCGGCTGACCGCTGCGGAGCAGCTGAATGAACTCCCGTGCGACGCTCTCATCGATCCCATAACGCACCGGGTCAACCGGCACGTCGCGAAAATCTCCATTGGGTGTAAGCGCGCTGAACCAGTGCCCGAGCTGATGCCCGACCACGTCGCGGGCTTCGAGGCGGGCAATCACCGCCAGCGCCGAATCGCCGTCGCCCTTACGGAAGGCGACGTATTGGGGCGGATCTAGGCGGTAGAAGTTTGCGTTCCGAGATCGGTAGAAATTCGGGTCTTTAGAGGCCATCACTCACTCCCTGAGGCTACTCCTAAGCATCGCTATCTATGTCAAATCGTCCGTGTCAGAGCGTCTGTGACCGGCGTCACAATTTTTGCGGCATTGAGCCGAATGAACCGCTCGTCACGCGCGAGGAAACCGTCTGCGCGAAGCAGGCCGCGCTGAGAGGTCACGGACCGTCCCATAAAGACAAATGGACGTCCCCGATTGCAAGGGCGACCCGCGCTACCCGTCTTAGGATGCGACGCCACTAGACGGGGTGTTCAGCATGAGCCATGCAACAAAAAGTTATCGCGCAGCGTTCGGTGGCGTTAATGACTATTCGCGTCCAGGCCGGGATAGCCAACCCTTCGGGCTGGGGTTGCTGATTGGCTCAGCCATCAGCGCCGTCCTGTGGGCGGCGATTGGCGCCGTGATGTTTTTTCCAAGCGGGGCGACCAAGATCGCCTCCCTTCTCGCCGCACCCGTGTGACGTCAGGGCGCAAAGCTACAAACTTTTCTGAATCGCGTCGGTATTTATCGACGGAAGTGAATTAGCAGATCCAGGGAGGATCCGACGTGCCCGAGCTCACCGAGGCCGAACGCCAGTACCTAGCCGAAACGCAATCGCTGACTCTCGACGAAGCGGGACGCGACGTGCTGGTTGGGCTGACCGACCTGGAGTCAAACCTGCTGATGGCGTATCGCAGGTGGTTGGCGGCGGGAAACACAGACCAAGACCCGGAAAACCTGTCGATCTGGCTGGACTTGGCCGAACGGCACGCACTCGCGCGACCGCTCTGAACCGTGAATTGGCGACTGCGCAGCCTTACGCCGCTTGGATGACGTGAAGCACATCCTGGAGCAGAGGCAAAGAAAGTGGCCGAAGCGCGACTCCCGATCCCTGAAAGTCCGCTTTCCGAAAGCCGCGACCGTCTCCGGGGGTTGTTCTGAGTCACTCGCGGACGGCTGAGTTCGGCCACGAACAGATATTGGAATGAAGTCCGGCAAATTCGCGAAGCCCACCTGAGCAGGGCGGTATAGCGCGGGTCACTCTCTCGTACGGCTCTATTCGGAGCAATACCCACGCGGTTCAGGTTGAGCTACTTCTTCGAGCCGCCGACCAGCTTGCGGATCGACCGCTCGACGTTTGAAAGACCCTTCGACCGGCATCGAGCAGGTCTTGGTGAACGGCGTCACGGTGTGGCAGGAGGAGAAGCCTACCGGCGCGCTTCCGGGTCGGGTCCTTTCGCGAGAGCGTGACAAATGACGCTGTGTTTTGCCCGTGGCACTCGGTTACGTGCCAGTTGCACCTAGGTCGAGAGGCACATCCTTCGGCCGCGCGGCGAGGGCGGCGCGCTGTCGCGCCATGTCGCGTTCGATGTCGGCGAAGACGGCCTTGAACTCGGGTTCGTTGCGGATGGAGGCGAGATGGGGGTCGAAGTCGCGATGGTAGCGCCAGTCGATACGCCAGCCGGCTTGCTCCGCTTCGCGCAACTTTGCCAGGGCCTTCGCGGTGTCACCCCGCAACGCGTGGATCGCGACGTCACTGGTCCTGTAGCCGCCCCATCCCATTCTCGGAATTGTTCGAAAGTAGGCTTCGCTGTGATCGAGGAGCGCCCTGGCGTGCTCGCCCTCGCCGGTGTGCTGCAGCACGAGCGCCAACTCGATCGCTGCCCAGGCTGCACTATGCGTCAGCTTCGGTAGCTCCTTCGCGAGCAGTTCCGGAAACGCCTTCGCGTATCGAGCGCGGGCCGTCGAGTAGTCGCCCTTGCGGAGATCGTCGTCTCGTATCAGGGCCATGTTCCACCGGTCCAGCTTTGCGGCCCTCTGCGCATACTTGCGCGCCGACGCCCGATCGCCACGGTCGAGGTACAGGAGGGCCGCGACGGCGTTGGTGCCTGTGGTCCCCTCTCCCTTCTCCAGCACCTTCGTGAGCCCTCGTCCGGCCTCGGCGTCGTCCCCGAGGAGCCAGTACGTGTACGCCAAGGAGGCCGGCAGCTCCGGGTTGCCCGGATCCAAGCTGGCCGCCTTTTCGTACCAGGCCACCGCTGTGTCGAATCGTCCGAAACCCGAGGCATGTACATCGCCGATCGACCCGTACGGGGCCGGCCTCGTCGGATCGATCTCGATCGCCTGTCGGAAGGCCACGAGAGCGTCGTCGAAGCGTCCAACGTCGGCCCGTGCCGCGCCCAAATTATTGTGGATGATCGCCGACAGGGGATCGAGCAGCGCGGCGCGCTCCGCCAGCGCCAGAGCCTCTTCCCGCCGGCCGAGTTCGGTCAGAGTTCCGGTCAACCATTGGTGCGCTGGCGCGTAATTGGGATTGAGCGCGATCGCCCGGCGCAACATCTGTTCGGCGCGCTCGTACTGCAGCCGGAGGTACGCTATGCCTCCACTGGAAGCCCAAGCCTCAGCTAGGTTCGGGTCCAACTCCAGTGCCCGGGCCACCGCCTTTTCGGCCTCGTCCAGCGCGCTATCCTGCGGTCGGCCGGAGTAGGAAGGTTGCATCCTCACTGCGTCCGCCAGTCCGGCCCACGCCAGCGCGAACTCGGCGTCGAACGCGATCGCCTTTCGGAAATAGCTCTCGGCCTCGGTGAGTGTCGCGCTTGTGCGCCTCGCCATCCGCTGCTTGCCGAGCTGGTAGGCCTGCCAGGCTTCTAGATTCTGTGTCGGAATCGCATCGATCCGCGCCTGCTCGCCGGCTGTCAGCGATGCCTTGAGGGCGCCAGCGATGGCAGAAGCCAGCTCGCTCTGGATTGCGAAGATATTGGCTGCGGTGAGCTCGCGGTCGTAGCTCTCTGCCCATAGATGCGCATCGGTGCCGGCATCGATGAGCTGGACATTGATGCGCACGCGATCGCCCGCTCGCTGTACGCCCCCTTCGAGGATCTTCGTTACGCCGAGTTGATCGGCAATCGCCTTCATCGACAGCTTCGTGTCTCGGAACTGCTCGACGGAAGTGCGCGAGATGATTCTCAGCGCACTGACCTTCGAGAGCTGGGTGAGAATGTCGTCGTGGACGCCGTCCACGAAGAAGGCGTCGTCCTCGAGGCGGCTGCGGTTCTCGAAGGGCAGCACGGCGATCGAGGGGCGGGCGTCGGCCGATGCGGCTGCGGGGGCTGGCTCAGTCTCAACGGTTTGGGTGAGGTCGTCGCCGGATCGGTCGTACCACCAGAAGAGGCCGCCGCCGGCGAGAAACAGGAGCGTGATGATGGCCATCTCAGGGCCGCGAACGCGCTGCTCCCCTCGGTCGCCGTGGTACCAAGCCAGAACGAGTGCAATCGGCAGACCAACCAGAAGGGCGAGACCCGCGAGTTTCTGCAGTTGGTCGGGCCATTGAAGGAGCCCGCTGACGTACTCGAGGCCCTGCAGGAACCCCCAGGCCGCGGCGACGTAGACCAGTCCCCACTGCACCACCTTGCGGCGGCGCAACCTCGTCCAGGTGCCCTCGGCTGCACGCTCTGTCGGCGTGTCGGTCACTTGCCGCCCGCGGTCGTCTGGCTAGGCGGCTCCGGCAGCTTCATCTTGCGCAGGAAGGCCTTGTAGCGCGGGTCCGCGTACATGCTCTTGAATAGGGGCTCGCCAACGATCTCGCCAAGGCCGGTGTCACGCTGGACGTACGCTCGTTCGAGCCATTTGAGTGCTAGTGCGGGATCGCCGCGATAGGCATAGTTCTGGGCGATTAAGAATGCGGCGTCATCGGCCCAATACTCGATCTGCTCATTTTGAGCCCTCTCTGCTTCAATTTGTCGACCGGACGCCTCCAATACCGCTGGGAGATATAGCAGCCGATTCGCCCCGCCGCCGAGCAGCAGGAGCACCGTGAGGATCGCGAGCTCGGGGGTGGAGATGCGTTGCTGACCCCGGTCGCCGTGGTACCACGCCAGCACCAGCACGATGGGCAGGGCGGCCACGAGACCGAGGGTAGCGAGCCTCTGCAGCTGCTCAGACCAGTGGAAAATCGTGCTGACGTAGGCGAAGCCTTGAAGAAGCCCCCAGCCCCCGGCGACGTAGATAACTCCCCACTGCACGACCTTCCGGCGGCGCAGCCTAACCCCGGTGCTCTCGGCCCCACGCTCTGCCGGCGTGTCGGTCACTCGACGGCCCCCATGGCGTCAGAGTGTAGCGGCGCGCCCGCGGGTGCGCGCGGGAAACACGTCCACAGTGACCTGAAGGCTGACGCGCATCTTGTGTCTCAACGAATTCGGCAGCGCCAAAGTCCTCCGTAACGGATCAATTGCCCCCGTCGAGGGCGAGGACTAGCATCGTCGCGATTCCGGCGCGGTCCGGAAGGGCATATTGGCCACTGACCTGGCAGGTCCGAACGACCCTCCGGGAGCCAATCGAAGCCCGGCGGGTATTGGGGGAGCACATGAAACGCACGATCAAGACCGCGACAGCGGCGCGCGTGGCGCTGTCCGTCATTTTTGCCGCGGTTCCCATTACGCTTCACGCCGCGGTGCCGACCGCGGCCAATCATGCGCAGCGCAATCTGGGGGCTGAGTGGTGGCAGTTCGCGCTCAGCTTCTCGAATGCTGCGAGCCCGATCAGCGATGAGACCGGAGCAGCGTGCCAGACCGGCCAGAACGGTCGGATCTGGTATCTATTCGGCACCTTCGGCAACCAGGAGGGCTCACCCACGGTGCGGACCTGCATCGTGCCAAACGACCGCTGGCTGTTCTTTCCTGTGGCGAACTTCATCTGCACCGCGTTTCCCGGCGAAACGGCGCAGATACTGCGCGAGCAGTGCGCCGCGGTCGTCGCGCTCATCGACCTGCTCGAAGTGACCGTGGATGGCACGGTCGTTGCGAACGGCCCGCCCGGGTTCCGTCACCTGCGGTCGGACGCGTTCAGCGTCGTGGTACCGGAGGACAACCTGTTTGGTGTCGGCGCCGGTGTGTACGGACCGGCCGTGGATGACGGCTACTACATGCTTCTCAAGCCGTTCGCGAGCGGGGCGCACACCGTTCGGATACGTGGAGGGGTGAGTGCGTTCGGGTTCCTCGTCGACGTGATCTACAACCTCGATGTCGTCGAACCCGGTCCGGTGATCGTGCCGTAGCACGTGACGCCGCACCGACCGTCGCTGCCGGCGCGACCGACGCGAGCGATCAGGCCATCGTCCGTCGTAGCCGGCTGTGGCGGTACCCGTGCACCCATAGACGGCGATGCGCTCGAGCGCGCGCCGGCCGGCCACACACGCGCGCGACGTCCACGCTCTGACCAGTGCGAGGTGGGGGTAGTTTCGGGGGTAGGTGACACCACCGAGCTGGAAGAAGTACCGCAAATACAGGCAGCTAGGTCAAGGATGGGGTGGCGCCCCTGGCCACCACTTCTACTTTTTTGAAGCGCATGGGTTTTCGGGCATCACCGGCGGACTATCGGTGCGCGGCGGGGCCGGAAATCGGCCGACCATCGGACTATCGGAAATCGGGCCGGTCGCCGCGAGTCCGCGGCGCGGTGCGGGCGGCACCCTGGCGAACTGAGAAACTGGGATCCTGGGGACCTGCGCGGCCGGAGGCCGATTGAGATCTCGCTCATGAAGCTCTGGGTCGGCATCACCGACGATGATTGGTTCAGATTTCTGGCAGAGATAAAGCCGGACGAGGTGAATTGTTGGCAACCGAGTGGCAGGCGAACATTTCAAGTTCTACAGCCTGGAGAGTTGTTCCTCTTTGAGGGTACGCGTGATTTGATGGCGATCTATCAAGTCCAACGCTGCGCATGGGTCAACGGCGCGCAGGGTGACCTGTGTGCCGGTATTCCACAGGGCCGCAAGCACTCCGTTCGAGCCGGCGGCGTGAAAAAGCGGCGCGATGATCAGCGTGTCTTGGTCGCGCCCCGCAGCCACGCGCGCAACTCGCGAATGGAGCCGAATTGGGAGGCGCCGACCGCAGCGAGTGCGGGTGCATAGCTCGCAGCTCCGGTGCCACCAGCGATGATCGCGGTGCTCGCCGGAAGCGCCGCGCGCAAATCGCGTAGCGCGCCAGCAATCGTCGGGTCCTCCGTCGGGTGCAGGAGGCTGAGCGCGACGGCGGTCGCACGGGTATGGTTCGCGGCGACGGCAATGTCACGGGCCGGCAGATTCGCGCCGAGGTAGACGACGCGCCAGCCGTGACTGGAAGCCGCGGCCGCTGCGAGCATCGCGCCGAGCTCGTGGGTCTGCCCTGCAAGAGTGGCTACGACAATCGCCGGTGCCATGGGGGGCGGCGTGCCGTTCTCCATCATCCAGGTCAGCGTGCGACGAACGACGACAGTGGCGAGGTGCTCGTGAGCTGGGCTCAGGAGTCCGGCATGCCAGCGCGAGCCAATCGTGAGGAGGAGGGGGCCGATGACCCCGTCCAGCATTTCGTCCATCCCGAGTCGCATGGCGGCGCCGCGGAGCGTGGACTCCAACTCGGCGGCATCGAAACGTTCCACGGCGGCTAGCGCCGCGGCGTGTATCGATTCTCGCGACTCGGACGCGATGGTGCTCACGGGCGCGGGGATGACGCTTAGGGCGATCGCATCCTTCTCGACGATTCTCTGCAGCTCGCGCAGGGGCAACTTCGCAACCTGTCCGATGGCGCGCCCACCTTTGACCGCCCGCGCGAGCAGCGAGAGACGCTCGACGTCCGCATCGGAATACAAGCGCTGGCCGCCGTGCGATCGAACGGGCGTAACCACTCCGTAACGTTTCTCCCACGCGCGCAGTAGGTCTGGCGTGAGCCCCGTGCGCAGGACCACGAGCCGCATGGGATGCCGCTCGTCGGTGGGCTCGGATTGGGGCATGCCGTGCAATCTGCCAGCCTTGTCTATGTTTTGTCAATATTAATAACTGGAATAAACCTTGACACAGTCCAGACAGAATGGGATATTAGCTCGATCTGACCTGGACAGCAGGCAGAGCCCTTCCCAATCACATCGAGGAAATACCCAATGAAGTTTCGAAACGTAGTGGCGGCGGCTGCCGTTGCGCTGGTGTCTATCGGCGCTCAGGCGACTGGCATTGCACCGTCCAAGGACATCGTCGACACCGCGGTCGAGGCCGGCTCATTCAAGACGCTGGCAGCAGCGCTGCAGGCCGCCGACCTGATCTCCACCCTCAAGAGCGAAGGCCCGTTCACGGTGTTCGCGCCGACCGACGCGGCATTCGCCAAAATCCCGAAGGCCGACCTCGACGCGCTGCTCAAGGACAAAGCAGCACTGACCGAGGTGCTGACCTACCACGTCGTATCGGGCAAGGTGATGGCCGCAGATGTGGTCAAGCTCACGCAAGCAAATACGGTGGAAGGATCTCCCGTCAAGATCAAGGTCGTGGACGGCAAGGTGATGATCAACAACGCGAACGTCTCCGCGACGGACATTGCTGCGTCCAACGGCGTGATTCACGTGATTGACACGGTCATCATGCCTGTCAAGAACTAGCCGCAGGGCCGGGGCCTCGCTTTCGGGGGCCCCGGTTCCGATTCAGCATGCGATCACGCGTACTACATGCCGCGGTTTCAGCAGTGACGGGTTGGCAGGAACTCTGTACCGTCTCAAGATCGGCTGGAAACGCCCGCTGCCTGAATCTCGCCGTGTACGTAACGCATCGTCTGATGCGACGCACGAGCTCTCCTCGTATTCACGCTTGAATTTCGCTCGCTGCCTGGCGGGCGTCGCCGCAGTCGATCCGCACGCGGGTCGCCGGCGTCACTTCGCCTTCCGGAGAAATCTACATTGCTTTCGATTGCCGTTGGTTTTGGTGTCGCCCGAGCCGCCCGCGCAGGAGGCGTCCCCGGGCGGCGTTTGGCAGGGCAATGGGCCCAGAATTTATGCGCGCTGAGCCTTCATGGCAACCGCGCCCAGCACAATGAGGAGATCAGCATGAAACGCATCATCCGGCTTTTCGCAGGGGTGCTGGTCATCTGCGCATCACCTGCTGCGATGGCGCAAAGCGCAGATGGTGGTATGCGCATTGCAGTAGTCAGCATGGAGACACAGCGCCCTCTCGAGGGCGTGACTGTGACCGTGACCGACAGCGACGGTGACGTCATTACCAGGCGCACGGAGGCCAACGGAACTGCCGAATTGAGTGACCTTGACGCGGGGCTCTATGTGGTCACGGCAGATGGCCCTGGGTTGATTGCAGCCAGGGAACCCAGCGTACGTGTAGTCCGCCGCAAGGTGACTCCGCTAAACCTCGAGATGCTCGCCCGCACGGAGGCGCTCGAGGAAGTCGTGGTTCTCGCCCGCGCGCAAATTGCCGATCCGTACGGGGCGGTGAGCAACTCCTTGCTGAACCGGGAGGAACTGCGCAGTGCCCCTGGCACGGGTAGTGACGTCCTGCGAGCGCTCGACGGCCTGCCGGGGCTGATATCCGACGGCGAATTCGCCAGCTTTTCAGTGCGCGGCCGTGGACCCCGAGACAACCTGATTCTGATTGATGAGGTGCCCTTTGACCGTGTGGTTCACTTCGACCAGACGCTCGGCGAGGAGGAGGACATCGGTGGCGGTGGTCGCTACTCGATCTTCGCGCCGAATTCCATCGAGAGTGCGGAATTCTCGCCCGGCGGCTGGAGCGCTGCGTATGGAGGGCGCTCGGGCTCCCTGCTGAAGCTCGACGTCGCTGGCGGCAGCCCGACGCCCAGCGCCAGCCTGCGGGTGGATATCGCGGGGCTCGAACTGATGTACGAGGGGCCAAGCGGCATCCATGATGATACGACCGTGTTTCTCACGGCGCGCCAATTCGATTTCGGCGAAGTCTTCGACATGATCGAGGAGTTGGACATTGGTGATCCGGAACTGACCGATATCGTCCTCAAGACGGTGACCTCCCTCGATGAAGACAACACGATCGAATTTCTCGGCATCTACGCGCCGGAGGAATACACGCGGGACATCGACAACGTCCTCGAGTCTCCGGACTTCGAGGACGTGTCGCTGATCGACACCGACCAGGACCTGTACCTGACGGGGCTGACCTGGCGCCGTCTGGTCGGGGAGACCGGTGAATGGACGAATCGCCTTTACTTCCGCGCGAACGACAAAATCACCTCGGAGGGCGAGGCTTACCCGGATCTTGTGCCGGAGGGCACGCCGGCCGCGGACGTCCCGGTGCGCGAGCGCTTGATGACCGTCACCGAGGAGGAAACCGAGATCGGCTGGCACAGCGACTATGTGACTCGCAACCGCTTCGGCCAGGGATCCGCCGGGCTGCGCGTCTGGCAGACCGACGTCGATTATTCGACTTTCCTCAGGGAGGACTGGGACCGGTTCGTCTACCGTACGACTGACCCGCGCCCGCCCGGCCAGCAATACATCACGTTGACACCGGATGACATCGACTCGGTTTATGAGGCGAAGGAGACCAGCTATGCCGCCTACGGCGAGCAGGTGTTCGAGTTCGCTTATTGGGATCTGAGAGCAGGGCTTCGTTACGATCGCGATGGCTTTTCGGACGAATCGCTCGTCTCTCCGCGGTTTGCGGCGAATTGGCGCCCCGAGCCGGACATGCGAGTGTCGGCAACTGCGGGCGTGTTCTATCAGTCGCCGCGCTTTCTGGTCCGCGCGGCCAACCCCGAGAACTTTGATATCGAAAACGAGCGAATCACGCACGTGAGTGTCGGCTTCGAGCGGTCCTTCGGCCCGGACTGGTCGCTGCTCGTCGAGCCGTACTATCAGTGGCTGGACAATGTCATCGTCGAGCCGGAACGCACCAGTGGCCGGGTCACCAACGACGGGGAAGGCACGAATCTCGGCCTGGACGTCGTTCTGTCACGGCGCTTTGAGGATGGCTGGTTCGGGAATGTCGTCTACGCCTATAACGATGCGCGCATCGATGATAACGACGGCTTCGGGGAATATGACGCCGATTTCAACCGCGAGCACTTCTTCTCCATCGGCGGCAGCTGGGAGATCACCGAACGCTGGAAGTTAGGTGCGCGCTGGAAATGGGCGACCGGGCGACCCACGGACGACTTCATCATCAATAGTGACGTGCTGGGAGCAGGACAACCGCTGCGCTACTCGAAGGAACTGACGCAGCAGAACGTGCTTCGGCTTGATGACTCTCACGCGCTCAATATCCGGGTCGACTACCGGCTTCCTCTCGGCCCGGTGGACCTTGTCGCGTTCCTGGACGTGATCAACGTCTATGGCGGCCCGGACGGGGGCTCGGAGGAATTCGACCCGCGGCGGGGCATAATTGTCGAAGACGAAGGGGAAGCACTTCCCATCATCGGCCTCATCTTTGAACGCTCCTGGTGAGAAACCTGCAAGACTCCCGCCCGACGTCCCCCCGTTTTTGAGTAGCGCGAGGGTTTAGAGTCTAACCCCGGTCAGGAGGTTGGACGTGAAGAAGCGATTCAGCGAAGAACAGATCATCGGGTTCCTGCGTGAAGCCGATAAGGGCGTGCCGGTGAAGGAGCTGTGCCGCAGGCACGGATTCTCGGACGCGAGTTACTACCTGTGGCGAAGCAAGTACGGCGGCATGGACGTGTCGGACGCGAAGCGTTTGAAGTCGCTGGAATCGGAGAACACGCGTCTCAAGAAGCTGCTGGCGGAGTCAATGCTCGAGAACGAGGTGACGCGTGAAGCGCTTCGAAAAAAGTGGTGACCGCGCCGGCCCGTCGGGAGCTGGTGCGGTGGATGCGATCGAGGGGCCTGACGGAACGGCGCTGCCTGGCGATCGTCGATGACGCGACACACGAAGCCGTGGCGCTCGTCCCCGAACACACCATCGGTGGTGATCATCTGATCCGCATCCTCGATGGTATCTGCTCGCAGCGGGGCAAGCCCGCGATGATTCGCTCGGACAACGGGGCGGAGTTCACGGGCAAGGCGATGCTGACCTGGGCGCATCGCAACGGTGTCGAACTGCGGCTGATCGAGCCCGGCAAGCCGAACCAAAACGCGTACGTGGAATCGTTCAACGGGCGACTGCGCGACGAGTGCCTGAACGAACACTGGTTCACGAGCCTCGCTCACGCACGCGCTGTGATCGAGGCCTGGCGATGTGAATACAACGAGGAGACACCGAAGAAGTCACTGGGCGGACTGACACCCGCTCAGTACGCGACAAAGTTGGCCACCAAGGCCGTTACAATGCCGGACGACTCCAAAGCCCTGCGCTACTGAAAGCGGGGGGACGTCGAAGTGACGGCGATTCGGTCATTCCAGCCTTCACACGCCGGAGGCCAAACGGTTAAGCGGCCAGGGGTAATCAGCGATGACTGCTCTCCCATTCCTTCATCCCCTGCGATTGTTCAGGCGCACAGCCGTGACGCCGCCCTTTTCCGCGATCGTCTGCGCTCTCGCTCTTGTGACAGCGCCAGCTTCTGCGCAGGCGCCATTCCCACCTGACTCGAAGGTGCAGGTATTGCTCCAGCAG
>Ga0310900_10000758_pt1 | contig 11726 bp, 9 predicted proteins | sample C24D1metaG_FD_203879 | JGI IMG/M metagenome (GOLD analysis project Ga0310900, IMG submission 203879) | Lab incubated soil microbial communities from West Virginia University Organic Research Farm, Morgantown, WV, United States - C24D1 | ecosystem: Environmental > Terrestrial > Soil >...
CGGATTGTAGAGCGTCACGTTCCGGTCGCTTACGGCGACCACTTTATTTTGTAAATAAGTGCATTTATAAGCTTCCATCGCAGCGACTGAGCCTACGTTGCCGAAGCCTTGCACCGCGATCGACAGCGGCTTGCCCGCATGTGCCAGCGCCGTTTGTACAAATGGATTCGTGCTGCTTGCAAGCCGGCTGCTTTGCGCTTTAAGGAAATCATGCAGCATATAGCGGAAGGTGAAATAGACACCCTTGCCGGTTGCTTCCCTGCGGCCGAGCGAACCGCCATTGATGACGCTTTTGCCCGTGAAGCTGCCAAAGTAAGGCTGGCCGGGATGAATGCTCTTGTATTCCGCCATCATCCAGTCCATCTCGCGTTCGCCGGTTCCCATATCGGGAGCGGGAATATCCTTGTCCGGCCCGAGCACATCGCTGAAGTATTGCACATATTTTTTGCAAATGAGGTAGAGTTCTTTCACAGAATAGGAGCGCGGGTTAATGACGACTCCGCCTTTGCCGCCGCCAAATGGGACTTCGTGCAGGGCGTTTTTGAGTGTCATTAGCGCTGCAAGATTCGTTACTTCGTCCTCGCTAACCGATTCATGGAAACGGATGCCGCCCTTATAAGGTCCCAGCGTATCGTTGTGCTGGATCCGATAGGCCGGGATACGCACGACGCTGCCGTTATCGACCGTTATACGCAAAAAGGCTTTATGTACTTTGTTAGGTGTGGATAAAATAGCGGCAAGCGAAAGAAAGGCCTGCTCGCGTGCCTGGTTTTGCAAATTTGGCAAAAAAGCGGGGTCACCCATTAAAGCATTTAAGGATTGCTGTACGATAGCTCCTGTCTGGCTTGCCATAACTAAACGACCTCCTTAGTGTCTTGAAATGAGAGGATTTCAACGCGAAACGCTATTGCCGGATTGCAAATGCGTGAAACGCTTGCAATAGAACCTAACTGTAACTGTAACATATTGGAACGTTTAAGCCAAAATAAGCCGTTATGAAAAGAAAATAAAGCATGGAACTAGCTGCTTTGCCGAAAAGTTGCAACCAGCAGAAACTGGCTCTCCTCTTAATCCGGCGGTTAACGATAGCAAATAAACAAAAACCAGTCTAAACACCTTCATCCGGTGCTTTGACTGGTTTTCATTTTATAGTATCGAAGGATAAATACACTTAAGCTCACATCTATTGCAAAAAAACAATGCTAGGTTAATTTAAGCAGCAGCGAGCCGTGAGGCGGCAGCGTGAACGACAGCTCGTTCAAGGCTCCGAGATCCTCGCGTGTCCAAAGGCTGCGCGCATGAGGTGCAGTAGTTAAGCCCAGCTGCGCAAGCGTGACAGTAACGGTATCCTCCTGAACTCCGGCATTAAACAAGGCGACGTATAGCGCGCCTTCTTCGTCCCGGGCCGTCCATACGATACGCTCCTGCTCACGATAAAGCTGGCGGGCGCCGCTGCCGCTGCGATGCAGGGCGAGCACCTCATCGTTTGTCAGCAATGACAATGTCCATTCGTCGTTGTCGCGCATTTCACCGCCAAACATAAGCGGCGAGCGGAATATCGCCCATAGCGACATCATCGTCAGCTGCTCGTCCCGCGTAAATCTTGTCCAGCGATCGCTTCCTCCGCCATCGACCGAACGGATGCCCAAATGACCGAGCGGCAGCATGTCGCAGTCCGGCCATGCTCCTTCCGCAACATGCGGCGCCCACTTCTCGCAGCGCTCGAACATCTCATGCAGCAGATGCCACAGATCCCAATAATCATCGGTCATCCGCCACATGTTCGCATGCTCCGCTAGCGCCTCCGCATGCTCCAGAGGAGCCGGTCCAGGCGAGAGGCTGAGCACCATCGGTCTGCCGCATTGCGCGATTGCGTTATGGATCAATTTGATCTCGTCCAAATGAATGCCGTATAGTCTGGATGCGGCGATATCGTCCACTTTGACGAAATCCACTCCCCATGAAGCGTACAGGTCGAACAAGGAGTTGTAATATTGCTGCGCGCCGTCCTTGGATGCGTCGACGCCATACATGTCCGTATTCCACGGACAAATCGAGTTCGGATGCGCGATCGAGCGCGCGGTCGCATTCGAGCCGAGTATTTTGGTGTCCGCATGAACGGCTTGACGCGGAATGCCCCGCATTATATGAATACCGAATTTCAGCCCAAGGGAATGCACGTAATCCGCAAGCTGCTTAAAGCCGTTGCCGCCGGCAGCGGATGGAAAACGGTTAGCTGCAGGCTGCAAGCGGGAGTATTCATCCATTTCAAGCGGCACGAATGGACGGTATTGCGAAGAATTTGCGCCTGGCTCATACCACTGGATATCGACAACGACATATTCCCAGCCGTATGCCTTTAAATGCTCGGCCATATATTCCGCATTGCCGCGAACCTCGTCCTCCCGGACGCTGGCGCCGTAACAATCCCAGCTGTTCCACCCCATCGGCGGCGTCAAGGCATATTGATGATGTTTGGAAGTTTTAGTCATTAAATTTCGTCCTCTCTTATCGTAATATTGCTCTATGCGATAATCGTAAAACGAAACAGTAGTCAGTGACTAGCACAATTTATTGCGGTAATATGTAAAATATTGCTCTTTAATCGAATAGTAAACGATCGATCGAAGGAAGCGCTTTGGCCAAACGGAAATCGGCGGGCGGAAAACCGACGCGGCTTCGGAATACTTTGCTGAAGTAGCTGCCGCTTGAGTAGCCTACGGCATGCGCGATTTCCTCCACGGGAAGCGCGCTGTAACGGAGCAGCTGGACGGCCTTCTCAATCCGCAGCTTCGTGACATAGTCCATAGGAGAAATGCCTGTCGTCTGAGTGAACAATCTCGTAAAATAATACTTGGACAGTCCGGCGGCGCCAGCAACATCATCCAAGCTCTGCAAACGGTGGAACTCGGCTTCCATATAAGCGGCTGCCAGCTTAATTTGCTGCGGCCAATTCGCTTTCTCCTGATGCTGCACCGTGCTCGATTGAAGCAGATCCATCATCAAGCGGTAAATAAGCGAGGAGGCTTGAAAGCTGTTCTGTATTCGATTGCTGCGCGCTTCCGCATACAAGCCCTGCAGCGAGCGGACGACGGCGCTTGATTGCCCGAAAGAAGGCGTGACGCCGACAGTTTGCAGCAGCTCGGTCCATAGCTCCTGCAAATGCTGCTGGCGGAACAATACGAAATAAAAGGTCCAATGGTCGCTCGTACGCGGCAAGCAGTAATGATGGTCGCCCGGAATCTCTGCCAAAAAAGCAGTGCCGGGATGTATTTCATAGGTTTGTTCACCCAGCCTGTAATGGCCAAAACCGGAAACGGTGTACTGAAACAAGTACAATGGTCCGTCGATTCGTTTCATACCGTCCCAATAGTAATCCGTTTCTGTCACCTCCTCGAAGCCGGTGGCGAACAGCTGGTAGACCGGCAGCTGGGGCGGGTCTTGAAAACGATAGCCATACACGCCGTAAGGCTGCTGCACAACCATGCGCATAAGCACCTCCTGGAAGCATATTATCATGTGGTATTTCATTCATTTGGAAAGGGGAAGAGGAGTTGGCACAGCAAATATTCGTCTTTATTTACGGCTCGTTACTTCCCGGTCACAGCAATCACCATATCGTTTCATCATATGTACAATCGTACAGGCCGGGTCAAATTGCCGGAAGAATGGTCGATTGCGGCGCTTATCCGGCAGCCGTCCGGGATAAGGACGCAAGGCAACGCAATAGTATTATACGTGGTCAATGGATTACCGTCGATAGAAAGGGACTCGCAGCAATGGATGCGCTTGAGGATTTTTACGGTATCGAGGAGCAAAATGATTATCATCGGATATGGGTCTTCGATTCCGTGGATCGCAGCGTTTCGGGCTGGGCTTACGTGTGGGATACGAGCAGAGGCTGCCCCGCCATAGCGGATGCCTATTGGCCGGACTTTTTCGCCCGAAAATAACGGATGCTCTATAAATAAAGGCATGGTCCCCGTGCTGCACAGGGGGCCATGCCTTTATTGAAAAAGCGGCATTTGTTTACACTTGCTGAACTGCATGCTCCCCGGCTCACCGCCTAGCCATTGTCTTCATCGTTCTCTGCGGCATAAGCAATAAGCGCGACATCCGAGCCGTAAGTTTCAGTCAATTGCTTCTCCAGCTTGCGGATCGCATCGAGCGCATCGCTTTGACTGTTAAGCTCGGCAATACGATAATCCTTGTCCATTATTGTCATTCACTCCCTTCTTAGTACTGTTTTACTAGTAGAATGGACCTTAAGACATCTTGCTATACGTGCTGACTCATCAATATGCGCTATAATTTGATTGTCATTCTGGAATTGTTCTTTTGACAATGGTCTAGTACACTAAAGCAGAACGACATAAAGGGAAGTGACATCATTGGTTAAAATTCTGCTTCAAATTAACGCTAATCGATCATCATCCTCCAAGCGGACGAATGTTATGGCAGTCATCATGCTGCTTCTCATCCTCACAACATTCACTTCCTTGTTGCTTCCGCCGCCGCAGGCTCTCGCACAACCGATTGCCGGCATTGAAGCGGCCTCATTCGATCCGCATGAGCAGGTCGGTCACAATCATTCAGAAGACGCCGGCTCCGAAGAGGGCATTTCAGTGCAGCAGGTTTTATTTTTTACTGTTAGAGCGGTCTACTATTTCGCATTTATGCTGGCGGCCGGATTAATGCTTTGGTCCATTGCGCTTCCGGAGGATGCGAATAACGTCTCACGCAAGCTAGTAGACAAATGGGGGATTTATGCGTTAAGAGGGCTGCTGCTCGCTGTTCTTCTATTCGTATTCGTCCATGTAAGCCATTTGTTGAAAGGCTACGACGGAAGCAGTCCGAACGAGTGGATCCGCTTGCTGACGGAAACGGCAACCGGACAGTCATGGGCAGCGTTAATTGTACTGTCGCTGCTCGGCTTTGCGGTACTGCGCTTGCAGGATTCGTTCAAACTCATATGGGCGCTGCTGCTCGCCGCGGCGGAAAGCTTTAACGGACACGTAAATGCGCTTCCCAATAATACGCTGGCAGTCGTGTTAGACTTCATACATATTGCGAGCTCAGCCTTATGGGCGGGCGGCTTGCTGCTGCTTTTGCTGTTCTGGCGCGCAGACCGAAAGGAGGCGGGGAGATTCTCGGAGCGCTTTACGAGAATCGCCTGGCTGACGATTTTGCTGCTGGCGGCTAGCGGGACTTGGATGACCGTTCTCCTTCTGCCAACCTGGCGTTATTTGTTATATACGAGCTGGGGCATCATGCTCCTTACGAAAGCAGGCTTGATCCTGCTTATCGCATGCGTAGGCTTCCTGCTTCACAGACGGGCGAAGCAGCGGATGCTGCCAAGCGGCAGGCTGCTGAAGCTGGACGGGCTATTGATGGGCATTGTGCTGCTCATCGTAAGTATATTTACCTATATCAGCCCCGTTCCCGATACAGAGCCGCTATCCTATCATAAAATGGGCGAAAAACTGCATTACACGATTAATATTACGCCAAATGGACCCGGACCGAACCAAGTTACGCTGAAGGTATGGCTGCCGGAGCAGCTTGGAGCGCCGGCTTCCGTCCGTTTGCTGCTGCGGGACGCCGAACGTCCGCAGCGCGCGGCTGTCGATGTTCCTTTTCGAAGCGGCAGCGGCGAGGATTATACCTCTTTTCCGGGCTTCATAGAGACGGATTATGTATCGGACAAAGTTGATCTGTGGGCGCGCGGCGGATGGACGGCTGAGCTGTTCATTACCGATATAACCGGCGCAGAAACGAAGCAGCTGATTGAATTTCGCAATGATTAACGGGAAACGGAAGGAGAGGCGGCTATGTCTTATAAATGGTTAAAATGGCTCATCCTATGGATTCCTACGATTGCGATTGGTTTATGGGAATATATGCGCCATACGTTTTTGCTTCCGTTCGTTTCGATGGATGTCGGCAATTTTCTTGCGCCTGTATTCGTATTCCTCATTACGCTGACGCTGCTGCGGGCGCTATTCGCCAAGCTGGAGCAAATGCAGGAGACGCTGCAGCGGGAGCGAATTGTTAAGGCAGCCTTCGAGGAGCGGGAACAGCTGGCGCGCGAGCTTCATGACGGCATTTCGCAATCGCTGTTCATGCTCTCGGTTAAGCTGGACAAGCTGGAGCGGGCGCAAACCGATTCGGACGCGCAGCAAATGACGGACCAGATCAGAAGAACGGTGCGGCATGTCTATGACGATGTGAGACAGTCGATCGCGAATTTGCAGGATTCCCCTATTCCGGCGGATATGTCTTGGATGCAAAGCATTCATCATTTAACAGCTGAAATGGAACAGACCTGCGGTGTTCGGACGACAGTCGAGTGGAAGGTGCAGGAGGGTTTTCTCTCGCATAAGCAGAAGGTAGAGCTGCTTGCGATTATGCGTGAAGCGCTAATGAACGTGCAGAAGCATGCGAAAGCAGAGCATATCACCATTCGGGGCGAAGGCGAAATACGTTCGGATAAGAAGAAAAACGCCTTCCGCTGCTCCATTCACGATGACGGTATAGGCGCACCGGCGGAGAAGCTTGATGAAAAAGGGAAGTACGGTGTTAAAATGATGCAGGACCGGGCGAACGCAATGGGCTGGAGCGTGACGGTGCAGACGGCGGAGCCTCACGGAACAATCGTTGAAATCATCGGAAGGAGCGAATCCAAATGACGGATAAAACGGCGCAGGTACGCGTTTTTTTGGTAGACGATCACCCGCACGGCCGGGAAGGCATGCGCGATATCGTCTTGAGCGATGAATCCTTTGCCATTATAGGCGAAGCGGCGAGCGGCGAGGAGGCGTTACCCGCCATTCAAGAAATGCAGCCGGACTTGGTGTTGATGGACATCAATATGCCAGGGATGGGCGGCCTTGAAACGACGCAGCGCCTTAAGCTGCTGATGCCCTCCTTGAAGATTGTAATGGTTACGGTATCTGATGACATTACGAATTTATTTGAAGCGATTAAGCGCGGGGCGCAGGGTTATTTGCTCAAAAATTTGGCTCCGTCCGCCTGGATGGAATATTTACGCGCCATTTCGCTCGATGAAGCTCCGATGTCGAAGGAGCTTGCCTTCCGCTTGCTTCAGGAATTCTCAACAAGCAAACCCCAGGAGACGAAGCGCTCTTCGGGCAAATCGCAAGCGATTGATAAGGATGCATCGATTATTACGACTCCGCTGACGGAACGGGAGAAGGAGGTGCTCGAACGAGTCGCGACGGGCGCTTCGAACCGGGAGATTGCAGGGGAGCTTTGCTTGTCCGAGCATACGGTCAAAAACCACCTTAAAAATATTTTGCAGAAGCTGCATCTCGATAACCGGGTTCAGCTGACGCGCTACGCCTTCGAGCAAGGCTTGGTCGAACGGTGAGGAATGGTATCGGAATAATACGGTAAGTAATATGGGGGCTGTAACGTTTCCAGACTTATCCGCTTGTAACGACTCTTTGCAAGAAGTCGGGCTTTGCGGTTGCAACGCTGCAGCAGATTGCATATAATATAGATTATTGTTTCATATTCGCAGTAAAGCGATGATGGAGAAAAGTAAGCAGTGCTTTCGCACAGGGAGAAGACGCCGTTGATTGAGAGCGTCTTTGTGAAATTAGGCTGTTGAAAGTTCACTCCGGAGCAGACACCTGAAACGCCATGACGGCATGCCGTCCGGCGCGGGTAGGGAAGGTCCGGTTCCCGCCGTTATGGGGCTAAGGGATTGCAATCCGCTGCCGCAAGGCAAGCGATAACTATACTTTAAGTTATACGCGCAGGCAGGAAAGCGGTCCGAATTAGGGTGGTACCACGGTTCTTTCGTCCCTTCAGGGAGAGAGGGCCTTTTTTTGTGTCTTGATTTAGGGAAGATGATATGGAGGCGAAGAAGAATGAAGGAAAAATTGGAAGGGCTGCGCGGCGAAGCGCTGCAGGAGCTGCAGCAAGTGGATACTCCCCAGCAGTTAAATGATTTGCGTGTCAAGTATCTCGGTAAAAAAGGCGCATTGACTGAAATTTTGCGCGGAATGGGCGGTCTGAGTGCCGAAGAGCGTCCGGTGATCGGTCAGGTTGCCAATGATGTTCGTGCAGCAATCGAAACGGTCATTGACGAGAAGCAGGAGGCATTCCAGCAAGCAGAGACGAATAACCGGCTCCTGGCGGAGACGCTTGACGTTACGCTTCCAGGCAAGCAGCTGCCGACAGGCTCCGTGCATCCTTTGAATAAGGTAGCTCAGGAAATCGAGGATGTATTTATCGGCCTTGGCTATACGATTGCCGAGGGACCGGAGGTAGAAACGGATTTTTACAACTTCGAAGCCTTGAATTTGCCCAAAAACCATCCGGCTCGCGATATGCAGGACTCGTTCTACGTAACGGATGATATTCTCATGCGTACACATACGTCGCCTGTGCAGGTTCGCACGATGAAGGCCATGAACGGACAAACGCCAGTTAAGGTTATTTGCCCGGGTAAAGTATACCGCCGCGATGATGACGATGCGACGCATTCGTTCCAGTTCAACCAGATCGAAGGTCTCGTTATCGGCAAAAACATCCGGATGAGCGATTTGAAAGGAACGCTGCTGCAATTCGTGCAGCAAATGTTCGGCGCGCAAGCGCAAATCAGGCTCCGCCCGAGCTTCTTCCCGTTCACAGAGCCGAGCGCTGAAGTTGACGTAACCTGCGTGCAATGCGGCGGCAAAGGCTGCCGGATGTGCAAGCACACGGGCTGGCTCGAAATTCTCGGCTGCGGCATGGTGCACCCTCGCGTTCTCGAAATGGGAGGCTATGACCCGGAAGAGGTTAGCGGCTTTGCTTTCGGCATGGGCGTTGAGCGTATCGCGTTATTGAAATACGGCATTGACGATATTCGTCATTTCTATACGAACGATCTGCGGTTCCTAAGCCAATTCGCAAGAATGTAGTCATGAGAGAAGGGAAGAAGAGAGATGAACGTATCCTATAAATGGTTAAATGAATATATCGACCTGTCCGGATTTACCGGCGAAGAGCTTGCGGAGAAAATGACGCGCGGCGGTATTGAGATCGACGTAGTCGAATCCCGCAACAAGGGCGTTACCGGCGTCGTAGTCGGTTATGTGAAGTCGAAGGAGAAGCATCCGGATGCGGATAAGCTGAACGTTTGTAAAGTTGACGTTGGCACGGGCGAAGAGCTGCAAATCGTATGCGGAGCCAAAAATGTCGATGCAGGCCAGCTCGTTCCGGTCGCTGTCATTGGCGCGCAGCTTCCCGGCGATTTCAAAATTAAGCGCGCGAAGCTGCGCGGCGTCGAATCCCAAGGGATGATTTGCTCGGCGAAGGAGCTGGGCCTTAACGATAAGCTGCTTCCGAAGGAACAGCAGGAGGGTATTCTTGTCCTTCCGGCGTCGACGAAGATCGGTACGCAAATCGGCGAAGTGCTTGGCATTGACGATGAGGTGCTTGAGCTTGATCTGACTCCGAACCGTTCCGACTGTCTCAGCATGCTTGGGGTAGCTTACGAAATCGGTGCGCTGACAGGCCGCGAAGTCCGTTTGCCGAACGTAACGGTGAACCATACGACAGTGCGCACGGATAGCCTTGTATCGGTAAGTATCAGCGCTCCGGAGCAATGCTCGCATTATTCGGCCCGCTATATTAAAGGGGTAAAAATCGGCGTTTCCCCATTGTGGCTGCAAAACCGGCTTATTGCTGCCGGCGTTCGTCCGATCAACAACGTTGTAGACGTTACAAACTTTGTTATGCTGGAGTACGGTCAACCGCTGCATGCCTTTGATGCCGATCGTTTGCCGGGCGGACGCATCGAGGTTCGTCTTGCGAAAGCAGGCGAAACGCTCGTAACGTTGGATGACCAGGAACGCAAGCTGGAGCCGCTTATGCTTGTCATTACCGACGGCAAGGATCCGGTCGCGCTTGCTGGCGTAATGGGCGGAGCGAGTACGGAGGTAACGGGCGAGACGGTTAACATTTTGCTGGAATCGGCAAGATTCGATGGCGGCACGGTAAGGAAAACGTCGCGTCAGCTGGGACTGCGCTCGGAATCGAGTATCCGCTTTGAGAAAGAGGTTGATCCGGCAAACGTTATCCCTGCGCTGGATCGCGCGGCTTCTCTAATTGCAGAGCTTGCGGAAGGCTTAATTACCGAAGGAATTGTAGAGGAAACTACGGCGGCAGCAAAGCCGGCCAAAGTGGCTGTATCCTTGGATAAAATAAACGGCTATCTCGGTACGGAGCTGTCCAGACTCGAAGTTCAGACGATTTTTGGCCGCCTGCACTTTGAGTATGAGCTGTCTGACAGCAATGTGTTTACCGTAAACGTACCAACTCGCCGCGGTGATATTACTCGCGCGGTTGATTTGATCGAGGAAGTGGCCCGCTTGCACGGCTACGATGAAATTCCGACAACGCTTATTCACGGCGATGTTGTGCCCGGCTCCTTAACGAAGCCTCAGGCTATTCGCCGCGAGCTGCGCAAGCGTCTATCTGATGCGGGACTTCATGAGGTCGTCAGCTATTCCTTCACGGGACCTGAGCGGACGAAGCTTTTCCCGGCACTTGCCGAGCATACGAATCCGGTTCGTCTGGCGATGCCGATGAGCGAGGACCGCAGCGTATTGCGCACCACGCTGATCGCCCAGCTGCTCGAAACGGCGGCCTACAACCGCAACCGTAAAAATGAGTCAGCGGCACTTTTTGAAATCGGCAGCGTATTCCATACGGATGAGGAGCAGCTAACGCGCTTGCCGCATGAGAAGCACCGGTTTGCGGCGCTGCTGACAGGCAATCGTTCGGAGTCGCAGTGGAATGCGAAGGCGTCTCAAGTTGATTTTTACGATGCGAAAGGCATCTTGGAGACGATATTTGCTGTGCTGGGCTTAACGGCAAGCGTAACGTACGAAGCGGCTAAGCCTGAGCACTTCCACCCGGGCAGAACAGCAGCCGTCCTTCTTCATACGCCAAAAGGCAATGAAGCGATCGGTTATGTAGGACAGCTGCATCCTGCGCTTCAGCTGGAGGCGGATCTGGCTGACACGTATGTGCTCGAAATCGGACTTGATTTGATATACGAGCTGGCTGATTCGGGGATCGAATATAAGGTGCTTCCTCGTTATCCGGCTATGCAGCGCGATATCGCAGTAGTCGTTGACCATGAGGTGGCGGCTGCTAAGCTAACCGGCGTAGCATGGGAAATAGCAGGAGAATTGCTGGAGTCCGTTCGCGTATTCGACGTCTACACAGGAGAGAAGCTTGGAGCAGGCAAGAAGAGCGTTGCGCTGTCGCTTGTATACCGTCATGCAGAGCGTACTTTGACAGATGAAGAGGTAACGGAGCTGCACGGGAAGGTCGTTTTACAATTAGAACAATCTTTTGCAGCTGAATTGCGCAAGTAGGCAGGAAACCTTTAAAGCCGCATCGAAATAGTTCCTAGTGAGCTATTGATGCGGCTTTTTTCCTTTAAATATAAGGCGAAATTCAATTTGCAACGATGATTATGCCTATATTTAACGCGAAACGAGCTTTTGAAGCCAAAGGCTGCTGTCAGCCGTTTACGCTGGCTCTACTTGGATTATTAGGAGGATTCGCCTTAATGGATGCAGATCAAACAGTTGTTACGGTTGATATATATGGAGTTCAATATAAATTAAAAGGCCATTCCAATGTGGAATACATAAAAAAGGTTGCCGCGGCAATCGACGAAAGCATGAAAAAGCTGGCGAAAG
>Ga0310900_10000759_pt1 | contig 11722 bp, 9 predicted proteins | sample C24D1metaG_FD_203879 | JGI IMG/M metagenome (GOLD analysis project Ga0310900, IMG submission 203879) | Lab incubated soil microbial communities from West Virginia University Organic Research Farm, Morgantown, WV, United States - C24D1 | ecosystem: Environmental > Terrestrial > Soil >...
AGAACGAGAAGCTCCTCACGAACACCGTGACCAAGGTCACCGGCGGCTCCAAGCTGCACCTCAAGATCCAGGAGACGATCTACCATTCGGGACACTACCGGGTCGCGCTCGCGGTGAGCTCGCGCAACGAGCTGCCGGGCGATCCCGTGGTCACCGAGAAGTACACAGAACGAGGCGTGTATTCGGTGTGGGCCGCGATCCAGAGTCCCCCGCAGATCCCAGTGCTCGCCGACGGCCTCTTCCCGCACTATCCGGACGAGGGTCAGCCGGCGTCTGCGATTCTCAAGACGCCGATGACGCCGTGGGAAGCTGACATCCAGCTGCCCAACATCAACTGCCCGAAGTGCACGCTCCAGGTCATCCAGTTCATGGCGGACCATGGCTACAACATTCCGGGTGGCTACTCTTATCACCACTGCGCAGACCTGGCGATCACCGCGGATCCGGCCAAGCCGATCTCCAAGGGCTGGCCAGGCCAGAAGTAGCTCCTCGTGGCCCCTGTGTTCGTGGTTTTGTGGCTCGTCGGTATGGCCACGACGCAGGGGCAATCGCCGCAGGCCCTGCTCGATCGCGCCGTCGCGGAGTTCTCCAAGGGGCGCATCACCGAATCAGTCGCCGCCTTTGATGAACTCGCCCGCCTTGCGCCTCGCGAGGCGCCCTATCTCTGGCAGCGCGGCATCGCGCTGTACTACGCTGGCCGCTACCAGGATTGCCGCGCGCAGTTCGAGTCGCACCGGACCGTCAATTCCGACGACGTCGAGAATGCGGCGTGGCATTTCCTGTGCGTGGCGCGCGGCGATTCGCCGAAGGCGGCGCGCGCTGCCCTGCTGCCAGTCGGCCCGGACTCGCGCGTGCCGATGCGTGAGATTTACGAGATGTTCAGGGGCGCGACAACGGCCGATGCGGTCCTGAAAGCCGCCGGCACACGGCCGCAGGGCCGCTTCTACGCGCACCTCTACATCGGGCTCTACTCGGAGGCGATTGGCGACCAGGCACGCGCGCGCGAGCAGATCGACCTCGCCGCCCAGCCGCAGTTTGCTGACGCCGGCGGCTACATGCACATGGTCGCCGTCGTCCATCAGGCACGCTTGCAGAACAAGTAAGGAGCCACATGAACAAGAACATGGAAGGCGATCTGGACCGGCGCGCCGTCCTCGAACGAACGCTCGCCGCGTTCGCGGGGCTCGGGCTGCTCGGCACCGACCTCGGTGCGGCCGGCCAGGGCGGGGCAACAACGACCGGTCTGGAGATGAAACAGGGCGTGCGCCGCATCATCACGGGGCACAACGCGCAGGGGCGGTCGTACATCATCAAGGACGACCGCATCACCAGCGGTCCGTTTCCGAGCCTCTACAAGGCGACGGGCGACATGCCGCTCGGTCCGGCTCCGGCCGGCGAACCGCAGAAGATCATGGCGACCGACGCCCCGCAGCTGGAACCGGCGCTCGGTGGCAGCAGCTTCACGTTCGTCACCCTGCCACCAACGCCTCGCGGCGCGAAGCCGGGCTGGCACCGCACGATGACGCTCGACTACAACATCCTGCTCGGCGGCGAACTCGTGCTGATGGTGGACGACGGCGAGACGCTGCTTCATCCCGGCGACGTGGTGATTCAGCGCAACACGCTGCACGCCTGGCGCAACGATACGAAGAGCCCGGTCTACTGGGTCGCGGTACTCGTGCCGATTAACCGTCAGCCTTGAACGCGTTCACCCGGCCCCGACTGAACCCGCTCGACGTGGATGGTGCAGTTCTGAAGCAGCGCCACGAGCGTGCCCAGCGCTGCCGCAATCGGCGCGAGCACGACGCCGACGACCCCGACCGTCACCGGGAATTCCGCAATCGTCCGGCCGTCGTGTTCGACAATGACACGGCGAACGTTCCCGGCCCGAATCAGGTCCTTGATTTTCTCGACGATCGCGGTGCCGTCGACCTTGAAGGATTCCCAGCACGTCTTCGGTTCGGTCATCGCTTGTCCTCTTGTACCAATACGAAAGTCGGCGTAAAAAGATGCGACTGCATCATGCGCGAGGACGTCAAATGAAGCAAAGACATCGACCTGGCCTGGTCACGACCCCCTGTATCGGCTTGATCGCAGCGGTATCGCTGGTGCCGTTTCTGAGCGGCGACGGCGTCCTCCGGGCGCAAGTCCCCGCCAATCCCTACCGCATTGTCGACGGCTGGGCGCAGCTCCCAGGCGGCCGGCCGATGGGCGCGGTTGGCAAAGCGGTCATCGATCGAGACGGCCGCCATGTCTGGGCGGTCATCCGCTGCGAGGCATTGGCCGACCAGGCCCGGTTCGGCGACGAGTGCCGCGATTCGAAGACCGATTCGGTCTACAAGTTCAGCCCGGACGGCAAGGTCGTGACGAGCTTCGGCGGCGGCATGTTCATCTGGCCGCACGGCCTCGCCGTCGACCCCGACGGAGGCATCTGGGTCACCGATGGTGTGGCTTCCAACCGGATCCCGAAGGGCGACAAACGCGGCCACCAGGTCGTCAAGTTCAGCGCCGAGGGTAAAGTCCTGATCCGACTTGGCATGCCCGGCATGGCTGGTACCGGACCGGACCAATTCAATTCGCCAAGCGACGTCGTCGTCGCCCCCAACGGCGACGTCTTCGTCGCCGACGGCCACAACGCGAACGGGAACAATCGGATCGTGAAGTTCTCGAAAGACGGCAAGTACATCAAGGAGTGGGGCAAGACCGGGTATGCCCCGAGCGAGTTCCGGGCCATTCACGCCATCGCGATGGATTCACGCGGCCGCATTTTCGTCGGCGACCGGGCGAACAACCGGATCCAGCTGTTCGATCAGGAGGGAAAGTTCCTGACGCAGTGGACGCAGTTCGGCCGCCCGAGCGGCATCGCCTTCGATGCCAACGATCGCATTTTCGTCGCCGACTCGGAGTCGGATGACGTGGAGAATCCCGGCTGGGAAATGGGCATCCGCATCGGCGAGGCCAAAACCGGATGGGTGACCGAGTTCATCCTGTTCCCGTGGGGCGACCCCCGTAATACCGCCGGCAACGGCGCGGAGTTCGTGGCAGTCGACCGCGACGGGAACATCTACGGCGGCGAACCGAGCCCGAAGCAGTTGCGGAAGTACATCAGAGTGAGGCCCTGAAAGAAGACAAGCGCGGAACCTCGAAAACACGACGAGCCCAGATACTAAGAGTCTTTTTCGTGATTTCGTGTTGCCGTGCGTGTCTTTCCAGGCGGACTTGAAGGTCCGCACTACTGCTGTTGGAGCACTACTGCTGTTGGAGCAGCTTACGGATGACTGCCTCGGTCTCGGGACGCGGGCGCTGGATGACGTGGGTGACGTCGATCGGGGTGCTGCCGCGCTTGTCCTTCGCTTCGAGGTTGGCGCCCTGCGAGGCCAGGTAGCCGATGAGCAAGTGACCGGAAATACCGGCGGCGCCGTGCATCGCCGTCTGCCCGGTGCTGTTCGCTTCGTTGACGTCGCCGCCTAGCGAAACCAGGTACTTGACCGCCTCGAGCAGCTTTGGCTCGGGCACGACCCGCGAGTCGGTCTGGCCGAGGCCGGCGGCGACCATCAGCGGGGTCGTGCCGTTTCGCGAGGGCAGCCGCCAGTCGGCGCCGGCGGCGACGAGCACCTTCATCGTCTCGACGTCGCCGTACATCGCGGCGAGCCAGAGCGGCGTCGCACCCGCATAGCCGGCGCGCGACACGTAGTCGGCGCGGCGGAACGGCAGCCCCTGGGTGAGCTGCGCATCGAGCATCGCGCGGTGCGCGATCAATGTCTTCAGCAGGTCCTTCTTGCCGGTTTCGACCGCGTGGTGCAGCGCGGTCATGCCGAACGTATCAGCCTGGTTGACGTTCGCGCCACGGTCCACGAGAAGCATGGCGACCGCCTCGTGGCCGCTGGGTTCCGGGATCACGCGGTAGTCACGCGCCGTGACGCCGGACACGCTGGCCGCGGCGACCAGCAGTGCGCTCTCCCCTGCCGGCGTCGTCGCTTCGGTCTTCGCACCTGCGGCAAGCAGCAGCCGGGTCGACTCGGGATCCCCTTCTCGCGCGGCGAACATCAGGGGGGTGAAGCCGGCGGTCGAGGCGGCGTTGACGTCGGCGCCGCGTTCGAGGAGCACCTTGACCGCATCCGGCTGCCTGGCGCCCGCGGCCCACATCAGTGCGGTCTGGCCGCGGTGCGATTCGCGCGCGTTCACGTCGGCGCCCCGCTCGGCAAGCAGGCGGACGGCATCCGCCGCACCGGTTTGCGCACAGGTCATCAGCGGCGACTCACCGCTGGGCAGCGCGGTGCGGACCGAGGCACCGGCCGCGAGCAACCGCTTCGCCATCGCGCCGCTGCCATTGGCACACGCCAGCGACAGGGGAAAGACGCCAAGATCGTTGACTGCGTCAGGCTTCGCTCCAGCGCGAACCAGGATGTCGACGGCCTGCTGATCGTCCCAGTGAACTGCCCAATGCAGGGCGGTGGCGCCATCCGGCTGCGCGGCATTGGGGTCGGCGCCCTGCTTCAGGAGCGCCTGCAGCGCGTCGAGGTCGCGCCGTTCCGCGGCATCCGCGGCAAGTTCGCGACCCTGTGCGTGGGGGCCTCGCGCTCCCAGTGAAGGATCCAGCACGATGAACGCGAGCGCTGCCGTTCCGATCGCCAGCCTGCGGGCGTCCATGCGTCAGACCCCGGTCAGCGGCTCGAGCCGGCCGGTGCTGTCGCCGAGTGTCTCGATCGGCACGCCGACCTTGTCGAGCACCGTCAGGAACAGGTTGGTGACCGGTGTCTTGGCCGGATACCGCAGGTGCCGGCCGCCCTTGATCGTCCCGGATCCGCCGCCGACGATCAGCGTGGGCAGGTCGTGGTGATTGTGGATATTGCCGTCGCTCATCCCGCTGCCGTACATGAGGGTCAGGTGATCGAGCAGTGAGCCGTTGCCGTCCGGCGTCGCGCGCAGCTTCTCCAGGTAGTACGCGAACATCGTCGCGTGATAGGTGTTCACCTTGATCAGCCGCTCGATCTTCTCGCGGTTGCCGCCATGGTGCGAGAGCGGATGGTGTGCGTCCGACACGCCGATCTCGGGATACGCCCGCTGACTGGTCTCGTGTCCGACCATGAAGGTGATGACGCGCGTCAGGTCGGCCTGATACGCGAGTACCTGCAGATCGAACATCAGCTTGGCGTGCTCCTCGAAAGTATGCGGAATGCCGGCCGGCTGGTCGAACGCCGGCAGCTCTCGTGCGGCCTGCTGCTCTCCCCTCGCGATGCGCCGCTCCAGGTCGCGGATCGCATCGAGGTATTGATCGAGCTTCGCGCGATCGGATGACCCGACCTCGAGACGCAGGCGGTTCGCTTTCGCGCGCACCGCGTCGAGAATGCTGCGGTCTTCGGCGCGGCGCGCCCGCCACACCGCGGCGTCGGTGCTCTGGCTGGCGCCAAACAGGCGCTCGAACACCACGCGCGGATCGTTCTCCATCGGCAGCGGCGTCGTCGGACTGCGCCACGACAGCGTGTTCGCGTACGCACAGCTGTAGCCCGGATCGCACGCGCCGACCGGCTCGCGGGACTCGAGCGACAACTCCAGCGACGCCAGCTCCGTGTCCCGGCCCAGCACCCCGGCGGCGATCTGATCCATCGACACGCCCGCGCGGAGGTCGGCGCCTTCGGTCTTCTTCGGGTGCACGCCGGTCAGGTACGCACCGGACGCGCGCGCGTGATCGCCGGCGCCTTCGCCAGGCAGCGCGTCGGCCTGTGTGTTGGACAGGCCGGTCACCATCAGGATCTGATCGCGGAAGGCTGCCAGCGGCTGCAGGATCGGGGTTACTTCCAGCGCGGCGGCATCGCCCTGAGGCGTCCAGCGCCCCATGAAGATGCCGTTCGGCACGTAGACGATCCCGAGTCGTCGCGGCGGTGCCGCGGCCGCAAGGCGGCCGGCACCAAACGCGGGAATCATCCCATCGAGGAGCGGCAGCGCCAGCGTCGCACCCACGCCGCGCAGGAAGGTCCGGCGCGCGAGATGCCTGTTCGTGATGATCATGATTCCGACGCCCTCCGCATCTGAAACGGCGTACTGCGGACGATGCCCACGATGAGCGACGACCAGGTGTAGCCGCCCGGCGCCGCGTCGCGGACGATGCCGCGGATGGCGGGGCGATCGTGGTACTCGACGCCGCGGCCGAGCGCATAGGTGAGCAGCTTCTCGGTCAGCGCCATGGTGAAGCGGTCGGGCTGCTCCGCCAGCAGCTTCCGCAACCCCGCCGGTCCGTCGAAGCTGCTGCCATCCGGCAGACTCGTCGAGGCATCGATGCCGGCCTGACCGTCGCGCGTGCGCCACTTGCCGACCGCGTCGAAGTTCTCGAGCGCCAGCCCGAACGGATCCATTTGCGCATGGCAGCTCGCGCACACGGCGTTTCGGCGATGCTGCTCCATCCGCTCGCGCACCGAAAGCCCGTCGGACGCGCTGCCGTCGTCGAGGCTGGGAACGTTCGGCGGCGGCGCCGGCGGCGGCGCGGCAAGCAGGTTCTCGAGGATCCATTTGCCGCGCAGTGTCGGCGAGGTGCGGTTCGCGTAGGACGTGACCGTCAGGATGCTGCCCTGTCCAAGCAGCCCGCGTCGAACCGAGTCTCCCAGTTCGACGCGCCGGAACTGCGGTCCCCAGATTCCGGGAATGCCGTAGTGCTTCGCCAGGCGCTCGTTCAGGAACGTGTAGTTGGCGGTCAGCAACTCGACGACGCTGCGGTTCGCGCGGAGCTGATGTTGGATGAACAGCTCCGTCTCCTGCCGCAGCGCATCGCGAAGGTTCTCGTCGAACTCGGGAAATGCCTCGGGGTCGGGGGCGACGCTGCGCATGTTCCGCAGGTGCAGCCACTGGCCGGCAAAGTTGCCGACGAGGGCCGCCGCACGCGGATCGGCCAGCATGCGTTCGACCTGACGGGCAAGGACCGCGGGCTTCGAGAGCTCGTTCTTCTCCGCCAGCGCCAACAACTCGTCGTCGGGGATCGAGCTCCAGAGGAATAAGGAGAGGCGCGAGGCGAGCTGAAGGTCGGTGACGCGATACAGCGACCCGCGCGCCACACTAACCGGATCCCGCTCGACGACGAACAGGAAATCGGGATCGACCAGGATCGCCCGCAGCGCGAACTCGACACCAGATTCGAAGGTTGAAGGTGACCCATCGTGGGTCGCCGTGTGCCTGGCACGTCCGGATCGATAGAACTCCATCAAACCGGCCACATCAGCGTCACTCACCGGCCTGCGGTAGGCGCGCCGCGCCAGGGTCCGGAGAATGGTCGCCGCGCACTGGTCGTCCGAGCCTGCCGACGGTCTGCACACGAAAATCCTGCGGCGGCTCGGCGTGTCGCCCACTCCAACCGCACCGAACGGTCCGCTGACCTCGATGGTGGCGACGCCCATCGCTTCGTCGCGATCGCCCGCGTACTCGTAGGTGGCGACCGAGAGATCCGGCTCCTGGACGCCTTCGCCGAGTCCGCTCTTCTTGGGGAACATGACGGCGAGATCGTGTGGGCCGGCCGTCACCGAGAAGCGCGAGACCAGCTTGTCGTCAGCGGTCTGCTCGTAAGGCGACGCGCTCGGCACAGCCGACCACGGATCGCGCGGACCGTCGCCGCCGACGGTGAACTGGCGCACGCGCCGGCGATCGAGCCGCAGCTCGATGTCGTTCGGCTCGCCGAGGCCGCGGATCTGGCTCGCGTGCGTCCGCTGCAGCCGGATGCGGATTTCGTACTCGCCGTCGGCCGGGAAGTAATGCTGCACCGCGGCGCCGCCGCGCGTGCCGAACGGCATGCCCTCGCCCATCCGCTCGCGCTGCAACAGCGTCTGCGGGATGCTGTAGGTCTGCATCGCAGGGCGGATCGCCGGGTCGCCAACCGCCAGCCGGCTGATCTTTCCGGCCGCCGACATATATCGCTCGAGCAGCGCCGGCGACAGCGACAGCACGTCGGAGATGTTGTCGAAGCCGTAGCCCGAGTCGTCGGCCGGCAGCAGCGCGCGAACGTCGACGTCGAGCGCGAGCAGATCGCGAACCGCGTTCGCGTACTCGGCACGGTTCAGGCGGTGAATGACCGGGCGCCCCGGATCGGGATGCGCGGCGCTGTGTGCGTCGAGCGACGCCTCGATGCTTCCAGCAGTCGCGTCGTAGGTCGCTCGTTCCGGCCGCGGCAAACCGGCCGGCGGCATCGTGCGGCTGCGCAGCCGCGCCGCGACTTTTTCCAGTGTCCGCGCATTCGCCGCGACGTTCCCGAGATCGAGCGTGTCCAGGGCGAGATCCGCGGTCGGGCGCTTCTGGTTATGGCAGGTGATGCAATAGCGATCGAGCGTGGCACGCTCCAGCGAAGGGCCCGCCGGCGCGGCTGAGGCAGGCCCTGACTGCGTCGCGTAGACCGTACACACCGCGACGATCGGAACGCCGAGGGCGAGCGCGGCTAAACGCATCTGACCCTGTATTTTATCGCCCCGCGGGGCCGGAATAGCTGAATTCCAGTACCGCGCCCGGATTGCCCAGTTCGCTCGTTCTCGCGCCGTCTACGCCCGAGGTCGTGCCAAAACTGTCGGTCGACAGGTAGATCCGGCGGCCGTCCGGGCTGACGACGACGTCACGGAAGCGGTTGTTGGTCCTGAAGTACTCGAGCGGCGAGCCGGTGACCGTGCGCCCGTCAGCGCCCAGCTTGACGCGGTACATCGAGCCGCCGCGCATGCCGGTGATGAGAATCGAGTTCGCCCAGCCAGGGATTGCCGCCGACGTGTAGATGTCGATGCCCGAGGGGGCGATCGTCGCCGTCCCGTTCTTGCGGAAGTCGTAGTCGTTCTCGACCGTGAAGAAGGTCGTGATCGGCGGCGCGAAGTTCGGCGCCTTGAACGCCGATTCCTTCGTCTGCGGCACGCTCGGAGGAATGCTGGCCGTGTCGAACTTGAGCGTCCGGCACGGCGCGGGCGCAGAGGCCGACCAGTTCCCGTAGACGTAGGCGCGATCGTCCTTGTAGCCCGCGACGTTCGGCCATCCGTAGTTCCGACCCGATTCGATCACGTTCAGCTCGTCGTCTGAGCTCGGACCGTGATCCGATCCGTACAGCAATCCGCCGGGTCCGAAGACGAGCCCCTGCGTGTTCCGCAAGCCGATCGCGTAGATGTGACTGCGGACTCCCGAGAACTGCGGGTTGTCGGCCGGAATCGATCCGTCGAGATTCATCCGCAGAATCTTCCCCTGGTACGTGCTCCAGTCGCGCCGCTTCACTTCGTCGGAAGTCGGAACATCCTGGGCGCGGTTGGGATTGCAGTAATTCGCCAGGAAATTGCTGCCCTGATCGCCGCGGCTGAAATAGAGCTTCCCGTCCGGTCCGACCGCGAGCCGGCCCGCTCCGTGATCGTCGCCCGCCGGCATGTCGTCGAGGACGCCGGCCGGCGCGGTCAGCGTGCGCGTGGCCGGGTCGTAGGTATAGCGCCGGACCCGAATCCGCCGGACGACCTGAGGTCCGGGATCGCGATCGTAGGTGTAGGCCACGAACGCATAGTCGCGTCCCCCGTCGCGGTGGAACGCCAGGCCAAGGAGTCCGTCCTGGACCACCGCCTGGTAGACGTCGGTCAGCGTCAAGGCCACATGCTTCGAGCCGTCCACCGGATCGAGCCGGGTGACACGGAAGCCGGTCCGCTCGGTCACCCACAGCCCGCCGTCGGGTCCCCATGCCATGTCCCACGGGTTGTCGAGACCGGCGGCGACGACCCGCATCGTAAACGCCTCCGGCCCGATGACATGCCGGTCGCGCGGGCTCTGCGCGCTCAGAGCCACCGTCGCCGCCAGCCAGATCACGCCCAGCCACCGCATCTGCATACGACGCAGATTATAATTTCGCCCTCCCTTAAGAGAGGCACCTGATGAAGCAAATTCGGCTCGTCGCAGTGGTCGCCGCGGCGCTGGCGTTGATCTCGGGATCGGTAGCGGCGCAGCGCGGCGCATCCGGCCCACCGGAGCACGCCAAGATCACGCCTATCAACAACCTGCCCAACCCCTACGAGACGGTGCGGAACTGGGGGACGCTGCCAAACGGCCGCAAGTGGGGCTCGGTCAGCGCGATTCACGTCGATGCCGATGGCAAACATATCTGGGCCGGCGATCGCTGCGGCACCAACTCGTGCGCAGGCTCCGACGTGGATCCGATCGTCAAGCTCGATCCGAGCGGCAAGGTCGTCCAGAGCTTCGGCGCGGGGCAAATCATCTGGCCCCATGGCATGGACGTCGATCGCCAGGGCAACGTCTGGATCGCCGACGCGCGCGTGGCCACGGCCGAAGAGCTGAAAAAGTTCCCGAACGCTGCCGGCAAGGGCAATACGGTCACCAAGTTCAGCCCGCAAGGCAAGGTGCTGCTGGTGCTCGGCAAGCCGGGCGAGACGGGGAACCCGCCGACCGCGTTCTCTGAGCCGAACGACGTGCTCGTCGCGCCCAACGGCAGCATCTTCGTCGCCGAGTCGCACAGCGCGCAGTTCGAGGACAAGCCCGGCGGCCCCAACGCGATTGGCCGCATTTCGAAGTTCGCGCCCGACGGCAAATTCATCAAGAGCTGGGGCGCGTGGGGCTACGGCACCAGTGAGTTCCGTGGACCGCACTCGCTCGCCATGGATTCGCAGGGACGGCTGTTCTTCGACCAGGAAGGCAAGCACCTCGCCACCTGGTATCAGTTCAGCCGAATCAGCGGCATCTATATCGATCGCAATGACGTGTTGTACGCCATCGACTCGGAGTCGGACGAGAACTACAATCCGGGCTGGCGGAAGGGACTCCGCGTGGGCAGCGCCAAGACCGGCGAGGTGTGGTACTTCACGCCCGAGCACGTTTCGAAGCAGCCCTCAGGGATGGGCGGCTACGGATCGATGGGGGAAGGTGTCGCGGTCGATGCCGCGGGCAACGTCTACGGCGGCGAAGTGGGGCCGATTCAGGGGATCACCAAATTCATCCCGAGGCTGAAGAAGTGACGTTCATGAACAGACTTGGCAAGCGATCAGCGTGGGCTGTCGGTGGTGCGTGCGCCGTCGCCCTGATCGGGCTCCTCGCATTCAGCGGTCGGATGACCGCGCAGCAGCAGCGCGCGGTCGGCGACTGGCCGAACATCACGGGCAGCGATGCCGGGACGCGGTATTCGGGTGTCGACCAGATCAACGCCTCGAACTTCAACACGCTGAAGGTCGCGTGGGAGTGGCGCGGCGCGAAGGATGCGGGCGTCAATCTCGGCGGCGAGGTCAACCCGCGCGGCCTGCCGATCTACGTCGACGGCATGCTGATCACGACCGCCGGTCCGCGGCGCACCGTCGTGTCGCTCGATCCCGCGACCGGCAAGACGGTGTGGACGTCCACGCAGCCCGGATACGGCGGCAATCGCGGTGTCGGCGCCGGTGAAGGACTGCTGTTCGCGGGGCTCTCTGATTCGTCGGTGATCGCCCTCGATCAGAAAACCGGGCAACTGAAGTGGCGAGCGGCTCGCGATCCGGCGCTGCCATCACAGGCGATGACGGCGCAACCCGTCTACGGCGGTGGCGTCGTCGTCGCAACCGTGTCGGGTGGTGACAACTTCGCACGCGGGCGCGCCATTGGTTTCGACGCGAAGACTGGCACCCAGCTCTGGGTCTTCGACGTCGTTCCTGGTCCCGGTCAGCCCGGGCACGAGACATGGCCGAAGGACAGCGACATCTGGAAGTACGGCGGCGGCGCCATCTGGACGATCCCGTCGATCGATGCCGATCTC
>Ga0310900_10000762_pt1 | contig 11717 bp, 8 predicted proteins | sample C24D1metaG_FD_203879 | JGI IMG/M metagenome (GOLD analysis project Ga0310900, IMG submission 203879) | Lab incubated soil microbial communities from West Virginia University Organic Research Farm, Morgantown, WV, United States - C24D1 | ecosystem: Environmental > Terrestrial > Soil >...
CAACGGGGACGACATCCCTCACACGATCGTGTCAAAGGATGGGGTGTTCAAGTCGAAGGTCCTCGATACCGGCGACCGCTTCACTTTCACTTTCGCCAAGGTCGGTCAATTCGGCTATTTCTGTTCACTGCACCCGCACATGACGGGCACCATCGTCGTCAAAGCGTGAGGCAATGGAACTGGTTGTGAGACCGTGAAGACGCACAGCCCCCTGCTCTTCAGAGCACGCTCACGGACCAACGAAGGTTCAGCGCCGGGTGTCCCCTGGCCCGACACCGGCCATGCAGACAGGTTCAGGCAGCTCATCCTGCCGCACCTGGACGGGGCCTATAATCTCGCATGTTACCTGACGCGAGACCCGGTGCTCAGTCAGGATGTCGTGCAGGATTCGTTCCTGCGCGCTTTCCGTGCCTTCGCCCAGTTCCGCGGCGGATCGGCGCGGGCGTGGCTGTTCACGATCGTCCGCAATTGCTGCCGGACAGCGCAATCCGGTCAAAGCGGTATGCTCAGCCTTGTCATCCACGAGAGCAGCCTGGGCGACGACGTGGCGGCAGCCCTCAACGAGCAGGCCGACCCGTCACCCACGCCTGAGGAGGAAGTCATCCGCAAGACCGAGATCAACCGGTTGCGCGCCGCAATCGAGGCCATGCCGGAGCCGTTTCGCGAAGCCATTGTCCTGCGTGACCTCGAGGATTTGTCTTATGCGGAGATTGCCGAAGTTACAGGCGTTCCAATCGGAACGGTCATGTCGCGCCTGTCGCGGGGACGGTCCATCCTTGCCAAAGAGCTTTTGCCGCCCGCAAGAGACGACGACGAAGCGTCAAGGAGCGTGAAGTAATGCCCGGCTGTGCTGATCAGGAACTGCTACTGGGCGGGCTCTTCGATGGTGAACTCGATGCCGCCAATACGGCGCTGGTCGAGGCTCATGTCGCACGGTGCGAGAGCTGCCGCGAAGAGCTCGAACGGATGCAGGCGGTCCGCAGCCTGCTTGGTGCCGACGGCGTTCGCTATTCGCCGCCGGACGCGTTGAAGCAGCGGATTGCGGATGCGCCCGAGCTGTCGCCGAAGGCCAGCGATCGACACATTCTTCCGGGATGGCTTGCTCCGGGCCTTGCCGGAGCGCTGGCGGCTTCGCTGGCGATGGTGCTGTTCGTTCCGGTGCGCGATCAGTCGGGAATCGAACAGCAGCTCGTTTCCAGTCATGTCCGTTCGCTACAGCCGGGTCACTTGACGGACGTGCAGACGACGAACCAGCACATTGTGAAGCCCTGGTTCAACGGCAAAATCGATTTCGCTCCGCCTGTCCCGGAACTCGCGAGCAAAGGATTTCCGCTTGCCGGCGGGCGGCTCGATTCCATCGATGGGAAGACGGTTGCCGCGATCGTCTATCATCGCAGACTCCACACGGTGAACCTGTTCGTCTGGCCGTCGAAGCCCGCGAGCGAGCGAACCTCGGACGAAGACGGGTTTGAACTGGCCGAATGGAGCGATGGCGGCCTCAGGTTTGCGGCCGTGTCAGACATTCCCCCACAGGAATTGCAGCAATTCGAGCGAGCCTTCCGAGATCAAGTCGCCGCCAGCCAGCGTTGATCCCTGAACGAAAGGCCAATGTCCGTTTTGGGTCGAAATCGGTCATTGCCGATCAAGACGGCCAAGCTTCAATGGCCAGCCCCGAGGTGCCGTCGAAGCCCATGTTGCAATCGTGTTGCATGGATTCGCGGGGAGCCATCGGAAATTGGCGGAAATCTAGGGAATTCAGTGCGACACGGCGCAACACGGATATCCAGTCGCCCCTAGGTTTAGAATTTCAATAAGATTTTGAAATTTAACAGGAAAAAGGTGGATGCCCGACGAGGATTCGAACCTCGATTGACGGAGTCAGAGTCCGTAGTCTTACCATTAGACGATCGGGCAATCGTTGAGCGCGGGCAGATAGAAAGCACCGCTCATACCGTCAACCCATCCTAGCCGAAATTGCACCGAAAAGGCAGCCGGTTGCGCGCTAACCTTCATTCAGGGTAAGCTGATGCCAAGTCAGCCGTGCGGCATTCCCGTGCGGCCAAGGATAAAAAGGGCGTGTGAACGATGGCGCAACAAGTCGCCACTGGGCCGAGCCCCCGCTTCGAGGGACCGGCCGGCGGAACCGGACCGCCGCTCCGCAGAAGCCACCAGCGCGACATTTATGGTGCGCTTGACCTCGGAACCAACAATTGCCGCTTGCTGATCGCTCGACCAACCGATGGCGGGTTCACCGTGCTCGACGCCTTTTCCCGGATTGTCCGCCTTGGCGAAGGGCTGTCGACCAGCGGCAAGCTTACCCAAGGCTCGATGGACAGGGCTGTCGACGCGCTGGCTGTTTGTGCTGACAAACTCCGCCGTCGCCACGTCACGCTCGCAAGGTCGGTCGCGACCGAAGCGCTCCGCCGTGCAGTCAATGGCCGCGAATTTGCGGCCAGGGTCAAGCGCGAGACCGGCATCGCGCTGGAGATCATCGCCCCGCAGGAGGAGGCGCGGCTGGCCGTGCTTGGCTGCCACAAGCTGCTCGAGCCGGGTGATGGGCCGGCACTGATTTTCGACATTGGCGGCGGATCGACTGAGCTGGTGCTGGTCGAACCGGGAGAGCCCCACCCGCGCATCCGCGCCTGGTGGTCGGCGCCTTGGGGCGTTGTGTCGCTGACCGAAAGCGAGGGCAGGGAGGCGATCGAGGGCAAGGATCGGGTCGTTGCCTATGCCCGCATGCGCGAACGCGTCCATCGGAGCTTCGCCCATTTCGTGGAAATGCTACCCGACAGGCTGGAAAACGTGCGGTTGCTTGGTACCAGCGGCACCGTCACGACCTTGGCCAGCGTTCACCTCGCCCTGCCAGCCTATGACCGGCGGCTGATCGACGGCCTGCATGTCTCGGTGGGTGACATGCGCAAGATCTCAACGATGATCGCCGAGATGGATTTCGAGCAGCGTAGTGGCCTCCCATGCATCGGCACCGAGCGGGCCGACATGGTGGTCGCCGGATGCGCGATCCTCGAAGCAATTCTCGACATCTGGCCGGCCGAAACGCTAGGCATCGCCGACCGCGGCATTCGCGAGGGCATTTTGCGCTCGTTGATGGCGCGCGACGGCTACCAGCTGTGACACGGCTAAGGTCCGCCAAAGGCCGCAAGGTCAGCTCGACGCGCTGGCTCGAACGTCAGCTCAACGACCCTTATGTGAAGCGAGCCAAGGCAGAAGGCTATCGCAGCCGAGCGGCCTACAAGCTGCTGGAACTGGACCAGAAATTCGGCCTGCTGAAGGGGGTGAAGGTGGTTGTCGACCTCGGCATCGCGCCTGGCGGATGGAGCCAGGTCGTCCGCCGCCGTTCGCCGCAGGCAAAGATAGCCGGCATCGACTTGCTGCCCACCGATCCGATCGATGGCGTTGCGATCCTGCAGATGGATTTCATGGACGAGCAGGCCCCGGACAGGCTGCACGAGGCGATCGGCACCGATGAGGTCGATCTCGTCATGTCGGACATGGCCGCCAATACGGTGGGACATCCACAGACGGACCACCTTCGGACCATGACGCTGGTCGAAGCGGGAATGGAGTTCGCCTGCGAAGTGCTGCGGCCGGGCGGCTCCTATGTCGCCAAGGTGCTGGCGGGCGGCGCAGACAATAATCTGGTCGCTGACTTGAAGCGCCATTTCACGACGGTGAAGCACGCCAAGCCGCCTGCCAGCCGTAAGGATTCAAGCGAATGGTACGTCATCGCCCAGGGATTCAAAGGGCGGGTTGCCTAGTTTGAATCAAAAAGCCAGCTAGCTTTTCTTGCGCGCGGCCTCGATTGCGCTCTTGAGCGCATCATAGCCGACGGCCGCGTTCATCACCCGATCGCCGACGACGAACAGCGGCGTTCCGGTGGCGCCAAGTTGGCTCGCCAGCGCCATGTTCGAACGAAGCTCGGCTTCCTGCGCGGCGTCTTTGGCCGGCTGAGGCGGGATGCCGGCGGCTTTGGCGGCAATGGCGATAGTGTCCGGGCCAGGGCGGCCGGCCGCATATAGCGCGTCATGATATTGGCTAAACTTGCCGGCCTTTGAGGCCGCCAGGGAAACCCGGGCCGCTGCTACGCTGTCAGGTCCCAGGATCGGAAGTTCGCGATAAACAACGCGCAAATCGGCGTCTTCCTTGAGAAGCCGCTCGATTTCGGGATTGCTCATTCGGCAGTAGCCACAGGCATAGTCGAAGAAATAGGTAAGCGTGACAGCGGGCTTTTCGGCCCCCTTCCAGCTCGAGAAAAACGGCCGTTCGAGCGACGCACGAATTGGCTGCAGCGTGTCGGCAAATTGCTTGTCGCGCAGCGCTTCGCCGGCGTCGATGATGATTTCGGGATTGGCGACCAGTGCGTCGCGCACCATGCGCTCGCCCAGCAGGGCCGGCCCGGCAAGGAACAGCACGCCGGCGGTTAGCGTAGCTCCGACCACACCGCCCAGGATCGCCGGTACCCAGCCGGCGCTATTCTTTTGGCTCACGGTATTTCTTGTCCTTCTTGAGCGCATTTTCGGACACCATGGCGATATCCTGGGCACGAAGATAGTCCGGCGTTCCTTGTGGCAAACCCATCATGGCTGTCCGGGCGCTGGCCAGCGCCAACTTGTTTTCGCCCTGGAGGTTGCTCCGCTCGGCGGTGGCCAAGGCGGCACGAGACTGGTCTCCCTCCCGGTCATAAACGATGCCGAGCTGATACCAGGCAAACGGATTGTCATTGTCCCGGTTCACGGCGGTCTTCAGGATTTGCTTGGCCTCCACGAAATTCTTGGCGTCTTCCGACGCCACGAGGGCGTGGCCCAGCATGACCGCAATCATCGGCATGTCGGGCGCATTGGCGACCGCCTTGCGGAGCGGAGCGATCGCCTCCTTCGGGTGGCCGCCTTCAAGCAGGATCTGGCCCTTCAGCTCGAGGAAAAAGGGATCGTTAGGTGCGGTGGCCAGCAGCGCATCTGCTTCTGCATTGGCTTTGTCGGGATAAGCGCCCAGATGATAGGCATAGGCGCGAGCATAGTGAGCTGGAACGCTCTGGTCGCTCTCGGGATAGAATTTGACGGCGTCGTTTGGAGTTACGTAGCCGATCAGCTTGGCCTTGACCCTTTGGAAGCGTGCTTCGAGCGCCGGATCGGTCTGATGATTCCACGCGGGATCCTTCTGATAGATCTCGCTCAGCGTCTGAATGCGCTCACTGGAAAGCGGATGGGTCCGGTCATAGCTGTTGGTGGCGTAGATCGCGAGGCGATACTCCTGGTTCTGCAGTTTTTTGAAGAACTCAAGGCTTCCTTTTCCGCTAATCCCGGCCTTCGACAGATAGGAAGCGCCAGCCAGGTCGGCGCTCGACTCCTGCGCCCGGCTGAAGGCCAGGAACGAGCCCATCGCCGCCTGCTGCCCGGCCGCGAATATCCCCATGCCGGCATCGCCCGCACCGGCAGCAATTGCCGCGGCGCCAAGCACAAGGCTGAGGATCGAAATGGCGGTTGCCTGCTTGGCACCCTCATAGATGCGGATGGAATGGCCGCCGGCGACGTGTCCCAGTTCGTGGGCGATCACGCCCTGCAGCTGATTGACGTTGTCGGCCCTCGTCAGGAGCCCGCTGTGAATATAGACGACCTGTCCCTGAGCGACGAAAGCGTTGATCGAGTCATCTCGCAGCAGGGCGACCCTCACGCTCTTTGGATCGAGCCCGGCCGCTTCGATCAGGGGAGTACTGATCTGCTTGAATAGCAGCTCGGTTTCGCTGTCACGCAGGATTTCCTGTTCCGCCAGCGCGGGACGCGAGGCAGCGAAAAACAGCAAAATGCCGACCATCAGGAGCCGGATCGCACGGGTCATGCGGCCGTGTCCCACCGGTTGCCTGAACCGCCAATGAAAGCCGGCCGTCAACAAGGGTGTACGGGCCGGTTTCATCGGTCAGTTGGCCTTATCCGAAGGTCCGCTGCCACCAGCCGCGGCGCGCTTCACCGGGGACATCTTCATTGCTGGCCTCGGGAGTGGCCGCAGTCGCGGCAAGCTTCGCTGCCGGCTTAGGCTCCACGGGAGCATCGTCGGCCTTCTTCTTGGCTCTTGTACGGCGTTTCGGCTTTTCTTCGGCTACCGGGGCGGCCTCCACCGTCTCGGGCGCTGGCTCAGGTGCCTGCTCCGGTGAGATTTCGTCGCTGGCGTCGTCGGCCTTCTTTCGTGCGCGCGGCCGGCGGCGAGTCTTGGCCTTGGCTTCGTCCTGGGCCGGTACGTCCTCGCCGGGAACAGGAGCTTCGGACACTGGCAGGTCAGCCATGGGCGGCTCGTCTGGCGAAATCTCTGGAGCGGTCTCGCTCGTTTCGCTCCGGCCCTTTCGCCCGCGGCCGCCACGGCGTCCACGACGCGACTTCGGCTTGGGCTCGCCGTCCTCGGATACCTCCTCGGCGCCCAGCAACTCGGCTTCAGGAGCCTCTTCGGCGGTTTCGGGCAAGGCCTCGGCTTCGCCTTCGCCTTCGCCTGCCTCTCCCTCATGCCGGCGGCCGCGACCGCCGCGCCGCCGGCGACGGCGTCGCCGTGCGCCGCGGTCGCCATCCTCGTCGCCGCCGCGAGCGGGACGAGCCTCGGCTTCCTCAACTTCCTCTTCGTCGACCTCGGGGAGATAATCCTCCTCTTCCTCGACGATCGGCAGTGGGGCCTGGCGTTCCTTTGGCTGCGGACGTGGACCCGAGCTTTCGACCGTCATCCGCGCGCCTTCGAAGTGCTCTTCGATCGCAATCTCGACCGTAACACCGTATCGGTCCTCGATCTCGGCCAGTTCGGCCCGCTTCTTGTTGAGGACGTAGATTGCTGCCTCTGCTCCGGCGCGGAGGGTAATGCGGTCGCCACGCCCGCGCGCAGCTTCATCCTCGATGATCCGGAGGGCGCTGAGGCCCGACGAAGAAGCGGTCCGCATCAGGCCGGTGCCCTCGCAATGCGGGCAGGCCTTCGTCGACGCTTCGAGCACGCCGGTCCGGAGCCGCTGGCGGCTCATTTCCATCAACCCGAAGCTGGAGATGCGGCCCACCTGAATGCGTGCGCGGTCGCTCTTCAACGCTTCTTTCATCGCCTTCTCGACCTTCCGCACATGGCTCGACTGCTCCATGTCGATGAAGTCGATGACGACGAGCCCCGCCATGTCGCGCAGGCGAAGCTGGCGGGCGATTTCGGCCGCTGCTTCAAGGTTGGTGGCGTAGGCGGTTTGCTCGATATTATGCTCGCGCGTTGAACGGCCCGAGTTGATGTCGATGCTGACCAGCGCTTCGGTCGGGTTGATCACCAGATAGCCACCTGACCGCAACTGCACGACCGGCTGGTACATGGCGGTGAGCTGGTCCTCGACTCCATAGCGCTGGAATACCGGCGTCGGGTCCACAAATTGTTTCACCCGCCGGATGTGGCTCGGCATCAGCAGCTTCATGAAGCCACGCGCCGCCTTGTATCCTTCATCGCCCTCGACGACGACTTCATCGATGTCACGGTGATAGAGATCCCTGATCGCGCGCTTGATCAGGTCGCTGTCTCGATAAATCAGCGCCGGCGCAGAGGAGGACAGGGTGCGCTCCCGCACCTCGTCCCACAGGCGGGCGAGATAGTCGAAGTCGCGCTTGATTTCGGTCTTGGTGCGCGAAAGGCCCGCTGTGCGGACGATCAGCCCCATGGTCGAGGGCAGCTTGAGATCGGAAATGATCGATTTCAAGCGCTTGCGATCGGCGCCGTTCGAAATCTTCCGGCTGATCCCGCCGCCATGCGATGTATTGGGCATCAGCACACAATAGCGGCCGGCCAGCGACAAATAGGTGGTCAGCGCGGCCCCTTTGTTGCCACGCTCTTCCTTGACGACCTGAACCAGCAACACCTGGCGGCGCTGGATGACGTCCTGGATCTTGTAACGGCGGCGGAGTGCCTGGCGTTTGCGGCGGAGCTCCTCCGCGGCGCTTTCATCAACCGGCGACCTCGCCGAGCCGGTGCCAACCTCGGCGGCGTCGTCACCGCTGGCCTCGGGATCCCCCGAATCCTCGCCGGTGTCGTCCATGTCGGCGGCTTCGTCGTCCTCATCATCGTCGAAGTCTGCGGCGCGCAGCCGCTCTTCCTCCGCAGCGTGGGCCGCTTCTTCAGCCAACAAGGCGTCGCGATCCGCCTTCGGGATCTGATAATAGTCGGGATGGATTTCGCTGAAAGCCAGGAACCCGTGGCGGTTGCCGCCATAGTCAACGAACGCCGCCTGCAACGACGGTTCGACCCGTGTCACCTTGGCGAGATAGATATTACCTTTGAGCTGCTTGTGCTCCGAGGATTCGAAATCAAATTCCTCGATCCTGTTTCCCTTGGCGACGGCGACCCGGGTCTCCTCCGGGTGGCGCGCGTCGATTAGCATGCGCATGGACATTGAAATTTCTCCGGGCGCGCAGGCCAGCCGCTAGGGGCCGGCGGCGCGCGATACTGAGGGCCACTGCCTCGGTGGCGATGGCGCGATGTGCAGAAATTGCCTCTGCTGCATGGCAGTCCGCGATCCTCGTCGCGAACGACGCGTGGCCAGGCTCGCTCCGGAGCGTGGCAATGGCGTCTTGTGGCATCATGCAGCGTCAACCTGTGAATGCCGCTTATCCGATTGGACGCGGCCGACACCCTATCGAACTCGAAAGGGCAGTGCCGGTTAGCATTCGCATCGCCGCCTCGCAACCGCAGCGGTATCAAAAATTCGCCCGAAGCCGCCCTTGGCGTGGCGCATCGCTCACCGTAACCTTCGGTCGATGGACCGGAACCGTAAGATTGGTGTGGCAGTCTTTGCAGTGGCGCTCGCCGCCGTCGCACTGCTGTCGCTGGCCGTGGCGCGGGTGAGGACCGGCGTTGTGGGCGACGCCATCGCGCTAATAGGCGAAGCGCGAACCGGCGGGCTGACGCTGATGCTGCCTGAAGCGGTCAGGGGCGTTCGGGTGCGCGAGGCTCGAGTGCCCGGCCGGCCGATCGTCCTGATCGATCCGGGCCATGGCGGGCGCGACCCCGGTGCTTCCGGAATATCGGGCGCGAGCAAGGAAAAAGACCTGACTCTGGCCATGGGCAGGGAGTTGGCGGACCTGCTCGAACAGCGCGGCCGGGTTCGTGTCGCGCTGACTCGCGAGGACGACAAATATCTCACGCTGGAACAGCGCGCGGCCGTGGCACGCCATTTGCGTGCGGGCCTGTTCCTGTCGATCCATATGGACAGTGCGCCGAATCCGCTGGCCAGGGGCGCAACCGTCTATTCTCTGTCCGATGTTGCTTCGAGCGCCGAGGCGGCGCGGTTCGCGGCGGTTGAGAATCGCGACGACACTGCCCTGTCCAGCGAAGCAGACGACAATGTGAGGGCCCTGCTGGCCGATGTAGCGCTTCGCGAGCAGATGGAAGACTCGGCCGGACTGGCCGAACGAATGCTGCAGCGGGCGGCCGGCCGGGTCGAGCTTCGGCCGAGGCCGCATCAATTCGCGGCTTTTCACGTCCTGCGCCGCGCCGAAACCCCCGCGGTGCTGGTCGAAGCCGGCTATATCAGCAACGCAGACGACGAAGCCAAGTTGATGACAAGGGATGGGCGTGCTCCGCTGGTCCTCGCCCTCGCCCAGGCTATCGAAGCTGACCTCGCTGCACGCACAAGTCGCTAACTCAGCGGGTTTCGCCGCAGGGCGGAAGCCGCTAGACAGGCCCCCGACAATGAAGCGCCCCACGATCCAGATCCCCAATCTCGTCGTCTTCAACCACCGAGTTCATCAGTGGATCGACCCCTATTTCGATAACAAATGGGTTCGCCGCTTGAGCTGGGGAGCGTTCGGCGCGCTGGTGTTTGGCGCGGTCGTGTTCATCGTGTTCGCAATTAACCTTCCGACATCCGAAAAGCTGCTCGCCTATCAGCCGCCGCTGCCGACCAACGTCCGCGGCTATGACGGCAACCCAGTCCAGACCTTCGCCCGGGAGCGGCGAGTCGAGCTTGCGTATGACGAATATCCGCCGCTGGTGGTCAACGCCTTCATTTCTGCTGAGGACAAGACTTTCTTCAGCCACGGCGGAATTGATTATCCCGGCCTGATCGGCGCCGTTTTCGATTACACGCGCAAGTCGGTCAGCGGCGGTCGGGCGAAGGGCGGTTCGACCATTACGCAGCAAGTCGCCAAATATTTGCTCCAGGACGATACCTATGCCGTCAGCCGCAAGATTCGCGAAGCAATCCTTGCCTTCCGGCTCGAGGACACTCTGTCAAAGCAGCAAATTCTCGAACTCTACCTCAATTCGATTTTCCTCGGCCGTAACGCCTATGGCGTTCAGGCCGCCAGCCGCGCCTATTTCGACAAGGATGTAGCCGACCTCACTTTGCCGGAGGCGGCCTATCTGGCTGTTTTGCCAAAGGCACCGAGCAATTATGACCCGGTGCGTGCCACCGCGAAGGCGCTCGCCCGCCGCAACTACGTCCTCAACGAAATGGCCGCCAATGGCTACATCACCGAAGCCCAGCGCGATGTGGCGGAAGCAACGCCGCTGGCGACCATCCGCTATGGCAGCAGCGCGAAATTCCGCGACCAGGGCGGCTATTTCATGGAAGAGGTCCGCCGCGACCTGATCAAGAAATTCGGCGAGAAGGCCGATGACGGTCCGAATAGCGTCTATGCCGGCGGCCTGTGGGTGCGCTCCTCGATGGTGCCCAAAATACAGGACGCCGCGGCCGACGCCCTGCGCGAAGGCCTGGCCCGGTTCGACGGCGGCCGCGGCTGGCGCGACACCGGTCTCAGTGTCGACATCAATGGCGACTGGCAGACCCAACTTCGGGTGGCTGCTCTGGGAACCGGCTTTCCCGATTGGAAAAAGGCGGTCGTGCTCGACAAGTCCGCGGCAAGTGCAAAAATCGGATTCCCCGACGGATCGACCGGATTCCTCCCCGCTTCTGCGGCAGTGCAGCCAGTCCGGGGTGTCGGGGGCGTCGCTTTCAACAGTCTTCGGCCGGGGATGATCATTATCGTCAAGCAGGAGGGGCCAGGCAGCTATGCACTTCGCTCGATCCCAGAAGTGGGCGGCGGATTCCTGGTCGAGGAGGTCCACACCGGCCGCGTGATGGCGATGCAGGGCGGGTTCGACGTAATCGGCTCGTCCTACAACCGCGCGACCCAGGCGCTGCGGCAGCCGGGTTCGGCGTTCAAGCCGATCGTCTATGTGACGGCTTTGGAAAACGGCATGACCCCGGCCTCGATCATTGTCGATGCGCCCTTCTGCGTGTGGCAGGGAGCGGGTCTCGGCAACAAATGTTTCCGCAATTTCGACGGCAAATATTCGGGACCCAAGACGATGCGCTGGGGCGTCGAGCAGTCGCGGAACCTGATGACCATTCGCGCCGCGTCGCAGACCGGTATGGACAAGGTGGTCGCCAATGCCGCGAAACTCGGCGTCGGCAAATACGATCGCTATCTGTCGATCGCCCTGGGCGCCGGGGACACTACAGTTCAGCGGCTGGTCAATGCCTATGCGATTCTCGCCAATGGTGGGCGGTCCGTGACCTCGACGCTGATCGACTATGCCCAGGATCGTAACGGCAAGATCATCTATCGGACCGACAATCGCTGCCAGGTGATGGAAGCGGACAATGGCGGGGCGTGCAACGCCGCCGATTGGGATGGCAAGGCAATGCCGCGTCCGCCGTCAAGGCAGCGGCAACTGCTCGATGCTCAGGCCGCCTACCAGAT
>Ga0310900_10000768_pt1 | contig 11694 bp, 11 predicted proteins | sample C24D1metaG_FD_203879 | JGI IMG/M metagenome (GOLD analysis project Ga0310900, IMG submission 203879) | Lab incubated soil microbial communities from West Virginia University Organic Research Farm, Morgantown, WV, United States - C24D1 | ecosystem: Environmental > Terrestrial > Soil >...
ATCCGTTCGCGTGTCGTTACGCCCGGCGGTCGTGTGGTGTTCAGAACGCGGCAGGTCTGCGGATAACACGACTTTGATGCAACGGAAGATGGCCTCGCACAAGCGGGGCCATCGCCACTTTGGGGAAAGCCTCAGCCGCTGTTGCTGCGAAAACAAGCACTGCGAGAATGCGTAAGCGTCACTGACATGAAAATCCAATTAAGAGTCACAGGCGCGTTACAATTTCGATTGGTTGAGCATATGTAGGGAGAAGTTCTGACGATCGAAGCATGGGCGGCAACGAGCAATGACCGAGTCAAATCCGCATTACATCAACGAACGTCAGTCAGATTTGCGGGCAGTTAAGGAGGGTTGGTGCGCGACGGACGACCATGGCAACCTCTTGCTTGGCCCATTTTCCAGTCGGGAGAATTGCCTGGCGAGGATCAGCCAATCAGTGAAAGGGGCAGCGCCCTTTGAGTCATCACCGCAAGCGCCTACACGATCCCAGTAAAAGGTCCATCGCAAGATGGGAGAACGAAGGTGGCGCGACCAAAAACGGTCGCGACAAGCGACCTAACGATCTCCCCACCTTGCAGCGCTCGGAGATTGACCGCCGGCGCAGAACGCCAAATCAAAGGACACCTACGCCGCGGATATAGCGCCCTTATGGTCGGACGATATCCGCCTTACGCCCGACCACAGACCTTTATTGGAAGGGGCTGTACCTTCCCCGTTCTTGTCATGCTTTGCAAAGCATGACGTAAAGAAATCTGTCGTCTTCATTGTCAGCGTCTCTATCTAACCCCATATCTTAGGGAGAGATTACCAGACAGTCGTTGGAGGCAATCATGACTTCAGTTCTTGCTCTTCAAGGTTTGGCGACCAGAACATTCTATTTCTCCATGACAGCGAGTGTTTTCATTTTTATCTCAATGTTGTTGATCGGTAGTCATCCCTAAAGATTTTCTGCGAAAGCGCCGTTTTGCAAACACCCGAAAGGATAAATATTCAGCTTACATGACCAATATTCTAGATAGTGCTCGTGCGAGCGACGAAGAACCAAGGCTGATTGTCCGCAAGGCATCTCATGCCCCGATTTGGTCGGTATGGGCGGTGCTTGAAGGCACGCCGTCCGAGGAGATCTTCGAGGGGTCTTCTGAGGAAGATGCGTCAAGCTGGATCAATACCGGCGGACGATCGTGGCTTGAAGAACGCAGGCGAAAACGCAATGCCTAGCGCGCCGATGCGCGAGTTGGGACGAAATGTACGGGCGGAGGCCGATCATGCGGTCCGCTTTCGGGGGTAAAGACGACTTCCCATCATAAGTCGTTGTCGGCTTGTCGTTTTCTCGATCGTCGCCTGCGGGATGTACGCGTCCCTGTACGTTTTCCGCGTCAAAAAAATTATTTTCAACGCATGTGAAAAACGCGTCGGGACACGATCCCGCGACGTGCACTTCGCGTCCACTCACGACTTCCCGTTGAACGCGCCAGCGACCGCCTAATCGAGCCGCTCCTATGTGGGAAACCTGACGATCGCGACGAGCTATCGTATATGTCCGCTTTCGCGGTTGCTATTGGGTGTAAAGCGGACATGGCTTGTTGCAATGCATATGTCTGCTTTTGACCCAAAGCAGACATCTTTGCTCGATAGACACACCGGGCTCCCGACCATAAGCTGGGTCCGAAATCGAGTGGTTAAAGGCAATCTATGGCTGAAGCGCGTGTCGAACGACGGCTTGCCGCGATTATGGCAGGCGACATCGTCGGCTACAGCCGGTTGATGGGCATCGATGAAGAGGGGACCCTTCGACAGCTAAAAGCGCATCGCAAGGAGCTGATCGATCCCAAGATCACCGAGCACCGTGGCCGTATCGTCAAGACCACGGGCGACGGCATGCTGGTGGAATTCGTCAGTGTCGTCGACGCGGTGCGCTACGCGGTCGACGTCCAGCGCGGCATGGCCGAACGCAATGCAAATGTAGCCTCCAATCGTCGCATCGAATTTCGTATCGGTATCAACGTCGGCGACATCATCAGCGACGAGAATGATATCTATGGCGATGGCGTCAATGTGGCAGCGCGGCTGGAAGCACTTGCCGAGCCCGGCGGCATCCTGGTTTCACGCAATGTCCATGATCAGGTATGCGACAAGTTGAGCTTCGGCTTCGAGGATCTGGGTGAGCAGACCGTCAAGAACATCACTCGGCCAATCGGCGTCCACCGCGTCTCCCTCGCCGAGACACAGACATCTGCCGCCGCAGCTTCTAAGTTTGAAACTGCAGGCTCCAACCGGCCCTCGATCGCCGTGTTGCCATTCGCCAACATGAGCGGCGACCAGGAGCAGGAATACTTCGCCGACGGCATTTCCGAGGACCTTATCACCGGGTTGTCGAAACTGCGCTGGTTCTTCGTCATCGCGCGTAATTCGTCTTTTACTTACAAGGGCGCGGCCGTTGACGTAAAGCGCGTCGCCCGTGAATTGGGTGTGCGCTACGTCCTGGAGGGCAGCGTCCGCAAGGGTGGCAACCGCGTGCGCATCACCGCACAACTCATTGACGCCGCAACGAACAACCACATCTGGGCCGACCGCTACGACGGCGATCTGACAGACATTTTCGAGCTGCAGGATGAGATTACGAAGAAGGTCGTCGCCGCAATCGAGCCGAAGCTGTTGGAAGCTGAAGGCATCCGCTCCCAAAACCGCTCGCCGGAGGATATCGGCGCTTGGGATATGGTCATGCAAGCAAACTCCCTTTTCTGGCGTTTGACCAAGGACGAGGGCGAGGCCGCAATTGCGATGCTAAGGCGAGCTGTCGAGCGCTACCCCAATTACGCACCGGCGCACAGCATGTTGGCGTTTATGCTCCTAGTTTCGGGCTATGCCGCGTGGACATTGTCAGAATTGGAACCACAGGTTCGGCAGGCAGAAACTCTGGCCACGCGAGCGGCCACGCTCGATGATAGCGATCCGTGGGCTCATCTCGCGCTCGGTTACGTGGCATTCACGCGGCGTCAAACGGTCGAGGCGGTTCAGCAATTCCAACGATCAATCGATCTGAACCCAAACTTCGCTGCTGCTCACGGTTATTTTGGCTGGGCCCTTTCGCTCGATGGCCAATCGGACCGTGCAATACCTCATCTGGAACAGGCTATCCGCATGAGCCCGCACGATCCGCAAAACGCTATATTTTTTGTGGGCCTCGCCGCCGCGCATTACCTGATAGGCCGATACAGCGAAGCGGTTAATTTCGGTCGCAACGCTGTGCAGCACCGATCTACCTTTACTGGCGGTCATCGAATTTTGTGTGCGAGCCTTGCACAAGCCGGGCAGCCTGCGGAAGCTCGTCTGGCACTCCAACGGCTCAAGGAATTGCAGCCGGAGATCTCGACGGCCTGGATTGAAAAATACGTGCCCTATACCCAAGGCCCGATGGCAAAATTCCTCGAAGGCATGCGCAAAGCCGGATTGGAATGAATGTCCGCTTCTGGCCCTTAGCCGACATTCGGTATTGCGCCGCACATGTCCGCTATTGGGGGCAGAGCAGACATGACGGGTTGCCGATGTCCGCTATTGCGATCGCTTTCAGGGGTAAAGCGGACATTGCTTTTTGCGCCGCATATGTCGGCATGTGACCCAAAGCGAACATTTTGCAGCGCAAAACCCAATTAGTGGTCAATTTTATACAGACTGCCCCTTGTTACGTGGCTTACCATTTTTCTAAGACACTCGAACCGCTGGGCACATGATCCAGTAGGCCGTAGGCCGCGGTCGGTCGTTCTCCACGTACGGGAGACACGTCGCAGAGGCGCTATGCAACCAACGAACTTCAGGAAACAGTTCACTGCCGTCGCTGACGCGTGTGCGCTCGCTCAAGGTATTGTCGACACTGTTCGCGAACCTGTTCTTGTGCTCGACAAAGAACTGCGTGTGATCGCCGCGAGCCGATCTTTCTATTCGGCATTCAAGGTGAGGCCCGAGGATACCCAAGGCAGACTTCTGTACGCTTTGGGTGATGGACAATGGGACATTCAAAAACTTCGAGTGCTGCTGGAGAAAATCATACCTGAGCACGGCGTGATGGAGGGCTATCAAGTCGAGCACGAGTTTCCGGATCTAGGGCACCGCACGATGTGCTTGAACGCCCGCCAAGTGTTCTACGAGGAAGGCGCGGAGCCAACCATACTGCTTGGCATGGAGGATGTTACCGAGCGGCTCATCTTGGAGCGCGAAAAGGACGAGTTGTTGCGACAGAAGGACGTGCTGCTTGAGGAAATGGACCACCGAATTGCCAATAGCCTGCACATCATTGCCAGTATTATTCTATTGAAGGCGCAGAGGGTAGAATCGGAAGAGACGCGAGTTCATCTGCAAGACGCACACAAGCGGGTCCTGTCGGTTGCTGCCGTACAGAAACAGCTCCACGGGTCCGAGGCCAACGGGTCCATTGAACTGGTCCCGTATCTCTCAAGACTTTGCGACACTCTTGCAACCTCGATGATTGGCGACACTCGGCCAATCTCGTTGAAAGTGGTCGGCGAAGGAGGCGTCGCCACGTCCCGTCAGGCCGAGAGTATCGGTTTGATTGTGACTGAACTGGTTATGAATGCTCTAAAGCATGCCTTCCTCCCCGATAGAGTCGAAGGAAGGATCACTGTCGCATATGACGTTGCCGGAACGAATTGGAAGCTTTCAGTTTCTGACAATGGTATTGGCAAGCGGCACGACGTCTTTGCTCAACCAAAAAACGGGCTTGGCACGAGTATCGTCAAGGCGCTCGCGCAACAGCTAGGTGCTCAGGTTGAAACTCTTATCGGCCCCGCGGGCACGACCGTGTCGATCACTCACGCCACGTTCTCGTCGAAGGCAATCCGTGACGCACAAATGGCTGCCATGAGCAATTAGGGTTTGGCGCGTATTCAAATGTCGACCCCTCGGCATTTGAGATGCCAGTACCCGGCAGATGAAGCCGGGTTTTTTTATCTCCGAGGGCAAGTGAACAGTGCTTTGGAGGCGGCGATGATAGTATGGAAATACATCCTTCTGTTTACTTGTCTTGGCATTGGGGTGGCGCTTTGCGTTGGGGCAATTAGCATCTTGAGGAGTCCTCTCGACAACGGGCCACCCGCTTGGTTCGCGGCGGCGTTTGGCGCGATGTTCTTTTGGGGAGCTTTTGAGCTAGCGCGCTGGAGGCTCCAATAACATCTACAAGCGGGGCCGATCATTTGCCCCGAACCACACCGCGCGATAGCTGACCAATGTCCGCTATTGGCACTTAGCGGACATCGGCTTGTGCGCCGCACATGCTGCTTTCGGGGGTAGAGCGGACATGGCTTTTGCGGCGCAGAATGTCCGCTAATGACCCAAAGCGGACGATTGGACCGCCACGGGAATGCCTCTTTGGAGCGAGTTGGCGACCATACTGATCGTCCTGGTTCTCTCGATGAGTCTTTGAGAGTCGGAGCCGTCCAGCATCTCGCACGACACCGCCATCCTCGCTCCTGTTGTTAACAGCGGATTGCCCGCCATCTCAACTGTGACACTGACGGCGATCTTTCCTAGCCCGACCCCCATGTCGTTCGCGACATACCGCAGGTCGTTGCAGAAACATCCTCCGATTGCCAGCGCCAGCAACTCCGCCCCATTGAAGCCGAGTCCTCGCCCCCCGGCCTTGCCCGGTGGCCGATCGACAACGATTGTGTGGCCGCCAGCCCACCCCATTGCCGCTTCAGTGCCCTCAACATTCCGCAACTCAACAGTCATGGACGCCATGGTTGAAGCCCTCGCCAGCGGGAAAGTGAACAGAGCGCAGAATGTTAGACGCAGACATTTCGCGCCGCAAAGTCAGGCGAGGGCGACTTCTGGCACAAAGCAATTGAGACTGGGTAATGTCCGCTATTGGCCCAAAGCCGACATGAGCTGTTGCACCGCACATGTCCGCTATTTGGGGTAAAGCAGACATGACGGGTTGCTGAAGTCCGCTTTCGCAGTCGCTATTGGGGGTAAGGCGGACATCGCTTATTGCGGCGCATACGTCTGCTTATGACCCAAAGCGGACATTGGTCAATATCCTGCGCGCGCACTGATCACCCTATTTCCAGCGGTAGTTTGCGCCAGTACTTTGAGGCGGCTCGAATCGGCACTCAAGGGGTAAGTAGATGTTGTTTGGTCCTTGCGCCCAAGATGCAGCAGCCTCATTCCTCCCAGCCACGAGTTCGCTCTGCACCGGCGGCGCTGGTTTCGTCACCGCGATGATGGCGACGCTGGCTGCAAATGCTCGCACCGCACCAGCTAAAACGCTTGGCCACGCCGTCCCCCAAGTCGATCGCCTTGCCGTGCGCATGGTCACCGACAATATCGTGATCCAGTTCATCCAATCTGAAACCCGGGAGGGATTGATTATTGAGCGGCGCAACCGTGCCAATCTTGCGCCCGACCGGCAGCCGCGCACCGCACTCAATGGCGAATGGGGTCTCGCCATGTACGCTGAGTCCCAGCGCGGTGACGAAACACGTCATGTTTTGGTCGATTTCGGCTATACGCCGGAGGTGCTGCTGAACAATATGGCGATCCTCGAGGTCGATCCGACAAGTTTCGATGCATTGGTCCTGAGCCATGGGCACTACGACCATTTCGGTGGCATGGTTGGGTTTCTCAATGCGACCAAAGGCAAGCTTAAGGACAACATCCCCTTCTATGTCGGTGGTGAGGATTGCTTCTGCGTTCGCAGGTATCCGTTCGGCAATTACGGCGCGCTTGACCGTAAGGCGATCCTCGACGCCAACCTTGCCCTGATGGTGGCATCGGAGCCGGCGATCGTGGCCGACCATGCCTTCACAACTGGCCGCATTGGACAGACCTCGTTCGAAGATCCATTGCGCGCGACCGAAGAGATTGTCGGTATTTTCGACGGATTCGGCTGCTTCCCGGAGAAGATGCCGGCACATAAGACCACCGGAACCTATATCACTGATGATTTCGAGCACGAGATCGCGACCAGTTACTTAATCAAAGATAAGGGGCTGGTGGTGCTCACTTCATGCAGCCATCGCGGCGTGATCAATACCGTACGCCAGGCGATCGAAGCCTCCGGCGTCAACAAGGTGCATGCGGTCATCGGTGGCTTCCATATCGTTCCGCCGCTCGACGATGTCTATATCAATAAGGCGATTGAGGAATTCCGGCAGATCGATCCGGATTATCTGATCACAGCGCATTGCACCGGTGATCGATTCTACGATCTCGCCCGGCAGGCACTCGGTGACAAAGTCATCCATTCGGCGGTGGGAACGCGCTTCGTATTTGGGAAGGCCTAAGCGGGGTTACTGTCGTGCCCGATGTCCGCATTTGGCCCTTTAGCAGACATCTGGTTTTGCACCGCACATGTCTGCTTTTGACCCAGAGCGGAATTCGGCTTGCTCTTAACGACTACCGTTTGAGCCTTTAGCATACGCTGTCTTACCGCAGGGGGCTGGTATGAGATGGCGATGGCAATTGGCACTAGTGTTATTCTTTCTTTTCATTGCAAGCGGCGCGGGTGGTGCTCCTTGCACCACCGCTAACGCCGACTGCACGGAGTGGATCGAAGTCGCTGGAGAACCGTCGCGTGTCCTAGTCTACCGTACCTATCCGCTGAATATTAAAAACGATGCAATTAGTCGTGCGCTCATCATGGTTCATGGACAGGGGCGCGATGCCAATAACTATTTTCGACATGCCTTCGGCGCAGCTTTTTTTGCTCGATCTCTCGAAAATACAATCATTATCGCGCCACGCTTTGCATCCAATCATGGGGCCAACTGCCGCGATACTTTGTCTGACAAAGAGCTGAATTGGGACTGCGCACAGTCGCCGGAAGGTTGGAGAGTTGGAGGGCACGCTGTAGACAACGGTAAGATTTCATCTTTCGATGTTATCGACGAAATCGTTGCCAAGCTTGCTCGTAAGGATGCCTTTCCAAACCTGAAGGTGATCGTCATAGCGGGTCATTCCGGCGGCGGGCAATTTGTTCAGCGTTACGAAATGACCAATCGGGTTCATGACCAGCTAGGGGTCTCAGTCACATATGTTGTGGCGAACCCATCTAGTTACGCCTACCTCGACAGCCTTCGGCCTACGCGAAGTGCTGTCTCATCCGAGTTTGCCGCTGCATCGCCGGGGTACATGTCACCTTTGCCTGCAAAACCTCCTGAACCCTTCATGTCATTTCCCGATGCTCGGAACTGCACCACGTACGATAGTTGGCCTTACGGGCTCAACAATCGAAAAGGCTACGTCGCAAAAATAACCGAGGACCAGATAACAAAACAGTTCGCTTCGCGGCCCACGACATACCTAATCGGCGAACTCGATATCCTCCCGCTGTATGGCTTTGACGGCTCTTGCTCTGCTGGCGCGCAAGGCCCGACGCGCCTTGCCCGGGGATTGGCGTACGGAAAATACGCAAACGAAAAATACGGCGCAAAGCACACCACAATCGTGGTGCCTGCATGCGGTCATAGCGCCCGATGCATGTTTACTGCCGATCCCGCATTGCCCGTGATTTTTCCTAAGTTGGAGTAACGTCCTGACTATCCGTTTTTGGCTCCGAGCAGTCATGGGACTGTTGCAATGCCCATGTCCGCTTATGGCCCTTAGCGGACATTGCTCGTTGCACCGCACATGTCCGCTTTCGGGGGTAAAGCGGACATTGCTTCTTGCATTGCAAATGTCTGCCAATGACCCGAAGCGGACATCCAGTGGACGGGGCCACCCCTGGATGGACACCAAGCTCAGGGGTCGATCATTCGTTCCCGGCGCCCAAGCAGGAAAAAGTGGTTTGAACAGTCATCGTCCTTTCGGAGGGATAGCCTGTTTCATCACGACTCTCATTGAAAAGGGGCCACCATCGGGGGACGACGGCAGCCCCCCACCAAATGAACGCTGCCAGCATTGGGGACACGGGGACGGGGCGCTGACAGCGCTGACTGAACAGGCAACTCGGCTCAGAGAGTTACGTTCCAATCCAAGCCAGATGCGCGCGCCGGGCGCGCGGCCCGGCTCGGGGACGCGAACGCTGTCAATATTGTCGACTAAGGCTCAAATAGAGTGCGATTACTCCAACAACAGCAAGAGCTGCGGTGATAGCAATCCAAACACTTACAGCCCTTTGCTCGGAAAGCGAATTGCCCTTAGGTGCACGCATCCATGGCCCCAGCGCTGCACTACCAACGTCTGCCCCAACTTCCTCCCCAACCCCATCGCGATCCGCCTCCGCCGCGCACAAGCCTGATTGCCAACAACAATAACAGCGCACCGATTGTCGCGTTAGTGATCGCCGACAAAATGCCGACGCCAAGGTGGATGCCGAGCTGCGGAAGCAGCCAACTGCCGATAAAGGCGCCGATAATACCGATAACGATGTCACCGATAATCCCAAAACCAGTGCCTTGCACAATCTGCCCGGCCAGCCATCCAGCCAAGAGGCCCACCAGCAATATGATCAGCAAACTCTCGGTGGACAGGTGCATCGTCGTATCCTCCAAATAAGTGCCAACCTTTACACGAATGCAGCTTGACCGACGTACAATCAAAAACGGTCAAGCCTGTAAGCACTCGAAGGAAGTGGCGGCCACTTCTCAAACCTATGCCTGTGCCAATGGAAAGACTGTGCAGAATTGCTCACATCAGCAGGGACATTTCGACCGCGATGTTTTGGCATTCGAGGCCGAAAGCCGCGCCTGAGAGTCCGTTGATTTTATAACGAGCATTTACTTTGTGAACCTTTGGGCGATAGGCGCGTTGGTCATAGATTCAGCCACTCAACTAAATCTGAGGCGACGCGGATTGCGGACGCAATTCGATCATGCGCCACCCGGCGCGTGGTCGATACGAAAAACTAACACCAACTAAATATTTGCGGACTGTCCAAAGGAGACATCCATGAAAAACCTGCGACTATTATCCACCACGGCGGCGGTATTGCTGCTTGGTGCTGGCGCCGTTTCGGCGCAAGGCATGAAGAACGACGAGGCGCCAGCACGCGCTCCGGCGGCACAGCAAAACGCCCCGGCGGAGAAGATGGCGCCCGCCTTGAAATCCGGTCAAAGCAAAGCACCCGAAACGACCGGGCAAGCAGCGGAGCCCGAATCCGACAAGAAACAGCTGAAAAGCCAAAAGATGGATAAAGGCGCTCCTGCGGCCCCCGCGGCCAAGGGTTCATCCGATACCGATGGCAATGCGAACGTGAGGTCGAAGAACAAATCCGAAAGTGATGCTGGCGCGGCCTCGTCGCCGAACAAGTCCGCCAATGAAGGCAAACGCAGCACCACCGGTCAGGGCGTAGCGGCTGGCGCCGCCAACCTCACGACCGAGCAGCATACGAAAATCACCGGCATCATCAGGCAGCACAAGGTGGCACCGACGCAGCTTAACGTGTCAGTACGTGTGGGAACACGCGTTCCGAACAGCGTTCGCTTCCACCCGCTGCCGCGTGAAGTCTTCGTGATCTATCCCGAGTGGCGTGGCTATGAATACATCATGGTCGGCAATGAAATCCTCGTGATTGACCCGCGCACGCATCAGATCGTCGCTATCCTCGAGGCGTAACCCGGCGCGGCAGGCGACCGGACTTTTCCGGTCGCCTTTCACCGCTTCGATCCAGCCGTGCTCTGCTTCAGCGTGACGTGATAAGTGGCTAATTACAAAAACATCGAAAGGCGAGATCATGAAATCCGCAATTCTCAAGTATGTACTAGGTGTAAGCGTCTCGTGCGCGTTTGCGATCTCTTACAGCAATCCATCCAAAGCCTTCCCGGTGTTGACAGACACTTTGGCGGTTAAATCATCAACGCCGAGTCTGATCACCGATGTACGAATTTACGGTCGTGGCTATGGTCATGGCGGACGATATTATGGTTATGGCCGCGGTTACGGCGGAGCGGCTGCCGCCGGTATCATCGGTGGGATTGCCGCCGGCGCCATCGTAGGCTCGATCGCCGCCAATAGCGGCTATGGCTATGGGCCGGGCTACGCCTACGGTCCTGGACCTTATGCGTACAGTCCGGGGCCTTACGGTCCTTACGAATACGATCCCGGACCTTATGATCATGGTCCCGCTTATTATGGTGGCACACACAACTATTATCCCCCGCCACCCAATCGGTATTACGCTCCCTACAAACATTGGACGGAGTTCTAGTCGCGTGCAGTACGGCCGCTGACAAGGTCGAGGTGATGCTTATAGCGGGCGCGCGGCTGCGTACCAACGCCGTGCGCCCCCGCACCATGCATCAGGTCATGAATCGTAACACTCTACTACCTCGTGATCGGCGCGCTCGTCGTCGTCACGTCGGCCTGAGTTATAAAGAGGGCTCTATGTTCGGTTAGGTCCGGTCAAAAGGAGATTGCACTATGTCCCTTGGACTCATCCTGGTTATCATCCTCGTCATTTTCCTGCTTGGTGGCTTCAGTGGTCGCTTCGGCGGCTACGGCTACGGTTTCGGTCATGGCGGCGTCGGACTCATCGGCACTATTCTGATCATCATCGTCATCCTGATGTTGCTTGGGCGCCTCTGACCGTGAGGCGGGTTCTCGGATGAGCCGCCTTCGCCTGCATCCGGAATACCACCGCGTCGACCGCATCGGGTGGCTGCGAGCCGCGGTGCTCGGGGCCAATGATGGTATCGTCTCGACCGCGAGCTTGATTGTCGGCGTCGCCGCGGCGGCCGCGAC
>Ga0310900_10000778_pt1 | contig 11661 bp, 8 predicted proteins | sample C24D1metaG_FD_203879 | JGI IMG/M metagenome (GOLD analysis project Ga0310900, IMG submission 203879) | Lab incubated soil microbial communities from West Virginia University Organic Research Farm, Morgantown, WV, United States - C24D1 | ecosystem: Environmental > Terrestrial > Soil >...
CCATATTAAGTGATGTTCAAAATAGTTTGGAAGACGAGGCAAAAGAAAAACTACCCGAAGTTCCAGTGTCTGTCATTTCAAAGAGACCCAGTATTAATTTAAAGGATGATATACTTAATAGCGGACAGGTATTGTTAGAAAGCTAGTTTTCATCAAACTAGAGCATCTTATCCTTATTCTGATTGATAGTTTTATTTATATACTAATAATAAGACTGCTCTTTGTAGTTGAGGTATACATATTTGCCCCCATCCGAAACTAAACGCGGAGTTTTGGAATCCACATCCAAACGAGTAAGAATGATTTTTTCAGTAATGGCCAGTCCTAATCGAATTGATATCTTACGCATTCTTAATAATAAAGGACCTCTAACCTACTCTGAACTAAAATCACTAGCAGGATTTAAATCAAAGAAAGAATCTGGGAAATTTGCATATCATTTAAGAAAACTATTGAGACAATCCTTAGTAGGTCTAAATAAGGGAGAAAGGCGGTATACCATTACTAATCTGGGTAAATTGGTATTAAACTTGGCTAGACAGATAGAAGAAAAATCTATAGTTGAAAGTGGAAAGATGTATGTTAGAACCAGCCATCAGACCATCGAAGAATTCAATCCACACAAAATAATTCAATCCTTGGTTAGAGAAGCAAATATGTCATTAGAACAAGCTACAAAAATTACTGAAGAAGTGGAAAATAAAATATATAAACTCTCAACCTCTTACCTGACATCTAGGCTAATAAGAGATTGTGTAAACAATGTATTGTTAGAACATGGTTTAGAGGAACAAATGAATAAGTTAATCAGAATCGGAGTTCCCATTTTTGACTTAAATAAAAAATTCCTCCATAATGATAATGCATTAAGAAATGGCATAAGTGACCTGATTACAGATATTTCGGAAAAAGTCTTTTCTGATTATTTTGCAAATAATTTCCAAAAAGATATTATGGATATGCATTATAGTGGTGAGATTCATTTAGATGCACTAGGTCATTGGGGTATTGGCGCTGATACTATTTTTGTTGATATCGAACAAGTAAACAAGAACTTGAAACTTAAAAGCCATTTTCTTTTTTTACCTAGGACTACACATGCTCATAAAATAAATATCACATTACCCATCATGGTTTCACTACTTCAAAGAGAGGTTTCCAGAGAGATTGTCATAGAAAATATCGATAAAATTTTTGATGATTATGCTATTGATAAAATATCTGAATATTTTTCACTTTCACTGATTTCATCTTCTATTTCAATGCGATATGCAGGAACTCCCTTTATAACACTAGTTTTGAGTGGAAATGAAAATAACGAACGTTTGTTTCAAATGCTAAGCGGATATTTGTATTATATAGAGCAAGTATCTCTACCCAATTTTGGACTTTTTATAACTTTTGCAAATTCCTTATCTAATGACTTGTTGTCACTTCTTACAAAGATCATAAAGCTAGGAGGTAGAATATCTCTCTCGCAAAAATCGGTTCGTAGTAGTAGAGGTATTCATAAGATGCATCAAGATATGGGGTTGCCGATCATCGTACTACATTCACTTTCTATAAATCTGCCACGTCTAGCTTATCAGTCAAATAAAGATGAAACCTATTTTAGGACTAAATTAGCCTTGTTAATGAGGCCCTCAGTGAGTACTTTATTACTAAAGAAGGAAATATTATTAGAAAACATTCGACAAGATATATTACCCGCTATATCCCATACCATGGGCTTTCCACAATTGGGTTCTACTTCTATAATCGTTAACTTGACTGGATTAAATGAGTCTATTCATGATATTTTGGGATTTTCTAAAGAGATGGGATTTGATATTGTAAAGAAAGTGGTTAAAACGGCTAACGACGTACTACATGATTTCGGCCAGAATAACACAGACAAATTTGGCGTTTCCATTATAAATGATTCTAGTTCAACAAGATTTGTTAACCTTGATTCTGAGAAATTTGGTAAATTGACTCATGATTTTGGATCATATTCACAAGGACTAGTTATTACCAAAAAAATGCTTGATGATGAAGAATCATTATCTAAAAATCTGATCGAATTGGATAATCTTATGACTGGTGGTTTGCACGTAAAACTATTCACTAGCGATGTTTCTCCTCAGGAAATGGTGGAATTGCTACAAAAATCCATTCATGTTGTTCCATACTTTGATATATTTGAGGAGAATCGTATATGTTCCATATGCGGAGCTCGGGTGGCTAGTAGCGATGTTTGTTCTATATGTGGATCTCGAAATATTTTCACATTTAAATAATATCTATTACCCAGTACCCGTGGAATAATCTATCTATTTTAGAATCCTTCAGTTATTTTTTTGTATATATATTATATATAATTATTTGAAACTGGATACATGATAATACAAGAGTCTATTACGTACGGTATAGTTCCAGCCTGAATGTAAGCTCTTATTTGAAACTCGTTAATTTATAAAATAAGCTATCGAAATTAATATAAACGATCTATAAATAATATATAAATGTTATATGGCTGAAACTGATCTTCATGATTCAAAAAATAAAACCATTGTACATATAAAAAAAAGAAATAGTACAATAGTGGATTTTGAGCAATCAAAAATATCAAATGCAATTTACAAAGCATTGGTTGCAGCTGGTAAACCCGATCATAAATTGGCTGAATTACTTGCATCAAAATTGGTAAATAAAATTATTAAGAATGGATACTTGGAGTCCATTCATAAAGATCATGTTTTGAGCGTCGAAGATGTTCAAGATATGGTTGAATCAATTTTAATTGAAGAAGGTTTGGCTGAGACAGCTAAGGCCTACATCCTATATCGTCATGAAAGAAGAAAATTGAGAGAAATGAAAATGAAGATCTTAAATAAAAAGGATCTTGACGAAGTGGATAAAACATTAGATGTCAATTCTCTGCGTGTTCTTTCTTCAAGATACTTATTGAGGGATAATAGTGGTGAAATTATCGAAGGTCCAAAGCAATTATTTGAACGAGTCGCAATATTGGTTGCTATATCGGACATTATTCATGACTCTCGAGTATATGATTTTCATGATAATCATTCACAGAATTTATCTGAAGCAGAATTATATTATAAAAAATTAGATGATTTCGATAGCAAGTTAAAAATTGGAAGTTATTATTTTAATAAATATCATTTTGAAGCATTAATCAGATCATATATCGATGAGGCCAAACTGGGAAGAATGAAGTTAAGCTTTAAAGAACTTTTACGATTGATTGCAGAAGGAAAAATGAGCAATTATGGCAACAAAATAACTGAATATTATAATTTGATGGTTTCTAATGAATTTCTTCCTAATACCCCAACTCTAATGAATGCGGGTGCCCGATTGGGACAACTATCTGCCTGTTTTGTTCTTGATATGCCCGATGATATGTATTCTATTATGAAATCATCCACTGATGCGGCAATGATTTTTAAATCTGGAGGAGGTGTTGGAATAAATTATTCTGACTTAAGACCGGAAGGGGATATAGTTGCATCTACTAGTGGTGTTGCATCTGGACCAACTTCTTTTATGCAAATTATAGATTCAATTACAGACGTAGTTAAACAAGGCGGAAAAAGACGTGGTGCAAACATGGGTATTTTAGAATCTTGGCATCCCGATATTGAAAAATTCATTACAATGAAAACTAAACCAGGGATGTATGAAAATTTTAACGTAAGTGTAGGGATCTGGTCGGATTTTTGGAAATCATTAGTAAATAAAGAAGATCATAAATATTCTCTTAAAAATCCAAGAACCAAGGTTAATGTGAAAAATATCGATTCTCATCAATTAATGGAGCTAATAGCTTTGAGTGCATGGAAAAGTGCTGAACCTGGTGTCATATTTTTTGATAATATAAATAAATACAATCCCTGTATGAATGCCAAAGGGGGACCACTTAGAGCAACTAATCCATGTGGTGAACAGTCCTTGTATCCATGCGAGTCCTGTAATCTCGGCTCTATTAATTTATCCAAATTTGTAAAACGAAAAGCAGATGGAATGTATGAATTTGATTGGCCAAAATATGAACAATCCATTAGAACTGCTACACGATTTTTGGATAATATTATTGACGTCAATAAATATCCTGTAGAGGAAATTGATATCAATACAAAACTAACCAGGCGGATAGGATTAGGGATTATGGGCATAGCAGACTTGTTATTTATGTTACAGATCCCCTATGATTCAAAGGAAGGATATGAATTCATGAGTAAACTGGCTGAAACTTTGTCGTATTTTAGTATGGATGAAAGTGTCGTCATTTCAAAATCTCGGGGTGCTTTCCCGTTATTTGATCAGACTGAGTATAAAAATGGAGATATTCCACTGTCAGGTTATCATGAGATCCCTAAGGATTCACATTATTATGATTGGGACTCTTTAATAGAAAAAATTAAAAACAATGGGATCAGAAATTCATGGACCACTACTATTGCACCTACTGGTACTTTATCAATGATTTCGGATGTATCTAATGGTGTTGAGCCTGTTTTTGCTTTGGTATTTGAAAAACGTGTTACTGTTGGCAGGTTTTTTTATACTAACAAGATTTTTGAGAATGTATTGAAGGAACATGGATTATACACTGATGAAATTTTGATAAAAATTGCAAATAATTACGGATCCGTTCGTGGCATAAATGAAATACCTGAATGGATACAAAAGCTATTTGTTACGGCCATAGATATTCATTGGACCGATCATATAATGGCTCAAGCTGTGTGGCAAAAATGGATCAGTAACGCGATTGCAAAAACAATCAATATGCCTGGAGATGTTACGGTTGAGGATGTAAAGTGTGCATATCTACTTGCCCATGAATTTGGATTAAAAGGGGTAACTATTTATAGAGATGGTTCTAGGAATGAACAAGTTTTACACATCACTGGTAATGATCGTGAAAAAAGATTCCAAGTTAAACCAAGTATGTATTTGCATGATTATATTCTAGCAAACATACATGAACCTTACGTTCTTGATCAGGTAAATCCAATTTTTAAGGATTATGAGTCAAGTGATCAATATGCAGTAACAACTAATACATTCGATAACCAACTAGAACCTAATAGTTTTGAATCTAACACTGTATCAATTAATGCCAAACCTGACTCATACGCTCTTACTAGAACAGAGAATGATAAAGAAGCATGCCCAGTTTGTAAAAATTACTTAATTATTACGGAAGGTTGTAACATGTGTATTGAATGTGGATTTAGTAGCTGTGGCTCTGGATGATTTTTTATCCTTGCTGTCTACTGAATGATGGCATATTTTAACAAGTATTAATTACATGGTTATTCATGATTAAAAATAGATTTTTCAATCGCAATATAGTGTCCATCCGTGATTTCAATATAGATGATTTTACCTTTCTCTTTGGTATTACTGATAAAATAAGAACTTTGAAATCAAGAGAGCGTGGGGAAATCGCAAAAGGCTTAATTCTCGGATATATTTTTTATGAATATAGTACTAGAACCCGGTTAAGTTTCGAATCTGCTATGTCCTCCATTGGAGGCAGATCTTTGGGAATATCGGATGTGGATTCTTCATCTATCATGAAAGGTGAAAGTTATGCTGATACCATTAAGACCATCTCATTATACTCAGATATTATATTGATACGTCATCCTTCTGATGGTTCTAGTAGATATGCTTGTGAAATATCAGAAAAACCTGTGATAAATGGGGGTAGCGGAAGCGAAGAACATCCTACTCAAGCTATGTTAGACATTTACACCATATTCAAAGAAAAAAAAAGAATCGATGGTTTATCTATTGGAATAATAGGAGATCTAAAGTATGGCCGTACGGTATATTCTCTAATCTATGCCCTGTCTAATTATAAAGTCGAAATTCATCTTGTTTCGCCGTCTATACTACGAGTTCGAAGTGAATCGATATACGATATCTCCACGAAGGTAAAAATGTATCACCATATTGAATTATCTGATGACTTGTTAGAAAAATTAGACGTTATATATGTAACACGTATTCAAAGAGAACGATTTCCGGATCTTCAAGAATATAAAAAAATTCAAGGATTGTATACTATTGATGAAAATATCTTGAAAAAGTCAAAACCTGATGTTTCTATTTTACATCCATTACCTAGAGTTGATGAAATATCTCCATCAATTGATAATACAGTAAATGCTCTTTATTTTAAACAAGCTGCTTACGGAAAAGAGTTAAGGGCAGCCTTATTGTCCGCATTACTGCATGAAGAACCCTTCTGATCTAAAAAAGTTGCCCCTAGCTAAATTAATTTAGGATGATGATACTTTGTGTATTATTTATCGAGTTTAATGACACACAAGTCAAATGTTCCATTTACTGTTAATATTAATGCGTTTTACACATGAGGTGAGCTTTAACTTTCTCACACTTTACAAAATCAAACTTACATTAATCTTTAATAATTGGACTAAAACTTTACAAACTGATCAATTTTTAAGAGAACATTTTCCTGATCATGAGAAACATTATATCGTTTCCTACCGAGTAATCTCTTTCAAAAACACCCTTGAATCTAACTTGGAAAATTCTTGTAAATTAATATTTGCACCATCTTTCATCATGCTTCTTAAATATTTTCCGGCTTCTTCTGATTCCCACCAATTTTCCCCGTATAATTCTTCAATTTTTTTTTCCAACTCTGCAGCTCTTACAGCAGCTAATAAATAACTAGGTACATACATTATTGATTCTGGCATTATGTGGTGAAGCATCCAGTACTGCCCAGGCATTTCAATATTTGTATATTTTTTCATCATCGATGAGTAAATTTTATTAGTATTTTCGATGGACCGTTTATTCATCCAAAAATCCATTTTTGTTAAAGAGTTTGCAGCATAGAAAGTCACGAAAAATAATTCCATAAAATTATTTAGTTCAATTATTTTATCCAGCTTTCCTTTATTTGATATCTTTAATTGTTTTTCCAAATATTTCTTATTTCTCGTTAGTCTTTCCAAAAAGATTGAGAAGATTTCGTTAATTCCCATTGGAATATGGTATTTTTTTTCATATTCTAAACTAGGATCAATCGAGGTTGCATGCATCGCGTGTCCTGATTCATGAAAACATCCTTGAAAATCAAAATATGGACTTTCCTCTCTATAAAGAATTCTTATATCTGAAGGAATGTGTATAAAAAAGCAGATGGGAGATGGATATTTATTTTTTCTATCCTCTGAATCAAAAGATATTTTTTTTACATTCATTCTTAAATCCCTTAGAGTCTTGATAACAGTTGAAATAGGATTTGCTTTAGCAAATTCGTCTGAGATGTCTTTAAAAACTCTGTTCCTAAAATAGTAAAAATCATCATAATATTCTGGATTTCTATCAAAAATTTTGTTAGATAGAGCAACTAGTCTTTCGTTAAATAGTTTGCTTGTTAAATTTGCTAGATTCTCTACAAATTCTTTTAACTTATTATACGATACCCCTTCACTTTCTAAATATCCATGCAGAGGATTCATTCCTCCATCATATTCGTAAATATTCCTAATCTTGTTGAATCTCTTTTCTATAACTGGTTTTATCAATTCTGTTTTCTCAATAAAACAATCAAAAACATTCTTTCTATAATTATGATTTGTTTCTATCGCGTTAAATTGTCTCCAGTTGCTCCAGTTTACATAGTTATCTTCAATCCTGTACCTCTTGTCTACTAATTTCTTATTTCTGATCTCATGTAATTCACGCTCTAATCTTTTAGTTTTATCTTCTGCGAGACTTTCTATGGATGACAAAAACAATTCTCTAGGGGTATCAAAAGATTTCAAAAATAACCGACAACCTTGAATCTTCAATTTTGATATCTCTTGAATTATGGCGGGATTATACTTTAGACCCGCAAATTGGTAATATGTTTCCTCATTTTGAATTATGTGAGCGTTTTCTAATATGTTCCTTATATTATCTATTTTCATGAATTGATTGTAAAAATTAGATTAGAGTGATCTTATTTATATTTGCATTCTTAGTCCATCTCATATATTTCAAGATAAGTTTCCTGGATGACCTTTTGATGTTCTGGGAATGGTGTCTGACCCAAATAACTAGTTCCATATAATGGGCCTCTATTGTATACCAATAAATAGAATTTATCTTATATAAGATAAATGAATGCAAATGCATGATGAACAGTCTAGTTGTAGTGGCATGATTCTGATATCTACCTTCTCCGATGAGCAATCTTTAATCAATCTATCTAAAACACTTGTGGTGGAGAAGAAATTATGTGCGTGCGTAAATTATACAAGAATAAATTCTTTGTATGTTTGGGAATCTGAATTGAAACAAGAAGAGGAATTTATCGCTTTTTTTAAGACCACATCGAGCCATATCCAATCCTTGAAGGCTGAAATACTAGCCCATCATCCATATAAAGTACCTGAAATTGTCATTATTAAGATGGATGATGTTTCATCGGAATATCTTTCATGGATTATTAACAATACACACAAAGGGTAATCCTGATTTCTAATTTGGATTGATACTGTGTTGTTAAATTTTTCGAAGTCTCAGAATTCAAAATCTAATGAATAAATTATTATTTTGTGCACTTTAATTCAAATATTTGCTTATTGAAAGTTTTTTGACTTGGTTCATAATACATCATTGTGTTATATGAATCCAAATCAAACTTCAATTTATCCGGTACCTCAATAATGCAATTATTCCACCTAGTGATGACACCCTTAACCCTATATCGGTAGTTGAATCAGTTGCATAAATTTTTACGTTATTATGTTCCATATCGTTTAGTAGTTTTATGAACTCGTCTTCTTTTATTTCTGAAAATACCTTATCAGAATAAACCAGCGAATCAATTGCATTTAAAGAATGAGCGTATTTTGTCTCTTTTATTCCCATTGCATATTTTTTCTCTCCGTTGTTTATTTGTTGCATAACTCTATCTAGAATCGTAGAAACCATGGCAATTTTGCTACTGGACATAAGATCCTTCATGGCTTCTGATCTCAAAAATACATAAATCCCGTCTTCACCAGCCGTTTCAATACCCTCCGCTATAGTAAAATCTTTGTCTTGATAGGCTTCATTTTTTTCCCTTAGATGATTAAGGAATCTTCTCTTTGTCTCTCCAGGACCAAATATTACTATTTTGATTCCATGTTCTTCCAAATAAATATCCAAGGCAGTTCTTATATTCTCAAAATAGATCTTATTATTTAACCCATTCCTTTGATCAGTAACGTATCTCTTACCACTCTTTCCGGAATGTATGTTAGGAGTTATTTTCAAATTAGTTCCAGTTAATTTTGCAATAGCTGTCTCTTGTGAGTCTATTGAGATAAATAAATATTTAAATTCAAGAGCCGACTTTGATAGTATTTTTATATAGTTTTCATTCCAATTTGATTTTTCTAAGATGATCGTATCATTGATTTTTACGTTAATAGAATGATGCAAACCCTTGGGTATGTTTTCATTGTTTGAAGTAATTATTACTCCTGATATCTTTAATCTGTCGATTGCATCATCAAAACTAATTTTTTCTATTCTTAAGATTATCTTGATCTTAATTCTTTCTCCTCTATCTGGTCTAGAGTATTCATTATCCTGTTTTATTACCCTAGTAGTATCGGCAATAATGCTGTCTCCTATATCTATTACTCTTCTTAGGCTGAAAAGATCATCTGGTTCTTCTAAGGTTAAGACCATTTTGTTTTCTGAATCCTTTAATTTGGTAAATTTCATTTTTTATTTGTATCCTATTTAACCAAATCTTCATCTTGTTTTTGAGACTTCAGATAGTGTTCAAACCAGTGTTTGGTTAATACTCCTGATTCCACCAAATTGACTAATGCGCTAGGTGACGCTTCGCCTATAACTTTTCCATTCTTTTTCTTTAATTGTCTCCATTTCAAAATGGTATTTCCAGTTTTCGATGAATAGATTATTCCAAATATTTCTTTTGCATTTACAAATGTAATTTCTCTTAATTTTTTTACCATTAGTTTATCTGCTGCTTCAATATAAATATCGCCTGGTCCAGTATCTCTTTCGAGAAACATCTCTGGATCTCTATTATGATTACTAGGGATGAATGATTTACAAGTGCTGAAAATTATAAATTTTCTAAAACTTTCCAATGATGATGTAGTTCTTATGTGGACCACTACTTTTCTACACTGTGTGTTATTAATACAATGAATATATGTATTTGAAACCTTTCTAAATTCAAATTTTTACAACATACACAAATTAAATAGGACAAACTCTTTACTCAAGATCTACTTCATCTAATCAGTAGGGCTTTTCACATCATTGTTTGTCCTGCTATTTTTAAACTATTCTGTTATAAGGCTTTAGCTATTCATTCTATTTTTTTGCATCTTGCCACAAATAATGGAAATAATCTTTAGCAAAACTAGCCAATCCAGTATGCTCTGCCCATATGGCTATAGTGTCATAGCTGGAAGTTGTTGTTGGATCGTTTTTTCCTTCTCCAAGTAGAATTAATACATGTCTGGAATCTCCTATAACTCCACCACCAAACATATCATTCTTGAGTCTTACTTCAGCTACTCTGGACATTGCCTTTACGGTATCATTATTAGTTTCATCTGATGCTAAAATAATAATTTTAACTCCTTTTTCGGCGAGTTCTCGGAGTACTGGCTGAATCGATTTCACAACATTCTCTGGAATTTTGGGGATGGCTATTAGGAGCTCTTCTTTTGTTGATCGAATTATTTCAGTAACTTTTATTGCTATATTGTATAATCCACTTACCACCCAAATATCTGGTTTTTCTTTTAATCCTGTTTTTTCATAGATCGGCATTAATTCATTGATAATGACATTTTTATTACTCCTCAAATTGTTCTCCATTTCTATCATCATGGCTTCAACTGCATTTGATGGGGATTTAGGAAAAAAATTCTGTGGTCTTTGATTATCCGAATATATCCATCCTCTTACATACAGACTATTTAGGACATCATAGATTTTTGAGTATGGGACTCCTGATTTCTTGCTGATTTCTGATGCCGTAGTTGAACTGGCAAACAACAACGAAGTATATACTCGAATTTCATAGTTTGTTAATCCAAGGCTTTCCATAGATTTCTTGGCCTTGTCGCTAATTTCCATAGTTTTATGTGACTAGTTGAAACTTGGATATTAAATCTTTCATCTATATTGCACTTTACTAACTAAACACCGTAGGATTTGTCAGATCATCTTTATAAAGTTAATCAAGTGCAGTATTAAAGGTCAACATTATGGATCTAATACAAATTTCCAATTTAACTAGTAAAACTATTGGTTCTAAACGTACCATTAGATATACTCAAAGTATATGCCCAGATTGCAATATGATTCTAGACGCTGAGGTCTTTGAAAGAGAAGGCAAAGTTTTCATGACAAAAACCTGTCCTAGCCATGGTGAGTGTGAGGAATTGTACTTTGGCTCTTATGAAATGTATAAGAAATTTAGTACCTATTGGATGGATGGAAAAGGTGCACAAGCTCCAAATGTGATGGTTGATAAATGTGCCTGCCCTACTAATTGTGGGTTATGTACTAACCATCTTTCACATTCTGGTTTAGCAAATATTATAGTCACTAATAGGTGTGATCTTACCTGCTGGT
>Ga0310900_10000796_pt1 | contig 11524 bp, 15 predicted proteins | sample C24D1metaG_FD_203879 | JGI IMG/M metagenome (GOLD analysis project Ga0310900, IMG submission 203879) | Lab incubated soil microbial communities from West Virginia University Organic Research Farm, Morgantown, WV, United States - C24D1 | ecosystem: Environmental > Terrestrial > Soil >...
AGCCTCGAGCCGGTCATTCCTGGCCGACACGCTTCGGCTTGAGTACGTCGAGAATACCGGCGCGTTCCTGGGTCTCGGTGCAAACTGGCCGCTGCGGGTCCGAACAGCGGTCTTCGGTGTTGGCAATGGGTTGCTCTTGATTGCCGTAGCCGTCGTCGCCATGCGGAGTCGGTGGCGCAGTTGGTCGCTCGTCGGCGTCGCGATCTTCGTAGCCGGAAGTGCCTCCAACCTCGTCGATCGAATCACGTATGGAACGGTGATCGACTTCATGAATGTTGGGATCGGTCCACTACGGACCGGCATTTTCAATGTCGCGGACATGGCCATCATGCTCGGCGCCGGCATCTTTGTGCTCGATGGCTATCGTTCCGGTAGGCGTGCACCGCCAACAGCCTCTGTTGACTAAGCAACCACAGAGTTCAATTCGATGACGACGATCGACGCCCACGAACGTGTCGGGTTCCCAGGGTCTGACGCGCGGCAAGTGCAATCAGTGACTCTTTCTGAGAGCGTGTGGCACGTTTGAGTGCGTGTTCACGGCTCAGGGCCTTGCCCAGCGATCGGAAGCGCTCGATGTAGACCAGCGAGACCGGGCGGCGGCCGCTCGTGTACTTGGCCCCGCGGCCCGCGTTGTGCGCCTGCGCGCGCCGCTCGGGGTCCTTCGCGTAGCCCGTGTACAGCGTCCCGTCAGCACACCTGACCATGTAGACGAAGTGCACCAGCGGATTGTACTGACTACAGCCACGGCAGCGCGCTTCGCCGGGCCCAGTACTCGGCTGGCGATTCGGCAATGTCGGGCCAATCGCCCGCTTGCTTGGTTAAAGCCAAGGCAGTCAGGTTGCTCCCGAGCTGTTCGATCGTCACCGCGCCCGAAAGAACGACGTCGGCCCACGGCTGCGACAACGCTGCGGCAAGAGCCACGCGCCCACCATCCCCGCGCTCGGTCAAGCGGCCGTTGGCCAGTGCCTCCTTCACGATCACACCCCAGCCGCGAGACTGTGCTTCCGCCAGCGCCCCGCCTGCCGAACGTTCGAGCAGGTTCCAGGTCGCCTGCACGACCTGAAACGGGTTCACGCCATCGATGTCTACGTCCAGGGCTCGCCGGATCACATCAGCCTGAGCAGGCCCGCTCACCGTCACGCCGACAACGAGCCCGGTCGAACGCAACTGCAGCAGTTCGCGCAGCACTGATTCGTTCTCCAGAACCCCGCTCTCGATCGTTGCCGAGTGGATCTGGTACAGCCGGAGGCGATCGCCAAGCCGCAAACGGCTTTCACCAATCTGCCTTCGCAGCGTGTCGATCGACAGATCCTTGACTTCGTGGACTGACGCGTCGAGTCGCCACGATCCAACGTACGAATAGCCCCACTTGGAACCGATGGTGACTGACCCCATGGGCGGATTGCGCGTGCGCAGCCAGGTGCCCAGGAAATGCTCGGCCTCACCATACGAACGTGCGGCATCGATGTAGCGAATGCCGGCTGCATAGGCAGCGTCGAGCATCTCGTGGCAGCGCCGTTCGAAGGCGGCGACGCTCCGGTCTGTCCCGAAATCCTCCTGTCGCCCCGAATTGATGTACGCGGGCCGGCCCAGCGCGGCAAGGCCTAGACCGAGCCGGCTGACCATCAGTCCGGTTGCACCAAGTTCTCGAACGGGTATCACCATCGGGTGGGGGTATAGTCCTCTGACCATGTTCGCACTTCACGCGCTCGCGATGCTGTTCAATATCCTGCTCGCACCTGCTGACGAACTGGTCATTCACTCCTTCAAGAACGGGCTTGTCGGTGTGCGCGCGGCCAGCGCCGACGTCCATCTCAGCGTCCGACGTGATCCATCGGGACCGGACCAACCGGTGCTGCACGTGGAGTACCCGGCGCCGACGAATAATGCCGCCGGCCGTGACGTGCAGTGCGAGGCCGAGAATCGGAACTGGAGCCGCGGCCGCGCGGTATCGTTTCTCGTCAGACCCGCACATGCGCAGCGGCTCTCCGTGTCGTTCTTCGATCGCAACCGTGTCGTCTACACGCATTGGGCCGACTTGAAGGAAGGCGTCTGGCAGGCGGTCCAGTTCTCCTTCCAGGCGATGAAGCCGAATCCCTACTTCCAACCTCCCGACGCCAAACAGGGGAGTCCGATTGACGTCAGCGACGTCGCCTTCATTGCGTTCGCGCCTCAGGATCGAACCGCCGGCGAGCTCGCAATCAGCAGTTTCGTCGTCGAGAACTAGAGCCGGTGCCTGATTTCGAGACCAGGCCGCTCCCGGCTAGCCCTGACGCGATCGCTCCAGATGGATCAGATGTACGGGTGCTGCTACAACTGCGCGGCGGCGGCCTCGCGCACTTCGAGCTGCCGCCCGATGCGACCTCGATTGCAGTGTGTCATCGAACCGTCGAGGAGATCTGGTTCGTCTTGTCAGGCCGCGGCGAAATGTGGCGCAAGCAGAATCAGCACGAGAGCGTCATCGCGCTGGAACCCGGAGTCAGCCTGACTATCCCGCTCGGAACGTATTTTCAGTTTCGAGCGCTGGGCCGGGAACCGCTCCGAGTGATCGGCGTGACGATGCCGCCCTGGCCGGGTGATGGCGAGGCGTTCGAGGTGCCCGGCAAATGGGCGGCCACCGTCAGCCACGGTTAACGCGCGCCGACGATCATGGGATCGCGACGGCGACGCGCCGGATGTCCACTCCCAGAATCGTGACGCCCGGGGCCGACCAGCCCGTCGCAGGTGGCGTCACCTGGCGCGCCTGATCGGCGGTGTCGAACAGAACGAACCCGAATCCTTCCCCGTCCACCGGATCAACCCAGTATCCGCCGACGAAGCCGTCGGCCGACTTGATGCGCGGAAGGATCGTCCGCGTGAACTCTGCCGCGGCGGCGGGCGCCTCAGCGGGATCGATCGTCAACCTGATCAGTGCTGCGTACAAAAGGTCCTCCGAATCTGATGAGCCGTGTCTCGTGCGGGCCACCAGATTATTGTCGAACCGGGATTGTGCACATCGACAGGGTTCTCAGCCGGAACAGGACGGTCAGTGCATGCAGAGTCGTCCTGTTGCATCGTTTATGGGTTCGGTCCGCTGAACGCCTCACACGACACGTTCGCGTGCCAGTTGACGAACGCACCAGTCGGATTCTCCTTCCACGCCCACACATGCAGCGTGTAGAACGGAGGCAGGCCGAAGCGGTTGGGCGCTTCGAAGAAGTGGAACAGCTGACCGCCCAATTCCGGCGGACCTGAGTGCGTCGCATTCCAGGCGTCGGCGAGGACCAGATAATCGGCGCCGATCAATCGCAGTCGGCCGTTGGGCTGCGGCTCGTAGATCACAATCTCCGGCTTGGTCGGGTCGAGGATGCCGTCGAGGACCAGCGGGAAGTTCACGAAATGCATGCCCATCGCGCCGTAGTCGGGGCCGCTGACGCAGCCGAACTGCAGCCCATAGCCTTCGTGCTCGGCGACGGCCACATCTTTGAACCGCTCGGTCGATTCGCGAACGAGTGTCACGAAGGCAGAAACGCTCTTCGCATCCGCCGAATGGTCGTGCGGCTGGCCGGCAGCGTGTGCGGAGACGATGACGAGCAAGCCGAGGGTGCAGGTGAAGCGGCGGACGATGGGGTTCGTGATCATGACGGCCTCCTCGAGCAGGCCTAAAGGCCTGCACTACGCGGTTGGGGACGGGGTTGGTGAATCCGCAGGCCGCCACCGATTGGCAGCAGCATCGGGACGCTGCGGCGGTACGTCTCGTACGGGGTGCCGTACTCGGCGACCAGGTCCTTTTCCTCGAACTGAATCGCGACGACGATGTACGCGGTCGTGGTGATTGCAAATACCAGATGCGCCGCCGTCATCGTCGGCGTCATCCAGAAGGCGAGGAGGAACCCGAGGTAAAGCGGATGCCGGACGTAGCGGTAGGGCAGCGGTGTCCGGAAAGGCACCCGCGTGTAAGGCCGGCCGATGAGCGGCAGCCAGACCTGCCGAACGCCGAACAGATCGAAATGGTCGATGAAGAAGGTGACCGCCAGCACCAGCAACCATCCGGCGGCGAACCATGTCCAGAGAACCGATCGCGCGATCGGGTTGTCAACCGACCAGATTTCGCCGCCGATCGGCTGCCACTGCCAGAACAGCAGGAGCAGTGCCAGGCTGGCGCACAGGACGTAGGTCGAGCGCTCGATGGTCCACGGGACGATTTGCGTCCAACGCTCCTTGAACCAGCGGCGGGCCATCACGCTGTGCTGCACCGCGAAGATCGCCAGGAGCGCACAGTCGATGGCCAATGCCGCCGCCACCGACGTTTCGGGCGGACCGTCCAGCTGGTGCGGCACGGCGATCCCTCCGACAAACGCCGCGGCGTAGACGAATGTCGCGAGGAAGATCGCGTACGCCGCAGCGCCGTAGACGAAGAACAAAAGGCGTCTCAACACGGCCAGTCCCTCCTGTCGCCTGTGAGAATGCCGTGCGCGACGGATCCGAACCATCGGCGCTTTGTCCCGGTCTGGCTGGAATTCGCTTCGCGGCTGTGAGACAAATGTCCCAGCCTGCCGCGCCGCAGCCTCTGGCAGGCATCGCAGGCGGAGGCGGGACATGAAGACGATTCGGCAACGGGTGCGCTACGTGACCGCCTCGGACGGCACCCGCCTCGCGTGGGCGGAAGCCGGCGAGGGGCCGCTGGTCGTCAAGGCCGCGAACTGGTTGACGCACCTCGAGTACGAATGGGAGAGCCCCGTCTGGAAGCACTGGATTCAGTTCTTCTCGTCGAATTTCCGGTTCGTGCGCTACGACGAGCGGGGATGCGGGATGAGCGAGTGGCACAGCGGCGGGCTGTCGATCGATCAGTGGGCGGACGATCTCGGACGGGTGATCGACGCGGCCCGCCCTGACGGGCCGGTCACGCTGCTGGGGATTTCACAGGGGGCCGCGACGTGCATCCGCTATGCGACCCGGAATCCGGAGCGTGTCGCGCGGATGATCTTTTACGGCGGCTACGCCCGCGGTGTCATGCGGCGCGACACCCCGGACGCCGAGGCACAGTTCAAGGCGATGATCGATTTGGCGCGGGTCGCATGGGGAAAGCCCAACCCCGCATTCCGCCAGGTGTTCACCTCGCGGTTCATCCCGGGCGGCACGCCCGAGCAGCTGCAGTGGTTCAACGATCTCTGCCTCAAGACGACCACTGGAGAAGTCTTTTCCCATCTGCTCTCCGCCAGAGGCACAGTGGACGTGGTGTCGCTGCTCGGCGAGGTGCGGGCGCCGACGCAGGTATTGCACGGGCGGGACGACGAGGTCGTTTCTGTTGCGGAAGGGCGCTTGATGGCGAGCGGTATCCCGGAAGCCGAGTTCGTCGAGCTCGATTCCCGCAATCACATCCTGCTCGAGCACGAGCCGGCGTGGCAGCGCTTTCGGGAAGCCGTGCTCGGCTTTGCACAACCGTTCGCCGCGGCGGTGTCAGGGACGCCGTTTGCGGCACTGTCGGTCCGCGAGCGCGAGGTGCTCGCGCTGATGACCGAAGGCTTGAGCAACTCCGAGATTGCCGAGCGGTTGCGCATCACCGACAAGACCGTCCGGAATCACGCGTCGAACGTGTTCGACAAGCTGGGCGTGTGGTCGCGCGCCCAGGCGATCGTATTCGCGCGCGATCACGGGTTCAGTGCGTGAGGCTGACCTAAAGGTCCGCACTACGCCATTCGTAGTGCAGGCCTTCAGGCCTGCCTCATATGGCGACCGTGAGCGAAGCGCTGAATCCCGCGCCGCCGCCGCTCACCGTGGCGAGCTCGAGCGCCGAGCCGTCCGAGAACACCATATCTGTCGCAAGGGAAACGCGCGACAGGTTGCCGATGCTGCTCTCGTAGCCAGCAGTGGCATAGGCCGCATCGCAGGCAGATTTCGGCAGCGCGATCTGCGACGTCGCCACTCGGTTGGCCACGTTGGTCGGTCGACACCGAGACGATCGTCAGCTCGATCGTCAACGGAACCCCCTCGGCGGTCCCGCTCAGGCCGGCGAAGCTCGATCCGATGTCGTTGCGGACGACGCCGGAGAGCGCCAGGACGGTCGGGCCATTCGAGCCGTCCGCCGGAAACGGTCCCTGCGTTTCTTCCGGGATGCGTGCGCTGCAGGAGCCGCCGCCACCACTGCTGCCGCCGGTCGAATCGCTGGGGCTTGCCGGGTTCGATCCGCAGCCAACCAGCTGAAGAGCGCCGAACCCCGCGCCGTAGCGCGCGGCCAAACGAAAGAGTCCGCGGCGGTCCATCGCGGCGCGCGTCGCCTGCAGGTCGCGGTGCAGGCCGCCGAAGTCGTCGTGATCGTCGTGAAGCGTCGAGGAAGGCATATCCGATGTTACGAGGCGAGGCGGCCGGAAAGTGTGGCAGAAGTTAGGCAGAACGATGACAAAACATCAGGACGCCCGCGAGCGGCGGCGCGAGTCGACGACCGGGGATTCCCGTACCGGCAGCCGCTGGGCCGAGAGACCACGAAGCCAGACGCGCACTTTGCCGACACAGGGCGGCAGCGGATCGCACGCGATCACGTAGAGCAGGACCGTCGTGAGGGCAATCAGCGAGTAGCTCAGGAAGGCGATGTAAACCGGGGCGCGATAAGGCAGCAGCTGAGGTGTGTATCGCCTCAGCACGTAGACGAAGACGAGCAAATACAGCATCAACACCGACATCATCAAGAACGAGATGCGCAGCGGCGCATCCCGCAGCCGGCGCGGGTTCCTCAGCCCCTTGGCCACACGCGTGTAGGCGTTGGTCTCCGTGGTTTTGATCGATTCCTTGAACACGGTCTGGCTCAACGCGTAGAGGACCGTGGCGCAGAACAGCGCGACCGCGAGGCGCCACGAGAGACTCGGCAGCAGCGGAAAGTAAAAGGCCGACAAGAAAAAGTAGACGATGATGCTCAGGTTGGTGAGCTGGACCGCAATCCACACGTTGGTCTTGCCGGTCAGCGCTTGAAAGCGCTGGCAGAGCCGTTCGGTGAGGTCCAGGATCACGCCGTCGATTCCCGGCATCGCAGAGGGAATTTTAATGTGCCATCGCACAATTTGACGATCCGGCCCGAGCGGGACGTCGACGCCGCCGCCATCCGCGCGGTCACCAGCGCCGCGTTTCCGACTCCGGCGGAAGCCACGCTCGTCGACGCGTTGCGCCGGCAGCAAGCCTCGGTCATCTCCCTGGTCGCCGAGGATGGCGACCGGGTGGTCGGGCATATCCTGTTTTCGCCAGTGACGCTCAACGGCAGCGATCAGGCGATGCTCGGCCTCGCGCCGATGGCGGTGTCGCCCGAGCGGCAGCGGCAGGGAATTGGGACCGGGTTGGTGCGCGCAGGGCTGGACGCGAGCCGGGAGCGCGGCGCGGCGGCGGTGGTCGTTGTCGGCCACCCCGCCTTCTATCCGCGATTCGGTTTCGTCCCGGCGTCGCGCTTCAGCCTGCGCTGCGAGTACGACGTGCCGGACGATGTCTTCATGGCGATCGAGCTGATTCCCGGGGTCCTGCGCACCGGCGGCTTCGTCCGCTATCACCCGGCGTTCGCCGATTTCTAGGTTACTTCTTACCCTCGATCCGCTCGCGGATCGCTTCTTCCTGGCGGCGCAATTCGGGGGTCAGCTCGGCGCCGAACTCCTCGTTCTCGAAGATCGGCCGGAGCTCGATCTCGGTGCCGCCGTCGAACGGAGCCTTCTTCAACCACTCGACCGCCTCGTCCATCGACTTGACCTTCCACAGCCAGTAGCCGGCGATCAGCTCCTTCGTCTCGGCGAACGGACCGTCGATCACGGTGCGAGTGGTGCCCGAGAACCGGATCCGCTTCCCCTTCACGCTCGGATGAAGCCCCGCGCCATCGAGCATGATGCCGGCGTTGGCCAGCTGCTCGTTGTACTTACCCATCTCGGTCAGAAGCTTGGTGTCCGGCGTGGCGCCCCCTTCTGATTCCCTGCTCGCCTTCACGATGACCATGACTCGCATCACGTAACTCCTTTGAATATCAGCCCTTCATGCCCTGGTCGAACGGGCCGGCTCGAAATCGACAGGCCGCCCCTCTGCCCCTCTGCGTCCTCGGCTTCCTCTGCGTCCTCATCGTAAGATTACCCATCTCTGCCAACGCCAATGATGACCTCGCCCTCGTCCTGAGCGGCGGCGGCGCACGCGGTGCCTACCAGGTCGGCTTTCTCCGCGTGCTCGCACGGGAATTCGCCGACACGTGGCCCGGGATTCTGACCGGCGTGTCCGCCGGCGGCATCAACGCTGCGTATCTCGCGGCGCGGCGCGAGCGATTCGCCGATCGCGTCGAGGACCTCGCGGCGGTCTGGTGCGGCCTGCGCATCGACGACGTCTTCCGGGTCGATGTTGGCGACCTGGCGAGCCGCCTGGTGCGCTGGGGCGGACGACTCGTGTCGGGCGGCCGGAAGATTTTGTCGCCGTCGCGCAGCCTCGTCGACACCGAGCCGCTTCGGCACCTGCTGGAGCAGCTGCTCCAGGCGAACCACGGCCGCATCGACGGGATCGGTCGCAGCCTCGGCGATGGATGGCTCCGCGCGATGGCGCTCACCGCGTCGAGCTACACCACCGGCCAATCGGTGACCTGGGTGCATGCGCGACCGGACTACGGCATCCATCTGTGGGAGCGGCCGCAGCGCAAGAGCGTCACCTGCGAGTTCCGCGTCGATCATGTGATGGCGTCGGCGGCGCTGCCGTTCATCTTTCCGGCGATCGAGGTTGACGGCGCCTGGTACGGTGACGGCGGCATCCGGTTGACCGCGCCATTGTCGCCGGCGGTTCACCTTGGCGCGCGGCGGATTATCGCCGTGTCGACCCGATATGCGCGATCGCGCGAGGAAGCCGACCGCCCCGCCGTCAGCGGCTACCCGCCGCCGGCTCAGGTGGCTGGCGTGCTTTACAACGCGATCTTTCTCGATCAGCTCGACGCCGATGCGCTCCAGCTTCAACAAGTCAACGCGCTCGCCGAACGGCTGCCTGCGGACCAGCGGGACGGCCTGCGGCACATCGACCTGCTGATGCTCCGGCCGTCGATGGATCTGGGCAGGCTCGCCAACGAATACGAACCCGAGTTGCCGCGCGCGTTCCGCTTTCTGACGCGCGGCCTCGGGACGCGCGAAACGCGATCGAACGACATGCTCAGCCTGGTGATGTTCCAGAGCGACTACGTCAAGCGGCTGATCGCGCTCGGCGAGGAAGACGCGATGCGGCGGATCGGCGAGATTCGGGCGTTTCTAAATCGCCGACCCTAGCAGGATGCTGAAATTCGGAGGTTCATGACGACGTCGTACTCGATTCATTGGGCGGCCTCCGGGGCACGACGCGAGCACATTGCTCGTCGAGACGACAAGCATCATGCCGTTGTTTCCAAGGTGCACATTCGGCCCAAGTTGTAGGCGGCCGCCGCGAGTAAGAATTGCCAGTTCAGTCGCCCACCGCCGCGGTGGCGGAGCTTGCGCAGCCCACCCACCGTCTTCATCCAGCCGAAGACTTCTTCGACGCGCTTCCGCGGGCGCTGACTGATCGCATAGCCGACATGTCGCGTCGTCCGATGATCAAGCGTCCGATTTTTCGTTTTGAGCGCGACGTGCGGCGTGGCGTCCAGAGCGCGTAGCGTAGCCACGAACTCCCGCGTGTCGTAGCGGCGCGGCGTCGCGTTCACCGGTGCCTGTCGCTGGGACGATGCACGCGTCAACTACTAGCCCGTGGCGGTTCTCCATCAGCACTTCGCCGAGATACGCCAGCTTCGCTTCGTGCCCTTTGGCCTTCTTAAACAGCCGGCCGTCGGGATCCGTCGTCGATTGATGCGTCTGGTTCGATCGCCGTTCCTTGAGTCATCAGGCGGCCGGGTGGGCTGACCCTTCCGTTTGAAACTCTTCGGGCCGGCCCAGGCTTCCAGCAACGTCCTGTCGACGGTGAAGTGCTCGGCAGACAGGCGTCCGCGCGCTTGCGCGACCACGTCTTCGAAGAAGGCCCGCGCAATATCGCCCTCGAGCAATCGGTCGCGATTCTTGGTAAATGTCGTCGGTGCCCACACGGTGTCGTCCATGCCGAGGCCGACAAACCAGCGAAACAGCAGATTGTATTCGAGCTGCTCGATCAGCATCCGTTCGCTGCGCACCGAATACAGCACCTGCAGCAGCAAGGCCCGCAACAGATACTCCGGGCACGCGTGCACTCCTTTGAAGAGAGTCGCGTGAATCGTAGTACGACCAAATCAACTTGTCGATCCTCTTGAACTAGAATCGACTCGGTGGGGTGTGGATGAGTGAGTAGCGGCCGAAAGTCGGCTGGTCAGCTGAAGCAGGAGAGAGAGGGATGGGCGTTGGTCGCGTCCGCGAGATTTGGCGATACCCGGTGAAATCTATGGCCGGAGAGCGTCTCGAGTGCAGTCACGTGGGCAGTTATGGGTTATGGGGCGATCGCGGCTGGGGGATTCGAGATGACGCGACCGGAGAGATTCATAACGCGAAGCGACATCCCATCCTGATGCAGTGCTCGGCGGCGTACCGCGCAGAGCCACGTGATGACCAAATCCCGCATGTGGTCATCACGCTGCCAGACGGGGCCACGGTTTCCAGCGACTCGCCGGTTGTTTCGCAGCGCTTGTCGGACCTCATGGGGCGGCGTGTCACGCTCCGGCCTGTGCAGCCCGCCGCAGACACCGCGTACTACCGCAGACCCGAGCCAGGCGTCGCTCTGGTCAGCCGGCTCTGGGCGTATCGGCCCACCCGCCGCCTGCTCCAGCGGCTGATCGTCCGCGGCCAAACAGAGAGGGACCTGCGAGAAGCTTTCGGACGCGAGCCGGACGAACCATTGCCCGACTTGTCCGAGGTGCCTGCAGCCATTTGGGAGTTCTACACGCCGCCGGGCACGTATTTCGACGTCTTCCCGGTTCATATCCTGACGACATCAACGCTGCAGCTCATGTCGCGCCTGAATCCGGCCGCCAGCTGGGATGTTAGACGGTTCCGACCCAACGTGCTGGTGGACACCGGGTCGATGACGGGCGCCGTGGAGAACGACTGGGTGAACCGGACGATTCACGTCGGCGGGTTCGCCGTCAACGGGGAACTTCCCACGATCCGCTGCGCAATGCCGATGCATGCCCAGGCAGGCTTGTCGCGTGATCCGTCGGTGCTGCGCACGATCGTTCGCGAAGCCAATCAGTGCTTAGGATTGTACGCTTCGGTCGTCGAGTCGGGCCGCGTCAGTACAGGTGATGCAGTGGAACTCGCGGCACACGACGCTCGCTCTGACCGACCAGCTGGCTCGCGTAAAATATGACCGCTCGCGGCTGACACAGCTGGTCGAGAACGCGTCGGTTGACAACTTGACCTGAAGAGCCGGCTTCATGAATCGAAGTTAGACCTGACTTCATAGGAGCCAGTCGTCTGTTACCTTGAACATGCGGTCTAGGCCCCCTTTTTCAGCATCCTGCTAGGGGTCGCCGACCGGTTGGCGGCCTCAAAAGGGGCGCCCTACAGATGCTGATCCCGCTTCGCGCTCGAGCATGCGCGCGCCGCGCAGCATCAGCCCG
>Ga0310900_10000798_pt1 | contig 11522 bp, 12 predicted proteins | sample C24D1metaG_FD_203879 | JGI IMG/M metagenome (GOLD analysis project Ga0310900, IMG submission 203879) | Lab incubated soil microbial communities from West Virginia University Organic Research Farm, Morgantown, WV, United States - C24D1 | ecosystem: Environmental > Terrestrial > Soil >...
CTTGAACGATGGCGTACCGCTTAACCTCTCCTGGACGTCCGGGAGTTCCTCAAACGCATTTCTCGCCATCGATCTCAATGGCAACGGTGCGATTGACAACGGCACAGAGTTGTTTGGCGACTTGAGTCCTCAACCAAGCTCGCCAACACCGAACGGCTTCTCTGCTTTGGCGCAGTACGACAAGCGAAGCGCTGGAGGGAACGACAACGGAATTATCGATCCCGGAGATAGCGTCTTCGGCCGCCTAATTCTTTGGCGGGACGCGAATCACAATGGCGCTTCGGAAGCTAACGAGCTGCGCGGCTTGTCGTGGTATGGAATTGACACTCTCGAATTCAAGTTCCACGAGAGCCGCTGGATCGACCAGTTTGGTAATCAATTTCGCTACCGTGCCAAGGTTAATTACGCCAGGGGCTTACGTTCAGGAAGATGGGCCTGGGACGTCTTTCTGAAAGTAGACTAAGCAATCGCGTTTGGTAAACGCCCTGCCGTTGTCTGCAGCAGCGGCAGGGCTTTTCATTGGCCCGACCCTTGTTCGCAGAGATCTTATTCGCGTCGGCCGCGCCACTTCGCCGCATACGGCAGGACGAACAAGTACAGCCCGGTAAACGTCAGCAAGGCCAGCGGTAGTAGCGGTAAGTAGCTTACCCAGACGATAGGCTTCGCCTGGGCCAACGCGATGAAGGTGGCGATGACAGCCACCGTAAAGGCGATCGACATCCAGCGGTGAAACTGTCGTACCCATTTGTTCCAGTTCATGGTGACCTCCTCTAAGAACAAGCCCGACACGATCGGGCGCAACTAGAAGTGAAGTAACGCGAGTGTAGCTCCGCTTGCTGGTCCTGATTACCTGAAACGCAGATTCCATGAAGGAATACACCTCGTTGGCGTATACAAGTCAAGAAATAATGTTGCCGCTCGCGCCAAACGATGAGAAAGTGGTAGCGGCCGCCGCAGTCGAAGGACATCCGCTGCTCATGGCGCCTTGCGTTGCTGCTGCCCGGCAGTCGCGTTTCTCGCCGACGCTGTACGAAGGGAAGCCGGTCAAAGTAACGGGAGTTATCCAATACAACTTCATGTCTAAATGAGCACGCGATTCCTATCACGACTGCCGCTACTGATCCTGCTGGGCGTTTGTTGCTTAGACGCAATGGGCCAGGCGCAAGCGACTCAGGCTCCGGTAGCTCTCAGTAAGGAAGAGGCTGAGAAGCTTCTAGTCAAAGCACCAGAAGCTCCATACCCCGCCATCGGTGATACGATGCGTCTCCGCGGCGTTGTAATGGTCGCGATCACAGTTTCGAAAGCGGGCGACGTGGTCTCTGCGCGAGTAACGGGCGGTCATCCGTTGCTGCAAGGTGCCGCCCTAAAGGCTGCCAAGAAATACAAATACAAGCCGCACACTGTTGACGGAAAGCCCGTACCGTTCACGACAAGCGTTCCCATCGCCTTTCCCAAAGAAGTGTTGACCAGGGATCTACTCGCAGAGGTTCAGCGAGAGGAAGAGCTCGCCCGCGAATACTTCCAAATCAAACCAAACTGTCGCAACCTCAACGCCGCCGACAATTGGAAACAAAACGAAGAAGCCTGCCGCAACCTCGTCCGCATCGCCGACCAACTTGGCGCTACACGAGCCTTGGAAAAGATGGGCGCCTACGAGCAACTCGGTTGGGTACTCGCACAACAGAGGCGGTTCCCGGAAGCGATCGAGTCGTTCAAGCTCGCGTTCATCCCGGTCAAATCAGTCCTCGATGAAGACGATGTCGAACTCGCGTACCTTCACACCCGCATGGCCATCACCTATCACGGGCAAGGGGACCTCGAGCAGGCGCGCGCGTCGTACCGCCAGGCCGAGAAGATCTATCAGAACGCCTACAAAGACATGTCGAAGGGTGAGCAGAGCGACGACTTCTCAGAGCGGTTAAAGAAGAGCTATGCACAACAGCTCCGGAAAACTCTTGAACTTCACTTGAAAGCCGCCGAAAAGAGTGGCGCCACAGCGGAAGTCGAAGAAATCAAGAGCCTCATGAAAATCTACCAATAGTAATAAGTCGATCAGTTCAGCAACTTCTCCTGTGTGACCGAAACTTCACCAAGGAAAGGTTGTTATGAAAGACGACAAGCTGCTCTTATACGAATCCCTGGTACGCGCCTCATTCGTACTCATCTTCATCGCCGCGTTGAGTGTGGGAACGGTTGGTCTGATCGTAATTTCGCGAATGTTGATGCAGCAAGCAGTGGCGAACTCGCAGTTCCTCGCCGCTGAACCAACAGTTGCCGAGAGTGTTCGTTGAGCTGCGTGACGAACACAAGGACCCCGTGACGCGTTAACTACAGGAGCGCGTCACGGGGACTTAGTTTCAGGTGCAAAGCGGACGATCGTCGCGCCGAGTCCTCCCGCATCAGGCGGCGCGTCCGTCCAATCCACAACAAACGAAGTGCGGGCGAGGATCGAACGAACCATTTGGCGTTGCACGCCGACACCTTTGCCGTGGATGATGCGCACGCTGCGGAAACCTTTATCGCGAGCGAGTTGCAAGTATTCCTCAACGACGCGCTTCACGTCGCGCGGTGGAATCGTGTGGAGATCGAAGATGTCGGTTATCTCAATCTCGACAGGCTCGGGAAACGGGTTGTCGTCGTCTAAATCCATATAGAGTCGGATAGCACCGATTTGACACTCTCTCGAACTGCTTTGTAAACTCGCGCTTCTTCAAATCCTACATTTTAATTAGAGGAATAAAGCGATATGGGTGCGCGAAAGAAGATTACTGTGGTCGGCGCGGGTAACGTCGGCGCAACGGCGGCACATTGGCTCGCCGCCAAGGAACTCGGCGACGTTGTACTGGTCGACATCGTCGAAGGAGTGCCGCAAGGCAAGGCTTTGGATCTCGCTCAAGCCGCACCGGTCGAAGGTTTCGACGTGCAGATGATCGGCGCCAACACTTACGACGAAACGGAAGGCTCGGACGTCGTGATCATCACGGCCGGACTGGCGCGTAAACCCGGAATGAGCCGCGACGATCTGTTAAAGACCAACGCCGGGATCGTGGGGCAGGTGGTCGATGAGTGCGTCCGACGTTCACCGAACGCGATTCTGATCATCGTTTCGAATCCGCTCGACGCGATGTGCCAGGTGGCACTGAAACGATCCGGTTTGCCGAAGCACCGCGTGATCGGAATGGCGGGCGTGCTCGACTCCGCGCGCATGCGCTGCTTCCTCGCCGAAGCACTCAACGTCTCTGTCGAAAACGTGACTGCGTTCGTGCTTGGCGGACACGGCGACACGATGGTGCCGTTACCGCGTTATTCCACTTGCGCGGGAATTCCCATCACCGAGTTGCTGACGAAGGATCAGATCGACGCGATCGTCAAACGGACTGCCGGTGGTGGAGCAGAGATAGTGAGTTTGTTGAAGACGGGTTCGGCGTATTACGCGCCGTCGGCAGCGGCGGTCGAGATGACTGAGTCGATCCTGAAAGACAAAAAGAAGATCCTGCCGTGCGCTGCCTATCTCGAAGGTGAGTATGGGATCAATGGTCTCTACGTCGGCGTGCCTTGCAAACTCGGCGCACGCGGGCTGGAACAGATCATCGAGATCAATCTGACCGCGGAAGAGAGAATTGCGTTGCAGAAGAGTGCGTCGGCGGTGCAGGAACTGGTGGACGTGTTAGGTATTTAGAGCCACAAGAAGGCCTAGCCACAAAAGGCACAAAGAACACAAAAAGAGTTCCGGCTGAACTCGTGATAGCGATTTAGCAACGCACGAATCTAACCGGAACTTTTTTGTGTTTTTTGTGCCTCTTTGTGGCTAACCTTTGAGCCAGCCCAGTAATCCGTGAACTACGGTCTCGCGGTTTTCCTCGTAGATCGCGCGGGTCAGCGGAATATTCATCGGACATGCTTTCACACAGTTCTGCGCGTTACCGCAGTTCGTGATTCCGTCCTCACCCATGATCCCTTCGAGGCGTTCGTCGCGATTCATCTTGCCCGACGGATGCATGTTGAATAGGCGTACCTGCGCGATCGCCTGCGGTCCGATGTAGTTGTCGCCCTCATACTGCGGGCACGCTTCCAAACAACAACCGCAAGTCATACAACGCGAGTAGGCGTAACGTTCCTGGACCTCGTCCTGATCCATTCGTGGTCCGGGACCGAGATCGTGAGTGCCGTCCAACTCGATCCACGCATGCACGCGTCGTAAGTGATCGAACATCGGCGCCCGATCCACAATGAGGTCGCGGATGTTGTGAAACTTCGACATCGGTTCCAGCTTGATCGGCTGTTCGAGGTTGTCGATTAGCGCCGAGCACGACTGCCGCGCGCGACCGTTGATGATCATCGTGCAGATGCCGCAGACCTGTTCGAGACAGTTCATTTGCCAGACCGGTGGCGTGGTCCGTTCACCCGCTTTGTTCACCGGGTTCTTCTGAATCTCCATCAAACACGAAATGATGTTGAGATTCGGACGATAAGGAATCTCGAACTGTTCCCAGTAAGGCGACGCGTCGGGATTGGCGCGACGACGAATGTGGATCTCGACTGTTCCAGTGTTGTTTGCCACGGGTAATTAGGCCTTTGCTGTCTCTTTCTTAGCTTTGCTGTAGTCGCGCTTGCGAGGTTGAATCAACGAAATGTCGATTGGTTCCCAGGAGAAGACCGGTCCCTCGCCGGAATACTCCGCGATCGTCGTCTTCATGAAGTTCTCATCGTCGCGATCGGGAAACTCGGGTTTGTAGTGCGCGCCGCGCGACTCGTTCCGATTCAAAGCGCCGATCGTTATAACGCGCGCGAGTTCCAACATGTTTGCGAGATGGCGTGCGTGCGGCAAGGCCATCGTGGCCCACAGGTTTGAATCGTTGATCGAGATTCGCTTGTAGCGGTCCATCAACTCGAGCAGTTTGTTATCAGTAGCTTTGAGCTTGTCGTTGTAACGGACCACGGTGACGTTGTCCGTCATCCACTTGCCCATCTCCTGGTGCAGCACGTACTGGTTCTCGTCGCCGGTTTGTTTTATGAGCCGGTCGTTGATCTCCTGTTGCAGCTTGAGCTCCTGGTCGTAAACGCGCGAGCCGTCAGCGCCGTTACGTTCCACGTTCTTCGCGTATTCGATGGCCGCCGGCGCTGCGACGAATCCGCCGAAGACACAACTCACGAGCGAGTTGGCTCCGAGACGATTGGCGCCGTGAATCGAGTAATCGCATTCGCCGGCGGCGAGCAGTCCGGGAACGTTTGTGCGCTGGTTGAAGTCGACCCACAGTCCGCCCATCGAGTAGTGCACGCCGGGAAAGATGCGCATCGGCACGTGACGCGGATCGTCGCCGACGAACATCTCGTAGATTTCGAGAATCGCGCCGAGTTTTCGATCGAGAACATCAGCCGGAATGTGCGTCACGTCGAGATAGACCTGGTTCTCACCGCCGACGCCCTTACCCTCGATACATACCTGGAAAATCTCGCGAGTGGCGATGTCGCGCGGAACGAGGTTGCCGTAAGCGGGATACTTCTCTTCGAGGAAGTACCAACGCTCGTTCTCGGGAATCGATGAGGGCGACCGCGTATCACCTTCTTTGCGCGGCACCCACACCCGTCCACCTTCACCGCGCGCCGACTCCGACATCAGCCGCAACTTATCTTCACCGGGAATCGACGTCGGATGGACCTGAATAAACTCACCATTCGCATATCGCGCGCCTTGCTGATACGCGGCGGAGACCGCGCTGCCGGTGCAGACCATCGAATTGGTCGACTTGCCAAAGATCAAACCCGGTCCACCGGTGGCGATGATCACCGCATCGGCCGGAAATGCCTTGAGCTCGAGTGTTTGCAAGTTCATCGCAATCAAGCCGCGGCAGACCTGATGATCGTCGAGCACGAGCGACAGCATTTCCCAATGCTCAAACTTCCTGACTTTGCCGGTGACCTCGTAACGCCGCACTTGTTCGTCGAGTGCGTAGAGCAACTGCTGTCCCGTCGAGGCGCCGGCGAAAGCGGTGCGATGGTGCTTGGTGCCACCGAAGCGACGGAAGTCGAGTAGACCTTCGTTAGTACGAGAGAAAGGAACGCCCATGCGATCGAACAAGTAGATGATCGCCGGCGCCATGTCACACATTTGTTTGGCGGGCGGTTGATTTGCGAGGAAGTCGCCGCCGTAGACCGTGTCGTCGAAGTGTTCCCAGGTCGAATCGCCTTCACCTTTGGTGTTGACCGCGCCGTTGATGCCGCCTTGAGCGCAAACCGAATGAGATCGCTTGACGGGCACGACTGAAAAGAGATCGACCGCGTGGCCGCCCTCGGCGATCTTCATTGCCGCAGCGAGCCCCGCAAGCCCGCCACCGACAATCGCGATCTTCATGCCGTTACTAGCCATTAATGAACAAGCCCTCCTAATAATCCGCCGTCACGAACAAAAGCCACCGCCGCGTTGACGGCGACCAGCAGCAGTACGACACCGAATGCTATGCAGGCATATCCGGTTAGTCGTTGTGCGCGTTCTCCAATCGTGATGCCCCAGTCGACGAGAAACAGCCAGATGCCGTTGGCGAAGTGCCAAACCGTGGCAGTGATACCGATCATGTAGATGGTGAACACCCACCAGATGCGAAACTCACGTGCAACGATGTCGAAAGCCTCATTAGGACTGTGTGCGACGGAAGTTGTGTTCAAGCCGGGAACCATTCCGAAGCGGAAGTTGAGCACGTGGAAAAGGATGAAGAAAAACAGGATAACGCCGGTGATTCGCTGAACGGTGTAGAACCAGTTGCGCGGATACGGATACGCCAGGTTGTTGGGCCGCGCCTCCATCGTGATCACCAAACCATAGACGGCGTGATAGATGAGCGGTATAAAGATGCCGCCAATCTCGACGAAGAGGATGTAGGGGATCGACTGGAGATCGACAACCGCACTATTAAAATCTTTTGCGCCCGACAGTGCCTTCGAGTTGGTATAAAAGTGTTCTAAAAGAAAAATTCCGAGTGGAAAAATACCGGAAAGCTGGTGGAGCTTGCGCAGGATGAATGTCCTGCTCAAACGGATAGCCAAGAATGCACTCCTTTGCCTGTAGGCTTGGACATCGGTCTAAGTATAGATCAACTAACCACGGATCCGAGAATGAGCCCTAGTCTGATCGAAATAGTTGAGGCGATTAAGAAGCGCGAAGTTTCGCCGGTTGAAGTGGCCCAAATGCACCTGGAAAGGATCGCACAACTGAATCCATCGCTAAATGCGGTCGTAACAATGGCGCCCGATGTAATGGAGCTCGCCAGAGTCGCGGAAGCGGCGATGATGCGCCGCGAAACGCTGGGTGCACTTCACGGTGTGCCGGTTACGATCAAAGACACGATTGAAACCGCCGGATTGAGAACGACCAGCGGTTCGACGATTCGTGCTGACTATGTTCCCGCTATTGATGCGCCTGCCGTTGCTCGTTTGAGAAAAGCGGGCGCGATCGTTCTTGGTAAGACGAACGCGGCCGAGATGGCGATGGATTACAACGCCGACAATCCAGTATTCGGGCGCACCAACCATCCGCTCGATCCGAAACTGACGCCGGGTGGATCGAGTGGCGGCGAGGCGGTGGCGATTGCGACCGGTATGTCGCCCGGTGGAATCGGCAGCGACCTCGCTGGATCGATTCGTATCCCGGCGCATTTTTGCGGCATCGCGGGACTGAAACCGACAACGGGGCGCGTGCCTGGCGAAGGACAGTTTCCGCCGAGCACTGGCCCGTACGCGCTCGGTGCGGCGATTGGGCCAATGGCGCGCACAGTTGCTGACCTGCGTTTGCTGTTTCGCGTCTTAAGTGAAGATCACGGATCGCAAGTCAATTTAAAGGGTCTCCGTGCTGCCTGGTATCGCGATGATGGAATTGTTCCAGTCACCGACGACACAGCGCGCGCCGTTCAAGCAGCAGCCCGTGCTTTAGAGGATGAGGGTTTCGTAACTGAAGAACGCCTACCGCCCCACGTCGAACGCGGCAACGAACTGTGGCTGAAATTGTTCTCCCGCGCATCGGTGGTCCAGCTGAGAAAGGCTTATGCCGGACGCGAGCATGAAGGCGGAGGGTTTGTGAGCTGGCGTCTGGCGACTGCCGAACAAATACCGCCGCCGACGTTGGACGAGTACATCGCCGGTTGGATGGAACGCGATCGTCTGCGTGAGGAGTTGCTGCGCTGGATGGAGACGACGCCGATCATTTTCGCGCCGGTTGGCTCCACGCCGGCCTTCGAACACGATACGCTCAAGGTCACGGTTCGCGGTGAAACCTTCGGCACTTTTCGCGCGTTCACCTACGCGCAGACCTTCAACCTTTTCGATCTGCCCGCCGTAACTGTCCCGGCAGGTCGCTCGGCGAACGGTTTGCCGATCGGAGTACAAATTGTGGGCCGGCCCAACGAAGAGGAGTGGGTTTTGGAGGTGGCGGAGATTGTCGAAGCGGCGCTTTCCAGCTAATCTTTCGTCTCGTTTAGGAGGACTATGGAACCAGTTACTTCAGCTCTGGCTTTTCTGTTCTTCGGCTTCATCGCGATAGTGCTGTTGGTCATCGCGGTAAAAACGATCCGCATCGTCCCGCAGGCGACGGTAATGCTGGTCGAGCGTCTCGGAAAGTTCGACAAGGTAGCGAGCAGCGGTCTCAATATCCTCGTACCTTTCCTGGACAAACCGCGGGCGGTCTACTGGACCAACACGCGTCCCGGTCTCGTCTCGATCGACTTGCGCGAACAGTACATCGATCTGCCGCCGCAACCGGTGATCACGCGCGACAACGTCACAATTCATGTTGATTCCGTCGTTTACTGGCAGATCACCGATCCCGTGAAAGCTGTTTACGAGATGAACGATCTGGTTGGCGGCATCGTGCAGTTGACGATTACCGGCATGCGGGCCGTTATGGGCGACATGGATCTCGACCACACGCTCTCCCAGCGCGATCAGATCAACTCCAAACTAAGATTGATTCTTGACGAAGCGACGGACAAGTGGGGCGTGAAGGTTACGCGCGTCGACGTCAAGAACATCAATCCGCCTGAAGACGTGCGCATCACGATGGAGAAGCAGATGACCGCCGAGCGCAACCGGCGCGCGCTCGTGTTGCAGGCGGAAGGCGATCGCCAGGCTGCGATCACGCGTGCTGAAGGAGAGAAGCAAGCGGCGGTTACGCGCGCCGAGGGTGAAAAACAGTCGGCAATTCTTGCGGCGGAGGGCGCGGCCCAGGCTCGCTTACGGAATGCGGAGGCTGAGTCGGAAGCGCTGGATCGAATTGCTCGCGCGATTCCGAGTGGCGATCCGGGTCAGTACCTGATCACGGTGCGTTACATCGAGAGTCTGCGCGATATGACGCGGACCAACAATTCGAAAGTGATCTTCATGCCGATTGAGACTTCGGCGATGTTGTCGAGTATTGGCGCGATTAAAGAAGTCTGGTCGCAAACTGGCGAGCAAAGTGGCGACAAGGAGACTCCACCGCCCCCACGCCCGCGCGAACTACCGCGTTAATTCGTGTTTCGAAATCGCAGTGTACCGGGAGCCTTTCGGGCTCAACTCGCTGCGAAACAACACGAATTCATTTACCCGGACGTCAATAAAACTAAATTTCGTTTGAATGTGGGCTTCGGCTAGCTGTCGCGCGTCTTCCGGTTGGCGCAGACGGGCAATAGTGAGGTGTGGTCGATATCCGCGGTTTTCTTTCGGGAACCCCTCGTGCGCGAATTCTTCTTCCAATCGACGTTGCAAGTCCGCTAAGCGGTCAGATGAATCTTCAACGCCAACCCACAACACTTGCGGTCGACTGCGTTTTGGAAACACTCCAGTGCCGCCGATTCGGATTGAGAATGAAGAAGAGTCCTTGATTGCTCTCGAAGCGGCGGCAGAAATCAGCGGTAGTTTGTCTGGGCTTACGTTGCCGAAGAACTTCAAGGTGAGATGAACGTTCTCCGGCTTACTCCAACTCGCGCTCGCCTCCGGAACTGCTTCACGCAATCGTTTTGCATGCGACGCGAGCTGGGATCGAACTTCATCAGGAAGTTCGATCGCACAGAAGGTGCGCCATTCTTCACTCATTTTTCGGCGCCAGGACCAACGTACTCTTTGCCGCGTTCTGCACCGCGCCGGCTGTGAATGGAAACTCTCGTGGCGTGACAGCGCGCCAGTCTGCGAGTTGGTCGCTCCAGTAAGGGCTCTTGTTCAAACCCGACTCGCCGAGCGCGATGCCCATCTGCGTCTTGTCCCAATCACCCGGATCGGCAATCAGTCTCATCGAAACCGCGGCGCCAACATTGACCGTCGCGCCGATGAAACCACCCGTTCCGTTTTGCGGAAACGGTGGCACTGTGAACTGCACGCCTATCAGCGGCGCTCCTGAAAGCGGATGCGGGAAACGCGCCTTCACCATCTCGCCCCAGGTCCATTTCGACTCATCCGCACCCATGTTTCGCGTTAGCGTCTGGCGTGCTTCGTCGAAAGATGCACGCAACAGAGCGGCGTAGGTCGGGAATTCCTTCGGCAGCCAATTGGCAGGCTGGTCCTTGATAATGCGATCGAGTGCTGTATCGAAATTGCTCCACTGAAAACTCTTAACCAGATCGGGACCAAGCGCGGCCGTCAGAATCTTTGAACGGAATGCGAGACGCATCTGGGCCATCATGGGCGCGACGGTTGATTCGGCGTTAACTCTTCCATCCCACTTTTCAAAGGCATCGAGAGTGGCGCGCAGCTTGTCATCCGCCGGCGGCGTTAATGTCGGCCGCAGGGTTCTGACTGTTTCCCGAGCGAACGTGGAACCGGCGATCGAGTAGACGTCGCCGAGAATCCGGCGAAAGTCGTCAGCGTTGTGTTTTGGTTTCTCACTCAGCAGATCGAAGATGCGGCGCGCCCGATACGGTTGCGCCCAAACATTTGAGAGGTGGTAGGGATAGTCAGTGCCGACGATGCGTTGGTTCGCAGTGACGATCATGCCTGACGGCGGATCGTAGACGTTGGGCAACTTCGCAAACGGAATGTAGTCAGTCCATTCGCCCGCATCTGTTGAGCCGTCGTACGGCAAGCTGCCGTCGCCGGATTTTCGAATCGGCACAATGCCCGACGCATGGTAACCGATGTGACCGTCGACGTCTGCGTAGATGATATTTTGCGTCGGCGCAGTGAATGATTGGAGCGCTACATTGAATTCGTTCCAGTTTCGCGCCCGATTCATCCCGTAGCTGAGATCGCCGGCGAGTCGTTTGCTGTCGAACGCGGTCCAGCGCAGAGCGTAACGCTTGCCGTCGCCTTCGAAGATGATCGGGCCGTGGCGCGTTACGGTCACTTCTTGAGTCACAACATCGTGTTCAGGACTGGCGAGCCCTTTTCTAACTTTGATCTCTTCACGACGAATCGTCGCTTCCTGCCAGCCAGAAGGAGTCTGATACCGTTTGGGATTGGCCGGATCAAACTTTTCAACGTAAAGATCCTGTACGTCTGGTCCAACATTGGTGAATCCCCAGGCGACGTGTTCGTTGTGACCAATAACCACACCCGGCCGTCCT
>Ga0310900_10000801_pt1 | contig 11516 bp, 12 predicted proteins | sample C24D1metaG_FD_203879 | JGI IMG/M metagenome (GOLD analysis project Ga0310900, IMG submission 203879) | Lab incubated soil microbial communities from West Virginia University Organic Research Farm, Morgantown, WV, United States - C24D1 | ecosystem: Environmental > Terrestrial > Soil >...
CTTAATCTCGCCGACCATCATGCTGCCGATCGCCATCACGACACCGACGACAACGAACACGGCGCCGAGTTTGAGAACCCGGCGTCGAGATTCATCGTGACAGTGGAATTGTATTGGCAGTCTGTGCCTTCTGCGCCTTCTGTGGCCCTGGTGAAATTACTCTGTGCCTTCTGTGGCCCTGGTGAAATCAGTCAGCGCTTTCGGTGGCCCAGTCAGGCGCCGGCCTTCCCGCCCACACCCAGTACAGAAAATCGATCAGCGGCGGCTCGCCGCCGATCTCACGAATGCGTGTCGAGATCTGGCCGCGGTGATACGCCGTGTGCGTGATGACTTGAAACACGCTCTCGCCGAGCGTCGCGGGCAGTGCCTTGCCAAACTTCTCGACGATCATCGCCGACCACGGAAACTCCACCGGTCGCACGAATCGTGATTCGTCGACGCTCTTCGCAAAGTCAGTGACGCGCGGATAGTAGGGTCTCGCCCATGTTTCAATGGACTTCAGATCTGGATACGCCTTCAATTCCGTCAGCACAAACGGATCGCCGCGCCAGGCTTGCAGATAGATCGATTGCACCAGGTGCGAATGATGGAACAACCATCGAAGCCGCTCGTCAGTCTTCGCGGCCTCGAGATCGCGAACGGCGCGCCACGTCTCGGCGTCCGCCCACTCCATGTGCGTCAGCAAATCGCGACACTCGCGGGCGTCCATTACTTCGCGACCCTGGCGCCCCAGTCAGCTGGATCGACGTCGCGAATGTTCTGCGAGAAGGTCCACCAATGCCCCCCGATGTCTTTCGCGGTGTATTGGCGAACGCCGAATGGCATGTCTTCCGGTTCCTTGAGAATTGTCGCGCCGGCGGCTTTCGCGTGCGCGAAGTGTGTATCGACGTTGTCGACGTGCACGTGTGCGTACTGCGAGACGGAGTCGCCACTCGGCGCCTTGAACGGCCCGCCCTGCTTGCCCATCATGATCGAGCCGCTGCCGATGTCCATCTGCGCGTGGCTGATCGCGCCGCCCCACTCCGCGCGCAGGCGTTCCTTGAATCCAAATGCCCTCGACAAGAATTCGAGCGCCTTCCCGACATCCTCATACACGAGGATCGGCACGATCGCCGCCGTCGGAGCCGATCGATTCGCCATCATCACTGGCCGCGTTTCACCGGGCCTCTGTTTCGAGATTTGTTCCAGTTCTCGACAACGCGGCGGAGCTCCTTGTACGGATTCTCCTGATCATCCACCTGGAAGCGCAGCACCGTGTCGTTGTTCAGCCACACGCCGGCGCCTTTCTTGACGATCACCATCGACGCCGACTGCATGCCGCGCTTGTCGCCACCCGCCGCCTGGCCGGCTTCGAGCGCCGCCATGAACCGCAGCGAGAGATGGCCCTTCGTCTCTTCGAACGCTTTGATCATGTTGTCGACAACCGCTGGGCCGGCGAGGATGTTGCCCTGAGCCGCGCAGTACTTGCCCAGCTTGCCGCCCGCCCACTCGGTGGCCTTGGGGCCGGTGAACGTCGCCGCTTCGCCCTTCAAGTTCATCACTGCGAACTGGCGGCCCTGCTTGGTCCAGCGAGCCGGATCCGGATCGGGATCGTTATCCCATATCTGTTTGATGATCGCGTCGGGTTTCATGCCCTTCTTCAAGAGCTCGATGCCCTTCGGGCCGTAGCTCACGTCGACGATCGCCTGCGTGGCGACGACGCCCGCGTCGGCATCGGCGGTCAACACGCCGGTGAGCGTGAAGACGCGCGACTGAACGGCGCCGCCGACCTCGCCGGTTTCGGGGTCATAGCCAAGAATCGAGAAGGTGGCGACAGGAGGTGGCATCTCCTGCGCGATGCCGATGGGCGAACTAAAGTTCGCCCCGACAAATGCCAGCAGCAACCCAAGCCCCAAGACCCAAGCTCCAAGTCCCTTATTCATTTCAATTCACCCCAGGTCGTAAGTAATGCCGTCAACGCGACAATCGGCACCGCATCCGCGCGGAGCGTGCGGTCGCCGAGCGACAACAGGATAGCGCCGGAATCGTGGGCCGCGGCGACTTCTGACACCGCCCAGCCGCCTTCCGGCCCGACGATCACATCAACCGCGGCTGATCGCCGAACCGCCTGCGCGTCAAGCACATCGCCAAGCGCGGCGGACGGCTCGACGCACATCAGCCGCGCGCCTTCAGGTTTTTCCTTCCAATACCAATCCAGTGGCGCGGGGTTTTGAATGTCCGGGACGACGGCCCGTCCGCACTGCTTCGCCGACGACACCGCGATGCGCTGCCACCGCGCGATCCGCGAGCCGCGCGCCAACGCGGCAAGGCCGATCTCCGATCGTTCGCTGACGACCGGCCGGATGCTCGTCACACCAAGCATCACCGCGTCACGAACCACATCGTCCATCTTGTCGCCTTTGAGGACGCTCACAACGAGCGAGAGGCGCATGCCGAGCTCGCGCGCCGGCTCTCCCGGCTCGAGCAGGCGCACGGACGCAGATTTCTTTCCGATCTGCACGATTTCCGCGCGCCATATTTTCCCTCGACCGTCAAAGATGTCGACCTGGTCGCCGACGCCAAGCCGCAGCACGCGCACGAGGTGTTCGGCTTCGTCCTCGGGCAACTCAACGCGATCCGCGTTCGCCGTCACGCCGGGGACATGGAAGCGCGGACGCACGCGGAGAGTATACTCATCGTCACAGATGTTCTTTCGCGGACAGACGGTCGGGAAATACCGCATTCTCTCTCCCCTGGGAAGCGGCGGTTTCGGCAGCGTTTATCTGGCGGAAGACACGTGGATCGACAAGAAAGTCGCGATCAAGGTTCCACACCGGCAGAATCTCGACTTCGGTGAGCTGGTGCGCGAGCCGCGATTGCTCGCCTCGCTCAGCCATCCCAACATCGTCACCGTCCTCACCGCGGAGAGACAGGACGATGTGTTTTTCATCGTGATGGAGTACGTGCCCGGCGACACGCTCGAAGCGGTGATCGAGCGCGACGGCACGCTCGATCTCAATCGCGCGCTCGATTACACCTGCCAGATCTGCAACGCGATGGATCACGCGCACCAGCAGGGGATCATCCATCGCGATCTGCGGCCCGGCAATGTGCTCGTCACCGATCAGGGCATGGTCAAGGTCGCGGATTTCGGCACCTCACGCTTCCTCGAAATCGCCGCGCACGGCACGACGGTGATCGGCAGCCCGCCGTACATGGCGCCCGAGCAGTTCCAGGGCAAGGCGGTGTTCGCGTCCGACATCTATTCGCTCGGCGTGACGATGTACCAGATGTTCACCGGCGTGTTGCCGTACGACACGCCGATGCCGGCGGATCTCGAGAAGCTGATGAAGGGCGAGCTCGCGACGCCGCCGAGACTGAAGAACCCGAAACTGCCGAAGGCGATCAGCGACATCGTGATGCGGGCGATTGCCGCCGACATCCCGTCGCGCTATCAGCGCGCCTCCGAGCTGCTCGAAGCGGTGCTCGCCGCTCGCACGCCGGCGCCGGCAACGATTAAGCGGCCGTGGCGCCCCGCACCGGTGAGCACCACCGGGCCCTCTGAAGAAGTGCAGGAGATCCAGGCCCGTCTCAAGGCGCGCGAAACCGTGCAAGCCAAGTTTTGTTGGAAGTGCGGCAAGGCGCTCCCCGCGCGGGCCGATGTCTGCCCCTTTTGTTCAGAGAGACAATAGCTGCGATAATTCCCCATCATGGCATTTGCGGGAACGGGAAAGATCTGGATGAACGGATCGATGGTGGACTGGAAAGACGCCACGATTCACGTCGCATCCCACGTCATCCACTACGGCACCGGCGCGTTCGAAGGCTTGCGCGCATACAACACCAAGAGCGGCACCGCGGTGTTCCGGCTCGAGCCGCACATGCGCCGCATGATCGACTCGTGCAGGATCTATCGCATGGAGCCGCAGTGGTCGCAGGCCGAGCTCGAACGGGCCGTGCTCGACACCGTGCGCGTCAACGGCTTCAAGAGCTGCTACATCCGCCCGGTGGTGTTTCGCGGCTACGACTCGCTGACCCTCGATCCGCGGCCCTGCCCGGTTGAAGCCGCGGTGATCGTGTGGGAGTGGAACCAGATGATGGGCGCCGACGCGCTCGAGAAGGGCATCGACGTCGGCGTCAGCTCATGGACGCGCCTCGCGCCGAACACGCTCCCGGCGCTCGCCAAGGGTTCGGCGAACTACGCCAACTCCGCGCTGATCAAGATGCAGGCGATGCTCGACGGCTACGCCGACGCGGTGGCGCTCGACGAGAGCGGCCTGCTCAGCGAAGGCAGCGGACAGAACCTGTTCCTGGTCCGCGACAACGCGATCTACACGCCCGGCATTGGCTCGTCGGTGCTGCAAGGCATCACGCGCGACACCGTGCTGACCCTCGCGAAGGATCTCGGCTTCGAGGTCAAGGAAACGTCCATTCCGCGCGAGTTCCTGTATCTGGCCGACGAGGCCTTCTTCTGCGGCACGGCCGTCGAGATCACCCCGGTCCGCTCCTTCGACAAGATCACGGTCGGCACCGGCAAGCGTGGGCCGATCACCGAGGCCCTCCAACAGCGGTTTTTTGCGATTTTGCGCGGAGATCACGAGGATTCGCACGGCTGGCTGACGCCTGTAGGTCTGACGGTTTCGAGCCGATAAATCCGGCAATCGGAGCGGTAGATCCGAGATCCGAGATCCGAGATCCGAAATCGAAAAGGGCCCCATGCACGTCAATGACCTGCTGAAGCTTGCCGTTGAAAAGGGCGCATCCGACTTGCACCTCAAGGTCGGCAGCTATCCGATGTGCCGCATTCACGGGCACCTCGCGCCGGTGACCGACGAGAAGCAACTCGATCACGAAGACCTCGTCGAGATGGCCGCGTCGATCATGTCCACCGCGCAGCGCCAGAAGTTCAAGGACGCGCAGGAAGTCGACCTGGCCTACAGCGTCGCGGGTCTCGGCCGTTTCCGCTGCAACGTCTTCCAGCAGCGCGGCACCATCGGCATCGTCCTCCGCGTCATTCCGGTCAAGGTGATGAACCTCTCGGAGCTCGGGCTGCCGCCGGTCCTCAGCAAGATCGCCCACGAAGAGCGCGGCCTCGTGCTCGTCACCGGCACGACCGGCAGCGGCAAGTCGACCTCCCTCGCCGCGATGATCGATCACATCAACGCCACCCGCACCGCGCATGTGATCACCATCGAGGACCCGATCGAATACCTGCACCGCGATATCCAGTGCATCATCAACCAGCGCGAAATCGGCGTCGACACGCGGTCGTTCGCCTATGCGCTACGCAGCGCCCTGCGTCAGGACCCCGACGTCATCCTGGTCGGCGAAATGCGCGACATGGAAACGATCGAAACGGCGATGCACGCCGCCGAGACCGGCCACCTCGTGTTCTCGACGCTGCACACCCTTGACGCGACGGAAACGATCAACCGCATCATCTCGGTCTTCCCGCCGCACCAGCAGAAGCAGATCCGCCTGCAGCTCGCCTCGGTGCTGAAGGCCGCGATCGCGCAGCGCCTGATCCCGCGCAAGGACGGCACGGGCCGCTGCCCCGGCGTCGAGGTGCTGATTGCCACGCCGTTCGTGAAGGACTGCATCGTCGACAAGGACAAGACGCACCTGATCGCCGGCGCGATCGCGCAAGGCACGTCGCAGTACGGCATGCAGACGTTCGATCAGTCGATCTTCAGCCTGTTCCAGAGGGAGCTGATCAGCTACGAAGAAGCGCTGCGCTGGGCGACGAACGTCGACGAATTCAAGCTCAAGGTGCAGGGCATCTCGACGACCGCGGACGTGTCGCGCGATCAGATGGCCAACACGATCTTCAGCAAGCAGCCGGCCGGCAAGCCCGGCACGCCGGGCGGGCCACCCGTGAAGCCCGGAACGCCAGGCGCACCCGCCGCGGCCAAGCCCGCCGCAGCGAAGCCGGCTGCAGGGCCGCCGAAGCCGCCGGAAATCACCCGTTTCGGATCTTAAGAACAAGGGTTCCAAGGGGTTCCAAGGTTCCAGCAGTTCCAAAGGCATCGTTCTATCCAATGGAAGACGCGTACATCGTTGCGCTCACGCTGCTTTCCGCCCGCGAGCTTTCCGAGGCGCAGCTGCGGACGCGTCTGAAGAGGCGCGAGTTCGAGGCCACGGCGATCGATGCGGCCGTTGCGCGCCTGAAAGATGATCGCACTCTCAACGACCGCCGCGTCGCCCTTGCGATCGCGCGCATGGAAAGCGCGATCAAGCATCGCGGGCGATCGCGCGTCATCCAGAAGATTCGCCAGGCCGGCATCAACAGCGATACTGCCGAGGACGCCGTGCGCGAGGTCTACGAGGAAGTTGATGAAGGGGCGCTGTTGGATCAGGCCATCGAACGCAAGCTGCGCGGCAAGGCCTCAAAGGATCTCGATGAGAAAGGCAAGGCGCGGATCGTGCGCGCCCTTGCCGGCCAGGGTTTCCGGATCGACGCGATCCTCAAGAAATTGCGATAGCCCCGGCAAGCGTTGCGCCTCCCCGGCACGTGACGCGCTCCCCGGCAAGTAGTGCCTTCCCCGGTAGTGCACTTACAATAGAGAGATGCATCCCCGGGAAATTCGCACGTCTTTCCTCAAGTATTTCGAGAAGCACGGCCACCGCGTGGTCCCGAGCAGTCCCCTGCTCCCCGGCGACGATCCGACGCTGCTCTTCACCAACGCCGGGATGAACCAGTTCAAGGACGTGTTCCTCGGCCGCGAGAAGCGCGACTACACGCGCGCGGCGACGTCGCAGAAGTGCATGCGCGTCAGCGGCAAGCACAACGATCTCGACAACGTCGGTCCCTCGCTGCGCCATCACACGTTCTTCGAGATGCTCGGCAACTTCTCGTTCGGCGACTACTTCAAGCACGACGCGATCGAGCTGGCCTGGAACCTGTTGACGAAGGAGTGGGGCCTCGATCCCTCAACGCTGTACGTCACGGTCTTCAAGGGCGAGAAAGGCATTCCGCGCGACGACGAGGGCTACACGCGCTGGCTGGATTTCGTGCCGGCGGATCACATCGGCGAGCTCGGCATGGCCGACAACTTCTGGGCGATGGGCGACACGGGACCGTGCGGCCGCTGCTCGGAGATTTACGTCGATCGCGGCGCGGGCATTCCCGGATCCGGCAACTTCATCACGGACGTCGAGTCCGGCAGCGAGCGTTTCGTCGAGATCTGGAACAACGTGTTCATGGAGTTCGAGCGCGACGCCACCGGCACGCTGACGCCGCTGCCGGCGCCATCGATCGATACGGGCATGGGCCTCGAGCGCATCAGCGCGGTCATGCAGGGGACGACGTCGAATTACGACACGCCGCTGTTCATGCCGCTGCTCGATGCGATCGGCAGGATGTCCGGGCACGCTTATGACAAGTCGATGTCGCCCACCGACATCTCGATGCGGGTGGTCGCCGATCACGCGCGCGCAAGTACTTTCCTGATCGCCGATGGCGTCGTGCCGTCCAATGAGTGGCGCGGTTACGTACTGCGGAAAATCATGCGGCGCGCGATGCGCCACGGCCGCAAGCTCGGCATGCACGAGCCCTTCCTCCACTCGCTCGTCGATGTGCTCGTCCGCGAGATGGGCGACGCGTATCCCGAGGTCACGGCCGGGCGCGATGCGATCGCGCAGGTGATCGAGGCCGAAGAAGAGCGCTTCGACGCCGTGCTCACCGGCGGCCTGCCGCGACTCGAAGAGGTGCTGGAGCGCGCGGCGAAGGGCAACAAGACGGTGCCCGGCGATGAGGCCTTCAAGCTGTATGACAGCTACGGTCTCCCCCGCGACTTCATCGAGGATCTCGCGAGCAACCAGGGCTTGAAGTTCGACGCCGAAGGATTCGACGCCGCGATGGAAGGCCAGCGCGAAAAGGCGCGCGCCGGCAGCTCCTTCGAAGGCAAGAAGGATGAGTTCACATTTGCGTCCGATCAGGACCGCGCATCGCTGCAGCAGGCCGGCGACGTGTTCGAGGGCTACATCGAAACGCATGTGAAGGGCGCGTCGGTGCTCGCGCTCTTCGACGACAAGAAGAAGCCGGTAACGTCCCTGAACGAAGGCGCATCGGGCTACGCGGTGCTCGCGAAGACGCCGTTCTATGTCGAAGCCGGCGGGCAGATCTCCGATCAAGGCTGGATCGAAACCGCGAACGGCGGCCGGTCGCGCGTGACGGGCGTGGTGCGGCTCGGCGCCGGACTGCCGCGCGCGCATCGACTCGAAAACATCGAGCAGCGGATCGCCGCGCGCGACATCGTGACCGCGCAGGTGGATGAAGAGCGCCGCGACGCGACGCGGCGCAATCACACGGCCACCCATCTGCTGCATGCCGCGCTGCGACGCGTCCTCGGCAGCCACGTGAAGCAGGCCGGATCGCTGGTCGCCCCCGATCGACTGCGATTCGACTTCGTTCATTTCTCCGCGCTCGCTCCGGAGGAGCGAAAGGAGATCGAGCGAATCGTCAATCAAGCGATCCTCGAAAACGCGCCGGTCAACACCGCCGTGAAGAATACGCAGGAAGCGATCGCCGGCGGCGCGATGGCGCTGTTCGGTGAAAAGTACGGCGACAAGGTGCGGGTCGTTTCCATCGGCGACGGCGCGTTCAGTACCGAGTTGTGCGGCGGCACGCACGTGCGCGAGACGGGCGACATCGGCGTGTTTCTCATGACGGAAGAATCCGGCGTCGCGGCCGGCGTTCGTCGCATCGAGGCGGTCACCGGGCTCGGCGCGTACGATCTGGCACGCGCGTCGATCGACGAGCTCGAGGGCGCGCGCCAATTGGCCGGACCGGGACCGCTGCCGGCGTGGATCGATCAGCAGAGCAAGTCGTTGAGCAAGCTGCAGAAGGAAATTCAGCAGCTGAAGACGAAGATCGCGCTGGGCGGTGGTGGCCTCGGCGCCGGAGGCGCCGAAAAAGAAACGCTGCAGATCGAGATTGGCGGATCGACGCTGATCGCCCGCCGGGTCGATGACGTCGATTCTGAATCGCTGCGCACGCTTGCCGATACGCTCAAGTCGCGTCTCAAGAGCGGCATCGTGGTCCTCGCGGCGCCGATGCCGGAGGGCAAGGTCTCGCTGATCGTCACGGTGACGCCCGACCTCGCGAAAAAGGCCCCAGCCGGACAGCTGGTGAAGACCCTGGCACCCATCGTCGGCGGGGGCGGAGGCGGCCGGCCCGACTTCGCGCAGGCGGGGGGCAAGGATCCGAGTAAAATTACAGAATTGCTAGCGGCTGCCCAAAAGGAAATCACTCGCCTTTTGCAGTAGTCTAAAACAGGCCTGATTTCTCAGGTGAAGCGCGGTCTGAAAGTTGCCGATAAGGGTGACTGAATGTCCGTGTTTCGTAGCGTCCTGATCACGATCGTTGTGCTCGGAACGGTCTCCCCTGCAGCTGCACAGATTTACAGTTGGCGCGACGTGGACGGCAAGCTGGTCGTGTCCGACACGCCGCGCGCCGGTGGCGGCGCGCAGACCACCTACGAAGTTCACGGCGCAACCTCGATCCTGACGACGATGCCGTTCGCGGCGAGCCACAAGAGCGCGCCCTACGACGCCACCATCAACCTGCATGCGCGCCGCCAGGGCGTGGCCGAGGATCTGGTCCGCGCGGTCATCCAGGTCGAATCCGCCTTCAACCCCAACGCGGTCTCGAACAAGGGCGCGATGGGCCTGATGCAGCTGATGCCGGCCACGGCGCTCGAGCTGGGCGTGCGCAACCCGTTCGATCCCGAGCAGAACATCCGCGGCGGCGTGATCTACCTGAAACAGCTGCTGAACCGCTACGACCAGAAGGTGGAACTGGCGCTGGCCGCCTACAACGCCGGCATCGGCAACGTCGAAAAATACGGCGCCGTGCCGCCGTTCAAAGAGACCCGCAATTACGTCAACAAGATCACCAAGGCTGCCCCGCCCGTGCAGAAGAACATCATCTACAAGTGGATGGAAATCGTCGACGGCAAGCCGGTGATGAAGTTCGCGAACAAGCCTCCCGCCTCGGGGAACTACCAGATCGTCCGCTGACCGCCCCAATCTCTGCCTGACAACCTGCTGGCCTGCTGGCCTGATGGCCTGTATAATTACGTGTTTGTCTTTCTTCCGAAAACCGAGGTTCTAGACAGTGGCAAAGCGTAACAAGTCGGCCCTCAAGGCCAACCGGCAGAACATCAAGCGTCGCGAACACAACCGGTCCCTGCGGGCCAAGCTCCGCACCGGCCTGAAGGGCATCCGCAAGGGCCTCGACGCCAAGAACGTCGAGGGCGCCAAGACGGCGCTCAAGTCGCTCCAGTCGCTGGTCGACAAGATGGCCACCAAGGGCATCATCCACAAGAACACCGCGTCGCGCTACAAGTCGCGGCTCGCGGCCAGAATCTCGAAGTAGTCCCCGGCGCGTGGCATGCCCCCGGCATGCGGCGCCAACCCCGGCAAGAGACAGCCCCCGGCGAGGGCCGCCAACGTTTTGTGGCGGCTCCACGTCTTAGTCTACATAGGTAGTAAACTACGCCTATGCGACTGACCTATCCGACCGCCCTCGTCCTGCAGGCCCTGCTCGACGGCCACCACCATGGCTTTGACGTCATGGACGCGACCGGCCTGCCGAGCGGCACCGTCTATCCGATCCTGCGGCGCCTCGACGCCGAGGGTTGCGTGCGGTCGCGCTGGGAGAAACAGGGCGTCGCGCGCAAGGAGCAGCGGCCGCCGCGGCGCTACTATGAGCTGACCGCGGGCGGACGGCACCTGGCCCGCGAGGCGAGGAGCAAGGCCATCGCGATGGCGCAGGCTGGTCAACGGCTGGTCGAGAGCGAGGGCTAGATGGGTTACACGGAATCGCTCCAACGCGCGCTCTCGATTGTTCGACTCGCATCGCGCCTCGTGCCGTCGCGCCTGCGCGATGAGTGGCGCCGCGAATGGGAAGGTGAACTCTCCGCGGCTGCCGAAAATCCCAAGTTGCCGATCGTGCGGCATGCGTTCGGATCGTTCGTCGATGCGTTCTGGATTCGCCAGCGCGACGTCGCCGATCTGCAGGCGATCGATGATCTGCGTCACGGCTTCCGCCAGTGGCGCCAGCAAGCCGGCTTTGCGATCACCGCGATCGGCATCCTCGCGCTCAGCATGGCGGCGTCCGTCACGGCGTTCGGCGTCGTCTCACAGATCCTGCTGCGCCCTATCAAGAACCCGAGCGCATCGTCACGTTGTTCGAGCGGAAGAGCGACACACCCGGCCGCCTCGACGTCGCGCCCGGCAATTTCCTCGACTGGCGAGCCCGCGCCACCAGCTTCAAGCAGCTCGCCGGCGTTGAGCCGTACAGCTTTGATTACACCGGCGGCGAGCGTCCCGAGGTGCTCAAGACCGTGCTCGTCACCGAAGGCTTCTTCGACACCTTCGGCATCCAGCCGCTCGAGGGGCGTTTCTTCAGACCGGAGGAACACACCAAGGGCAACAACAAGGTCGTCGTGCTCACCGAACGCTTCTGGCGATCGCACTTCAACGGCGATCCGAGCATCGTCGGCAAGTCCATCCCGCTGGACGACGGCCCGTTC
>Ga0310900_10000802_pt1 | contig 11507 bp, 7 predicted proteins | sample C24D1metaG_FD_203879 | JGI IMG/M metagenome (GOLD analysis project Ga0310900, IMG submission 203879) | Lab incubated soil microbial communities from West Virginia University Organic Research Farm, Morgantown, WV, United States - C24D1 | ecosystem: Environmental > Terrestrial > Soil >...
AACCGTTTTTCGCTTTTGCAAGCACATCGGTTATAAAGGCTATCAAGCGATGAAAATCGCGCTCGCCTCTGAAACCATGTCGCCTATCCAACAAATTTATGAAGAAATAAACGAGAATGACAATGAGAAAGCAATTGCCGAAAAAGTATTTAAATCCAATATACGCACGCTGGAAAATACTTATCAAATACTTGATGGCGAAGACTTTGGCAAAGCGGTATCCTTTATTGCAGCTGCAAACCGCGTTCATTTTTATGGCATAGGCGGCTCCGGCGTTATTGCGATGGATGCGTTTCATAAATTCATCCGTTCGGGAAAACAGGCTTTCGCGTTTACGGATGCGCATTTCCAGCTCATGTCTGCGGCACAGCTTACTAAGGAGGATGTCGCAGTCGTCATTTCCCACTCCGGCACGAATAAAGATACGATTCGTATTCTCCAGACTGCAAGCGCTAACGGCGCCAAGACAATTGCCATAACCGGTTTTCCAAAATCGCCAATCAGCCAGCATGCGGATGTATCTCTCCACACCAGCTCAGATGAAACCGAGTACCGGTCAGAAGCTCTTGCATCGAGAATCGGTCAGCTCAGCTTAATTGATGCCCTTTATGTGAATGTCATGATCATCAACAAAGATAAAGCAAAAACATCGCTCGATAAAGTACGTGAAGCTATTTCTGAAACGCGAATTTAATCCGCAAATCATAGAAGGATGAAAGGTGAACTGATGACTGCATTGTCAATCGCGCACCTTTTTTTATCTTCTAAACAAAGATATCTGTGCCCTCCTATTTTGTTAAGGTTAAAACGCTGCGCAAGCATTTCAATTATATGAAAAAAATTTTCTCAAATCAATACAATATTTCGAAAAATTTTTTATTATTTATGCCGAATATTCAGTTAGTTATTATGAGTCATACGTTTTATATCATGCATAACTGAAAAAACATCTAGCAAATAAATAGGAAGAACCCACATGCCGTTTATCGCATGCGGGTTCTTCCTATTTATTTCAAAGCGGTTATTGGCTGTTGCTCCTACTGCAGTCCGCTTGACTCGGCTTTACTTTTTAGACGCTTATATTTCTCAGCATATTTGCTAACGCTGTGTACGACAGTTGCATGCGACCAGGTGAGCGGAGCTACGGATAACGGAGAGCCGTCGTATGGATTAAGCTGCTCTGGCAGCAATCCGCTTTTGAGCGCATGATCAGATACCCATTGCAGCGTGTTGCGAGGTCCTTCGAGCTCTTCAAGCGTTTTAGCTGAATCTATCTCAAAGTTGGCTACCCAAAGCGTACAAATAATCCACGGGTTGCCCGGAACCTTATCGATTTCACCGGATTGCTGGAAGTAATAATCGTTCGTATAACGAGCGATGCCTCCAATATGAGTTTTGACTTGCAGCCCTTCCTTGATCGCCAGCATCGTCTGTACGACACGGTAATCATCAACGGGAAGCACGCCAAATTCAAGAACGCCGAACAAACTGCTCTCTAGCGTCATATCCTTTACCCAACGATTGTCCTTCTGAATAAGGCCTCGCGCGAACCGGCCGGTTTCCTCATCCCACAGATGAGTAATAATACCGTGTTTGATAGCTTGAGCCGTGCTTTTGTAATGATCGCTGCGTTCGTAATCTCCAAATAGATCCGTAAAAAAAGAGGCTGCCATCAAACCGCCGTATACGGAAGCTGCCGTATAGGTCCAAATGCCGTAACGTTCCTCCCATAAGTCGTAGCTCGGCTTCGGCAGCGACAAGGAATGCTCCATATATGAGCTCAAAAAAGTTGCAGCTTTCCGAATTAAGTTGCTGTATAACGACTGCGGCAGCTCGATAACTTGATTTCTCGAGTAATCCTTCCATAAGGCGAACAGCACTAGCGCCGTCTCATCCTCTTGAATCGGCAATCGTCTGCTGCCCTGCACGATATAAGGATGCCAGCTAGAGCCTACCGTTCCGTCCGGATTGTATTTGTGATACAAATAGCCTTCAGGGGATAAGGCTTGCGCGCAAAAATGAAAGAATGGAGCGATGACGCTCTGATATCCCGCCATAGACATCGCGTCAGCAATAAGAGCGCCGTCGCGCGGCCACATATAGCTGTAATGATCGCGATTGTACTGTAAAATATCGGTATCATTCGCAGCTAATATGGCCCCGCGCTCATCGACCTGCGTTCGAACGAGCAGCAAGCTTTGCTTAAACATCTTCACAACATCATACGGAAGATCGCCAAGATTGGTTTCTGCGCGGCGAAGCCAATGCTTCCAGTAAATGACGACTCGGCTGAGCAGCTTCTCCGGATGGTTCTCTTGCACATATTGATTCAGCTCTTTTACTTCTTCGAGGTTCTCGCCGATTGACATCCAATAGTAAATCGTTTTATCGCCGTTTGGCGGAACGATCGTACGGAAGCTGATCGTACTGTCAACGGAGCCTTGGGCAATAGAATTGCCCATGAGTACGCCATCCTCCGCATCTCGCCAGGTCCCCTCTGCGGATTGAAACCTTTTGATACCTGTCGAATACTGGGTCATTCCGCCTTCATCCGAGAAGCCGTTGAACATGAAATAATTGTTCCGCTTGTAATGATAAAGCGTATGGTTTTCCGGATAATAAACGGCGGTATCGCCAACCTCCGTACCATCGATCATCAAATCCTGATGGAAAAACAAACGAATTTCTCTCGTATCGTTTGTTTTATTCCGGATGACAACCCGCTTAATGTAAATGCACTCGCGTTGATGAATCCCGTCGTTCATGTGGAGCTCAATACCTAAACCGTGATGCTTAGCTGTAATATTCGTAACTAAGGAATCCTCAATATAATCCAGATCAAACTTCCACTCCGGCTCATCCAACCAGGTAAAAGCACCTTCCACCCACAAACCTAAGCGACAATACTGTCCGCCTACATGATTTAACTGTCCAACAAACGGATAATAAATATCCCGAATATAACAGTGTTGGTCCAAATTAAGGAGCATCTTTCCGTTGCCGATTACAAGATGACGGGCCATGGCTCTTTCTCCTTTCGATGCGGCACAAGTTCAGAGTAAACAGAAATATAGGCTTTTGCTGAACGGTTCCAGCTGTAATCCTCTTTTTCTCCATTACTCACGATTTGCTTCCAGACCTCCTCATTACGATATAGCGCTAGCGCTCTGCGTACGGTATACATATAATCGTGCGCATTGTAATTCGTGAAGCTGAAGCCATTACCTTCGCCAGTATATTCGTTATAGGCTTGTACCGTGTCCTTAAGTCCGCCAGTCTCTCGAACAATCGGGACGGAAAGGTAGCGCAGCGCAAGAAGTTGACTGAGACCGCAAGGCTCGAACTGTGACGGCATCGCAAACATGTCCGAGCCTGCATAAATGCGGCGGGCCAGCCCATCGTCGTAGCCTATCCATACTGCAACCTTATCGGGATGACGATAAGCCGCATCATTGAAAAAATGCTCATAGCGCCCTTCACCGGCACCTAACAAAACAAATTGAACGTCCTCTTCAAGCAGCTCCTCAAAGGTAGCCGCAATAAGATCAATGCCCTTCTGTTCAACTAATCGGGTTACGATTCCAATAAGCGGTATTTCTTCGGATTGTGGGAGCCCCAGCTCACGCTGCAGCTCCACTTTATTTTTCCGCTTGCGGCTGAGTGAGCTTCGATAAGGAACCGCTAATGCGCTGTCATTCATAGGATCAAACAATTCATCGTCGATGCCGTTCACAATTCCGGTCAAGTCCCATGAACGGTAACGAAGCAGAGGATCCAGCCTCTCGCCAAAATATTCGGTCTGAATTTCCTCCGCATAGGTGGAGCTGACCGTCGTCAGTTTGTCTGCGTATACGAGACCGCCCTTCATGCAGCTCCCGGCACCGTAAAATCCCAAGCTGTCGGTTAGAAAAAACTCATCGCCCACTCCAAGCAAATCCTTCATGTGATCGATGCCGAACAAGCCTTGGTATTTCAAATTATGAATTGTAAATACCGATTTGGTATAAGCCCAAGCCGGATCGTGGTAGTATTTCGTCTTCAAGAGGAAAGGGATAAGCCCGGTTTGCCAATCATGGCAATGAACGATGTCAGGATGGAAATCCATGTAGCGCACAGCTTCCATTACGGCAAAGCAGAAAAAAACAAACCGTTCCGCTTCATCTCCGTAGCCATAAAGCCCTTTTCTCCTAAAATAAAACTCATTATCGATTAAATAATAAGTAACTCCGTCAAGCTCAGCCCTCAACAATCCGCAGTATTGATTGCGCCAGCCAAACGATACGGTAAAATGAGTGATTTGCTCGAACTGCCCGATGAGCGAAGCAGGAATTTCTTCATATTTTGGCAATACGACTCTGGTATCAACGCCCCGCTTATTCAGCGCCTTAGGGAGCGCCCCTGCAACGTCGGCAAGCCCTCCCGTCTTCGCAAGTGGAACCGCCTCAGAGGTTGCGAACAAAATGTTCATAGGATTCTCCTTCCTTATTGACGCCGCATGAGCGCTTGCATCAACCCAATTGGAAATTGCTTTCGACTTCCTATTGCGTTAAAGCGCATGTTTCGCGGCACAAACTCACTGTTTTTTGGATTTTGGCTTACATGACAACATCGAATTAAATAATTTTTCGTTTTCCGGCTAAGAAAGGAGCACTTGCGGCACCCCGGATATCGCGGTCCGCTTCTACGCGAACATCTTTATCCAAAATGCTGTGCTGCAAAAAGCTGTTCTCACCGATAACCCCATTTTGCATCACGATGCTATTACTAACGATGGCACCTTTCTGAACGTGCACACCGCGGAACAATATGCTGTTGATAACGGTGCCTTCAATACGGCAGCCGTTTGCAATAAGCGAATTCGTTACTTTGGAGCCAACTAAATAACGAGCCGGCGGTTCATCTTTGACCTTCGTAAAAATCGGTCCCGGCTGGTAGAAGAGCTCCGACCATACGTCGGAGTCGAGCAAATTCATATTATTGCGGTAGTAGCTGGTCAGCGTATTCACAACGCCCAAATAACCTTCATACATATATCCATAAACTTTCAACTTGTCGAGTCTAGACAGTATCGCATGGCGAACCAAATGATCCTGACCTTGAGCAAGCGAAGTTTCTACTAACTCCATCAGTAAGTCCTTACGCATAACGTACATTTCCATGGAACTGATATCGCTGGACATGTGGCCGTAATGATCTTGAATTGCGGTAACCCGGCCATCCTCGGTCAGCTTCACCTTACGGGCTTTGCCTGACAGCAGATCCTGCTGCTGCTTGCATACGACCGTAATATCGGCTTCCCGATCCAAATGGAATTGAATGACTTTTTCAAAATCGACGTTGCACACCATGTGGCTGCGAGTAATAACCACATATTCTAACGGCGAGCGGTTAAAATAATCGCGCTGCTGATAGAAATGATACAGATCCCCGCGGCTGATCTCTTGGATATCATCAGTCGCTGGAGGAAGAACGAACAATCCGCTTTGGCGATGCTGCAAATCCCAATGCTTACCCGATCCCAGATGGTCCATAAGCGAGCGATATTTCGTATGCGCGAATACCGCTACCTTCGAGATGCCCGAATTAACCATGCTTGATAATACAAAATCGATTAAGCGGTAACGTGCGCCAAAGGGCACAGTAGCAAGGCAGCGGCCTGCCGTTAATCGTTCAAGCTCATCATTCTCGTGAATTAAATTTATGACTCCCATGACTTTATGCTTCATGAGTGCTCAACCTCCTGCAGCAAATGATCGTTTGTCACGAATTGGTCAACAGCAATGACCGTAATGGCACTATCATCCGGGCTTCCGATTGTAACACCCGCTTCGATGACTGCTCCTTCACCAATTATAGCTCTATATATGCGCGCGCCTTCACCTATGCGTACATTAGGCATGATGACAGACTCGGATATCAATGAATTTTTTTCGACTTTAACGCCATAGAACAATACAGACCGGTCAACGATGCCTTCAATCTTGCAGCCTTCCGTGATTAAAGAAGCGGATACTTCTGCCGTAGCCCCGATATGCTGAGCAGGCTGATTAGGGCTGACCGAGTAAATCCGCCAATCGGAATCCGCAAGCTCAAGCGGCGGCTCCTCCGCAATCAGATCCATGTTCGCTTCCCATAAGCTTTCGATCGTACCGACATCCTTCCAATATCCCTTGAACGGATATGAGTGAAGTCGTTTGCCGTCTCTCATCATGGCAGGAATAATATCCTTGCCGAAATCATGGTTGGAGGTGCGGCTTGCCTCATCGTAGATCAAATACTTTTGAAGCTCGGACCATGTGAAAATATAAACGCCCATAGATGCGATATTGCTTGTCGGATTTTTCGGTTTTTCTTCGAACGCGGTTATACGATCCTCATCGTCGATGTGCATAACACCAAAGCGGCTGGCCTCTTTCCAGTCCACCTCGATGCCAGCGATTGTCACGTCAGCGCCAGAGCGCTTATGATGATCGAGCATGAGCTCGTAATCCATTTTATAAATGTGATCGCCGGAAATAATAAGAACATATTCTGGATTATAAGGTTCAATGAAGGACATATTTTGATAAATCGCATTCGCCGTTCCCTTGTACCAAACGCCACCCTTTTGCTTCATATAAGGCGGCAAAATAGTCATGCCCCCATCGCGGCGGTCAAGCCCCCATGGACTGCCAATGCCAAGATAACGGTTGAGCTCGAGCGGTTGATATTGCGTTAGAACGCCTACCGTATCAATGCCCGAGTGCGCGCAATTACTTAGAGTAAAATCAATTATTCTGTATTTACCACCAAAATAGACAGCTGGCTTAGCTAAATCTTTAGTAAGTACGCCTAGCCTTTTACCTTCGCCTCCTGCGAGCAGCATGGCAATCATTTCTTTTCGGCCCATGGACACCAACTCCCTCTCAATGTTTGACCCTCGGTTCTAATTTTAAATATTGGAACGTAAGGGGTGGCAAATGAAGCGTAATGCTTTGATCGTGACCGTGCCAAGCAACGTTCTCGCTGCTGTAGCAAAGCTTTGTTTGTGTTTCCGTTCCGCCAAATTGCTTGTCGTTACTATTTATGAAAGAGCGATAAGAACCTGGCTCTGGAACACCGATACGAAATTGCTGATAGTCGTTTCTTGAAAAATTAGCAACAATTACCGAAAATTCCGACTTTCCGCGGCGGATAAAGGATATTACTGATTGAGCCGCATTATGAACATCGATCCATTCGAAGCAATCTGGTTCACTGTCCCGCTCCCATAGCGAGGGCTGGTTTAAATACATGTGATTGAGCGTTCTCACATAATGGTGCATATGCTGATGCGAATCGTAATCGAGTACCATCCAGTCCAGCATATCGGCATCTTTCCATTCGTCAAACTGGCCCCATTCACTGCCCATAAATAACAATTTCTTGCCGGGATGGGACATCCAAAATCCGTAGAACAACCGCAATTGCGCGAATTTTTCTTCATAGCTGCCAGGCATTTTGTTTAATAGAGAGCGTTTTCCGTGTACAACTTCATCATGAGATAGAGGTAAAACATAGTTTTCAGAAAAAGCATAAAGGAGTGAAAATGTGATGAGATGATGGTGGTGCGGGCGATCGTACGGGTCTAGCGCCATATAGCGCAGCATATCGTTCATCCAGCCCATATTCCATTTAAAATTAAATCCGAGACCGCCTTGATAGGTTGGTGCTGTGACACCTGGCCATGCGGAAGAATCTTCAGCAAGCATTAGTGTATCGGGGTAATAATGAAACACTGTTTCATTGAGCTTCTTAATGAAGCGGAGCGCATCTAAGTTGTCAGGGCCGCCGAGGTGGTTGTAAGTGTGCATTTCTGGCGGTTTATCCATATGTAAATTAATCATGCTAGCGACAGCATCAACACGTAAGCCGTCGATATGATACATATCCATCCAATATAACGCATTGGAAATAAGAAAGCTATTGATCTCGTTTTTGCCAAAATCGAAGGAAAGCGTGCCCCAGAGCGGCTTCTCGGCCCGATTAATATCAGCGCCCTCGAAAATCGGCGTCCCGTCAAAAAGACGCAGGCCGTGATCGTCCTTGCAGAAATGGCCGGGCACCCAGTCCAAAATAACACCGATTCCGTACTGATGACATTTGTCAACAAACTTCATCAATTGCTTCGGCGTGCCGTACCGGCTCGTTACGCCATAGAAACCCGTTATTTGGTAGCCCCAAGATTGATCTAGCGGATGCTCAGCAATTGGCATTAGCTCGATATGCGTATAGCCCATTTCCGCTGTATAAGGAATCAGGGTATCTGCCAATTCTTCATAGGTATAAAAATCTTCTTTACCTTTGATTTTCCAAGAGCCTGCATGAACCTCATAAATAAGCAGCGGATTGGTATAAGCCGTAAGCTCGCGCTTCTTCAGCTGCCAATCACCGTCACCCCATTCATAACCGCTTAAGCTTGATACGATTGATGCCGTTCCAGGCCGCCGTTCAGCATAGAATGCATAGGGATCGGCTTTCCGAATAATGTCTCCTTCGGGTGTAACGATCTCGTATTTGTACAATTCACCTTCAACAATATTCGCAACGAATAAGGTAAAAATACCAGTGGTACCGATCCGTTTCATCGGATGATGCTTCCCGTCCCAATTATTGAAACCGCCGATAACTTGAACTTTTGCTGCATTCGGTGCCCACACTGTAAACCGAACTCCGTCAATACCGCCCATTTGGATCAGATGCGCACCCATGAAACGGTAGCTGTGGTAGGAGCTTCCTTCGTTAAACAAATATAAATCCTTGTGTGATAAGCCGTTAGGTGCCTTTTGAACCATACGTGGTTTCACCCCCTCTTGGATGATCAATGACGAGTAAAAGTCAGCTGAGCCAGAATCACTTTAACCACATTATACATGGTTTGTTGAAAAAAAACACAGTCTTTTTCATAGATTTCGACAGGTTAATTTATTCCATGTCATATCAAGTTACATGAATCTGACATGCGCCCGTGACTCGTTGAATGTAATAATGCTTGGCACAATAACCTTTCGTAATTGATAGTTTAGGACAATTCACCCATTTGCAATTCGACACTTGTTTAACTCGATGAGGTCTTACGATATGAGGATCACCGTGACGCAGCAATCGCTGATGATGCATCGCGCACAAATCCTTGGCTTTAATCGGCTTCATACAGTTTTCAATGCTGCAATAGTTCATATGTCAGTATCTCCCATGTGTGATTGCCTATTTGCTCATACCTGCTCAATGCAAATGTCTGCTATCATATTATAGGGAAACTGAATTAGAATAAAGTCTCATATACGTTAATTACGGGCGATTTAGACCAAAGTAGACACAATTTGCACGTTCTATATCCGAATTAAGCTACCGAGTTTAATTAATTAAACTCAAATAGTTCATTCGATTTGCAACGAAAATGTCAAAATCATGGGCTTGTTTGTCTTCAAGGGCTATTTTATACTTTTACTTATTTGTTAGGAAGTTGAATGGATTTTAGAGGAGTGTCATGTATTGTCGATTTACCGCAAAATTTATCAAATGATGGACCAGCCTATGCTTCTAATGAGCCAGAGTAACCATGAAGTACAAATCGATGATGCGAACCAAGCCTTTCTACGATTATCGGGCTACACACTCAAGGAGCTGCAATCCAAGCCAAGCAGTACTTTACTCCAAAAATATAAGATTGACGCCTCAAGGCAGGTGTTTAAAAGCGAAGTCATCCTATATACGAAGCAAAAGCGCCAAATATCCGTACGGATCGATCAACAGCCCTTGCCAAAAAACAGCAAGGATGATTCCAATCGGGCCTTCATCATTTTTGAGGATCTGACTCCCTACAAGTGGATCGAGCAGCAAGCGGAGAGAAACAAAGTGCTGATTAGCGGCATCGTTGACAGCCATCAGCGCGTTCGTTTATTGAGAGCCGGACCGGCTCCACTGTTATTCGAAGCAGACCGAAATATGAAAAACGAAACGCTGCTGCAATTCATTGCCGATACGGAGCATGGACCTATGAAGAAAGTGTTAAAGCAGGCCTATTTGTCGAAAAAAGAGAGCTGCTTTAAGCTTAAAACAAATAAACTGAGCGGCATCGAGCTTGAGCTGTCCGTAATGTTCACGCCTATTATCGACGGATTCGGAGAAGTATTGGAATTTGCATTTGTCATCTGGGACCTAAATCCCGTAAATGACAAAGCCGAAGCGTCGATGAAGCTGCGGATATGGATGGCCAAAAGAGACATAACGGCCGGTCATTTATCCGCTTCAACCGGCATTTCGATTCAAACGATCTCCAAGCTTCGCAACGGAAAAATATTGAAGCCCCAAAGACTCACAGCAGAGCTGATCGCTTCGGAGCTTCAGGTTGATGTTCATGATATATGGTCGGAAGTTAGAAAATAAGTCTATCGTATAAATGCAGTGAGCTCATGGGTATGAAAGAGATGAAGCTCATGCATCGCTCTCGTGCAAGCTGTGTAAAACAGCTTCCTTTCGCTTTCACGCCCATAGAACTCATTGCTTGCATTGCTAATGATGACTGCATCAAATTCGACACCCTTCGCCAAATATGATGGAATGACGAGAACTCCTTTTTCAAAGGTAACCGTTTCTTTCTCGATAAGACGCAGCTTAGGAAGCTGCTTCTGCAGGGCAGAATGCACGCATTTACTCTCTTCAGCTGTTTTACAAATGACCGCTATCGATTGAAAGCCTTTTCTTGCCAATTGAACGATTCGTTCCTTCATTTCTTTCATTAGCTGCGAATGATCAGCCACCTTGGTTATCGTCGGCTCTTCGCCATCCCGATTGAAGGCCTCAATCTGTTCGCCGCCTTCTATCATCCGGCTTGTAAACGCTACGATTGGTTTCGTTGAGCGGTAGCTTCTCGTTAGTACGATCTTCTCCGTTTCTTCCCCGCTATACAGCTCCGATAACGGATCAAACCCGTTCCCCGTAACGGCATGCGCAAAAATCGACTGATTCAGATCGCCAAGCACGGTCATTTTGCAGTTCGGGAAAATACGCTTAAGATAATGATATTGGAACGGCGAATAATCCTGCGCCTCATCGATAAATAGATGTTTTACCGATGTATTCGTATGAAATCCTTCAAGCTTTTCCTTCAAATACAAATACGGTGTCGCATCCTCGTAAAAAATAGTTCCGCTATTCAGCATAACAATGGTTTGTTCGCTTATTTCCTTCCACTTGTCAGGCAGCTTATGCCCGGCTGCTTTTAAACGCTCCAGCATAAACCGATCGTTCTCGAACAAACGCTTATAAATTGCCGGAACATCCAGAAATAATAAACGCTTTACACGTCTGCGCAGCTTTTTGAACCTCTCCTGTACAACCATTGCGGCCAAATAATCCCGTTCCGCTTCAAAATCATCAAATGAATTTCCCGCAAACCGATTTTTCCGCTGCAGCTCCTCATAGGCTTTCGCATAAGCCTCTTGATCCAACAGCTCAATATGCTCCTGCACCCAAACCTGCTCGCG
>Ga0310900_10000804_pt1 | contig 11496 bp, 13 predicted proteins | sample C24D1metaG_FD_203879 | JGI IMG/M metagenome (GOLD analysis project Ga0310900, IMG submission 203879) | Lab incubated soil microbial communities from West Virginia University Organic Research Farm, Morgantown, WV, United States - C24D1 | ecosystem: Environmental > Terrestrial > Soil >...
CGATGCCCCTGGAACCGTGTGGAACCGTGGAACCGGGAACCCTAGTTCTATGTGATGCCGATGGTCTTGTGCGGCACATACGGCTCTTCGAGCGCCGCGATCTCGTCGGGTGTCAGGGTCATCGACATGCCGTCGAGAAGCTGATCGAGCTGTTCAAGCTTTGTCGCGCTGACGATCGGCGCCGTCACACCGGGCTTGCTCAGGATCCACGCGAGCGCGACCTGGATCGGCTTGACGCCCTTCTGCTTCGCCACTTCAACCACGCGATCGACGACGTCGTAATCGGGGTCGGTGTAGTACAGCGTGTGGCCCCAGGCGTCGTGCTGGTCGCGCAGCGACGCTGTCTTCTCGCCGCGCTTGCGATTGCCGGCCAGGAAGCCGCGCGCCAACGGGCTCCAGGGAATGATCCCGATGCCCTCCTCGATGCAGAACGGGATCATCTCCCGCTCCTCTTCTCGATAGACCAGGTTGTAATGGTTCTGCATCGACACGAAGCGCGTCCAGCCGTGCTTCTCCTGCGTCGCCAGCATCTTCGCGAACTGGTAGGCGTACATGCTCGATGCGCCGATGTAGAGGGCCTTCCCCGCCTTCACCACATCGTGTAGCGCCTCGAGCGTCTCCTCGATCGGCGTGTGCTCATCGAGCCGATGGATCTGATACAGATCGACATGGTCCGTGCCGAGCCGGCGGAGCGACGCGTCGATCGCCGACATGATGTGCTTGCGGGACAGGCCGCCGCCGTTCGGGTGATCCTCGACGGGATAGAACACCTTTGTCGCGAGCACGATCTCGTCGCGCTTTGCGAAGTCCTTCAGGGCCCGGCCGACAACTTGTTCGGACACGCCGCGCGAATACATGTCGGCGGTATCGAAGAAGTTGATGCCTCGTTCGATTGCGCGCTTCAGGAACGGCCGGCTCGTCTCCTCGTCGAGGACCCAGGGCCGCCACGCCGGCGCGCCGTAGGTCATGGTGCCGAGGCACAGCCGCGAGACCTTCAGCCCCGACGTGCCGAGACGGACGTAGTCCATTGACGCTTCTCCATGTAGAGATAGTACGGAATCGACAGCAGCGCCAGTGCGCCGGCGACGCCAAAGGCGCGGCCGAATCCGTAGCGCTCGCTGATCCAGCCGACGGCGATCGAGCCGGTGCCGATGCCGGTGTCGAACGCGCCGATCATCGCGCCGAAGGTCGCGGTGCGGCGATTCTCGGCGACGTGATGCATCAGGTGCGCGACGAAGACCGGATATGCCGATCCGAAACCGACGCCGAAGAGCAGCGCCGACGCCACAAATGTCGCGGGGTCGGTCGCTATCGACAGGACGGCAATGCCGACCACGATCATGGCCAGGCACGGGACGATCAAGCGCGTGTGGCCGATGCGATCGGCATAGCGGCCAATGAATGGCCGCGTGCACAGGATCGCCAGGCTGAACGCCGTGAAATACAACGCGCGCGGAACACCCACCTGCTCGGCGTAAACGGCGACAAAGCTGGTAATGCCACCGTAGCTGAAGGAATACAGGAACAGCGTGACCGCGCCGACGAGCACGCGCCACTCGACCAAGTCAAACGGATGCAGCGATCGATCGTGACCGTCGTGGCGTTTGTCAGGCGGCAGGCGCCACGCAATCACGGCCATGATGATGTTCAAGATCGCCGCTTCGACACACACCAGGCTCCACCCGCCGTGATCGAAGACATACAGGCCAATCCAGGGCGCGACCGCGACGGCGAGGATGCTCGCAAATCCCGAGTAGCCGAGCCCCTCGGCCCGACGCGACTTCGGAACGATGTCGATGATGTAGGAGCTCGAGCTGGAGAGGAGGCCCGACCAGAAGACACCGTGCACGAGCACGAGCGCGAGGATGATCTGATAGCTCGGTGCCACCGCGTACAGGAGCGAGAAGATCGTGATCGCGATGCTCGCAATGATCAGGATGCGCCGCTTGCCGTAACGGTCGCCGAGCGCGCCGGTGATCGGCGCGGAGATCGCCGATGCGTAGGTCAGGAAGCCGAGAAACAGACCGGCCGCGACATGGCTGCCGCCAAGCTTGAGGATGTGGAACGGCGCGGTGGGCAGCAACTGAAACGCCGACACGAAGACCGTGAAGTTGTAACTCCACATCAACAGGAAGCGCGGCGTGAACAGCTTCTCAGGCGCGGAGATCGAGGATGAGCTTGCCAATGTGCGTGCTTTCTTCCATCAGCCGGTGCGCCGCCGCCGCTTCCGCGAACGGAAACACCTTGTGGACGACCGGCGCGACTGTCCCCTTCTCGAGCAGCGGCCAGACGTGCGCGAGCAGATCGCGCGCGATCACGCCCTTCTCCTCCGGCGTGCGCGGCCGCAGCGTCGATCCCGTGATCCAGAGACGCTTGCGCATCATCACCGAAAAATCGGCCTCCGCCCTCCCGCTCTTGAGGAAGGAGATCTGCAGCAGCCGCCCTTCGACCGACAGCAGATCGAGGTTGCGGGCGATGTAGTCGCCGCCCACGATATCGAGGACCACATTGACGCCGCGGCCGTCCGTGACGCGCTTGCCTTCAGCAACCCAGTCCACGGTCCGGTAATTGAACGCCTGCTCGGCGCCGAGCCTCCGCACAGCCTCGCACTTCTCGTCGCTGCCGGCCGTCGCGAAGACCCGCGCGCCGAAGGCCTTCGCCAATTGGACGGCCGTGGTGCCGATGCCGCTCGTGCCGCCGTGGATCAGGATCGTCTCTCCGGCCTGCAACTTGCCGCGCTGGAACACGTTGGTCCAGACCGTGAAAAACGTTTCGGGAATGCCCGCGGCCTGGATCGCGGTCAGTCCAGCCGGAATCGGCAGGCACTGTTCGTGCGGCACGGCCGCGCGTTCGGCATAGCCGCCGCCCGCCACCAGCGCGCAAATGGGCTCGCCGATCGACCAGCCGCGGACGTCGGCGCCGAGCGCGGCGACGACGCCGGCGACTTCGAGTCCGGGAAGGTCGGAAGCACCCGGAGGCGGCGGATATTTTCCGAGCCGTTGAATGACGTCGGGCCGGTTGATGCCCGCGGCCGCGACGTCGATCAGGATCTCGCCGGCCGCGGGAAACGGATCGGGCCGCTCGACGACCTTGAGGACCTCGGGCGGTCCGAATTGGCTGATTTCGACGGCTCTCACTTTAGTCCTGACGGCAGGCGCGGCGACATCAGCAGCGTCATGAACTCGCGCCAGACGCGCAACGGCGTTTTTTCGCGCCCGACCTTTCGCTCGACGTAGGCGCGGACCAGGTCCTTGCCCAGGTTGTAGTTGATCACGTAGCTGCGATACTGCTCGATGAACTTGACCCGCTGTTCGGCGCGCGGCTTCGTATACATCGCGTATTTTTCCAGCCACGCCACCGCGCCGGCGCGATCGATCTTGCCGTCGATGTACTGCCGCGCGGCTTCATTGCCCGCATATGACAACCGATCCACCAGATCGAGCACATCGTAATACTCCGCGACGCGGTTGGGATCGAGGCCGGCAATCGGAAACAGCACCTCGCGCTCGAACCCCATCCGCTCCGGCCTGGAAAACGTCACCTCGATGCCGTAGTTGGCCGTGCCTTCGGCAATCAGCGACTGGGGCGAGAACAGCGGATACACCGTGTACTCGATCCAGCCGCGATCCTTGACCAGGTTCTTCTCGAGCAGCGCGTTGTAGACATGATGACCGGGATAGCCTTCGTGGCACGCGAGATCGATCGCCCGATCGATGTAGATCGGCAAGTCCGTGTTGACCTGGATCACGCTCTTGAAGTCCCCCTGATACCAGTTGTATCCGCTCCACGACTTGTTGGTGACGTACTCGACCGTGAAGCGCTCTTGCAGCGGTAGATTGAGCGACGGCACACGCCCGCGGCAGCCGCGAATCGCCTCCTGGAAGACGCGATCGACGCGGGCGGTCGGAATGACGAACGCCTGCTTGAACTGATCGTAGCGCTCGATCAACGTTCCGCTGCCGGGCAGCTTCGCTTCGAGCTGCTTCAGCACCGCTTCGAACTCCGACACCGGCTTGGTAGGCGCGACGGCATCGTAGAGCGCGAGCGATTCCTCATCGAACGTCATGCGCTTGCCCTGCAGCATGGCCACCCGCGAGCGGAGCGAGGCGAGCTGGCGTGACAGGTATTGGCGGCGCAGGCCCCACATCTCCACGTCGGCAGGTGCCGGCTTGACGACGACGCCGGCAAGCTCGGTCTCGACCGCCGCGGCCTGCTTGTCTATCTCCGCCAGCGGCTTTTTCGCCGCTTCCGCCTCCGTACGCCATTCGGCCGGGCCGTAAAAGGCATCGACGTAATCGCCGTCGTGCTGGCCGACGGCGAGAACCAGCTTCACGTACTGCTCCGCGACGGATCGATAGGAATCCGGAGGAGGCACTTGCGCGCTCACGAGAGCACCCGCGACAAAGGCTGCGGCGAACGTCGGGAACCGGGAACCTGGAACCGGGAACCTTTCATTTTGCATATCGCTTCCTAATCGTCGGAATCAGGTAATCACGGAACGCGTGTTCGAAATCGTAGGCGGGCGCAAATCCCCAGTCGCGGCGCGCCGACGTGTCGTCCACATCTTCCGGCCAGGAATCGACGATGCCCTGCCGCTTGACGTCGGTGTCCCAGGTGATCGCGGCGCCGGGGAATGCGCGTATCACCTCGGTGCGAACCTCTTCGGCTGACGGATTGAACGCCGACAGGTTATAAGCCGTTCGCGTCAAGTTCGCTTTCGGCGCCGCCGCCAGTTTCAACAACGCATCGATGCCATCCGGCATCGCCATGAACGGAATGCGCGTATCCGGCCTGACGAAACATTCATATGGCTCGCCCTTGGCCGCGGCGTGAATCATCTCGGGCGCGTAGTCAGACGTGCCGCCTGAGGGCACCGTCAGCGCGGAGATCAAGCCGGGGAACCGCACGCCGCGAAAATCGACGCGACCGGATTGCGACTCGGCGGCCAGTTGTTTGTAGAACTTCGCGTAGTAACGGCCCAGTTGCTCGCAATACAACTTGTTCGCACCGTACATCGTCGACGGCGTATTGAAATCGTCTTCCTTCACCTTGCCGGCGCGGCGCTTGGTCTCGAGATCCAGCAGGCCGTAGGCGGCGATCGACGAGGGGTAGAGGAAGGTCACGGGCCGGCCGTGCGACTCGGCCTCGCGCTGCGAGAATTCGAGGAGGTTCAACGTCCCCTCGACATTCACCTGGTGGGCCGTCACCGGCGTGAATTCAGATCGCGTCGACAGCAGCGCCGCGAGGTGGTACACGGTTTCGACTTCAAATTCCGACAGCACGCGCTCGAGCAGCGGCTTGTCCATGATCGAGCCCGTGAACTCGCGCTGCACCATCTTGCCCAGCGTGGGCTCGAGCGGATTCACGTCCAACGTGACGACAGGCTTCTTCCCTTCGGAGGCGAAGTGCGCGATGAGGCCGTGGCCGATCTCGCCGCCCGCTCCCGTAATCAATACAACCGGCTTACGAATCACGACGATTCTCCTCGGATGGCCGGCAGGTACACCCTGAAACTGGCGCCTTTGCCGCGCTCACTCTCAACCGTGATCGCGCCGCCCGTTTGACGGACGATGCCGTAGACGGTGGACAGGCCCAACCCGGTGCCGCGCCCTGGTTCTTTGGTGGTGAAAAACGGTTCGAAGATGCGCGCCTGCGTTGCCTGATCCATCCCGATGCCATCGTCGTTGACCGCGAGCATGACGAAGGAGCCCGGCGCGATGCCGGCCTGGAGGATTTCCGGCGCGTCGGCATCCAGTTTCATGTTCGCCGTATGAACGGTGATCGTGCCGCCCGAGGGCATCGCGTCCCTCGCATTGACGATCAGGTTCAACAGGACCTGCTCGACCTGAGCCGGGTCGGCGAGGACCTGCGAGATCGAGGGCGACAGCTCGAGCCGAAGTTGCACATGGGTGCCGATGATGCGTCGCGCCATGCGCGAGACGCCGCCGACGGTTTCGTTCATGTCGAGCGCGACCGGCTGCAGCACCTGCTTGCGGCTGAACGCGAGCAGTTGGCGCGTCAGCGAGGCGGCGCGATCCGCGGCGTGCAGGATCTCGTCGACCTCCGCCGCCATCGCCGGATCCTTCTTCAGGCGGTGCGACATCAGCTCGGCGTTGCCGCGAATCGCCGTCAGCAGGTTGTTGAAGTCGTGCGCGATGCCGCCGGCGAGGCGGCCCACCGCCTCCATCTTCTGCGCCTGGCGCAGTTGCTCCTCGAGCTTCACGCGGTCGCTGATGTCGTGCACGGTCGTGAGGATGGCGCGCTGGTTGCCGTATTCGGTGATCGAGCAGAACGCCTCGACCTGGATGACCTCGCCGTCCTTGCGGACGCCGCGAATCGCGAGCTGCACGCTGGGCATGCGAACGGGATCGAGTCGCGCGAGCTGCTCCCGGACCAGCGCACGATCCTGTTCGTGCAGGAAGGGAAACGGCGCGGTGAGATCGATCAGCTCATCCTGCGTGTAGCCGAGCAGCGCCGCCGCCTTGGGATTGACATATACCAGCCGCTCGTCCTGCATGATGTAGACGCCCATCAACGACTGCTCGACAAGGGCGCGATACTTCGCTTCGGCCGCGCGCAGCGCCTCCTCGGTGCGGCGGCGCTCGGTGATGTCGCGGGCCACCGCCTGCATTCCGGTCAGCTTGCCCGTCGGGTCGGTAATGATCCACGCGTTCTGTCCGAGCCAGACTTCCTTCCCCGACTTCGTGATTGCCGGAAACTCGACATACGAATTCCGCCGGCCATCCCGCGTCTGCTGGTAGTAGTGGTGGAGAATCTGCGGACGGAAGTCGGCGCGGATGAATTCGGTGAAGCGTCGGCCGATCACTTCGTCCTGCTCGAATTCGAACAGTTTCAGGGTCTGCGGGTTGACGAAGCGAAAGTATCCTTCCGCATCGGCTTCGAAGATGACGTCGGTTGCAGATGACACCAGGTGGCCGTATCGGTCCTCCGTGTCCTTCAGCTGTTGCTCGGTCGCCTTTCGCGACGAGACATCGCGGTAATAGACGACGATGCCGCCGACACGCGGTTCCTGGAGCAGATTGCGGGCGACGCCTTCGGTCCAGCACACCGAGCCGTTCTTGTGGCGGCACCTGAATGTGCCGCGCACCGGCACTGACGGATCATCGAACAGCCCGGCGACAAGCGCCTGCCAGGCATCGCGATCGACAGGCTCGACGAGATCGCGCACGTGCACGCCGATCACATCCTCGGCGCGATAACCGAGCACGTCCTCGGTCGCCGGATTGGCCCACTGGATGACCCCGTCGGCATTCACGAGAACGATGGCATCGACGCTGAAATTGACGAGCTCGCCGAGCCGGTCGGCAGACGGAGCGTCGCTCACCAGAGGGCCGCCTTCATCTCCGCTATCGCGACTTCGACCTTGCCGAGGTCCTCGAGCACGCGCTCGACTTCGGCGAGCGTTGCGGCCAGCGACTCGGCCGGTGGCAGGTGGCCGCGCCGCACTTCCCACGCGAGGTCACGCGTGGTCTCGGCGCAGGCACGGCACACCTGCAACGTGTGCTCGTGCGCGTCGATCAAGCGTCTGACTTCCTGCTGCTCTTCCGGGGTCACGCGGCGCTTTCGTTAGGTGCGATAGAGGTCGGGCCGCCAGGTCTTGATCGATGCCTTGATGTCTTTCGGCTGCAGGTTCTCGCGGGCCGCGCGCTCGAGCAACGCGCCAAATTCATCGTCAGAGGCAAAGCGCAGTGCGGCGATCTGTTTGCTGCCCAACTTGGCAAGCTGCGCGTCGGCGCCGGCGGGCAGCAGCTCGGCGGCCCGCACCTTCACTTCGAGCATGATGATGCGATCCTGGAGCTTCACCGTGTAGACGCGGCTGATCCAGCCGAGCTCAAACACCGCCAGGATGACCGCGATGATCGCCAGGTCGCGCGTGTCGGAGCCGCGCATCTGCTGGACCATCAGGATCAATGCGACGAGTGCGAACAACCAGACGATGGCAGTATGGGTCGGACGATGTGCATGACTCGCGAACGATTGCTCGGCCATTATTTGAGCTTCCCTTCAATCTCTTCGTAGATTTTCCGCACGGCGATCGGACCTTGCTGTTCGACGAGGAACCATTCCTTGTAGAGGCCCCAGTTGGCCTGCTTCGCCGCGTCATCCGCCGACAGACCCAGTTTGTGAAGACGGGTCACTTCGGCGATCACCGCGCGCATCGCCTGCTGGTATTCGATCAGTTCCTCGCGCGACACCTTCGGCTCTTCGATGAAACCGTGGCCGGGGATGAATCGATCGACGTCGAGCTTGAGCGCCTTGTCGATCACACCCACCCACTCGGTGGGATAGGCCGATCGCATCGCCGGAAACACGCGATTGAGGAAGACCTCGCTCATGAACAGGATCTTTTGCCTGGGCAAATAGACCACCAGATCGCCACCGGTGTGCGCGCGGCCGAGGAAAAGCGCCTGGACCTCGATGCCGCCGACGTCGATCACTTCCTTGTCACTGGTCATCGCCGGCGCGTCGAGCTTCATCTGCGTCTTCGAGAACGGCGTCACGACATATTTGATGTCTTTCGGCAACACCGAGTTGCCCGCGGTGTGATCGCCGTGATCGGATCCGACGACGTACCACTTGATCGGCTTGGTCGTAACCTTCGCGATCGCGTCGAGCATCTTCTTCGTAGCTTCGGGACTGCCCTGGCCGTCGGCGACCAGGACGCCTTCGTTACCGACGACGAACAGGCTGACGGTGGTGAAGCCTGGCTGCCGAATCTCTTCGTAGCCGTAGACGTTGTCGGCGAGCTTGATCGTGCGCGGGAAATCGGTGAGCTTGAAGCCGCGCTTGTCTGGAGAGGCGGTCCTCACCTGAGCCGAAGCCGGCACGGACACCAACATCAGGGCCGTAACGGTCAGGGACAACGCCGCAATCACTCTTGGCATTCGTGCCGGCAATGGTACCACGCGGTCAGGACCCGAAGATCCGGCCGAGGTCGCGGGGATTGGCGGCGTCGGCGGCAAACTCGAACGTGCCTTGGTGATGCATTTCGTTGGCGGCGCGAAGGAATGCGCCCATCGCCGTCCGATAGAGGGCGCTGCCGACGCTGATGCGCCGCGCGCCGATCGCCGAGAGCTCGCCGGCGCTGAGAAGGACACCCTGTAATCCCATCAACACGTTGACCGGCCGCTGCACAGACGTCACGACCGCGGCGATGTCGTCCTTGCTGCGGAGACCCGGAGCGTAGAGAACCTCGGCGCCGGCATCCTCGAACGCCTTGAGCCGCCGAATGGTGTCCTCGAGATCGGGGCGGCCGTGCAGGTAATTCTCCGCCCGTGCGGTGAGCGTGAACGGAAATGGCAGCGCCCGGGCCGCCGCAACCGCCGCTCGCACGCGCTCGACCGCGAGATCGATGGCATAGATTGGATCATCGGTGCGGCCAGTGGCATCCTCGATCGAACCACCAACGACACCCGCGGCGGCCGCGAGGCGAATCGTCTCGGCGACCGTGCGCGGATCATTGCCGTAACCGTTTTCCAGATCGGCGTTCACCGGCAACGACGTCGCGCCGGCGAGCGCCGCGATGTGCGCGAGCATTTCATCGCGACCGACGGTGGTGTCGAGCTTGCCGAGCGAAAACGCATAGCCCATGCTCGTCGTCGCCAGCGCCTCGAAGCCGATGTGCTCGAGGATCCGCGCGGAGCCGATGTCCCATGGGTTCGGGATGATGAAGGCCGAGCTTCGCTCGTGCAGTTGCCGGAACGCGCGCCCTTTGTCCGCCTGCGTCATCGTGCTCACAGGAACCTCTCCCAATAGCCGACATCGACCCACTTGCCGAACTTGAATCCGACCTGCTCGAAGTGGGCGACCTTACGCATGCCGAATTTCTCATGCAGCGCGACGCTCGCATCGTTCGGCAAAGCGATGCCGCCGATCGCCGCGTGAATGCCCTTCTCCTTCAATAGCTCAAACAGTTCCTGATAAAGACGGGTGCCGAGTCCCAGCTTACCGAGACCATCGGCGAGGTAGACGGTGGTCTCGACTGAAAATCGATAGGCCGATCGCGCCTTCCACTTCGTTGCATATGCATATCCGATCACGCGGCCACCGGACTCGGCGACGAGCCACGGCAACGACGCGCCAAAGACCTCGTCCATGCGCCGTCGCATCTCGTCACCGGCTACCGGCTCCTCCTCGAACGTGACAACGGTATTCGCGATGTAGTGGTTGTAGATCTCGGCGATGTGGTCCGCGTCGGCCGCGGTCGCGACTCGAATGGAGTGGTCCATGGCTGTGCCGGTGTGTGGGCTCCGATGGTACCTTAGGTCATGCACACCGCTGAAACCAGTCGCACGCTCGCCCACCTGTTCGCCGAGCTGGTCGATGGCGTCACGAGCAGCCGCGGCGGCTTCATGTTGAATACCGGCGACGCCGGGATGCTCGCCTCGCTCGACAAACTGTCCGCGGACGAGGCCTCGCACTCCGCCAACGCCGGCGCAACGATCGCCGCGCACACCGAACATGTTCGATACGGCCTGTCACTGATGAATCAATGGGCCGCCGAAGGCGGCAACCCATTCGCGGACGCGAAGTGGGATGAAGCGTGGACGATCACGCGCGTGGATGCGGATCAGTGGGGAGAAATCAGAAACGGCCTGCGCGCGGAAACGGAGCGCTGGCTCCAGGTCTTGAAAACGCCGCGCGAGGTCGCCGGCATCGAGTTCACCGGACTGGTGTCGAGCATCGCACACCTCGCCTACCACCTCGGAGCCATCAGGCAGATCGACAAGGCGGCGCGCGGACCGCGGGAAGGCGCCTTCTAGGCCGGCTCACTGCGTGGGCCGCGCACCGACATTCGTTACTGCTTGTCGTAGACCGCGACGTTACTCACTTGCTGGCCGGCGGCATTGACGCCCTTGGTCGTAACCGTCCGGGTCTTCCCGTCGGCCGAGACCGCCGACGACTGCGTGATGGTCACCTTTCCGTTCTTCTTCGACACCGTCTGCACGGTGTGAGCGTCGATGCGCGTTCGGGCGACGGTATCGGCGTCGGGGTTGTTCCCGGTCACCTTGCTGTCCTTGCCGTCGTAGTTGGCGGTGAACTCCCAGTGACGCACGGAGCCATCGGCCTGGGCCTGGTCGACCACCACTTTGGCGCCCTGGCCGGCGGCTGTGATGATGGTCGTCGCACTCTTCGGCGCGGGACCCGGGCTGTACTTCGACTTGGCGAGATTCAGTTTCCACGTGCCCACTTGCGAATCCGCCTGGGCGAACGCCGCAACGACCAGAAGAAACGACAACGCGACGTAGCCGACGGCGACGACGAGGGGCCGAATGATCGGTGTCATGTGATCTCCTACCGCGCCCTTCCTGCTGGCTCGCACGCGACCGAACTACGCCCGGTCGGGTCGAAGGCAGGCGAAAGCTGGGGAGCACTCTACACCCTCTCGACCATCCTCACGAGCGGGCAGGAGTGCCCCACGCGCCGGGCGCCAGGTAATGAAATCTAATCAGGTAGACGTTCCGGCCGGGCCCG
>Ga0310900_10000807_pt1 | contig 11486 bp, 9 predicted proteins | sample C24D1metaG_FD_203879 | JGI IMG/M metagenome (GOLD analysis project Ga0310900, IMG submission 203879) | Lab incubated soil microbial communities from West Virginia University Organic Research Farm, Morgantown, WV, United States - C24D1 | ecosystem: Environmental > Terrestrial > Soil >...
TCGCGCGCAACGCCGGACCGGTGGCAGACGATGCGGTCTTCGTCATTGGCGACACTCCCCATGACATTCACTGTGCCGATGCGATCGGCGCCCGGACGATTGCCGTCGGCACCGGTGGCTACACCGTGGAGGAGCTCACGGAGCACCAGCCGTGGCGCGTGTTCGCGGAGCTGCCGTCGGTCGAAGAGTTCGTGCGGCTGATCGGGCACAACGGCGACGGGCCGGCGGCCTCAGGCGCGCGGGACGCAGGAACCACAAGCCTGTGAAAGCGCAACGACTGCTGCGCCGGTTTCCCGCACTCTGGCGTGCCACGCGGCTCGCGCGTCGCTGGTACTACGCACGTCGCGATGCCTATCCCGACTGGCAGCAGGTCCTGCAGTCGAACAACGAGCTGTGGCAGGCGGCGCGCACCGAGGCCAGGGGCGGACCGCGCGTGCTGATGGCGACTGCCATCGGCTCCTTCAGCCATGCCGTCACGCTCGAGAGCGCGCTCGCGGCTGCGCTGACGTTCAGGGGAGCCGAAGTGCACACGCTCCTCTGCGACGGCGTGATGACCGCCTGCGCTGAGTGCGAGGCGTCGCTCTATCCGAAGCTCGAGCACTTCGCGCAGCACGGACCGTCGCGCGACCTGTGCCGCGACTGCGTCTGGCCGGCCGAGCGTGTCTACCGCCAGCTTGGCATCACGGTTCACAAGTACAGCGACTGGCTGACGCCGGAGGATCGCGCTGAAGCCGGGCGGATCGCGCAGCGTGTGCCGATGGGCGAGGTCCGGTCCTTCACGCATGACGGTCTCGCCCTCGGAGAACACGCGTATGCGGGCGCATTGCGGTTCTTCGCCACCGGCAGCCTCGAGGAGGAGCCGCTCGCCGGGCCGATTGTCAGGCGCTACCTCGAGTCCGCACTGCTCACCGCGTTTGCCACCCGCCGGCTGCTGCGCGCGCTCCGCTTTTCGTCAACCGTGGTCACGCACGGGATTTACGTGCCGTGGGGAATCATCGCGGAGGTGTCGCGCCAGGAGCACGTGCGTGTGTCCACCTGGAACGTCGCCTACAGGAAGCGCCGGTTCATCTTCAGCCACGACGACACATATCACCATACGCTGCTCAGCGAGCCGGCCGAGCACTGGGAACGGCTCGAGCTCTCCTCCGATCAGGAGAGCGAGCTGATGCGCTACCTCCAGAGCCGGCGTGAGGGGCTGTTCGACTGGATCGTCTTCCACAGGCCGTCGCAGCAGAATCCGCAGGAGAGCGCGAACAGCGTCGGCATCGATCCCAGGCGGCCGGTCATCGGTCTGCTGACGAACGTGGCCTGGGACGCGCAGCTGCACTACCCGGCCAACGCCTTTCCGAACATGCTCGAGTGGCTGGTGCAGACCTGCGAGTATTTCGCGAAGCGTCCCGACCTGCAGCTGCTGATCCGGGTGCACCCGGCTGAGATCAGCGGATTCCCACCGTCGCGGCAGCCGATCCTGCGCGAGCTCGCGAAGCGGATCCCGCACCTTGCGCCCAACATCCACGTGGTGCCGCCGGAAAGCGAGCTGAGTACCTATGCGCTGATGTCGCTCTGCAACAGCGTCATCATCTATGGCACCAAGACCGGCGTCGAGCTGACGAGCCGATCCATCCCCGTCATCGTTGCCGGCGAGGCGTGGATCCGCAACAAGGGAATTACCTACGACGCCAGCTCTCCCGAGGAGTACTTCCGCATCCTCGACCGGCTGCCGCTTTCAAACCGTCTCGACGAGCGCCAGACGGCGCGCGCGCGCCGCTACGCCTATCACTTCTTCTTCAACCGGATGATTCCTCTGCCCTTCGTCGATCCGCGGAAGGGCAACGGCAGCTACCGGCTCAACCTGAAGTCTCTTCGCCACCTCCTTCCCGGCGCCTCCTCCGGACTGGATACAATCTGCCGCGGGATCCTGGGGGAGGCTCCCTTCCTTCTGCAGGACACCACGCCAGAGCCGTCCTCCGAGCTGGTGAATTTCTGACCCCCGCCCGGACCGCCGCTGCGGATCGGGCCCGTTCGACATAACGACGTGTGACTGTTGCTGTAATCACGGTGGCGTTTGCAACGCTGACGGCCCTCGCCGTGGGCGCGCTCGTGCGTCGTCTTGCGCCGGCGTACGGTGCGATCGTGCCGCCGCGTCCCGACCGCTGGCACAGCTCTCCGACGCCGACGATGGGCGGGATCGCCATCGCGGTGGCAACGCTGGCAGGCTTCGTCGCGGCCTTCGCGGCCGAAGGCGGCTTTGGCGGTTTCGCCGACTGGCTCGCCGTTCTCGTCGCCGGACTTGCGATGTTTGCCGTCGGCCTCATGGACGACCGGCTGCAGCTCTCTCCTGTCGCCAAGCTGGTGGCGTCGCTCGCGGTCGGCGCGTTCCTGGTCTTCGCGCTGTCCGATGGCGAACCCGAGGGAGCACTTCCGACCGGCTACACGCTGGTCGGCATTATCTGGTTCGCGGGCCTCTGTCACGCCATCAACCTCCTGGACAACATGGACGGCCTGGCCTCAGGAGTGGCGCTCATCGCCGCGATCTTCATGGCCGTGTTGCTCGGCGATCTGCTTGGCCCTGGACTGACGACGATGCTGGTCGCGCTGGCCGGTGCGCTTGCGGGATTCTGGTACTGGAACCGCCCGCGCGCCCGGCTGTTCATGGGTGATTGCGGCAGCCTGTTCATCGGGGCGATCATCGGCGGCGCGTCGCTGGTTCCCGTCTACAACAGGCCGGTCGTGATGTTCATCAGTCCGGTCGTGGTCATCGTCATGATTCTGGTTGTGCCGCTCTTCGACACGAGCTTCGTGCTCGTCCTGCGGCGGCTCGCCGGGCGGAGCGCCACGCGCGGGGGGACGGACCATGTCTCGCACCGGCTCGTGTCGCTTGGCTTCTCCGAGCGGTCGGCGGTCAGAATCCTCTATCTGCTCGGCCTGATCGGTGGACTGACGGCATGGACGCTGCGGGAGTGGTATTCGGCCGTCGACCCGATGTTCATCGTCGCGCTCTTCGGCGTGACGGTGATCATCGTCGGTATCTACCTGGCACGCGTGGAGGCCTATAACGCCGAGGACTTCAAGGCGCTGCAGAAGTCCTCATTCGCGCCGTTTCTGAAGGATCTCGCATTCAAGTTTCACGTCGGCGAAGTTCTCCTCGATCTCATCCTCATCACGGCGTGCTACTACGCCGCGTTCCGGCTGCGATTCGACGGCGCCGAACTCGACCAGTTTCTGCGGGTCGTGCCGGGCTCGTTTGCCGCGTCGCTGCCACTCGTGCTCGGCGTCAAGATCGCGGCGCTGTACTCGTCTGGCCTGTATCGCCGCTCCTGGGAGACGTTCGGTTTCCGCGATCTCGCGGCGGTCGCCAGAGGCGTCGGCATGGGATCGCTGCTGACGGTGGCGGTGGTCTATTACCTCAACAATCGCGGTGAGGGCTCCTCGCGCGCGGTGCTCGTGCTCGATGGCCTGTTGCTGGCGTTTGCCATTTCAGCCACACGGGCATCGTTCCGGACGATGAGCTCGATGGCCCTGGCGCGCAATCGACGGCACCGCCGCGTGCTCGTCTACGGCGCCGGCGGATTTGGCCGGCTGATCGTGCGCGAGATGCGCGCGAATCCTGGCTGGAAGATGAACCCGGTCGGTTTCATCGATGACGACCCGATGAAGGCGCATCGCTGGATCGGGGGTGTGCCGGTGCGTGGGTCGCTCGATCATCTCGAGCAGACGCTGACGCGCATGTCGGTGGACGAGGTGCTCCTCAGCAGTCCGAAGATCAACGGATCGACTGAGCATCGTGTCCGTGAGATCTGCACGCGGCTCAAGCGTCCCGTGCGGCGGCTCGAGATGAAGATCTCGTAGCCGCGTGCGCAGACTTCGCGTGGGGATCGACGGCCGGGCGTTCACCTCTCCGGCCGCGGGCGTACGCCGATACGTCACCGAGCTCGGACAGGCGCTGCTGACACTCCCGGGCGTCGAGATGGTGGCGCTCGGTGGCTCACGCGAAGCCGTGCCCGCCGGACTCGATCACGTCGCCGAGCCCTGGCACCCGCCAACCAATTTCGGCTGGACGATCGCCGGCCTGCCGCGGGCGGCCGCCAGGGCAGGGGTCGACCTCATTCACGCGCCCGCCTACACCGCGCCGCTGTGGAGCGCGGTCCCGACCGTCCTCACGATCCACGACGTCAGCTACGACCGGCATCCCGAGTGGTATCCATATCGCCGGGATCCGCTGCGCCGCGCCTTCTACCGGGCGAGCGCACGCGTGGCGGCGCACATCCTCACCGATTCTGAATTCTCGCGGAGCGAGATCGCCGAGGCCTACGCGATTGCGCCTGGACGGATCACGGTTGCCCCGCCTGGCGTGTCGGCCGCATTCGTGCCCGGACCGACGCCGGTCACACTGCCTCATGGAGTGGTGGCGCCGTTCCTTCTGCATGTCGGCGACCTTCACGAACGTCGCAATCTCACCGTCGCGATAACGGCGCTGGATACGGCGCGCGCGCGGCTGGATCCCTTGCCATCGCTGGTGCTCGCCGGCGTGGATCGCGGGACCGGCGATGCCCTCGACCAGCAGGCCGTCGCGGCGGGAGTTTCGTTGACCCGGCTCGGGCCGGTGGACGAAGTGTCGCTGCGTTCTCTCTACCGCGCCGCGACCGCTCTCGTGTATCCGTCCCGCTATGAGGGCTTCGGCTTTCCGGTGCTGGAAGCGATGGCCAGTGGAACACCGGTGCTGGCGTCGCGTGCAGCGTCCATTCCCGAGGTCGCGGGCGACACCGGAATCCTGCTCGACCCTGATCAGCCGCTCGCCTGGGCCGACGCCATCGTCCGCGTCATGACCGATGCGGCGCAGCAGGCGCGTATGCGCGCCGCCGGCATGGCGCGTGCCGCTGAATTTACGTGGGCGCGCACGGCGCGCATCACGCTCGACGTCTACCGGCAGGTCTCAGAGCACGCCGCTGGCTCCCTCCCTTCCTGACATCTCCGTCGTCATCGTGACCTGGAATGGTCGCGAGCACCTCGACGCCTGTCTTCAGGCTGTTGCGGCACAGCAGGGCGTCAGCGCCGAGACGATTCTGGTCGACAACGGATCGACCGATGGCACGGTGGATCACATCCGCGCGACGTATCCCTGGGTGCGGCTCGTCACGCTGGACAGCAACCGCGGATTTGCCGCCGGCACCAACGCCGGCGTGCGCGAGGCGAGGGGCCGGTTCGTCGCGCTGCTCAACAACGACACAGAGCCGGAGCCGGGATGGCTGCAGGCGCTTGTCCAGAACGTCGACGAGTCCGGACCTTTTTTGCTGGTGACGTCGCTCGTCGTCTACATGCACGATCCGCAACGGATCGACAGCGCGGGCGATGGCCTCCTTCGCGCGGGCGGTGCGTTCAAGCGGCATCATGGTGAGCGCGTCGACGTGGCCCTGGAGCCAGCGGAGGTCTTCGGCGTCTCCGGGGCGGCGTGTCTCATGCCTCGACGCGTGTTCGACGAGCTGCGTGGCTTCGACGAGGACTTCTTCGCGTCGCATGAAGACGTGGATCTCTCGTACCGTGCACGTCTTCTTGGCTATCGTTGCCGCTACGTGCCGGGTGCCGTGGTCCGGCATCGCGGAAGCGCAACGCTCGGCCGCGCCAGCGAGTTCGCTGTGTTCCACGGCCAGCGTAACCTCGAGTGGATGTTCGTCAAGAACACGCCGGCCACGCTCCTGATCCGGACCCTGCCGGGACATCTTGTCTACAACGCCGGAGCCTGCCTGCACTTTGCCCGCACCGGCCGGCTCGGGACGTTCCTGCGCGCGAAGCTCGCCGCGATTGGAGGGCTCGGCCGCACGCTGAGGAAGCGCGCTGAGGTCCAGCGCACCAGGCGCGTGGGCGAGGACGCCATCGCGCCGCTGCTCGAAAACGGCTGGCTCGCGCTCAAACGCCGCGAGAAGCGCTTCGACGCTGCAATCTCCGGGAGCGGCGGCTGATGCCCCAGATCGCGGCCATCATCGTGAACTACAACGCCGGCGACGACCTGAGGCTGGCGCTGCAGTCAGTTGCCGCGGAGTGCGCCAGTCTGGAGTGGCAGGGTTTCGTGGTCGACAACGCCTCCACCGACGGCAGTGCGTCGAGTGTGTCTGCGTTCTCGCCTCGCGTCTCGTTGATTCGAAACGAAGCCAACGCCGGCTTCAGCCGTGCCGTGAATCAGGCGGCTGCCGCGTCGACCGCCCCTCTGCTGCTGCTGATGAATCCTGACTGCCAGCTTCGTCCAGGCGCTCTGTCGGCACTGAGAGCTGTGCTCGACGCGGAGCCTGGGTGCGCCATCGCCGGGCCGAGGATTCTCGATCCCGATGGTGCGGTGCAGGGCAGTGCCCGCGGCGATCCGGACATGCTGACCGGCATGTTCGGCCGGACGGGTGAACTGCGAAGGCTGCTTCCGTTTCTGCCCGCGGCCCGTCGGAACGTCGTGGTGGACGAGGCGATCGCGAGCGGCGAGGCCAGCCGCGTCGTGGACTGGGTATCCGGCGCCTGCATGCTGATACGCCGCGCCGCACTGCAGGCGGTGGGCGGGTTTGACGAGCGCTATTTTCTATACTGGGAAGACGCCGACCTGTGCCGGCGGCTGCGACAGCGCGGTTACGAGATCCGGTATGTTCCCGGTGCCGTTGCGACGCATGCCGTCGGGCGTTCCAGCCGAACCGCGCGCGAGTCGTCCATACGCGCGTTTCACGACAGCGCGTACCGCTATTACGCAACGCACGTTGCGCCGGCGGCGCTCGATCCGAGACGCCCGATTGCCCGCATGCTTCTTGCGGGCCGCTGCCGCCTGCAGCTGCGCGGCGCGAACTCCGAACACCGAACGTGAACACGAACAGAGAAGCGAGCACCTGGAAGCGCGAACAGGCTCCACGCTACGTTCCTCGCCGCCTCATTCGTCGCGTCGAGTTCCGCCCGCCCACTCCCTTCACGATGGCGACCCACGCGCTGGCGAGCGTCGTCATGGTTCCCGCGTATGCCGCCGCGGCAACGGCAATAGGCACGCCCGGGATGCGCTTTCACCGCGAGGCGCTGTCGGTCTCCTTGCGACTCGCGATGAACGGCGGGTCGAAACTGATTCGCCAGGCTGGACGGCTGGCCCTCTATCCGTTGGACTCGACGCGCTATTTCGAGTTCGACTGGGTCTGGTCGGCGTTGATGCGTCTCGGTCATGTGCGCGCCTACCTCGACGTCTCCTCGCCGCGCTTCTTTCCGGTCTCCTACGCGAGGAGGTCCGATGTGGAGCGCGCGGTTCTGCTCAATCCGGACGCGACGGATCTGGCGACGACGGAGGAGTGGGTGGCGGCGCTGTCGTTTTCAGCCAAGTGCCGCTTCCGGCGGCAGCGGGTCGAGGATCTCGATGCCCGCGATGGCCTGTTCGACGCCATTACGTCCATCTCGGTGTTCGAACATATCGTGGACGAGCGTCCGGCCCTGGCGGCGCTGCGCCGGCTGCTCGCACCCGGAGGCACCGCGCTGCTGACGCTGCCGTGCGCCGCGACGGGATACGACCAGTATCGCGACTACGACGAGTACGGCCTGGCCGCTCCAGACTCAGAGGGCCGGTACTTCTTTCAGCGCTTCTACGACACCGCGTCGCTTCGCCAGCGCGTCCTGTCCGTCATGGGTGAGCCGAGTCGAGTCGTCGTCTACGGCGAACGCGAGCCGGGGTTCTTCGGACGCAACGCCGAAGCCAAGATGCGTGGGCTGCCGTATCCCTTCTGGCGTGAGGGATACATGATGGGCCGCAACTTTCAGATCTACCCGTCCATCGACGACCTTCCCGGCGAGGGTGTCGTCGCTCTCGAGTTCATCAACGGTTAGAGGATTTCGTCCACGAGCGACGCGACGTGCGCTCCGATCGACAGGCAGGCGGTCAGGCCTGGCGATTCGATTCCGGCGGCGTGGACGACACGCGGGTTGCGTGAGTCGCGGGCGATGAAGAAATCAGCAAAGGATTCCTCGGGCGGATGAAACTTCGGCCGGATGCCGCTGCCGCCGAGCCGAAGGTCGGCCAGCGTCAGCTCCGGCAGCAGCGCGCGGGCCGGCTCGAGGAAGTCCTCGAGCGGGATCCGGTTCCCTTCGTAGTCGTCTTTCCGTTCGAGGTAGCAGACCGTGGGACCGAGCGTGACGTTGCCATGGATCGTCTTGCTCAGATGGACGCCCAGGCCGTGCGTATGGGGAAGCGGGTACACCAGCGCATTGACCATCGCACGCTTTGCGGGCACGAGCTCGGCGTACTCGCCGCGGCATGGGTAGATCCTGAACGGCTCGCCGCCAACCATCGCCGAGACATCGTCGGCATAGAGCCCTGCCGCGTTGACGACCGTTCGCGCCTGGATCCGTTCGGACGGCGTCTGCAGCTCGATGGATCCATTGCGTGCGTCCGCGCCGGTCAACGGAGTACCCGGCAGCAGCGCGACGTCCTGTTCCTCGCACAGCCGCGCCAGGGTCTTGACCAGCGCCTCCGCCTCGAGAATCCCCGTGTTCGGTGAGTACATCGCGATGTGGGCCTTCACGTGCGGCTCGCGTGCATGGATGAACTCGTCGCCGACGATCGTGAGCCCTTCCACACCGTTCGCCTCGCCTCGAGCGCGGAACCGCTCGAGCGCCTCCGCTTCCGACTCATCCTGCGCGACGACGAGCTTGCCGCAGCGCCTGAACGGCACGCGGTAGGTCTCGCAGAACTCATAGAGCAGCCGCGCCCCGTCGACGCAGTGTCTCGCCTTGAGGGATCCGGCCGGGTAGTAGATCCCGGCGTGAATCACCTGGCTGTTGCGGGAGCTCGTGCCGGCACCAGGTTTCGACTCGCGTTCGAGCAGGCACACGCTGCGCCCGCGCCGCGCGATCTCCCTCGCCGCCGCCAGACCGACCACGCCTCCGCCGATGACGGCTGTGTCTACGGTTTCCACTAAAATGTCTCGTTTGCAGTCTAACGCGGGGTTGGACAATTGAACACGCGACGGGTGCTCGTGACTGGCGCCGCGGGCCGGCTGGGCGCCACGATCGTCGAGACGTTTCATGATGCGCACGTCGTGGCGCACACGCGGTCGTCCCTCGACATCACCAATTCGTCAGCCGTGTCGCGCGCGGTGAACGAGGCGCGGCCCGATGTCATCATCAACTGCGCGGCGTTCAACGACGTGGACGGGGCCGAGGACAATCCGGTGGCGGCACTGGCCGTCAACGCGTTCGCGCCACGCAACCTGGCCCGCGCGGCGCAGGAGGTCGGGGCGACCTTCGTTCACTACAGCACCGACTTCGTTTTTGACGGCACGAAGGCGCGGCCCTACGACGAGAGCGACACCCCAAGGCCTCAGAGCACCTATTCGGCATCGAAGTTGCTCGGAGAATGGTTCGCACTCGACGCGCCGGCCGCCTATGTGCTGCGCGTGGAAAGTCTCTTTGGCGCCGTCCGCGGCTGGAACGGCCGGAAAGGGACGATGGATGCCATCGTGGAGGGGATTGAGGCCGGCCGCGACGTACGCGTGTTCACCGATCGTATCGTCTCGCCCAGCTATGTCCCGGACATTGCCGCTGCCACGCGCCACCTCATCCTCAACGGTGCCGAGCCGGGGCTCTATCACTGCGTGAATGCGGGGCAGGCGACCTGGCATGAAGTGGCGCAAGCGGCGGCAGACATTCTTCGCGTCGCGCCGAGGCTCGTGCCGGTGCGCGTCGCGGACGTGCAGCTGAAGGCGAAACGCCCGCAGTACTGCGCTCTCAGCGCGCAAAAGCTCGCGGCTGCCGGCTTCGAAATGCCGCACTGGCGTGATGCTCTGGCACGTTGGTTCGAGGAGCGCGCGAGTGCCGCGGCGTAGAATGGCTCTGGGGAACAAGGGGGCATACGACTGAATGAGTAAGCGGGCGATTATCACGGGGATCACGGGACAGGACGGGTCGTATCTCGCCGAGCTGCTTCTGTCGAAGGGTTATGAGGTCACCGGCGCTGTCCGGCGCTCGAGCGCTCCGAACTACTGGCGCATCGAGCATTTGCTGGATCGCATCGCGCTGCGGCCGGCCGACCTCCTCGATCAGCTCTCGCTGCTTCGCCTGATCCAGGACGTCCGCCCGCACGAGTTCTATAACCTCGCCGCGATGTCCTTCGTGCCCGCGTCATGGGATCAGCCGCTGCTGACAGGCGACTTCAACGCGATGGGGGTCACCCGGCTGCTCGAGGCGGTCCGCCAGGTCGACCCGGGTATCAAGCTCTATCAGGCGTCGTCGAGCGAGATGTACGGACGGGTGCGGGAAGTCCCACAGACGGAGTTGACGCCCTTCTATCCGCGAAGCCCGTACGGCGTGTCGAAGGTGTTCGGTCACTACATCACGGTGAACTACCGTGAGAGCTACGGATTGTTCGCGGTGTCCGGCATCCTGTTCAATCACGAATCGCCCCGCCGCGGGCTCGAGTTCGTGACACGCAAGGTGAGCGACGGCGTTGCGCGGATCAAGCTCGGGCTTGCCGATCATCTGTCGCTCGGCAACCTCGACGCCATGCGCGACTGGGGATTTGCCGGCGACTACGTCCAAGCGATGTGGATGATGCTGCAGCAGCCGCAGGCCGAGGACTACGTGATCGCGACCGGGGTCTCGCATTCGGTGAGGGATCTCGTCGAGGTGGCCTTCGGTCACGCCGGGCTCGACTGGAAGAAATACGTGAAGGTCGATCCGGCGCTGCTTCGGCCGGCCGAAGTCGATCACCTCATCGGCGACGCGTCGAAGGCCAAGCGCGTGCTCGGCTGGCGGCCGAATCTGACGTTCGAAGGCCTCATCCAGATGATGGTGGACGAGGACCTCGCGCGGCTGGCGGCTCACCCCAGGCCCGAAAGGGTCACCTAGGAGTACGCGTGCACCTGAAGGAGAAGCTCGAGAGTCGTCAGGCCAACGTCGGTGTTATCGGCCTTGGCTATGTCGGCCTGCCGCTGGCGGTGGAGTTCGCGAGAGCCGGGTTCACCGTGACCGGCTTCGACGTTGACGAGTCGAAGGTCTCCGCCATCACTGCCGGACGCAGCTACATTCTGGACGTCTCCACCGAGGACGTCGCCGCCTGCGTCAAGAGCGGAAAGCTGCGGGCCACGACCGACATGTCGAAGCTCGGCGAGATGGACGCTGTCGACATCTGCGTCCCGACGCCGCTGCGCAAGACCAAGGATCCCGACATGTCGTACGTCGTGTCGGCGGCGGAGGAGATCGCCCGCTACATCCATCCCGGCATGCTCATCGTGCTCGAGTCGACGACCTACCCTGGGACGACGGCGGAAGTGCTGCAGCCGATGTTCGAGGAGAAAGGGTTGAAGGTCGGCGACGATTTCTATCTGGCGTTTTCACCCGAGCGCGTCGACCCGGCAAATGCAAAGTACAACACGCGGAACACGCCGAAAGTCGTCGGCGGCACCACGCCGGCCTGCTCCGAGATGGCGGTGGCGCTCTATTCCGCCGCGGTCGAGACCATGGTGCCGGTGAGCTCCACGCAGGTT
>Ga0310900_10000814_pt1 | contig 11452 bp, 10 predicted proteins | sample C24D1metaG_FD_203879 | JGI IMG/M metagenome (GOLD analysis project Ga0310900, IMG submission 203879) | Lab incubated soil microbial communities from West Virginia University Organic Research Farm, Morgantown, WV, United States - C24D1 | ecosystem: Environmental > Terrestrial > Soil >...
GAATGGCTGCCCGGATCGAGCCGCGCGCAAAGCGGCCGGCGAGCCAACTACGGCGCCTTCGCATGGACCGTCGGGGACGAGGCGATCGTCGATCAACAGGATTCAGCAGCAAGGGTCGATACGATCGTCGGCGCCCCTCTCACGATCACGGCGACGGATGAAGGCCCGACCATCATGTGGGGCGACGAGGTGCTGGTCGCGATCGATCGTGGGCTCGCGGTCGCCGCGTTCACTCCGGCGCGGCAGCTCATCGGGCAATGGGCTTTCTCAATCGATGAACGGCCGGGCGTTCAACTGCCGCCCTCGCCGTACGTGCTGCGTGGAGAATCACCATGTGCCGTCCTCAGGCCCGGCGAACGCACCGCTGTCGGCGATGTGCTCACCGATGGTGGGTGGTGGGCCACCGTCGAGGGCAAGGGACCGGCCACGATCGCGCTCGACACCGACCAGGCGCCGGCACTGTGGCGGCATCGCGTCGCAAACGGGCGCGGCGAGGCCTCGATCGATGCCGAGCGCGCGCGACTGGTTCTCACCCCGGTGCCCGGAACGCGATCGATATTCAGGCTGTCGATGCCACCGTCGGCGACGACTCAGGCAGCCACGCTGGAACCGGGCGATATCAGCGCCGTGCGCGTGTGCCGCGCGTCGATTCCATCACTGCCGCCGACGGGCGCACTTGAAGTCGGCGCGGAACATGACGAATGGTTCGGGGCAGGCTGGCATCTCGGCGAGCGCAGCGGAACCGGGCGCTTCCGATGGTCCGAGCGATCGTCGTCTGTGTCATGGCGGATGGAGAAGCCTGAGAGCGTCAGAATGATTCTTCGCCTCAGGGCGGCGAATGCAAGCGGCGCGACGATCCAGGCGTCGATCAATGGCGCCGCGCTTGCCTCCTGCGCGCTGCCGGCGGGCGCCTGGACCGACTGCAAATTTGCCTTGCCGGAAAGCTCGATGCGACCAGGAATCAACGAGCTGTCGCTGAATGCAGACACGATGTCGCCCTCAACCGATCGTCCGGGGGATGCTCGTGAGCTCGCGTTCGAGATGCAGGCCAGCCGCGTTCGGGTCGGACAGTAGTTGCTACGGTTCTCGTGAAGATGTGTAAGCCGCGATGGCGATCATGTCGTCGATCGTGAGCTTCTCCACGGCGGACTTCATCAGCGTCGACCAGGTCCCTTTACGAACGCCCTGCTGCAGATCGAACAACTGCCGGACCGTGTAGCTCGGCGATCGGCCCGCCAGGGGCGGCACCGGTCCAAGCCCCTTGAGATCGCCGCCGTGACACGTGCCGCAGGCGATGCTCTTGCCACCGCCGGTCTTCACGATCGACTCGCCTTTCGCGATACTGCCGTCTGGAACGTAGGCCACAAATCCCGATGCGCCGTCGCGGAGCTCCGTGCGCGCCAGATCCTCGGGCATCTCGATGATGCGCTGGCCAAGCGGTTCGGTGCCGTCGTTGGTCGGCACGTGCATCGATCCGGCGATGCGCGTTTTCGGAACCTCCTTCGCCTCGACGACGCGGATCCATTTCTTGAAAGGGAACGAGCTGAAGTACGCCGCGGCTGCCTTGATCTCTTCGTCGGTTGCGGCCTTCGCGTCCTGGATCATGGCGCTCGGCGGGCCCATCTTCGGCTCGGCGCTCTTGCGTTCGCCGTTCTTGAAGTCGGCCATCTGCTGAACGATGTACGCGGCGGGCAAGCCCGCGAGCGACGCATTTTCAGGGCGACCCTGGCCGTTGGCCAGGTGGCAGAATCCGCACGCTCGCATCGCCGGACGCCGGCCGTGTGCCACCGCTTCCGGCATGGCGGGATGGCCAGACGGATGCCAGTCCGGAGGATTGAAGGCATCGCGCGTCTGCGCAATTGTGAACGTGACCGTCGTCCCCGGCGCTTGTTTCGGCTCCGGATCGACGGGCGGCGGTGGTGCGCCTGGCGTCGGCGGCGGATTCACCGTGTAAGCCCAGGGTGGCGGCGCCTGCTGCCTGTCCTGATCGGAGTCGAAGGACGCACGCATTCCGATCGCCGTCAGCAACACCAGCCCGACCGTGACGAAAACTTTTCTCATGTGCGGGAACAGTGTAGAAGGTATCTCATAAGCACCGCAACGCTCGCGTCAGCTGACGGGAGGGTCCATGGGCGCCGTGTTCGTGAACTACCGACGAGGCGATTCTGAGGGGCAGGCCAGGGCACTGTTTGGCGAGCTCACCAAGCTCCTCGGAAAAGATTCGGTGTTCATGGATGTCGACAGCATCGCGCTGGGACGCGATTTTCGTACGGTCCTTCAAGAGCGCCTCGGATCCTGCGACGTCATGGTCGCGCTCATCGGCCCGGATTGGCTGGATGCCGCGGATCCGTCTGGCAATCGTCGCCTCGAGAGTCCGACAGACTTTGTCCGCCAGGAAATAGCGGCCGCTCTCAAGCGCAACATCCCGGTGATTCCGGTCTTGGTCCAGGGAGCTCGGATGCCGGTGTCTGAGCAACTACCGGATGACCTCCGCGACCTGCCTTATCGAAACGGTTTCGAGCTCGGTCACACCACTTGGGAATCCGACGTCGCGGAGATGGTCAAGCGGTTGGGTCTGCAGGAACAGCGGCCAAGTGCTTCAGTGCCGCCATCGCCCGACGTGAAGGCGCGTGTCGAAGGATCGACAGTCCCCAGAAGCTTGCCGCTCAAGGTCGCCGCCATAGCCGGAATCATCGCGATTGCCGGCCTTGTCGCGTACTTCTATTCTCAGCGACCGGCGGTCGAGACGATCGCGGCGCCGGAGCCGGTCGCAGACGGCAGGGCACCAACCACCGGCGGAGCACCATCGACCGGAAGCGCAGCACCATCGACTGCTGTATCTGAGCCATCAGGCGCCCAGGCGGCGCCTGCCGCGTCCGACGGTGGTTTCGCCGCGAGCGCTATCGAATTCAACTGGCCAGGTGGTGACTGCTGGGACATCTTTCGCGGAGAGCAGCTGGTCACGCATCAATGTGGCTCCAACAAACAGGCGCTCGGTGCCGGCACGTACACCATCAAGGGGAAGTACGCGGCGGTGTTTACGCCGTTCCAGGTCCAAATCAAGAGTGGCGCTGCGACTCGAATCGAGAAAGGCGGCACCCTGGTCTTCAAGTGGCCCGGCGACGACTGCTGGGACATCTTTCGCGGGGCAGAGCTGGTCACGCACCAATGCGGTTCCAACGAGCAGGCACTCGAGGCCGGCACGTACACGATCAAGGGGAAATATGCGCAAGTGTTTGCCCCGTTCGAGGTCAACATCAAGACCGGCGCTGCAACCCAGGTCCAGAAAGGGGGCACCTTTGTCTTCAGCTGGCCCGGCAATGACTGCTGGGACATCTTCCGCGGGGCAGAGCTGGTGACGCATCAATGCGGTTCCAACAAACAGGCACTCGGGGCCGGTACGTACACGATTAAGGGGAAATATTCCTCAGTGTTCGAACCCTTCCAGATCAAGATCTCAGACGGCGCTCAGGTCAAAGCGCCGTAGCGCCCAACCGACCGGGCTCCACGATCACGTTACCCATGAGGCGGCCCGTTTAACTTGCGGCTGGCAGTCCGATTGCATTAGACCGGGGCGGAGTGACCGCGATGAGAAAAGATGCACAGCAGCCTTACACCTCAGAACTTTCTTACTTGGATGCATCCAAGGTCACCAGCCCGGCAGGCGTCCTCTCCGAGCTGGAGGTGCTGAGCGCTGAGGGGCAGCGGCTCGGCAACATTGAAGGCGTCGTCATCGATGCCGCCGGTCGCCATGTGCGCTACCTCTCCGTTCGACTGTCCGGCTGGCTGGGCCGCCGGCGATACCTCGTTCAAGCCAATCAATTGGGTCAAATAGAGGGTAAGGCGCTTCGGCTGCTCGTGGATCTAAGGAACGCAGTCGTGCACGGCCTCGATGCTTCGGCAATACGCCAGTTTTCTGACGAGGATCTGGTCACCGCGATGTTCGCTCCGAGCGCGGCGTAAACCTCTCTCTCTTCAATCAGACTTCGATCTCCACAGGACCGCTGACGGGTTCGCCGCCCGGACCGAACCGCTCGATGTCCACCGGTGTGCCCGCAGGATCGTCCAGTGCCGCGATCGCGCGTACGGTCATGCGGCGGCCCTCGATTCGGGCCAGCAGGAAGTGGCAGTCGGTGGCCCAGGAAACCGTATGCCCCTCGGCGAACCCATCAGGCCGCGATCGACGCACCTTGCCGGCGGCGCCGGTGACGAAGTGATCGAAACCAGGGGTCCGCGAATGCTGAAAGTTGTGTTCGTGGCCAGTGAACATCACGTGCACATTCGATCGCTCGAATAGCGGCAGCAGCTTCTGCATCGATCGGGTGTTGTGGTGCTGCGGCCCGGCGCTGTAGATCGGATGATGCGCAAAGGGAATTCGCCAGGTCGGATGGGGGCCCTCGGGCGGGAATGATTGCTCGATGAATTCCCAGTGCTTGGGAAACTCGAACAGTCGCGCGTTCTGGTAGAACGCCTCCTTCGACGTGTCGATGCAGACGAATTCGATGTCGGACCCATATCGGAATCGATAGAACAACCCGGGGCCGAAGGATGCGCGGCCGGCCGCCTCCTCAGACTTGATGCGCTCGTGAATGTAGAAGTTGTCTTCAACCTGCGCGCGATCGTCGCGCTCTTCCGTTTCATCGGCGTCGTGATTGCCAATCGACGGATACACGGGAATCCGGTTGATCACGTAGCGATACGGCTGGAAGTAGGTGAAGAACCAGTCGTCGTCTTCGTCGCCGCTGCCGCCGACCGCGACGCCGAATACGCGAACGCGCGCGTAGATATTGTCGCCGGTTGTGAGCAGGAACCTGACGCCCTCGCTGTCGACCATCCGGCCCAACGCGTTCGCGACCTGCTGCTGGCGCCGCGTCGGCGTGTCCTTGCGCACGCCGACACCGAAGTCGCCGATCACCGCAAACGCCAGGTCCGATGCCGCCGCGGTTGCGTCGGGATTCGTTCGAAAGCGATTGTCATAACGCGCGCCTGTTTGCACGAGCGCGCTGTCCTTCGCGGACCAGTCCCACCGCTCGCCGCTCGCCCACTCCTGGCCTTTCACGATGACCTTGTAGGCGTATTCGGTATCCGGCTGCAGCCCCGTGAGCCAGCAATGATTCGCGACCTCGGTCGTCGCGCACGATACGACTTTTCCTGAGGGGTCGTAGACCTCGACGCGCGCCGGGCCATAGGGCGCCGACTGCGCGCCGATCGAGTCCTTGCGCGGCGGGTGCACGTATTTCAGGTCGTCGTCATCGACGATCTTCCATTTCCCTCTCGAGTTGGTACGGAAATAGAAGGCACCCCATGCGATGAGCGCGGACTTGTGACTGAGCGCAGGAAGGTAAATGTAGGGTTCGGCGTGAAACTCAGGCATTGCGGCTATGTCCCTGGCTGATGCCCTGCAATTCCTGTTCTGGCTGGCGGTATCTCTGACGGTTGGGTTCTGGATCGTCCACGGGTACTGGCGCCTTCGTTCTGAAATAAAGCGCCGCGCTGAAGGTGAACCACGGCTACGGTCGAGGAGGACCGTGTTGTGGCGCGATTCACGATCGATATCCGCTGCGGAATTGGAAGCCGGACCGTGCGGGCCGAACGGTGCTCCGGCACCGCCGTTCCACTTTGTCGAAGAGCACGACACAGGTTCGCAACCCTGCGTGTCTGTCCTCGACGCCACGAATCAGGAATGGCGCGTGAAGTGGGGCCAGGAAGTGCACACCGAGGTCTTCGGCACCCGCCTGGCGTGGGCGCTGGGATACTTTGCGGAGCCGACGTATTTCGTCCGAGCCGGGTCGATCGAGGACACGCGCGAGCTCCGCAGGGCCAGGGCCTGCATCGATGAGCTGGACCGCTTCACGGATGCGCGCTTCGAGTTGAGCGAGCGGGACGTCGAAAGGCATTTCGACGCGCACGGCTGGGCGTGGCACGACAACCCGTTTGCCGGCACCCACGAGTTGAACGGCCTGAAGATCCTGATGATGCTGGTCTCGAACTGGGACAACAAGGATGTGCGCGATGTCGCGCGCGGTTCCAACACCGCAATCTTCGAGTATCGGCTGCCGAATCACGAGCGCGAAGCCCGCTACCTGATCATCGACTGGGGCGCGGCGCTCGGCGCCTGGGGCAATAACGTCATCCAACGCGGGCGATGGGATCCGGAAGCCTTCGCCGGCCAGAACCAACAATTCATCACCGGCGTTGACGGCGACATCGTGCAGTTCGGCTATCAGGGACAACGCACGGCCGACGCGTCCGCGAACATCTCGCGGGCCGACGTCGCCTGGTTCGTGCGCGTCGCGGATCGCTTGACCGACGATCACCTGCGAGCCGTCTTGCGCGCGAGCGGGGCGAGTCGTGAAGAAGTCGATCTCTTCACCGCGGCCTTGCGGGCGCGGCTGGATCAACTTCGCCAGGCCGCCGCTACGGCTCCTTAGTGTTCGTCGGCGTTGACTTGCCGCGGTGGCAGGTGATGCAGGTCACCCGGGCTTCCACGCCCGCGGCCCGCGGCACGGCGGCATCGAGCTGCTGGTTGATGTCGTCGGTCAGTCGCATCATGATCCGCGCGGTTTTCTTCTGCGCGATCTCGTCCGACACGAAATCGAACTCTTCGAGCGGCAGGCCTTCCTTGCCGACGTGACAGAACTGGCAGCGCACGCCCAGGTTCATCGCGAAGCCCTTCATCGTGCCGACAACGACCCGCGCGGGCGAGTCTTTCGGCAGCACCTGCAGGTTCTTGAACGACGCGGGCGGGAACGTGTTCTGCGCGAACGACGGCGACGCGCCTGCTAACACCAGCGCGGCAACGCCAATAACGATCTTCATGAGCCCTCCCTTGCCTTGGCTGCCTTCCTGGCCCACGCAATGAGATCGCGCGGGCTCTCGAGGATTTCCACCGGCACCTGATAGTAGTTGCGCGACGTCCCTCTTCTCCCGGCGAAGGGCGTAAACGGCTTCATCTTCCGTTTCTGGTACTCGCCGATCGTTTTGTCCGACACCCGCAGATAAAGGCGCTGTTTGTAGAGGATTCCGAAAAACGATCCCCTCAGGTAGAACCCAGCACCGCCAAACATCGGCCTGGCCTCGACTCCGCTGAGTCCGCTCAGCTGATCGAGGACGAATGCACCGAAGCTGCCTTCCGAAAGAACGCTGGGACGAGCCGCGCGTTTGGCCATGTTCGGGCTTTCCTGCGCCACACACGATACCCGAGAATGGGCACCGACCATCGACGGCCATCACAAGAGAATGCGTTATCTCCTCACTGCCGCGATCGTGCTGGTCTTGGCCGCTCCCAGCGTGGCACAGGGCGACATTCAGGCCCGCATGCGCGCGTGGGCGACTGCGCTCGGCGTGCCATGTGCGCATTGCCACGTCACTGATGCGTGGACGGACGCATCGAAGCCGGCGTTCGAGTTCGCGCAGCGCATGTCGCGGATGGTTGCGGCGCTGAACTCAGGACCGCTGAAGGATGTCGAGGCGATCGCGTGCTGGACCTGCCATCGCGGTCAGCCTCGTCCGGCGCGCTTGCCGCGGCCGTTGTGGGAAGGCATCCAATCGGCGCACACCGCCGACTTCGCCTCGAAACCCGATCGTGCATTGGCGATGAGCGTCTATTCAGCGTCGCTCGGAGTTGATTGCACGCACTGCCATGAAGCCGGCAACTGGACCGCCGCCGCCGGGCCCGCACATGCGATGGTCGAGAAGATGCTGGCGATCTTCGACGAGATTCCGAAGCACTTCGACAAGTCGCGCATGCCGCAAACGCAGTGCTACATGTGCCACCAGGGCAAGACGATCCCGGAACGTCAACCGAGATAGCATTTTCTATTTCAGAACGAGCTCACCAAAGTCACGCTCGCCACAACCGACCGGGCAGCTCAGTTGCCCGCCACGGCTTCGGGAGTTGTGAACGCTTCGCACTTGATGGTGCCGGTGATGGCTGCGCCTGAGCCCGCGACCGCGTTGAGGGTGAACGTTCCGCCCTTTCCCTCCAGCGCGAATTTCACGGTCGCCGATCCCGTGACCGATGTCGCTTTCGGCGCTTTCACCGTGTTGACGTCGTATCTCTTCCCCCCGATCGCAACCGCGAGCGTCACCATGTCGCCGCCACCAGACTGCGGATGCCACACGGTGAGATTCAAATCGCGAGCCGCCTCGTTGTGACGCACTGACCAGCGCGCGGCCGGGATGTCGTAGATGCTGCCCTGCGACAAATGCTCGCACACGGCCTGGCCGCTGAAGTGATAAGCCGCCCCGGCGACGTTGAGCGTGATCGTCGCGTTGACCTTCGCCTCCTGCGGAGGGGAGCCGGCGGGACGACGCTGAGCGGGGAGCGGTGCGGCGAAGGTCAGTGCGGCCGCGCAACAGAGCACTGTGAGCGAATGAACGAGATGCATGAATTCAACCTACCATTTGACGCGCGTTAACGGGGAAGCCCGACGCGCTGCATTACCGCCTCAAACCTCGGCTCCGATGCAATCGTCGAGAACCCGGGGTACTGGCGTGGCTGTGCGAATTCGACGGCCCGCTCGTCGCACGCGCGTTCGATCGCCGTCAGCGCCGCGTCTTTTTCACCGAGCACGTCGTAGATCAGCGCGATGCCGAACGACGAGACGTACTCCTCGACCCGCCGCGCTTCGAGATCCTGCAGAATGCGCCGCGCGTCGAGGGGACGCCCCGTCATGGCGTAGGCGTAAGCGCGGTACGCGTCGAACCGCGGATTGCGTCCCGGCAGCGCTTGCATCGCCGCGTCGAATTCCCGGATCGCGTCATCGAAGCGACTCATCAGCACGTAGGTCACGCCCAACTGGAAAAACGCGCGACCGGATCCAGGAGTGATTTCGAGCGCGCGCCGCAACTCGGCGATCGCGCGGTCATGCTGACCCGCAGCGCGGTACGCCGTGGCGACGTTCACCTGCGCGGCAAACGACAGCGGATCCCGCTGCTGCCCGCGTTCGGCCGCCGCGATCGCCTCGGCGATCCGGCCGTTTCGAATCATCGCAACTTCGCCTCCTGATCGATCCCGCCGTTGCGTGTTCAACGCGGCGGCGCGGGCGTGAGCGGCGTCTGCCTCCTCCCATCTCCAATGGTACAGACTGAGAGTCTGCCCGAGCACCCTGTGCGGACCCGGCAGCGTGGGATCAAGTTCGATCGCTCGCCGCGCCGCCGCTTCCGCCTTCGGGACGGTTTCGCGCGGTGACAACGGACCGCCGAAAAGAAACTGCAATTGCGACAGGGCCAGCGCCGCATGCGCTTCCGCAAAGTCCGGCTGTCTGGCGATCGCCTGCTCGAAATACCCGACCGCAGTTCGGTAGCCGTCATAGCGCTGCAGGCCGTTCGCCGTCATGCCCTTCAGGTACATGTCGTACGCCACAGCATCGACCACGCGCCCGCCCGCCGGACGCGAGCGCACGTACAGCGCCCCCAACGCTATCGCCCCCACGAGGACAACAGCCCCGCCTATCCACACCGGGCTGATTCGCCGGCGCAGCAGCGGCGCCACGAAAACTCCTGTCTCGCGGGCGTCGGTCGGCTGTGGCGCGACCAACTCAATCGCCGCAATGGCATCCACTGGCGCGATGAACCTGTAGCCTCTCCGCGGCAACGTCTCAATGAAACTCGGATGCCCGGCGTCGTCATCCAGTGCCTCGCGGAGCTTGCGGATCGCACTGTTCAGTCCGACATCGAAGTCGACGAATGTCTCGGACGTCCAGAGTGCATGGCGAAGCTCGCCCCGGGTCACCACGTCGCCGGGCCGCGACAGCAGCAACAGCAGAGTCTGAAACGACTGATGGGGAAGGCGGACCTTCTGTCCGTGACGACGCAGATCTCCCGACCGTGCGTCGAGCTCGAACACGCCGAACCGGAAGGTGCCCGCCGCCGGGTGTTGGAATTCCATTGCGGCGGTGCGGAGTCTAGCGCGTTTCGCACAGCGAACGCCACCAGCAACTGTTGATTTTGCAACGTGTTAGTCGATCACATCGAGAACAGACGCAAGTCAGGCCGCGATCAGCAACTCGCCCTCGCAGATCACGTATGAAGTCACAAGGCCGAACTCGAGGATAAACATGAAAAAGATCATCGCCGCGCTGCTCGGACTCGTCACTCTGGAGGGCATCGCTTCTGCCCAGACCTCGCCGGCGAGGATCGCCTATGACTCGTGTGGGGCCATTGGCTGGGAAGAGTATGCCTGCAACATCATGGCGAGCGGATCCGCCGTGGCCTGGGCGCCTGGTCTGGACGGCGCGTTGGGTCCGAAATGGTCACCCGACGGTTCGCGAGTCGCGTTCGTCGCCGGCGACATTCTCGTGGTGAGCCTTGCCGACGGCGCCATTACCAATCTCACCAATCATTTGGGGGGCTCGTCGCCGGCGTGGTCCCGCGACGGCAGAAAGATCGCGTTCATCAGCAACCGCGATGGGCTGACCGAGCTGTATGTGATGAACGCGGACGGATCGAGCGTCAGGCGCCTTTCCGATCACATCGGGTTCAGCGGCCGGCCGGCCTGGTCGCCCGACAGCTCGCGGATCGCGTTCGGTTGCGAGCTGGAGATCGGAAACCAGGACATCTGCACGATCAACGCTGGTGGGAGCGGCCTCGTTCGTCTGACGACGGATCCGGCGCGAGATTATGGCGCCGTCTTCTCGTCCGGCGGCCTCGCGTTCGTCACGGATCGGTTTGGACTCGAGACGATTGCGGTCCTCGAAAACGGGGGCACGGTTCGCGGCGTCAGTGAGGGTAATGATCCCGCCTGGTCGCCCGACGGCTCCTGGATCGCCTTCACCAACGGCGGCGATGTCTTCGTGATCGCTGCTGCAGGAGGAAGTGCGGTCAACCTGACCAATGACGGGCTGGGCTATTACGGCCCCGCGTGGTCGCCGAATGGCGGCGAGCTGACATTTGGCGGGACGTCCATCGCCGGGTATACCGGCCAGTGTTATTTTGGCGGCGGCGCGCACAACGCCGATGATTTCTGCATGGCTGCTGCCGGCATTTACGTCGCCAACGCCGATGGCTCCGCGCACCACCTGCTCGACTTGGGCGGTAACCCCGATTGGTACGTTCCGTCGCCGGGACGCCCGTCATCCTCGTTCACGCATCAATGCAGCGGATCGGCTTGCGACTTCGATGGCTCGAGCTCTTCGGATGCCGATGGCGCGATTGCGAGCTATGCGTGGCAATTTGGCGATGGGACCAGCGGATCCGGACCGACGCCCCATCACGCGTACGCGACCGGAAATCATTACGTCGTCACGTTGACTGTCACGGATGACACCGGCACAACGGGTGCCCTGAGCATCACTATCAACGCGAATGCGCCACCGGTGGCGGGGTTGACGGCCGCGTGCAGCGGAAACACGTGCGCCTTCGACGCATCCGGGTCGTCGGATCCCGATGGCACGATCGCCTTCTACTCAGTGTCGTTCGGTGATGGGCACAGCACCAGTGTCATGACGAC
>Ga0310900_10000816_pt1 | contig 11412 bp, 11 predicted proteins | sample C24D1metaG_FD_203879 | JGI IMG/M metagenome (GOLD analysis project Ga0310900, IMG submission 203879) | Lab incubated soil microbial communities from West Virginia University Organic Research Farm, Morgantown, WV, United States - C24D1 | ecosystem: Environmental > Terrestrial > Soil >...
CGCGCAGGTGGAGGAGCTGCGCGCGTCGATGACGATGGGTGAAGCCTTCCCGGACGTCTGGCTGCCGCGCGCCCTCGACATGCGATTCGGCGTGGCGATGGCGGTAGGGCAGTTCGATGTGCAGTACGGGGTCGATTACCACGATTATCGACGAGCCGACGTGACCTCCACGGTCCGCGTTCCCCAGTGATTCTTCTCCTGCTCGTGTTAGCCGGCCAGGCCGAGTTGCCGGCGCAGCCCGTGGAAGTCATTGCTGAGGTCCGCGTCCACGGTAACGCCGCCATTGCGGAGGAGGACGTCCTGCGCCTCGCGGCCGTGCCGGTGGGCGCGCCGTTTACGGCCGACACCATCGCGATCGTCGAGAAGCGGCTTCGCGCGACCGGCAAGTTCCGGAATGTCGAGGTGCTGAAACGGTTCGCGTCAATCGCGGATGCATCGAAGATCGTTCTGGTCATCGTCGTCGACGAAGGCGACGTGAAGATCGAGTGGGATCAGGATTCGGGGGCGCCGCCACGAACCGTCCGGCGGCGCGGACTGCCGTTGATGTTCCTGCCCGTGTTGAACGTCGAGGACGGCTATGGCTGGACCTACGGCGCGCGGTTCGGGCTGCAGAATCCGGTCGGGCCACACAGCCGCGTGACCTTCCCGCTGACCTGGGGAGCGGACAAGCGCGCCGCCGCCCAACTGGAGAAGGATTTCGTGCGCGGGCCCGTCGATCGCGTGACGACCGCGGTCTCCGTCTCGCGCCGCGAGCATCCGTTCTACGAGCAGGAGGACGATCGAGTCCGGTTGGCTGTGAGGGCCGAGCGCGACCTGCTGACGCCGCTCCGGGCTGGCGCGACCGTTGGGACCGAGCAAGTCCGGTTCCTCGCGGTCGACACACGGATGCTCCAGACCGGCGCCGACCTGGTCCTCGACACGCGCACCGATCCGGTGCTCGCCCGGAATGCGGTCTACACCCGCGCCGGGTGGGACCGGTACGCGCTCAGCGGGTCTGACGCATATCGCCAGTACAGCGTGGATCTGCGCGGGTACGCCGGCTTCGTCGGTCAAAGCGTTATCGTCAGCCGCGTCTACCGGAGCGCGTCGGACACAGTCCTGCCGCCGTTCTTGAAGCCGATTCTCGGCGGCATGGACAATCTTCGAGGCTTCAGGACGGGGACTGCCGTCGGCGACACGCTGGTCGCCGGCTCCGTGGAAGTGCGCACGCCGATTACGTCGCCGTTGAACGTGGCCAAGCTTGGCGTGAGCGCGTTCTTCGATGCCGCGACTGTCTATGATCATCCCGCGCGCCTCGAGGATCAGCGGTTCGAAAAGGGAATCGGCGGCAGCGTGTGGGTGTCGGCCGCCTTTTTTCGGCTGAATCTCGCGGTCGCGCACGGGTTGAAGGGGTCGACGCGGGTACACTTCGGAACGACGTTTTCGTATTGACCAACATGTCGGACGGACAGAAACAGATTGCGGCCTCGATCGGCGTGCCGGTCGCGCGGCGGCACATCTTCCTTTGCTGCGACCAGACCACCCCGAAGTGCTGCGACAAGGAGCGAGGGCTGGCAGCGTGGGAGTTCCTGAAGCGGCGGTTGAAGGAGCTTGGGCTGTCCGACCAGGGCGGCATCCTGCGCACGAAAGCCAACTGCCTCCGCATCTGCGAAGGCGGCCCAATCGCCGTCGTGTATCCGGAAGGCACCTGGTACGGCGAATGTGATCCGCCCGTGCTCGAGCGCATCATCCAGGAACACCTCGTGGCCGGCCGCCCCGTCTCCAGTCATTTGATCGACGCGCATCAGCTCGGCCCCTAGGATTCGGTTGGGGCCAGAGCCCTGAGGTCCCACACAACGCACTCCGGGCCGTTTTCGTCTAAGGCAGCGATGAGAGCGGAAACACTGCTCCAGGACATCCGGTTTGGCTGGCGGCTTCTTCGTCGCACGCCTGGGTTTACGGCCGCCGCGGTGCTGACGCTCGGCCTCGGTACCGGTATCACGACGGCGGTATTCAGCGTGCTCGACCAGGTCGTTCTCCGGCCGCTCCCGTACGCGGAGCCGGAGCGGCTCACCATGCTGTGGGAGAACAACCAGTCGCGGTCGCTCTCGCATGAGCGGCTCTCACCGGTGAACTTCAGCGACTACCGGTCGCTGACGCAGGTCTTCGAGGACGCAGCCGCCTGGTGGTATCCGCAGGTCAACCTGACAGCCATCGGTCGTGAGCCGCTGCGCGTGCGGGCGGTCGAGGCGAGCGCGAACTTCTTTCAGGTCATCGGGGCGCAACCGGCCATCGGCCCGGGATTCCCGCCGGCACCCCTCTACGATCGCGATCCGGTCGCCGTCATCAGCCATCGCCTGTGGCGCGATCGGTTTGGGAGCGATCCGGCAATTGTCGGGTCATCAATCACGCTCAGCGGGGTACCGCACACCGTCGCTGGCGTCATGCCGCCGGGCTTCGGGTTTCCGGAAGAGACGGACGTGTGGCAGCGGCTCACCTGGGACATGGCGCAGCACAGCCGCGGCGCGCATTTCATGGAGGCGCTCGCCCGGCTGAAGCGCGGCATGACGACCGAGTCGGCGAACGCGGAAATCGCCGCGTTGACGGGACGGCTCGGAAGGGAGTTCGCGGCGACCAATGGCGATTGGAGTGCGCGCGCCGTGCCGCTGGCGCATGAAGTGGCCGGCTTCTTCAGGCCGGCGTTGTTTGCGCTGTTCGGCGCGGCTGCTTTTCTCCTGCTCCTCACCTGCACGAATGTTGCGGGGCTTCTCCTCGCCCGCGGCACCGCGCGTACTCGCGAAGTCGCAGTCCGGTCGGCGATTGGCGCGGGGCGATCGCGCCTGGTTCAGCAGTTTCTGACGGAGAGTGGCATCCTCGCCGCGCTCGGGACCGCAACCGGCCTGGCAATCGCTGTCGCAAGCGTGCGCGTGCTCGCGGCGGCGGCCCCGATCGAATTGCCGCGGATGGCTGCGGCGACCGTCGATCGCCGGGTCCTGCTGTTTGCGGCCCTCGTGGCCGGTCTGACCGCGATCGCGTGTGGCATCGTCCCCGCGCTGGTGATGGCGCGCGCCGACATTCAGGCGCCGTTGAAGGAAGCCGGACGCGGGGCGGATGGTGGCGGCGCGCGTCGTATTCGGAGCGTGCTGGTGGTGGGCGAAATCACACTGGCCGTGACGCTGCTCGTCGGGGCGGCGCTTGTGGCGCGAGGTTTCACCCGGCTGATTGCCCAGGACCCCGGCTTTCGCCTGACGAATGCGGTGGCCGTGAACGTCGAGCTTCCGTCCACGTACTCCGACTTTTCGGCCGTCGCCGACCTCTACAGCCGGGTCCTCGACCGTGTTCGCGCGTACCCGGGCGTTGTCTCGACGGGTGGCACGAACTTTCTGCCGTTCGAGGCCGCATGGCGAATGCCATTCCTCGTCAACGGGCGTGCCCGCCCCGCCGCCGGCGATGAGCCGATCGCCCAGCATCAAACCGTCGACGAACAGTATTTTCAAGCACTGGGCATTCCCCTTTTGAAAGGGCGCTTCTTCGAGGACCGCGACACGATGCGCGCGCCGGGTGTCGTGCTGGTCAATCGCACGCTGGCCGATCGTGAGTGGTCAGGCGAGGATCCGATCGGCCGCACCATCACGATTTCAGTGCGCGGGGTCGGTCCGATGGGGCGCGTCCTGTTGCCAGCGGATGCCGAGTATCAGATCGTCGGCGTCGTTGGCAACGTCAAGAACAACGGCCTGGCCGCGGCGGTCGAACCGACGTTGTACTTCACGCACCGCCAGTTCCCCTTCAAGGGCATGCACATCGTGGTGCAGGGTTCGATCGACCGCCGCGCCGCTGTTGCGGCGGTCCGTCAGGCAATTCAAGAAGCCGATCCCAACCTGCCGACCGCGGAAGCTCGCTCCCTGGGCGATGTCCTGTCCGCGCAAACTGACCGGCCGCGTTCGTTGTTGCTGTTGATGGCCGTCTTTGCCGTCGTCGCGTTGCTGCTCGCCGCCGTGGGCGTTTACGGTGTTCTATCGTACGCGGTCACGCAGCGCCGGATCGAACTGAGCATTCGCATGGCGCTGGGAGCGCGGCCGGCCGACGTCGTCTGGCTGGTCGTTCGGCAGGGCCTGGTTCTCTGTGGCGTGGGTCTCCTGCTGGGAGTTGCCGCGTCGCTGGCGCTCGGCCGCACGCTCTCCACGTTCCTGAACGGGGTGTCCTCCGCCGATCCGGCCGCCTTTGCCACGGCCGCGGCCGTGGCGGTCGTCGTGGCGATTTCGGCGTGTATTCTGCCAGCGCGTCGGGCGGTGGCGAACAGCGTCTCTGCTGGCCTGCGTGCCGAATAGCGGCTGCAGTATCGTGAGCGGATGATTCTCCGCAGCATTGCCGTGACGACCCACGGCCGTTACCTGGTCGTACCTCCCACAGACCAGGATGCCCCACTCGGTCTTCTCGTCGGCTTTCACGGCTACGCGGAGCCGGCCGCGGCGGCATTGGAGCGGCTGCAGACGATTCCCGGATCTGCGGCGTGGCAGCTGGTCGCAATTCAGGGACTCAATCGTTTCTACCGACGCCGCTCGGAGGACGTCGTCGCCGGCTGGATGACGCGCGAGGACCGCGAGTTGGCAATCGCCGATAACATCGCGTATGTGACGAACGTCCTCGAGGCGGTGGGACGGGAATGGGGCGCTTGGAACCAGCTGGTGTTTGCCGCCTTCTCACAGGGTTCAGCGATGGCGTATCGGGCCGCGTGCGGCTCTGTGCGGTCAGCGAATGTGATTTCGCTGGGCGGCGACGTGCCGCCCGAGCTCGATCGTACGGCGCTCTCGCGGATTCCGGCTGCGCTCATCGGCCGTGGATCCCGGGACGAGTGGTACACAGCGCCGAAGCTCGACGAAGATACTCAGCGCCTGCGCGACGCCGGCGTCGCGGTCTCGGTCGTCCCGCTCGACGCCGGTCACGAATGGACCGCCGCATTTGCCGACGCAGCGGGCTCGTTCCTCAAGCGCCTTCGACGATGACACCGCGGAGCCATTTGACGACGGCCCGCTGCATATCGAGAAACACCTGCGCCTGATGCGATCCGCCCTTGCTGACCTTGAACGAGTGGTCGCCGCCCTCGATGGCATGGAGTGTTGCCGGCGCCCGAAGCGACGCGAACACCGGCTCGAGCTCAGTCGGGGTTCCGAACGTGTCGCGGCTGCCCTGAACGAAGAGCATCGGGCAGCGAACGTCCGGCAAGTGTGCGTCACGCCGCTCGTGGGGGCGGCCCGGCGGGTGAAGCGGGTATCCGAGCAGCACGATGCCTCGCGGCGATTCAGCGAGACCGTCGGCCGCGACGTGCGTCGCAATCCGCCCGCCCATCGATTTGCCGCCGATGAACAGCGCCATCGTGCTGTCCAGTTCCGCCTTGACCGCGTGAATCACCGCCGCATAACAAGCCTCGAGTGCCGGCCGCCGGTCCGGGATGCGCCGGCGCTGCTCGGTGTACAGGAAGTTGAACGTGATTGTCTGCAGTCCGAGCTCGGCGAACGCGGTCGCGAACGAGGTCATGAAGGTGCTGTGCTGGCCGGCGCCGGCGCCGTGCGCCAGGATCAGTGCGGCGTCCAACCGTGGCTCGGCGGCGCCGTAGACCAGCGCTGTGACCTGCGCGTCGCGATTGATCCGAACCGGCAGCTCACTGCGATGGATCACGGCGTCCTCGCATCTCGGCGTCGGTCTTCAGCTCGTTCGCGACCGAGAGCGCATTGAACTGGTTGGCCAGCGCCTGGGCGAGCCGTCGGTCGGTTTCGCTGCGCACGAGACCGGTCAGCGTCACCCGGTTGCGATCGACGATGATGTGAATCGGCGGGTTCCGCATCACCGCATAGCTCCAGAAGTTGGCATTGCCGTAGATCGCTCGCGCGAGTTGCTGCCGCAGCGCGTCGTCGTTGGACGACGCCGGCAGCACTTCCAGCTGGTTGACGACCTGCTTCACGCCGGCAATCGCAGCGACGCGCTTCTGCAGCTCGTCTCGCTTGTAGCCCATCGTCATCTTGCCAGCGAGTGTGACAATGCCATCCTCGACGCTGACCGACACGTCGTCGAAGATCGTGAAGTGCGGACAACCGTTCACGGTCGCCGTCACGTCGTCGAGGATTCGCACATCCTTGAGATCCGGCGCGGCCGATGCGGCCACCGGCATTACAGCGATCAGCGACAGCAGCACGACGAACACCCTGAGAGGCATGACTCAGCGCAGTTTCCGCAGGCGAGGCTCCGACTCGGAATAGTTCAAATCGGATGCCAAAGAAGTGCACGTCCGGCAGCCGGTTTTCAGCCACGGGTGTCGTCGGCGGGTGTCATTCGGCGAGCAGACGACCAGATACGGCGACGGTCAGCACACCGGCAAGGATCAGGACGACCTGTCGTAAACCGTTGCGGTCGATCTGGCCGCGGTGTAGGTCCGGGATGAGATCCGACATCGCGATATAGAGGAGGCTGGCCGATGACAGCGCCAGGATCACGGGCCGAATGCCTGGCAGAAATCCTACCGTCACGTACGCAACGAGCGCTCCGGCGATGCCTGACGCGCCTGACAGCACGTTGAGCAGGAGCGCGCGGCGGCGCGAATAGCCGGCCGCAAGCAGAATCGCGACATCGCCCACTTCCTGGGGTATTTCGTGCGCGGCCACCGCAATCGCGGTGTTCACGCCCAGCGGTACCGAGGTGAGGACCGCCGCGCAGACGGTCGCCCCGTCGATGAAATTGTGGAACGCGTCCCCGAGCAGCACGAGCGGCGCAGCGGCGCCGTGGACGCGGCATTCGTCGGTGTGGCAGTGGCGCAGCAGCACCAGCTTCTCGAGCACGAAGAAGATCAGGATGCCAGCCAGCAGCGTGCCGAGCGCGTTCGCCGGCTTCATCGTCTCGAGCGCTTCCGGCAGCAGCGCGAGCAGCGCGACACCAAGCAACGCGCCGACAGCATAGCTAACCAGCCACGGCACCAGCCGCGTCCGGACTCGATCGGTGAAGAGCAGCAGTGACGATGCGAGGAAAAGTCCGCCGAAGCTACCGAGCAGGCTGAGACCGAGCGCCGTCGCGAGGAGAGGCACGCAGCATTCTAATCTTACCTGGAGGGGCTCCGCCCCTTGGACTCCCCGACACGCTCGCGCCGCTAGCTTGCAACGTATCCCCGCCGCGCCCGCACGCGGTAGTTGCTTTTGTTCACCTCGACCCGGATCGCATGCCACCGGCCATCGTTCTTACCAGGGGCCGGGTATCCGAGATAGTACTGCTGGCTCAACTCGCTGGCGATGCCCTCGGTCGCCGGATTCAAGTCGCGCGAGTCCCTGATGATTTCGGTCCGGCCGCCGGTGTCGTCGGTCAGGTCGCGCAGCGCGACCGAGTTGACGCGATCGCTGCCTCCATGCGTTCCTGGTCGAGGCGGCCACTGCGTCTGAAAATGCCCGCCCGGCCGCCGCGGCCCTCCGGGAAATGGAATCGGCATCGGCGGCATCCGCATCGGAGGACGGGGCTGCGAACCCGGCCCGAAACCGGGTCGGCTCTCACCGTCGATTCCGACCGCGTAGACGATGACCTCGCTCGCCCGGACCAGCTGCTTCAGATCGACGAGCGACGTCCGGCTCGACGTGTCGTTGCCATCGGAGATCAGCAGGATCGCCTTCTTCTGATAGCGGCCCTTCGTTGCCAGCGGAATTGCCTCGGCGACTGCGTCGTACATGGCGGTCGAGCCGTTCGTGCGGATTCGGTTCATCGCTCGCGAAAGCGCCTGCCGATCCGATGTCCACCCCTGGATCAGGCGCGGGTCGTCGTCGAAGGTATAGAGGAAAACCTCGTCCTGTGCGTCGAGCAGGTCGAACAGGAACCTATTCAGAGCGGCCTTCGCGGCCTGGAGCTTCTCGCCGGCCATACTGTCGCTGGTGTCGAGGAGGATTCCCAGGCTGACCGGCGTCCGGTCGGCGCTGAAGTGCGTAATCTCCTGACGCTGGCCGTCCTCAAAGATGGTGAAATCGTCCTTGCCGAGACCGCCAACGAACCGTCCGCTTTCATCCGACACGCTGGCCGTGACGTTGATCAGCTCGACGCCGGTCTTGAACTTGAACGATCCGCCGTCCTCCTTCTGCTGCTGACCCTGGAGGGTTGCAACGGCGAGGACGACTGCGATCGCGGCAGGATTGAGCAGTGATCGCGAACGCATGGCATCACCCTCAGTATTGGGAATTCGCAACATTTAACACAGCCGGCTTCGCGGTTCCAGATGGTGATCGCTTGTCGACATGCGGAACGACGTGATCGTCGCTCCTGAAGCTGATCCGGTAGCGGCCCACGTCGCCCGCGGAAGGCACCGTAATCACAAACGTGCGCTCGGCGGCCGGATCCGAACCGGCGGGCGCGACGACGGCGCGGCCACTGCCGATCTCGCTTCCTTGCCGGTTGAAGAGCAGGACGACGGCGGTCAGCGGACCGCCTGCCGCCGTCGCCGCGCCGCGCACGACGCCCCGGACCGTGAGGCGATCCTTCTCGCGTTCGTGGCCGAGCGCGATCAGCTCGAGCGGCACTTCGGCGGCCGGCGTCGCCGCGGCCGGCGTAGCGACCGGGTGTCGGGTCTGCGCAGGCGTCGATCGACTGCTCGTTGATCGATCGCTTTTCATCACGAGCGTGCCAATCACCAGGGCCACGATTGCGGCCGCGACGCCAATCCCAGCGACCACACGCGCCATGGACCGGCTGCGTGGCCGATCGGCGAACATGCCCTGCGAGTCGGCATCCGCTGCGTCGGCGATTCGCAATTCGATCTCGGGCTGAATCGCCGGCGCCGCGATCGCCGGTGCCGGCAGCGGCGTCGCCTTCGGCTGCGGACGCTCCGATCGAACCGGCCATTCGCGGTGGTCAGCGTCGAGGTCGGCCGCGAGCGCGGCAATCCGGGCGTCCGAACGAAGGCGCTCGGTGTGCATCACCCGCCATGCGAGAAAACTCGTGCCGATCGCGGTCGCGAGCGACACAAGGGTCACGGTTAGGAGGACGGCTTCCATCACACACTCCCTATCGGAGCTTGAATGCGACCGCGACTTCCACGACGACGTCGACCGGCGATCCGAGCCGGCGTGCCGGCGAGAATCGCCACTGTTTGACGGACTGCACGGCGCGATCGTCGAGACCGGACCCGAGCCGCTTCAAGACTTTCACGTCGCCGACCGATCCGTCCTGCCGCACGACGATCTCGAGAACCACTTCGCCCTCGAGCCCGAGGCGTCGTGCCTCGTCGGTGTAGTCGGCGCGGACTTCCTTCAGCAGCCGCGGCGGTTCGATGCCTGAGCCGGGACGGTACGGCCCGCCACCGGTGCCCCCGCCCGACCCTGGGCCGACACCGTTGCCGTTGCCCTCGCCGATACCGGTACCCGTTCCGTTCCCGACGCCGCCTCCCGCGCCGGGTCCACGGCTCTGAGCTTCGGCCCGCGCCTGCTGAAACACTCCGGCGCGGTCGCGGTCCTCAGCGGGCGCCTGGACGATCGGCGCGGAGACGACCGGCATCGGCTCCGACTTGAGCGATGGCGGCGGCTCGGGCTCGGGCGGCTTTGGCGCCGGCTCTACCGCAATCGGCCGCTCGCGCGGCGGCATCGGACTGCTCACCGAGCTGCGTCCCTTGCGTTCGGCCTTCGGTGGCGGCGGTTTCTGCAACGCTCCACCACCTCCCCCGCCGCCGCCTGGTCCGGGAATATTGAGGAAGACGAGGTGCATGTCGGCCGGCCGCTCTTCAGGGATCGCGAACGTCTTGGCGGTCGGCGCCAGACCGAGGCTGGTCACCAGCACGACGAGTGCGACCACCCCCGCGTGAAGCGTGCCCGACACGGCCAGCGGAACGCTCTGCGCCCGCGGCTTCCGGCCGGTCGGGCCGAATATGGAGAACAGGCCGGCCGACGTTAGAGGTGGCGACCCGATCGGGTCCGACCGCAGGTCTCGAGCAAGCCGCAGGGCATCGGCATATGGGACGAATCCGACGAGTCCATGCGGACTTCCGAGCGCCGCCCGAACGCGTTCTTCCGGGACGCCAGCAGCTCGGGCAATCTCCCGCGGCGAGTAAACCTCGGTGTGCGACATTGACGGTAACGGGGAAGAGGCAAAAGGCTTGCCGCGGTTTTTCGCGGAGAGTGCGGGAGTTTTGCAGATTTTCGGGCTATTCCCGCGCAGCAAACGGGAGGGCCCCCGGCCGGGCTGTGCTCCCGCCCTGACAGGTGTCACCTCGTGCGGACCGTTTACTGCTGGAGTGCGGGCCTTCAGGCTCGCTTGGAGATCTCGTGGCTCGCGAGCTTTTCTAGGGCGCGCACCATGGCTGAGTGGTCCCACTTCGCCCCGCCCTGGGCCTGACAGGCGTTGAACAGTTCCTGTGCCATCGACGTGTTGGGAAGGCTGACCCCCAGGGCGCGCGCGCCGGCGAGCGCGAGGTTGAGATCCTTTTGATGCAGCTCAATCCGGAACCCCGGGTCGAAGGTGCGGTTGATCATCCGCTCGCCGTGCACTTCGAGGATGCGGGAGGCTGCGAAACCGCCCATCAGGGCCTGACGGACGCGGCCCGGATCCGCGCCGGCCTTCGAAGCGAAGAGCAGCGCTTCGCCGACTGCTTCGATGGTGAGCGCGACGACGATCTGGTTGGCGACCTTGCAGGTCTGGCCGTCGCCGATGCCGCCGATGAGCGTGATGTTCTTGCCCATCAGCTCGAAGATCGGCCGGACGCGCGTGAACACCGCCTCCTTGCCGCCAACCATGATGCTGAGCGTCGCGTTCTTCGCGCCGACCTCGCCGCCGGAGACCGGTGCGTCGAGGTAGTCGCATCCGAGATCTTCGAGGCGCTTCGCGAACGTCTTGGTCGCGATTGGCGAGATGGAGCTCATGTCGACGACCGTCTTGCCGGCGCTCACCCCCTGCGCGACGCCCTCGCTTCCGAACAGCACGGCTTCGACGTCCGGCGTGTCGGGCACCATCGTGATGACGATCTCCGATTGGGCGGCAACCTCGCGGCCCGATCCGCACGCGCGGCCGCCGGCCCCGGTCAGATCCTGCGGCACGCCGCTGCGTGAATGCAGAAACAGGGTGTGCCCGCCTTTGATCAGGTTGAGGGCCATCGGCCGGCCCATGATTCCGAGTCCGATAAATCCGATCGCTGCCATCGTTTCTTACCGAGGGGCTTGCGCCCCTCGGACTCCCTCACACGCTCTCTCGCGCGCCGCTTCGCCGGCGCGCTCCGTTCGCGTGACTCGCTCGCGCGCTCGATCGCGACAGAGCAACTAGTTTCTGAAGTGGCTTCTAGCCTCGTACGTACGTGTCGCGCCGCGTCATCCAGCCCAGACCGGCTTCGGTGGAGGCGGCGGGCTTGTATTCGCAGCCGACCCACCCGGCATATCCGATCCGATCCATGAAGTCGAACAGGAAATCGTAATTGATCTCGCCGGTCCC
>Ga0310900_10000817_pt1 | contig 11409 bp, 9 predicted proteins | sample C24D1metaG_FD_203879 | JGI IMG/M metagenome (GOLD analysis project Ga0310900, IMG submission 203879) | Lab incubated soil microbial communities from West Virginia University Organic Research Farm, Morgantown, WV, United States - C24D1 | ecosystem: Environmental > Terrestrial > Soil >...
CGATTGCTTCGGGCGCGAGCGGATGGTTTGGATTCGGCAGGACGAGCGCCAACAGGTCGATGCCCGAGGGGCTGCTGCGCCAGAAGATCGGCGGCGTGTCGAACTCGCCTCGGACGAGACGCACCATGGCCGCATACAGCAAGGGCGAAGCGAGCACGGCAGCCACCACGCCGGCAATCGCGATGAGCCGCGCACCGTGCCGGACTTCCTGAGCTGGCGGAACGGCAACCCTGAGACGAAACCTTCGCGACACCTGCACGAGAACGAGCATCGTCAGGACAAGTACAGGCGTGTACAAGGTCCGCGCGCGCATGACCTGACCCGCCACGGTTACCTCCCAGCCCCCGCTGATGGCAATCGTCGCAATCAAAACCGCCAGGCAAACCGTCGCGACGTTCAACGCACGCGTAGACACGCGGTGTGATCCCGGGATGCGTCGAGCCTCGATCGAGACGACCCGGCTGAGCACGAACGCGGCGCCGATCAGGAGACAGAAGATCGCGTAGTACAGGTCGGTCATCGATGCCCAGGCAATGGTTGCGCCGAGCGCAATCGCGTCACGCACCCGCACATGTCCGTTGGCGCGCACGATCAGGAGAAGGAACACGGCCAGCGGTGCGGTGGCGACGAGGCTGAAATGGCCTGTTCCCCGCGTGACGACGATCGGGCTCCAGCCAAACAACAGCCCGGCTATCCACGACGCGCCGGCATCGCGCGTCACCTGATGTGCCAGCAGAAACGCGACGTACCCGCCCAGAATCATCAGCAGCAGATACACGACGTTGAAGGCGCCGACGACGCTGAGGACGCTGCGGAGCGGAACGGCAATCAGGTTGGCAAACGTCGTGTAGTTGTGGAGGCTGAGATCGGTCTGCTGACCCGGTCCGAAGAGCGTGTCCGTGAAATACGGGAAGCTCCCCTTCTCAATGAGTTCGTGGTGGAACACCCATTGATTCCAGACGTACACGCCCGTATCGCCCCCGGATCCCCCGGTTAGGGCGGTTCCCAGATGGAGTGGAAGCGGCCAGGAAAACACGAGCGCGACACAGACATACCCGAGAAGAGCGGCTGCGTGTGTGCGCCACGGGCGTGGCATTCGTGCGAATTTTTAACATGGTTTTCACACTTTTTTAACAATCCAGCTGAACCGTGTAATGATTTCGACCCTGACTGCGGTGGGGCTATGAGAGCGTGGGCGCTACCACTCTTGCGGTGTCTCGAGTGCTGGTCGGCGGCACTGGAATCAGCAGCCACGGGCCTCCGATGTCCAGCCTGCGGAACCACTTACACACTCAAAAACGGCGTCGTCGATTTCCTTCATAAACCGCATCCGACCATCGTGAGGGAGCGCGAGGCGGTCCATCGGATCGATCGAGAGGCCGGCGCTCCACCGGACTGGATGCGCGACGTGCTGGGCCGCCTGAATCGCGATGCCCTGACCGGAGAGGACCTGGCGAGCTCCGCTCATATCCGGGCGATCTCCGAGTCGCGCGCGCAGGTTCTGGCGCTGCTCGAACAAGAGCCTCTCACTCCCGGGTCAACGGTCCTCGAGCTGGGAGCTGATGTCGGCTGGGCAAGCTCGGTACTTCTGGACGCGGGATGCCGGGTCATCGCCACTGACATCACCGACCATCTCCTTCTTGCTGCGGATCGCGAGTCGCCGAACCTGTGCCGGCTGCTTGCGGACATGAATCGCGTGCCGCTCGCGGACTCCACGGTGGATGTCGTCTTCGCGGCGTCATCCGTGCACCATTCCTGGGATCTCGCATTGACGTTCCGCGAGATCGCGCGCGTCCTGAAACCGGGCGGAGCGGTGTACCTGTGCGGCGAACCGCTGCCGTCGCTACTCCGCTACGTCACCGGCGGGAGCTTCGGGCACGAGGAGCGTGCGATCGGGATCAACGAGACCTGGACTCGGCGCGACGTCTGGCTCAACCACTGCCGCGCCGCCGGGCTCGATCCGCGGATCGTGTTTCCTGACCTGAGCGATCGGCAGCTGAGAGAGCGGCTCCGGAAGCGGCGTCTGCCGGGCTTCGTGAGCGGACTATTGCGTCCGATGATGTCCACGCTGCAGGTGTCGGTTCACCTGCGGGCAGACAAGGCTGGTTGACCTTTATCCAGCCAAGGCCTCGATTGCAATCCTGTCGATCCTGCATAGATCCCGGCCGCACGACACGATAGGCTGGCTCGTCGCGTGCACGGATACGATCTCATCCTCACGTTAACCGGCGGTCTCGGCGCTGCGCTGCTGTTCGGTTTTGTCACGCAGAGGATCGGCCTGTCGCCGATCGTCGGCTATCTGCTCGCCGGATTGCTGGTTGGACCGTACACACCCGGTTTTGTCGCGGACGCCTCCATCGCGGAGGAGCTGGCGGAAATCGGTGTCATCCTGCTGATGTTCGGCGTCGGCCTCCAGTTCCACATCGAAGAGCTCCTGGCGGTCCGGCGCGTCGCGGTTCCAGGCGCGATTGCGCAGAGTGCGGTGGCCACCGTGCTCGGCGCACTGCTGGCGCGATCCTTCGGGTGGGATTGGCCTGCCGGCGTCATCTTCGGAATGGCGCTTGCCGTGGCCAGCACCGTCGTCCTCATTCGCGTGCTCTCCGACAACAACGATCTGCATACGCAGGCAGGACACATCGCGGTCGGCTGGCTCGTTGTCGAGGACCTCTTCACGGTCGTGGCTCTCGTCCTGCTGCCGGCGCTGTTCGGACCGGAAGCGTCGCGAACGTCGGTCTGGTCTGCGGTGGCGCTGACCGCGTTGAAGGTCACCGTCCTGCTCGTCGTGACGATGGTCGTTGGTCCGCGCGTGATTCCACGCGTGCTCGACTACGTGGCCGGAACCAGATCCCGGGAGCTGTTCACGCTCACGGTTCTGGTGATTGCGCTTGGAATCGCCGTCGGTTCGTCGCTCCTGTTCGGCGTGTCGATGGCCCTCGGCGCATTTCTCGCAGGGCTGCTCGTTTCGCGTTCCGATTACGGCCTCCGCGCCGCCTCGGAGGCGCTGCCGATGCGCGATGCCTTTGCCGTGCTGTTCTTCGTGTCGGTCGGCATGCTGCTGAATCCCGCTTCGCTGCTCGCGAACCCGGTGCTCGTAACTGGCGCGCTGGCGGTCGTGCTCATCGGAAAGCCGATGGTCGCGCTCCTTCTCGTCTGGGCCATGAGATATCCGCTCGGTACCGCGCTGACCGTTGGCGTCGCGCTGTCGCAGATCGGTGAGTTCTCATTCATTCTGGCCACCATCGGCGGGGATCTGGGTCTCCTCACGGAGGAAGCGACGAACGCGCTCGTCGCCGCATCGATCGTGTCAATCGTGCTGAACCCTGTTGTCTACCGGACGATTGGACCGATCGAGCAATGGGTGAACGCCAGGCCGCGGCTGCGAGCCGTGCTGAACCGTCCGCCGGTGACGCCTTCCGACCTGCAGGTATCGAATGCGCACGGACAACGAAGCAGAAGTCATCGCGCCGTGGTCGTCGGGTACGGCCCCACCGGACGTACGGTCGTGCGTCTCCTGCGTGACAACGACATCGTGCCGACCGTCATCGATCTCAGCGTCGATGCCGTCCGCGCCCTCCGGGAGGAGGGTATCGAAGCCGTGTATGGCGATGCCACCCGGCCTGAAACGCTGGCCGCAGCGGATACCGCGAACGCGGGCGCGCTGATTCTTGGCTCCGCGGGGATGGACAAGGGCATGGACATCATCCGGACCGCCCGCCAGCTGAATCCGGACATCCGCGTGCTGGCACGAGCGTCCTACCTGCGCGATATCGCGTCACTGAAGGATGCAGGCGCGAACGCCGTCTACTCCGGCGAGGGAGAAGTGGCGCTCGCGTTCATCGAGGACATCCTCGACACGCTCGGGGCGACACCGGAGCAAATCGACCGCGAGCGTGAACGTGCGCGCCGGGAACTCTTCGGCGAGGTATGACGCATGGAGACGTTACGTTTCAGAAGGCAAACCGCACGTCCACCTGGCGATGGGACAGCGGCGGAATCGGCGCCGGCTGAATGAGCCGGCAGCCGCTGACGATGCAGTCTGTCCAGGACGGAATGCGAAGCGTCTCGTAGAAGCCCAGGACGTAGTGCCAGTCGGTCTCGACGAAATCGCTGTACCACTGGTCAAGACTGGTGACGCCACGCTCGTGCATCAACTGCATGCCGAAACGGGCCGCCTCGAACTCGTAGTCGCGCAGCACGTTCAGGAAGCGCCTACGGTCGCTGGTGTTCTGCAACTCGTCGACCCTCTGCGCGAGCGACGGCGCCACCCATTGCACGGAATGTCCGAACAGATGCAGGAGCAGGAAGCACTGCATCTCGAACCCGACGTCCGGGTCGATGGTGATGCGCAGGCCATCGAAGATGCCGGTCCTCGGCGGCTCGAGGTCGCGGTACTCGATCACGAATCCGTATTTGACGATACCGGACGAGATTCGAACCCAGAGGTCAACCATGTCCGTGCTCGGCAGTTCGCCGACGACACGCGCGCCGACAAGTTCATGACTGGGAATAGTTTTCATCGCTGCTTCGACGGTACGGAACTTTCAGCGGCCGCTTGCGTCGATCTAGGTTACTGACAGCGGCTGATCAACGGCGGCGTCAGAACCTTGATCGACTTCAGCCCCGACGATACACTCCGGAACCTGACACACACGATTCGGCCTCTCTTAGCCCGGCTGCCGGCAGCCGCCCTGGCTCTGAGCCTGACGGCCTGCGACAACCCCAGCGGCAACCGAGCGCCCATCTTCGAGGAGGAGCCCGCGGCGCCCTACCAGTCCGAAGTGGACGAAGGCCTCGGCGCGGCGGTTGCCATTCTCATCGATACGTCTGGCTCGATGGAAGGAAGAGCCCTCGGCGACGATCGGCCGAAGGCCGTCGTGGCCCGGGAAGCCCTCGACGCGATGTTCGACGCGACCGATTCGCTCGTCGCGAAACGCCCCGGCTTCGCCGTCAAGGTCGGCATCTACAGCTTTTCGAGCGACGCCTCGACCGTGCTGCCGATGCAGTCCTTCGATCGAAGCGCGATACGCAAGGCGCTGGACCAGGTGCCGCAGCCGGGCGGCGGTACGGCAATCGGCGAGGCCATGCGCACAGCCCGACCCGACCTGTATCGCTCCGGCGTGTTTCGCAAGTACCTGCTCGTCGTCACCGACGGCGAGAACACGTCGGGCCGGAGTCCAGCCCAGGTAGCCAACGAAATTTTTCAGAAGAGCGAAGGCGCTGTCGAAATATATTTCGTCGCGTTCGACACGAGCGCCGACAGGTTCGAGTTTTTGAAGCAGGTGCGTGGTGACGTGATGGGCGCCGGGAATGGTCCAGAGCTCCGGAAAGCGCTCGACGAGATCTACCAGGGTCGAATCCTGGCCGAAGCGTCGGCGCTTGCGGAACGCGAACCGGGCGCGCGATGAACGACGGAGTTGACGTAGTGTCCGCCTTCAGGCGGACCGCTCTCGAAGGAGATGACGTGTGATTGTTCAGAAATTCTGGTCGGCGTTCATGGCGCAGATAAACAAGATCGCGAACGTCTTCTGGCAAGCCGATCCGATCGCCCAGATGCAGTACGAGTACGACCGCGCGGTCAATGAGCTCAAGGAAGGACGCGTCGGTCTCGAGCAGTACCGCGGCCTCGTCGAACGTGTGACGCGGCAGGTCTCGGCCAATCGCTCGCATGCGCAGAAGCTGGAGGCCGAAACAAAGGCCTACCTCAAGGCCGGCGACCGTGCCACCGCCGCGAAGTTCGCGCTGGAGCTGCAGAAGGCGAAGACCGACCTTGCGGCGAACGAGCAGCAGCTCCAGATGCACGAGACCGCCTATGGCAACAACCTGCGCAAGATCCAGCATGCCAACAGCAAGCTGGTCGAGCTCAAGCAGAAGATCACGAAGTACGACGCCGAGTTGAAGATGAGCGCGGCCGAAGCGGAGATCGCAAAGCTCGCCGAGAGCTTCGATCTCAACCTGACCACCGACTTCGGGCAGATCGAGTCGGTCATCCAGGAAAAGATCGACCAGAACCGCGGCAAGGTTCGCGTGGCGGCGGATCTCTCGTCGAAGGGGATCGCCGAGATCGACGCCGAGGAGAAGATGCAGGCGGTCCTCGCCGAGGAAGCGCTCACCAACTTCGAAGTCGAGCTCGGACTCAAGTCGCCGGAGACGACGCGCATCGCTCCGGCGGCGAAGGATCTGGGACCGGCCACGACCGCCGGGACAAACACTGAGAAGACCGTCGAGAAGCAGTCGAACTGACAGTTCGAGAGGAGATTGTGCAGATGGCGAACGGACAGCCTCGTCCAGCGTTTTTCGTCGCAGTGTTTGCCGTGGTGATCGGCCTCGTCGGCCTCGCCATCTGGCGCTACAGCGGCGGTGGCGGCGCAGGCACGGGCACGTTTTCAGCCGATGAGCTGAAGCAGGTTGCCGGCAACGCGGAGAATCCCGACAGCTCGGGCATCACTACGGTCAAGGAATACAACTTCGTTCCGAGCGCCAAGCTGCCCGAGGTCAAGGGCATCTCGAACTACACGGCGATGAACGACCGCACCGTGCGGTTTGCCATCAACGTGTGGGCCGGCTGGGGGCCGATCATCTACGCAAACAACGGCTTCAAGCCGGGCAAGGTGTGGAAGACGCCGTCCGGCAAGGACTTCAAGGTCGAGCTCGTGCTGATCGACGACCCGGTCGCGATGCGCGACGCCTTCGCTGCCGGCAACCTGCACGTCGGCTGGGCGACCCTCGACATGGTGCCGCTCTTCCTCGAGGGGCTGCGCAAGGACTCGCGGGTCATGCCGCGCATCTTTCAGCAGGTTGACTGGTCGAACGGCGGCGACGGCATCGTCGTCCGCGACTCGATCAAGAGCATCTCCGACCTGCGCGGCAAGACTGTCGTCCTGGCGCAGAACTCGCCGTCGCACTTCTTCCTGCTCAACGCGCTGATCAACGCCGGCGTGCAGCCGGCCGAAGTGCAGTTCAAGTTCACCCAGGACGCATTCCAGGCGGCGGCCGCCTTCAACGGCGACAAGAGCCTGGCGGGCGTCGTCAGCTGGGCGCCGGACATCTACAACCTGGAGAAGGTCCGCGGCAACCGGATGATGGTCACGACCGCGACCGCCAACAAGCTGATCGCGGACGTGTGGTTCTCGCGCGCCGATTTCGCCAAGGACAATCCCGACATCATGGAAGGGCTGGTCCGCGGCATTTTCGACGCGATGCAGGATCTGAAGGCGCAGGACGCCAAGCAGCGCGTGGCGAAGCTGATGGCCGCCGGCTACTCGATTCCCGAGAGCGACGCACTCGGCATGCTCGGCGACGCCCACTCGACCAACTACGCTGAGAACCGCGAGTTCTTCCTGAACCAGAACAACCCGACGAACTTCGAGCGCACGTGGAACACCGCCTACTTCCTCTACAAGAAGATCGGGGCGGTCACCCAGCAGACGCCGTTCGATCAGGTGATGGACTTCTCGGTGATCCAGAAGCTGGGAAGCGAGCCCAAGTACGCCAGCCAGAAGAACGAGTACGACGTCCGCTTCGCGCCGACGAGCGCTGGGGCCGTACAGGGAGAGAGCGACGAGATCCTCACCAAGACGGTGGTGATCCACTTCTTCCCCAACTCGTGGGATTTGACCAAGAAGGTGACGCGCTCGGTTGACGGCAAGGACGTCGAGGAGCTGTACGACCCCAACGTCAACTTCGTCGTCGAGGAAATCGGCAAGCTGGCCGGTCAGTACGGCGCGGCGCGCATCGTGATCGAGGGGCATACCGACAGCTCGATGCGCGGCAACGCGCCGAAGAGCGCGGTCCAGGAGTTGTCGCTCAATCGCGCCAACGCGGTGAAGGAGGGCATCGTCCGGAAATTTGCGACGCTGCAGCCGAACCAGTTCTCGACGTCAGGACTCGGCTGGGACAAGCCGGCCGACACGGCCGATCCTGACAACCATGCCAAGAACCGGCGTGTCGAGATCAAGGTCTATCCGGCCGAAGCACCCGCGGCGAAGTAGTGGCCGGTAACCAGGCAGGCCCCGGGCTGCTGGCGCTTCGCGTCTCCCCGCCCCGCACCGTGCGATATCTGCTCGGTGCAGGCGGGCTGGCGTTCGTCGCGCTGGCATGGTGGATCGTCACGCGCGGCTCCGCGGAGACGCGCCTGGTGTCGCCCGTCGTGCTGCCCAGTCCGGCCGAAGTCTTCTCCAGCTTCGCCAGCCTGCTGAACGAGCGTGCACTGATCCAAAGCATCGCCGCGACGTTGCGGCGCGTGCTGCTTGGATTCGGCCTCGCCATTCTCGTCGGCGTTCCGCTCGGGATCGCCGCCGGGGCGTGGCGCGTCTTCGAAGCCACGGGTGCGCCGCTGGCGCTCTTCGGCCGCAACCTGCCGGTGGCGGCGCTGATTCCGCTGACGATCCTCTGGTTCGGCATCGACGAGACGCAGAAGGTGATGTTCATCTTCATCGCCTGCGTTCCGTTCGTGTATTCGGACACTGTTCGAGCGATCGGCGGCGTACCCGATCGCTACGTCGAGACGGCGCAGACGCTTGGCGCCTCGAGGCTGCAGGTCCTCACCAAGGTGCTCGTCGCGTTGTCGCTGCCAGACATCTACAACAGCCTGCGGCACCTGTTCGGCATGGCCTTCGGCTACATCATGCTGGCCGAGTTGATCAACGCGACCCACGGGCTCGGCTACCTCCTGATGACCAGCCAGCGCCGCGGCCTGTCGGAACACATCATCCTGATTCTGATGGTGATCGGACTGCTCGCGTTCGCGATCGACCGGATGCTCTATTTCTTCCAGCGCGGCCTGTTCCCCTATCGTCCGGCCGACGAATGACAGAGCCGCTGCCGAACATCGTCGAGTTTCGCCAGGTCACGAAGCGATTCGGCGACGTGACGGTCATCCGCGACGTCACCTTCACGGTACCGGACCTGCCCGGGACCGGTGAGTTCGTGACGATTCTCGGGCCGTCGGGCTGCGGCAAGTCGACCGTGCTTCGCCTGATTGCCGGCCTGCCCCCGCATCATCCGACCACCGAAGGCGAGGTGCACGTGGCCAACGCTCCGGTCGCGGGGCCCGGCGCCGATCGCGGCATGGTCTTCCAGGACTACACGTCCTTCGACAATCGCACGGTCGAGGACAATGTCGCATTCGGCCTCGAGTGCCGGGGCGTCGGGGCGCGCGAGCGTCGCGAGCAGGCCCGCGCCTGGATCGAGAAGGTCGGCCTCGACGTGAAGCGCGACGCCCAGAAGTATCCGAGCCAGCTCTCCGGCGGCATGCGGCAGCGCGTGGCCATCGCGCGCACCCTCATCCTCCGCCCGCGCATCATCCTGATGGACGAGCCGTTCGGGGCGCTTGACCCGGCGACCCGCCTGCACATGCAGGAAACGCTCAACAAGCTGTGGCGTGAAGCCGAGGCGACCGTCTTCTTCGTGACCCATTCCATCGAGGAAGCCGTGTATCTCGGAGACCGCGTTTATGTGTTCTCCTCCGCTCCGGGTACTATCCTGCGCGAGATCGCCGTGCCGAAAAGCGACAGGCCGCCCAGGGAGATGCAGCGCGACAAGAGATTCGTCGAGCTGGTCGGCGACATCCGCGACACCGTCGATACGCTGCAGTCGTCCACGCGCGCCGGCGATTGACGCATGGCGAACATCATTCCTCCCCCGATCCCGTCCGATCGGTCCTCGAAGCCGCCGCAGGGCGCCTCGCTCACGGACTACGTGAAGGAGGCCTTCCTCTTCCGGTGGAACCTGTTGTTCTTTCTTGGCGGCCTTGCCGGGGCCGCAATCGCGCCGCTGGCCGATTTCACCATCCCGCTCGTCTTCGCCGGCGAGCTCGCCTACCTCGGTGCGCTGACGTCGCTGCCGCGGTTCCGTGCGGCCATCGACGCGAAGATCCATTCCTTGAAAGGCACTGCCGCGCCCGTCACGACTCCGGCGCCTTCACTCATCGTCATGCTCGCCGGATTGCCGGCCGAGTTGCGAAGGCGCTTCGAGCAGCTCCACGAGCGATGCGTGGAGATGCGCCAGCTCGCGGTCGGCGTGCGCGGGGCGTCGGGCCGCGAGGCGGGGTCGGCCGAAGAGATTCGCACGCCCGGCCTCGATCGCCTCTTGTGGCTGTTTCTGCGCCTGCTGATCTCGAAGCACGCGCTCGACCGGTTCCTGAAGACGACGAGCGTCGAGGAGATCGACACGCGCCTCGAACAGCTGCGCAAGGATTTCACCGCCGCGCAGCAGGCCGGCGACGAACGGATTGTGCGGTCGCTGCAGGACAGCATCGCGAGCGCGGAGCTTCGAAAGGACAACTATGAGCGCTCGAAGAAGAACGCACAGTTCGTCTCGATCGAGCTGGATCGAATCGAGGGCAAGATTCAGGCGCTGGCGGAAATGGCCGTCAACCGCCAGGACCCGGATCTGTTGAGCAGCCAGGTTGACTCAGCCGCGGAGAGCATGCGGCAGACGGAGAAGGCGGTGAGCGAGCTCCAGCATCTCACCGGCCTCGCCGACGAATTGCAGGATCCGCCGCCGATTCTCGACGCGGACCTGCGGCAGGTCCTTCGCCATGAGGCCTGACTCAGTGACTGGCACCGGCCTGGCGAAGAGTGGCAGCGCCGTTGGCACGCTGTCGGATCTCCCCTCCTCGTTTCCGCCGTGGGCGAGAAGGCTTGCTGAGCTCTATTTCTCGGGCACCACGTCGGCATTCGTGCTCCACGGCAACACGTACGACTACGTGCGCAGCCCCGGCCACGACAAGGAGTACGTCGGACTCGCCGAGTTCCTTGCCGAGCAGCTCTTTGGACGCTGGTCCCTGGTGCTGCACTACGACCTCGGGCGCGGCCTGCGCGTTGCCGCTGGACGCGACGAGCAGCGCCTGAAGGAGATGGTGACGCTCGCCAACCGCAAGGTCGGCGACCTGAGCACGCTCGCGAAGGAACCGTCGGCGACGATCGCCGTACTGGACCGCTTCGTGAGGAACAACCTCATGGCCGCCGAGGCCGACCGTCTGAGCCTGGCGATCATCGTCGATCAGGCGTCGTACGTGTTTCCGTCCGGCGATCCGGGGCGTCTCAGCGCGCAGGCCTCGTCACAACTCGTGACGATGATCAACTGGGCGACGAGCCCGCACGTGAAGCGGCTGAACATGGCCTTCGTGCTGGTCGATGAGAAGCGCGCGGATCTCAGCGAGCGACTGACCAGCAACCCGCACGTGGCGTCGATCGAAGTGCCGCTGCCCGACGAGCCGGAGCGCGTGCGGTTCGTCAACGCCATGGTCGATCCGCCTGCGCTCGCCGCGTTCTCGGACTACGACGCCGGACAGCTTGCGGCGCTGACCGCCGGCATCTCGCTGACCGATCTCAACGTGATCGTGCAGTCGGCGCGCGAGGGCGGACGACGGCTCGACGCGAAGGTATTTCGAGAGCTGAAGAAGCTGCT
>Ga0310900_10000818_pt1 | contig 11407 bp, 10 predicted proteins | sample C24D1metaG_FD_203879 | JGI IMG/M metagenome (GOLD analysis project Ga0310900, IMG submission 203879) | Lab incubated soil microbial communities from West Virginia University Organic Research Farm, Morgantown, WV, United States - C24D1 | ecosystem: Environmental > Terrestrial > Soil >...
TCCTACCTCGACTTCCACGGCAACAAGTTCACGCGCCGCTTCGACGCCAACTCGTACATCACGCTCGTCGAGGCGATGAACTCGCACGACGTCGGCCGCGATCGCGGCGGCGTCGAGGACGCCCTGTCCCTGGTCACCGCCAAGGCCCTGGTGCTCGGCATCGACAGCGACCGTCTCTTCCCCATCGACGGTCAGCACCGCATCGCGCGCGGCATCCGCAACACGCTCGACGGCGATCGCGCCGTGGTGCTGTCGAGCGACTTCGGCCACGACGGGTTCCTCATCGAGACGAACGCCGTCGGGGCGCACCTGCGACGGCTGCTCGAAGCCTGACCCCTCGGGGTCTCAGTCCGTGCGCTCGTAGCGCCACGGCAGGGCACCGATCTCGAGGCGATGACGGGATCCGGATGCTGCGCCCTCGGCGTCCGCCTCCCATTCGTCGTCTCCCTGCCACATGAGGAGGGGTCCCTCGCCACCGCGGCGCGCGACCGTCTCGAAGCGCTCGACGCCCCGGAGGCGTACTGCCCCGACCACGGAGTCAACGTCGGCGTGCTCGGCCAGGCCGTGCAGCGTCACCCACGTCGGCGGATACAGCGTCAACCCGCCGCGCCCGTGTCGCGCGAGCGCGTCGGCGGGGCGCAGCCACTCGGCGGCGACAGCCTCGTCGGCCGACAGCGTGATGGCGCCCGCCGCGGCCTGCGCGACGAAGAACCACGTGCGGATGCGCAGCGCGAGGCCTGGCGGCGGGTCCCAGCACGACAGCGTCACGAGCGCGTCCACGTCGAGTGCGAGCCCGGTCTCCTCGTGCGTCTCGCGCACGCCGGCGCGACGGGCGACGGCCTCCTCCGGGTCGCCCTCGGCGCCCCGGTCGGCGTCTTCGAGCTTGCCGCCGGGGAACACCCACGCACCGGCGAAAGATCCACGGTCCGGCCGCTCGATCATCAGCACCTCGAGCCCGTCGCCGGCGTCGCGCAACAGCACGACGGTCGCGGCGACGGGGATGGCCGGGTCGGTGGCGTCCTCGGGGCGGCGCGTGCGAGCGCCGCCGATCGAGTCGCTCAGCGCCTGCAGAGCGCGGTCGGAGGACGGCGTCGGTTCCGGCATCCGCACACTCTATCCATGGCCGAAGCCCGCGGCGCGGAGCTCAGACAGCGACGGGCACCCTGCGGCGCTCGAGGATCAGGCTCGCCGACGCCAGCACCAGCCCGGCGAGAGCAAGGCCCACGCCCACCCACGCGGGTGCGCCGAACCCCCATCCGGCCGCGATGACGACGCCGCCGAGGAAGGCGCCCAGGCTGTTGCCGATGTTGAGGGCCGAGTGGTTCAGGGCCGCGGCGATCGACTGGTTGTCCTCGGCGACATCCATCAGCCGCGTCTGGATCGTGGGACTGAGCGCCGACGCCACGAACCCTACGGCGAACACGAAGAACGCGAGCGCCCAGATCCAGTGGGCGGTCAGCGCGAGCAGCGCGAGCACCGCCGCGAGCCCCACGAGGCCCCCGATGAGCGTCCGCTTCAGGTCGACGTCGGCGAGGTGGCCGCCGACGAGGTTGCCGACGGTCATGCCGAGCCCGATGAGCACGAGCACGATCGGCACGACCCACTCCGGCGATCCCGCGACCTCGGTCACCAGCGGCGCGACGTAGCTGTACACCGCGAAGAACCCGCCGAAGCCGATCGCGCCGACGCCGAGCGCCAGCCAGACCTGACCGATGCGGAACACCTTGAGCTCCGCACGCAGCGTGCGGGAGGGATCCCCCGGATGCTCGGGCACGAAGAACGCGATGAGCACGGTGGCCGCCGCGAAGATGGCCGCGACGACCATGAACGCCGCCCGCCATCCCAGCTGCTGGCCGAGGTAGGTGCCCAGTGGCACGCCGACGACGTTCGCGACCGTGAGGCCGGTGAGCACGAACGCGACGCCTTTCGCCCGCTTGCCCGGCCCGAGGACGTCGGCGGCGACGAGCGCCCCGATGCCGAAGTACGCGCCGTGCGGGAGCCCCGCGAGGAACCGGGATGCCGCGACCCACTCGAACGTCGGCGCCAGGAAGGTGAGCGCGTTGAAGACCGTGAGGGCGAGCGCGAGCCCGATCATCACGCGGTGGCGCGGATACTTCGCCACCGCACCGGCGATGGTCGGGGCACCGACCACGACACCGAGGGCGTAGAGCGAGATGAGCCAGCCGGCCTGGTAGATGGCGTCCTCTTGGCGGAGCTGCCAGAGCGACGGGAGCAGGTCGGAGCCGATGTTCGGCAGCAGGCCCATGACGACGAACTCGGTCATGCCGATGCCGAAGCTGCCGACGGCGAGGGAAAGGAGCGCCCACGTCGCCGCCCCCCTCGTCAGATTCGAGGAGGTCACGGCGTCATGCTACCGGCGGCCGGATGATCCTGTCGAATCGATTCGGGCGCCCTCGTCGCGGAGTGTCATGAGTGCTCGGCAGGAGGAGTCTCACTCGGCGCCGGCGTCGCCCTCCTGGCGGTCGATCGCGGCCTCGAGGCGCTCGATCTTGCCGTCGAGCTCGCCCGCGTAGCCCGGCCGGATGTCGGCCTTGAGCACAAGCGAGACGCGGGAGCCGTACGGCGCGACGGCGTCGGTCGCGCGCTTGACGACGTCGAAGACCTCGTCCCACTCCCCCTCGATCTCGGTGAACATCGAGGTCGTGCGGTGCGGCAGACCGCTGTCGCGCACGACTCGCACGGCGGCAGCCACGGCGTCGTGCACCGAGCCGTCGGCGCGGCCGGTTCCGCTGGGGGCGACAGAGAAGGCGACGAGCATGGGGACCTCCGGGTCTCGAGGGGGACGGGGTCTACTCTGACACGCGCAGCGCCACCGGCTGCCGCACCGGGAGCCGCACCAGCCTCACGACGACCCACGCGAACAGCGCGACGAGCATCACGTTGCGCAGGACGACGAGCCAGACGGCCGCGGGCCACAGCACGAGCAGCCAGTCGTAGGCGAACGGGAAGAGCCACTGGGTGAGGGCGAGGATCACCACGGTCAGAAGTGCGGGGCGCAGCCACCGCCGCCGATCGATCGTGAGACCCACGACGACCGGCGCGATCAGCCACGTCATGTACTGCGGCGACCCCACTTTGTTGAGGACGATGAAGCCGAGCACCAGCGCGAGGGCCAGCGGCGGGAAGAGCGCGACGAACGACGCCCCGCGCCACGCCTTGACGGCGCCGATCACCGCGATGGCGAGCATCCCGAGCATGAGGACGGGGGTCATCAGCATGATGACGGTGTCGACCGACGGGCCGGTGATCTGGAACGTGATCAGGTCGGGGTCGTAGAAGATCCGCGCACCGGGCACATCCGCCAGCGCGAGCAGCAGGTAGGCGCTGCTCACCGGCGCTTCGATCTGCAGGCCGCGCGAGGTCTGGTCGCCCACGAAGCCGAGCAGGTGCGGGCCGCCGCCGGCGAGGAGGACGACCCCCACGACGACAGCTGAGACGGCGGCAGCGCCGCCGACGACCGCGAGCCGGCGACGCACCGCGATGACCGCCGCGGCGAGCAGTGCCGCCGGCCACACCTTGATCCACGTGGCCACGGCGAGGAGCACGGAGCCCAGCCACGGTCGGCCGACGAGAAACAGCGAACCGGCGACCGCGATCGGCACCGTCACGCCGTCGAGCCGGAACATGCCCACGCCGCCGAGCGCGAGGATCGCCGCCAGCCAGAACCACGCCGCGATCATGCGGCCGCGCGAGCGCCCGCGGCCGACGAGCACCGCGAAGGCCGCGGCATCGAGCGCCGTCACGAGCAATCCCCAGCCCAGGGTGTAGTCCACGACACCGCGCAGCGCCCCGACGAGAAGGATCGGCAGGTGCGCCAGCGGCGGATAGATCCAGTCCTCGGTGATGCCCGGCACGACATCGCCGCCGAGCGTGAGCCCGGCCCACCAGCGGTACAGCTGATCGACGTCCCACGAGGCGGCGTGGTCGCCGGCGAAGCCGAGCCAGATGACGACCGCGTGGACGAGGACGAACGCGATCCACACCCACATCCGCCGCAACACCCCTTCATCCTAGGGAGCGCCCGCGGAACGTCCTGGACGCGCACAGAATCGGAGATGATGCCCGACACGCCGGAAACGGATGCCGCGACACGGCGCGTCGCGCGCGACCTCCGATTCTGTGCCCGCAGTGGGGCTGGTTCAGGAGTGCGCGAGAGCCTCGGCGACGGCGCGGGGCAGGGCGTCCGCGACATCCAGAGCCGTGATCGGCCCGTCGCCGAACGGCGGGGAGCTCGATGCCCCCGCGATGCTCGCGCCCTGCGCGGCGATCGCCCCCGCCCGCCCGTGCAGCCATGCGCCGGAGGCGGCGAGGGCGGCGAGGGTCGCGGCTGGGCCCACGCGCCCCGAGGCTCCGCGCGGCGCGCCAGCGCCGTGTGGAGAGGGCGTGGGGACCGTGCGTCCTTCGTGCGCCATCGCTCCGGCGACCAGGGCTCCGATGACGCCGGCGAGGACGTCGCCCGTGCCCGCGGTGGCGAGCCAGGGCGTGCCGGCCTCGACCGTCGCCGCCCATCCGTCGGGCGCCACGACGACGGTGACGGCGCCTTTGAGCAGGACGACGGCGCCGGTGGCCTCGGCGGTCTCGCGGGCGGCGGCGACGCGGTCGGCCGGCGCATGCCCGAGTCCGAGCGCCGAGCGCAGGCGTGCGTGCTCGCGGTCGTGCGGCGTGAGGATGCGGGGGGCCGTGGCCTCCGCGGCGAGGTCGAGCGCCCCGGCGTCGACGACGACCGGGTCGGTGTCGGAGAGGATCGCCCGCAGCGCCGCGGTTTCGGACGGCGTGCGGGCCGAGGCATCCGTTCCCGATCCGATCACCCACGCCTGCACGCGCCCGTCGGCGGTCACCGTCTCGGGCCGGCGTGCCAGCACCAGGTCGGTGGGACGGGCGGGTCCGAGGTAGCGCACCATGCCGAGTCCGGTGCGCCACGCGGCCTCGACACCGAGGACCGCTGCCCCCGGGTAGGCCTCGGAGCCCGTCCGCATGCCGAGCACGCCTCGGGAATACTTGTCGTCGCCGGCGGTTGGCCTCCGCAGGGCGCGAGCGGCATCGGCGCGCGTCCACGTCCTCACCATGCGGCCACAGTACCGCCCACCCGATCCGATCCGGAGACCAGATGAGCCGCCTGTTCACCCCCCTCACCCTGCGCGACGTCACGGTGCGCAACCGCCTCTGGGTCTCGCCGATGTGCCAGTACAGCGCGGTGGACGGGGTGCCGCAGGAGTGGCACCACACGCACCTCGCGCAGTTCGCGTCGGGTGGCGCCGGACTCGTCATGGCGGAGGCGACGGCGGTGTCGCCCGAGGGCCGGATCTCACCCGAGGACACCGGGCTGTGGAACGACGCGCAGCAGGGCGCGTGGGCGCCGATCGTCGCGGCGATCCGCAGCCGCGGCGCCGTCGCGGGCGTGCAGCTCGCCCACGCGGGCCGCAAGGCCTCCACCTGGTCGCCGTTCTCCGGCCGCCGCGGCTCGGTCACCGCCGCTGACGGCGGCTGGGCCACCGTCGCCCCGTCGGCGATCGCGTTCGACGGCTACGCCGAGCCCGTCGCCCTCGATCTCGCGGGCATCGACCGCATCGTGGCGGACTTCGCGGCGGCAGCGCGCCGCGCCGTCGCCGCCGGATTCCAGGTGCTCGAGCTGCACGGTGCGCACGGGTACCTGCTGCACCAGTTCCTGTCGCCGCTGTCGAACCTGCGCGACGACGAGTACGGCGGTCCGCTCGAGAATCGGGCGCGTCTGCTGCTGCGCGTGCTGGAGGCGGTGACCGAGGCCGCCCCCGGCGTTCCGGTCATCGTGCGGTTCTCCGCCACCGACTGGGCCGACGGCGGCTGGAACCCCGACGAGACCGCGACGGTCGCCCGCTGGGCGGCGGAGCGCGGCGCGGACTTCTTCGACATCTCCAGCGGCGGACTCGTCGCCCACCAGAAGCTCACGACGGGCCCGGGGTACCAGGTCGAGCTCGCGGCGCGCGTGCGGCGCGAGGCGGGGGTTCCGGTCAACGCCGTCGGCATGATCGACGACGCCGCCCACGCGGAGCGCGTGCTCGCCGAAGACCTCGCCGACGCGGTGATGGCCGGCCGCGAGTGGCTGCGCGACCCGCACTACGGCCTGCGTGCCGCCGCCGAGCTGGGGGCCGACATCGACTACTGGCCGGCGCAGTACCTCCGCGCCCGCCTCTGACACGAAAGGCGATGAGCGGATGCCGCGGCCCGGGGCCGCAGCATCCGCTCATCTCGTTCGTCAGAAGCCGCGACGGCGCGTGGCGTCCTGCACCTCGCCGATGAGCTCCTCGATGATGTCCTCGAGGAACAGCACCGCGGTGATCTCACCGGACTCGTTGCGCACCTGCGCGAGGTGGCGTCCGGCCCGGCGCATGACGGCGAGCGCGTCCTCCAGATCGGTCGACTCGAGCACGGGCACCATGTGGTGGATGCGCTTCGTCGCGATCGGGAGGGCGACATCGGTCGCGGCATCCGGCCCCTCGGCCGCTCGGAGGATGTCCTTCAGGTGCACGTAGCCGAGCGGCACGCCCGCCTCGTCGACGATCACGTAGCGCGAGAAGCCGTGCTTGGCGACCGCGCGCTCGATCTCGTCGGGAGTCGTGATCTCGGGGAGCGTCACGAGCTGCGACAGCGGCACCGCGACGTCCGCGGCCTTCTTGTCGGTGAACTCGACGGCCGCGGCCACCGTGCCCGAGGCGTCGTGGAGCACGCCCTCGATGCGGGACTGATTGACGATCGTGGCGACCTCTTCGAGCGTGAAGGTCGAGGCGGCCTCGTCCTTCGGCTCGACGCGGAACAGCCGCACGATGTGGTTGGCGATCCAGTTCAGGGTCACGATCACCGGGTGGAAGATCTTCGACACCCACACCAGCGGCGTCGCGAGCATGAGCACGGCGCGGTCGGGCACCGAGAACGCGAGGTTCTTCGGCACCATCTCACCGAACACGACGTGCAGGTAGGACACCACGATGAGCGCCACCGCGAAGGCGACGCCGTCGACGACGGCCTCCGACCAGCCGGTGAGCCCCAGCGGCTCGGCCAGCAGGTGGTGGATGGCGGGCTCCGACACGTTCAGGATCAGGAGCGAGCAGATCGTGATGCCGAGCTGGCTCGTCGCCAGCATGAGCGTCGCGTGCTCCATCGCGTACAGCGCCGTCTTGGCCGCGCGCGATCCCTTCTCGGCGAGGGGCTCGATCTGCGAGCGTCGTGCCGAGATGACGGCGAACTCGGCGCCGACGAAGAAGGCGTTGGCGATGAGGAGCACCACCAGCCAGGCGATTCCTGCCCAGTCGCTCATCGGCGATCACCCCCCTCGTTCGCGCCTTCGTGGGGCATCGGCGTGGGTGTGAACCTCACGCGGTCGACGCGGCGGCCCTCCATGCGCTGCACTTCGATGGTGCCGTCCTCGATCTCGACGCTGTCGCCGACGACCGGGATGCGCTCGAGCACGCTCATGATGTACCCGCCGACGGTGTCGTAGACGTCGCCCTCGGGGATGCGGATGCCCGTGCGGTCGCGCACCTCGTCGGGGCGGAGCTCGCCGGGGAAGATCACGGTGTCCTCCACCCGGACGATGCCCGCGCGACGGCGGTCGTGCTCGTCGAGCACCTCGCCGACGATCTCCTCGACGAGGTCCTCGAGGGTGACGACGCCGGCCGTGCCGCCGTACTCGTCGACGACGACGGCCATCTGGTAACCGCGGGCACGCAGTTCGGCGACCAGCACGTCGAGGTGGACCGCCTCGGGGAACCGCAGCGGCTCGGTCGCGAGCGCGGCGGCGGGCACGTCGGCCCGACGCTCACGGGGAACGCCGACCGCGGCCTTCAGGTGCACGATGCCGGTGATGTCGTCCATGTCCTCGCCGTAGACGGGGAACCGGCTGTGGCCGGTGCGCCGGGCGAGCTGGATGACGTCCTCCGCGGAGTCGTCGGCCGCGAGGGCGTGGATGCTCGGGCGCGGCGTCATGACGTCGGCCGCCGAGAGCCGCGCGAAGGTGAGGCTGCGGTCGAGGAGCGACGCGGTGTCCTCCTCGAGCACGCCGGCACTCGCCGAGCGACGGACGAGGCTCGAGAGCTCCTCGGCGGTGCGGGCGCCGGAGAGCTCCTCCTTCGGCTCGATGCCGACGGAGCGCAGCACGCCGTTGGCGCTGCCGTTGAGCACGACGATCGCGGGGCGGAACACCGTCGTGAACGCCACCTGGAACGGCATGACGAGCTTGGCGGTCTGACGTGGGACCGCGAGTGCGAAGTTCTTGGGCACGAGCTCGCCGATGATCATCGAGAAGACGGTCGCGATCGAGACGCCGATGATGGCGGCGAGGGGTCGTGACACCCCGCTCGGGATGCCCCACGCGTCGAACACCGGCGCGAGCAGGTTCGAGATCGCCGGCTCCATCGTGTAACCGGTGAGCAGGGTGGTGAGGGTGATGCCGAGCTGCGCGCTCGACAGGTGGGTCGAGGTGATGCGCAACGCGCTGATCGTGAGCGAGAGCCGGCTTTCACCGGCAGCCTGGCGGGCCTCGAGGTCCGCCCGGTCGAGGTTCACGAGCGCGAACTCGCTGGCGACGAACAGGCCGGTGCCGATTGTGAGAAGAAGCCCCACGCCCAACATGACGTAATCCATCACGCATCACCCCCGTTCATCGGGGTGGAGGGTCGGTGGGGCGATTGTCTGCAACTAGGAGGGTCGTCCATCGTGCCGACAAGTCTACGGCAGGCATCTCCGCACGATCCTGGGATGGGTGCCACCATGGCGCTATGGCACTGGACAGGATCAGCCTCGTGGTTCCGCCGGTCGGATCGTGGCGCGAACAGGAGCGGTGGTACCGGTGGGCCGAGCAGGTCGGGTACGACGTCGTGTACACCTACGACCACCTCACGCACGCGACGGCGCCCGGCCTGTGGCTGAGCGAGGCCTTCACCACGCTCACCGCGGCGGCCGCCGTCACCGAGCGCATCCGCCTCGGCACGCTCGTGGCATCGGCCGTGTTCCGCACGCCGGTCACGCTCGCCCGCGTGGCGATGACCGTGCAGGACATCTCGGGCGGTCGCCTCGTCCTCGGCCTCGGCATGGGTGCGCCGACGTGCGCACTGGCCGATCACGGCACCCGCGAGAGCCCTGCCGAGATGTCGGCGCGCTTCGCGGACGTGGTGCGGGGTTACCGGGCGGTGCTCGACGGGACGACCGAGTGGGAAGGTCGCACGACCTCGTTCCGCGGTCTCGAGACCCTGCCGGCACCCGAGGGGGTCGCCCGCCCGGAGCTGCTGCTCGCCGCACACGGGCCCCGTGCGCTGGCGCTCGCCGCCGCGTATGCCGACACCTGGAACTCGTACGGCGGCCCCGGGTCGACCCAGCTCGACGCCGAGGAGTACTGGGCGCTGCTCGCACAGCAGGCGCGGGGATTCGACGAGGCGTGCCGGAGCGCCGGCCGGGATCCGTCGGCGGTGCGTCGCTCGCTGCTGCTGGGGTTCGGCCGCGTGCGCCCCACGACGAGCGTCGACGCGTACCTCGCGGCCGCCGAGCACGCCGCGTCGCTCGGGTTCACCGAGCTCGTCGTGTACGCCCCCGAGTCACCAGCCGGAATGGATTCCGACCCGGCCGTGCACGAGCAGGCACTCGCCCGCCTGCGCTGACGAAGCCTTCGGGATCACGGATGCCGCGGGCCGCAGCATCCGGAGCATCCTCACCAGCTGACCGGCAGCGCCTTGCCCTCTTCGTAACCGGCCGCCGACTGCAGGCCGACGCGCGCGCGGTCATGGAACTCGGCGACCGTCGACGCGCCCGCGTACGTGAAGGAGGACCGCACGCCCGACGTGATCATGTCGAGCAGGTCCTCGAGGCCGGGGCGGAGCGGGTCGAGGTAGATCTTCGACGACGAGATGCCCTCGGCGAAGAGCTCCTTGCGGGCGAGCTCGTAAGGATCGAGACGCCCGAAGCGCTCGTGCACGGCCTTCGTCGAGGCCATGCCCCACGATTCCTTGTAGGCCCGGCCGGCGTCGTCGATCTGCAGCTCGCCGGGCGCCTCGATGGTCCCCGCGAACCACGAGCCGATCATGACGGATGCCGCACCCGCCGCCAAAGCCAGCGCGACGTCGCGCGGGTAGCGCACACCGCCGTCCGCCCACACGTGCGCCCCCATGATGCGGGCGGCCTCCGCCGTCTCGAGGACCGCGGAGAACTGCGGACGGCCGACCGCGGTCATCATGCGCGTCGTGCACATGGCGCCGGGGCCCACGCCGACCTTGAGGATGGTGGCACCGGCGGTGACGAGGTCGTGCACGCCCTCGGCGCTGACGATGTTGCCGGCTGCGATCGGAATGCCGAGGTCGAGGTCGGCGACGGCCCGCAGCGCCCGGAGCATGCCCTCCTGGTGCCCGTGGGCGGTGTCGACGACGAGGACGTCGACGCCCGCGCCGGCAAGGGCCTTCGCCTTCGACGCGACGTCTCCGTTGATGCCGACGGCCGCGGCGACGATGAGGCGACCCGATGCGTCGACGGCCGGGCGGTACAGCGTCGAGCGCAGTGCGCTGCGGCGCGAGAGGGTGCCGACAAGGTGCCCGTGGTGCAGCACGCACACGGTCTCGGCTTCCGCGGCGACGATCACGTCGAACGCGTGGCGCGCGCTCTCGATGTCATCGGCATCGACGGATGCTGCGCGCCCACGCGCGAGGTCACCCAGGCGTGCGTCGGGCAGGGCGGTGCCGAGCCGGGCGGCCGGGACGATGCCGAGGATCTCATCGGCGTCGACGTGACCGGACGAGGCGTCGGCGACCACGATGCCGTGCCCCTCGGTCGCGGGGAGCAGCCGCGCGGCGTCGGCGACGGTCGCATCGGGCGGCAGCACGAGCGGGGTGTCCCACGCGACCGGCTGCGCCTTGACCCAGCGGATCGCGGCGTCGAGCTCCTGCAGCGGCATGTCCTGCGGGAGGACTCCGAGGCCGCCGCGGCGCGCCAGCGTGGCCGCGAGGCGCGCCCCCGTGACCGAGTTCATATTCGCCGAGACCAGAGGAAGGGTGGCCGTCGTGCCGTCGCCAGGAGCGAGGTCGACATCGAGGCGGCTCGTGATCGCCGAGCGCCGCGGGACGAGGAAGACGTCAGAGTAGGTCAGGTCGACGTCGGGTGTTTCGCCGTAGAACTCCATGACCGCCAAGGTTAGTGACAGTTCCTGTGCGGATAATCATGCGGGTTCTTTCAGGTTCGCGGCCCCGGAGGGCCCGAACCTCCCGCGCAGACTGGGCTAGGCTTAACCGTCGTGTGTGAGGGCGGTTCGCGCCCCCCGCGCATCCCAGAACTTCACCGATGAAAGCAGGCGATTCAGCGTGTCGAGCCAGGTGACGGGCGTCGGGGTTTCGAACGAGGGAGAGTTCGGAGCCAACGAGTGGCTCGTCGAGGA
>Ga0310900_10000819_pt1 | contig 11402 bp, 9 predicted proteins | sample C24D1metaG_FD_203879 | JGI IMG/M metagenome (GOLD analysis project Ga0310900, IMG submission 203879) | Lab incubated soil microbial communities from West Virginia University Organic Research Farm, Morgantown, WV, United States - C24D1 | ecosystem: Environmental > Terrestrial > Soil >...
CGTCGAGACCCTGACGCCGGTCATCGGCACCTGGGTCGGCGAGAAAGAGATCCGGGCGATCATCGAACGCCGAGACCGCCTGCAGGGCATCATCGACAAGCTCGTCGCCGCAAAGGGTGAGGCAGCGATCTACGTGCAGTAAGGCTTCTTCAGGAGCCGCCAGAGGGATTCCCTTAGCTACCGTCCCGACTCCGGACGGTGAAACCCTCGTCTATCATGTCCGGTGGCCCTTTAGGGTTCACGTTTGGGCGACCGTGGGCCCACCGCTCTTAATGGACAGGGAGCATGGTGATCAAAAGCCAGCTGACAGCGTTGCCAGGCCGCCTGAGTTGCGGGGAAACCTGGTCCGGCAGTGGTGTAACCTCCGGCGTCATGATGCTGCCCGGCCTCGAAGTCTGGGTGCAATCAGTCCCCGCTGGAGCCGCCCATGCGGGCGGTGACGTTCATTACCTGTCGAACTGTCCGGAATGCATCGTGTCGCGCATCGCCTTGGCGGATGTGAGCGGTCATGGCGATCAAGTCGTCGCGTTTGCCGACGCGCTGCGGCACCTGATGGTCAAGTACTTGACCGCGCTCGACCAGGAAGCGTTGATGCGCGACCTCAACCGAGTGGCGCGCCTGGCGCTTGGCTCCTTTCACTACGCCACGATGCTGGCGCTCGGATGGCACAGCCAAAAGGGACTCCTGGTGATTACGAACGCGGGTCATCCGCCACCGATGTGGTACCGCGCGGATCGCAAGAGCTGGACGTGGCTCGAGATCAATCGCGGGTCGGAGAAAGCTGCGGGCGTTCCACTTGGTCTGCTGGAAGACATTCACTACTTCCGTCGAGTGATCAAACTCCAGGAAGGTGATCTGGTTGTCCTGTATTCAGATGGTGCATCGGAGGCAGTGAACAACGACGGCACCGAACTGGGACGTGAAGGTCTGATGTCGCTGGCCGGGGAGTCGGATGTTCACTCGGCCACGACCTGCGGAGCAGGACTCGCACAATCGCTCCTGTCGTTTCGCGGCGGCGACTCCGCGCAAGACGATCAGACGGTCATCGTATTGCGAGCCTTGTGACGTTTGCTCCAACAACGATTCGCGCGTACTTCCGAGAGCGGAAACTCATCGGGCTTGATCGACTCCCAGAGCATCTGCGATCGACGCCGTGAGCGCGCAACCGCTCTCGCTCTCAGAGTCCGCGGGACACTGCACGCACGAACTTGTCGTAATCCGCTTCGACTTGGTCCGCGTAGGTGCGCGCGAATTGCTTCATGGCGGTATCGAGTCTTGTCGACCTACCGGCGTAGCCGGCAATCATCGACGCTCCGCTTGTGCGCGCATGCCCCTTGGCCAGTAGCCGACCGAGGATCCTGGCGTAGTCGTTCAGCGAGCTCGCCCTAATTGCGTCGATCGGAATCGCGCCCTTCATGTCGCGAAACTGCCGGACGTAATAAGGCAGGCCGTCAATCGTCGTCCAGCCGAGCAGCGGATCGCTGACAGTTTGCAGCGCTTGCTGATACTCCACCACGCGCTGACCCTGATGCGCGTGCCTGGCCGACTCGCCATGGACGTACCGAGCCGCCACCGAACGCTGTGCCTGCTTCAACTGCAAGAAGATGACATCGTCTGGGCTGCTCCCCTCGAGCAGCGCCACATAGCTGCGCAGACCGACGCTGCTGACGCCAACGACTTTGTGTGCGATATCGACCAGCGTGCAGCCGGCGACAACACGCCGCCAGTGGGGCGCCAGCGTGACGAGGTAGTTGTCGAGAGCCCTCCCGATCCGCTAGATCGACTGATAGGAGCGGCCATCTGCGCCGGGTATTACCGCATGGCCCGACGGCAGTTTGGGCGACATCAGTGGTGATTCCAGCACGTTCTTGAGCGCTCGTCCATGGTGCGGCCGTCCGTGGGACCGAGACGAGTCCCTCAAGTCTTTGGTATGCGAATTCGCACTCCGCTTTTGCGAAACTGTTGTAGCCTCGACCGTTTTCTTTTTCCTGATGTCCGCTTCGATGTCTTTGATCAGGCCATTCGCTGCCGGACCTTGGCGCTCCTCCGACGTTCCTCGACGAGCCCTCGGCTTTGGTCAATTGAGAACACTATGACCAACTGCGTCAGCCTCGTGTTTTTGATGGTCCTCGTCTTCGCGCGCGGCGCGGATGCGCAAGAGAGCCGTGCCGACACCCTCAAGCAGGCCCGCGAGGAGAAGCAGCAGGCCGTTGTGCCTTACGACCCGGGCATGCTCGAAACCATGCTCAAGGCCGTCGAGAGAGGCGGCGTGCCGCTCATCACCCGTGACGGGGTGTATCTGAAGCTTGGCAGCCTCACCACCGGGAGCGGTTTCGCGTACGGCGCCGGCTACCGTTCCCGGCGCCTCTTCGACGGCACGGCGACCGTCGACGTCTGGGCCGGCGCGTCGATGACCAGATACTGGTCCGGCGAAGGAACTGTGCGTTTTCCGCGACTCGCAGACGGTTTCATCGACGCCCAAGCCTATGGGCGCCGCAACGATTTTCCCCGCGAAGACTACTTCGGTCTCGGTCCGGCGTCGTTGCGCCGCAATCAAACCGACTATGCGATTCAAACGACAACCATCGGAGCGCGTGCCGCGGTACGGCCGGCGCCGATAGTCGCGATTGGCGGCGGCCTCGAACACATCGATACGGGTGTCAGTGATGGTGCCGATCCGGAGCTGCCATCGATCAGCGAGGTGTTCGACGAACAGTCAGCGCCGGGGATCACCCATCAGCCCGACTACCTGCGCTCGATCGTGTTCGTCGATGTCGATTGGCGCCGCCCGCTGAACGCGCGCAACGGCGGATGGTATCGCGCCGAGTTGAGCCGCTACGACGATCGCCAGGGCCTCGGGTTTTCGTTCGATCGTCTCGACGTCGACGTCCGTCAGTTCGTGAGTTTTCTCTCCGAGCGGCGCGTGCTGGTTGGACGGGTTGTGGCATCCACCTCGAACGTGGAGCCGGACCAGCAGGTGCCGTTCTACGTGATGCCTACCCTGGGCGGCAAGGACACCCTGCGCGGTTTCCGCGACTATCGCTTTCGCGGGCCGCACGCGTTGCTCCTGCAGGGCGAATATCGCTTTGAGATCTGGTCGGGCCTTGACGGTGCGCTGTTCTACGACGCCGGCAAGGTCACCCTGCGGCGTTCGCAGCTCGACCTCAGGCATCTGGAATCGGACTATGGCTTTGGTTTCCGCTTCAACACCGACAGGGGGATCGTCGCGCGCGTCGATGCGGCGTTCGGGAGTCGTGATGGCAAGCATCTCTGGATTGTCTTTGGCGGCACGTTCTAAGGCGGCGGTGACCTTCGCCGCGCTGCTGACGCTCGCGGGTGGTGTCTTCACCGCCAACACGCCACGTTTCTATCCCGACGATCCGCTGTGGGCTGACGACGATGCAGCGCTCGATGCCTCACGCGTCGTCGCCATCGAGGACGCCAACAGCTACGATTTCGTCGTCAACACCTTCGGCGATCCAGGCGAGCGTCGCAACGTCCGCGCGTTGAACATCAACACCCTCGACGAAGTTCCGGACTCCAGCTGGTTCACCAATCGCATCGGTCGCATGCGGCTGCCGACCGCCGACCTCGTGCGCGGCCCGGATCGTGTTGCGTCGGTCTCACTCGATGGCTGGGTGGTCTCGAGCGGCAAATCGACGGGCGTGCAGCCCGGATTTCGCATGACGGATCTGCAGGGTCATCTCCATCAGATTGAGTTCGATCCGCCGTCGAATCCTGAGCTGGCCACTGGCGCAGAGATCATCGGCACGGCCTTCTACTACGCGTTTGGCTACAACACAGTCGATGTGTATCTGGCTGAGCTCGATGCCGATCGCCTCGTGATTTCACCGTCAGCAACCCAATTCGATCCGCTCCTCGGCGAACGGAGAAAACTGACGCGACGCGACATCGACAACGTGCTGCGCCGCGCCGCCAGGCAGCCGAATGGAAAGTACCGCGTCTTGGTCAGCCGGTTTGCCGACGGCAAGCCTCTGGGCAACTTCCGCTATTACGGCACCCGGCCGGACGACCCCAACGACATCGTGCCGCACGAGCATCGTCGCGAGCTGCGCGCGGCGCGGGTGTTTGGCGCGTGGCTGAATCACGATGACTCGCGCGGCGTGAACAGCCTCGACATGCTCGTCACCCAACCGAATCGCCGCTTCATCGAGCATTACATGTTCGACTTCGGATCGATCATGGGCAGTGGCACGGTCTACCCGCAACGTCATCGTCCGGGCAACGAGTACATCCTGGAGTGGAAACCCGGATGGCTGACGCTCGCGACGCTCGGGCTGTACGCGCGACCCTGGACCCGCATCTCGTACCCGGAGGCGCCTCCCTCGGCGGGGCGATTCGAGGCGAACTTTTTCACACCCGAACAGTGGAAGCCGGAGTATCCCAACGCCGCGTTCGAGAACATGCGTCCCGACGATGCGTTCTGGGCGGCGCGAATCGTGGCCCAGTTCGATGCCGACATCGTTCGCGCGCTGGTCGAGAAGGCGCACTACAGCGACCCCCGCACCACCGAATATCTGACGCGCACGCTGCTGCAGCGGCGAGAGAAGGTGCTGGCCGTGTGGTTATTGCAGATCAATCCACTCATCGACTTCGCGATCAACGCCAGCAACGAGCTGACCTTCGACAACGTCGCGGAGCGTGAGAATCTGACCACGGCCGCCGATCGATATCGTGTCGAGTGGGGACGTTTTGACAACGCGACCGGTGTGGTGACCGACACACTGGCGGCTGTGGTCAGCGAGCGGCGCCTGCAACTGCCGGCCGCGTACGTCTCTGCGCCGCCCGAATACTTGCAGGTGCAGGTGTCGGCGATTCACCCGCGGTTCCCGGCATGGGCGACGCCGGTGACGCTCCATTTCCGTCGCACCGCCGGTGGTTGGACGATCGTTGGTCTCAACCGTATGCCTCAGGCCTAGCTTTCAGCTGTTAGCGCTATCGACTATCGGCCCGATCCGAAAACGAAGCCCACCGATCGCTCGACGGGGTTGTAGACGGTGCCATAAAACGGCGATGTCGTGTTCGCCTGGATGTCGCGATATGCCGAGGCCCCGAACAGGTTGAAGACCTTGATGCCGGCGCGGAAGCGGCGCTTCTTGAACCGCCAGGGACGCGCGATCGAGAAATCGAGCGTGCGGACCGCCGGCAATCGGCCGGTGCGCGAGCGCGGGCCGACGAAATCCTGGAACTCGTTGACCGCCGACCATGGGAACCCCGATCGCAGTTCCACCACAGGCGCAAAGTCCCACTTGCCGGGCAGTCCGATCGTGCCGCGAAGCAGCAGCCGGTGTCGCACGTCGGTCGAGATCAGGTTGTGCTCATTGGCCCGGATGATCGGATTGCGGAAGTTGCCGTAGAAGTCGTCGTAGTTGTTCAAATCGGCGGAACCGCGCGCCCACACGTACGACATCGTCAGGTCGCGGCGCTCGCCACCGAGATACCGCACCGTGCTTTCGAGTTCCCGGTACGCCGACGAGCCTGAGCTGGCAAGACGCAAGGTGCCGGCCGCGGGATCGGGCGACACAACGTGCTCGTGCGAACCGTTGCGCCCCAGAAACGCCACCTTCAAAAGTACCCGGCGGCCAAACCGCTGGTCCCATTCGATGTTGCCGACCTCTGCTTCGGGCGTGCGAAGCGGGCCATCGACCCTGTTGGTCAACGTGATCGGCTGGCCGATTGACGAGCCATCGACGTTGAAACGCGAGATCGTGCGTGGCTCGAACGACTCGAAGGCCCCGATGTTGAGCGGCGTGCGCTGGGCGAATTTGCCGAACCCGCCTCGCACGATCGCGCGGCCGCCAGGCAGCACCGCAATTGCCGCGCCCGCTCGCGGCGACCAGTTCGTGCCTTCACCGACGCCGTCGCGATCGACGCGCAGGCCCAGCTCGAACGTCAGTCGCGCGTTCACTCGCCAGCGGTCCTGCGCGAACACCGCAAACTCGGTCCCCTGGACAGACTGCGCCGCCGCCGCGCCGAACGCGGTGCGCTCCGCAAGGGAACCATCGAGACGACGAACTTCGACCGGGCGGCTCGCACTGAAGCCGGTGTACTCCGAACGCTGCAGGTCGGTGCCGAACTTGAAGACGTGTTGGCCGCTAGGAAGATTTCGCGTGAGGCTCAACGCCTCGACCCACTGGTAGCTGCGCACGTTGCGTTCCTGATCGTTGAAGAAGCCGCCGCCCTGCGTCTCGGGCGCGTAGACCATCGGGGCATGGTTGTCGCTGTCTACCTCGATCTCGAAATGCCGCAGTGAGAGCGTGGACTCGAGTACGAGATCAGGCAGGATCGCCAGCCGGTCGACGCCACCGGCCGACCACCCATCCTGGTGCCATCCCGGCGTCGTTACCGCCGGCCGGAACGTGGTCATCGTCACACGGTCGATTTCCCGGGGAAACATGATGAGCGCGCCACTCAGCACATGCCTGGCGGACATCACGCTGTCGAGTCGTGTAAATGAGTCAAAGCTGCGCATCACGACCTCGGGCTCGTCAGGCAGGCTCTTCACCGGTGTGGCCACGTAGCGGAACTGGAAATCCTGCGCGAGGAAGAGGCGATCCTTCCGAATCGGACCGCGGACCGATGCTCGGGGCTCGAAGCTGCGGACGCCGCGCAGCAATGCGCGGAACCGCGGTACCAAGTTGCCGATCGAGAAGTCCCAGTCGTTGGTGCCGCCCCTAGTGCGGATCTGCGTGATGCTGGTGGAGAATCGTCCATATTCGGCGGCGAACGGATTCGCCATGACCTCCACGGAGTCCACAGACTGCGTCGGCAAGTCGAGATCGAAATCTCCCGTTGACGGATCGATCAGGCTGGCGCTGCTGATTTGCAGCGCGCCCTGGGTAGGCTGCCCGCCCTTGATGCGCAATCGCCCGTTCCCATCCCGGACGACCCCCGGCAACAGCGGCAACAGGCTCCGGAAATCGTCGCCCTCGAGCGGCGCGGTCTCGAACAGCGATCCCGACAGCATGTCGCTCATCGACACTGGCTGGACACTGTCCGTAGGTGACGGCGTGTTGGCGTGCACCTGGACGCCCGGCAGGACAAACGTCAACTGCGCGTCGAGAATCACCTGCGCCGTCTCGTTCGCGCGTACGACGAACACAGTGGAATCGCGATCCACGAAGCCCGGTCCGGATGCCGTGATGAGGTACCGGCCTATGGGTACATCGGGAAAGGTGACCTGCCCGGCGCCATCGGTCTCCGTTTTGGCGATGACGACCCGATCATCCGGGTCCCGGAGCTCGATCTGGATGCCCGGCATGTGCACGGTCCCCTCGAGCGTCGTAATGGTCGCGACGACGCGTCCGGTCGTGGCAGGCTGCGCGGATTGCGAGGGTTCGGCGGCGGCGACCGCCAGCCCCCACAGAGAAAAGAGAAAGATGCCAACGCCGAACGAGGTGCCGCGGCTACGCATTGTGCGATTGGAACTAACGTCGCGCTCCATCTTGGAAGGCACGGAAGAGTGCGTGGTTCGGCTGCCTACATTAACAAATCTCGTGGCCCAGGAGGCGTCGTCATAGTTTCGGGATGAGCCGGACACTAGTGATGCGCGGCGGCTGCCATGCCCGACACGGCAGCGGTGGGGCACAGGCGATACGCCGCTCAAGGAAATCCTGCTGACGATGAACGCGAGCGACATTCGTATCCGGCCGCCATCGAGCTCGAATACGACGTGCCATCGGGATCCGACGCCGTGAAAGGAGACCCCGAAGTGTCTCGACTCTTGCAAGGCCCCTGGCGAAGGGGAAGCGAGACTATTGTTTCGGCCGCGCCAGCTCCGGAATCGGGCGGCCGAGGAACCCTTCGATCGGCTGTTGCCCGCCAAACGGCGCCTCATCGCGCAGGTTGATCGCGCGGGTCTGTGACAGTGCCGTGGCCACCGGCACTCCGCGATCGCGAATCAAGTAGGCGGCCCATAGGTGGCTGGCGCGCCACGCGACGGTGCAATGGAGCAGCACCTTGTCTGGCGCGGAAGCAATCGCCGCGGCAAACATGTCGAGTTGTTTCGGCCCGTACGGATTCTCCGCCGAGCCGCGCATCGGAATGTGCACGTAGGTGACGCCCAGTTCCTTGAGCGTGGCAGCTTCATCGAAGCCCACCTGCGCCATTTCTTCCGGCATTCGCAGATTGATCACCGTCGTGACGCCCTTCGACTTGAGCTCGCGAAGCGCACGTTCGGTCGGCTGGCCGGCGATGAACAAGTCGTCACCGACGCTGGCGAACTTGGCCTGGAACAGTCCTGTGATGTCGAGATTCACCGGGTCCGGCGCTGGACCGGTGCGACCCTTGCCGACGACCGGCTGCGCCTCAGCGCCCAGCGTGAATGACAGCGACAGGAGAGCGGCAACTGCCGACCGTCGCAGGAACGAAGCGTCCATAGATCCCCTCTTTCAGACTATCACCCTAAGCCGCTACAGTCAGGACCGCTCCCGCCCGAAACTATCCAGGGAACCGCGTGACAGACACCAGCTGGCCAGCCGCATTCACATGTCCGGAGTGCCTCGAATACAGCGGCCTCGCGCTCAAGGTAGAGTCGCATCGTCCCGGCATGATGCTCGTTGATGTCCGGTGCGAGCACTGCGCCCATGAATGGCAGCTCGAACGCGACATGCCCACCTACGCCATCCGACCCAAGAAAGATCGCCGCCGGCGGCCGCGCAGCTTCGCCCCGATTGTCACTTCGAATTGAAAGCAAGGCGCCGATTCCGCCACAGGCTCTTCGTTACGCCGGACTGATATGGTCATGTTCAGATCTTGGGGGGCTCATGACAAATGGATTCAGGCGAATTGCCGACGGCACCGCGTCTGTGATCGGTTCTCCGTGGACCTTCACGGCGACGCTCGCGCTGACGGCACTGTGGTTGATGCTCGGTCCGGTGTTTCGGTTCTCGGATACGTGGCAGTTGACGATGAACACGGCGGCGTCGCAGGTGACGTTTCTCATCGCGCTCCTGTTGCAGAACACCCAGAACCGCGATACGCGCGCGCTGCAGTTGAAGCTCGATGAGTTAATCAGAAGCACGGCCGGCGCCAGGCCTCAGATGATGAATCTCGAGGAACTGGACGACGACCAACTCGAGGCGCTCAAGAAGGAATTCGAACGCCTCGGCGAACGCCGGAAAACCAGAGGTTAGAGGTTAGTGGGTTGTCGCGGACACTGCTTGCGACGGTGGCAACAACGGGTTCCATGACTCCTCGAGCTCGTGTCGGACCTCGCCAGAAGGCTATGCACCGGCGGCCAGCAGTCCTCTCCGGCGAAGTTCCGCCAAAACATCGGCGTGCGGGATATACGCGACAACCTGCAACCCAGGCTTTCGAACAGCTCCTTTCTTTTCGTGATGGCGTGCTGGAGATCACCCGCTCTGACCACCTGAGACCCGTTTGGTCCGGCCAGGAGAAACGACGGCGCGTACAAACCCGCAAGCTCCGCGGCGTTCGATGCGGCGCTGAGCTGCTCGAATGTCCGGAAAAACGATTCCATCAGCGTGATCATCATGTCGGCTCCTTTCGGCGCGGTCATTCGCGGTGTGCAGAGTGATGTTCTAGCTGAAAACCGCGCCGCTGCCAACTTGACAAACGTATATATGTTGTAGTATGTTGATATTCAGTGGCGGAGCGAAAGCTATACAGCTTTTACATTGATCCCGATCTCGCGGCGGCGCTCAAAGTGTTGAAGGAGCGCGACGGGACGCCCGAGAGTGAAGCGGTTCGCCGTGGACTTCGGTCCTACCTGAAGAGAAAGGGCGTGTTGACGGCCCGCCTCGCGGTTGCCCGCAAGCGTCGCTAGCTTCGCGCCGAAGCTGCTACCGCACCTTCTTCCCGTCGATCCGCGTTGCCGTCGACGGGTCGTTCCGATCCTCGCGCCAGGTGGGGTGACTGAAATGAATCACCCGGTCGCCGTTGTAGGAGATGACGGCGTTGTCGAACACCAGCGCGCCGATCCTCTTCCAGTTCCGAAACGTCCAGCGCAGCCGCGCCCCCGGCCCGCTCGATGCCCCGTCGTCGGTGACCTCGATGTCGAAGGTCAGCGTCCGTTTCGGAAGCGGGTCGCCGCGGTCGAAGATCTGCGCCATGATTTCGTCGCGGAAATCGAGGTCGGCGCCTTCAACCTTCGGCTGTCGCGGTGACACGTGAAGTCGCATGAACTGCGGGCTCCGTGTCGGTTCCGCCGGTGGTTTCCCGAGCTCGGCGATCTGATAGAGCTGGCGCTGGCTGCCTTCTCGATCGACCTTCATGAACGTGAGCCCGACCCGTGTCAACAGGGCGAACCCTGACGCGCCGCGACGCGAGACGGTCACGTCGGGGGCGTTTCTGAGGTCGGCGTCGTTGATGAAAGTCGACTTGGCGCCGCCGATGTCTTCCTGCGTGATGAAGTTCGCCGTCCGCAGCGGTCGCGTGTCGTCGGGATCGGTCGTGGGAAACAGCTTGCCGACCATCGACAGTGAGCGCGTTTGGCCCCGCCGCGTTTCGGTGCAGCAGGTCGAATAGCGCGCGACGGTCAGCGCCGTGCTGCCTTTGCGGAAGTAGCCGGAGTACGGCGTGTCTTCCGTGATCTGCCAGCGGCCCGTCAGGCAGACGCCGTTCGGGTGGACGAGCCGCGGAAACCCTTTCCGATCCGTGCCCCAGCGTAAGTCGGCTCCCGAATCAAGCGTGCGTTCGCAGTCGGTGATGAACTGGCGAGTCGCACCGAAGATGAGGCCGCCGAAGACCGATGTGAAGGTGACCTCGGAGACGGGCAGTGCCGGTTCGCCGGCGCCTCCCCAGATGCGCTGATACGGGTTGGCAAAGATCGCCGCGACGACGTCGGGGTAACGCGACCCGGAGTAAACGCGATCGTCATCGGCGACGGGGAGCGTCTGGCCGTCGAGTTCAGTGGCCACGGCCGGACTATACGCCTGCGGCATTTCGACGCAAGCGGATTCTATCTTCGCTCCATCCTGCGCTTGAGCTCTTCGGTCACAGTCCACAGATGCAATTCGTAGCTATCGTCGGGGCCAAGCGACACGGTCCGGTCCGGCTTCCAGTCGCCCATCGTGAAGCGGTGCGAAACCACCCGTGCGCCGACTTTCAGCTCTCGCCACAGATGCGGCCGGATTAGCAGGTTGAAGTGGTCGCCCATGTACAGGAAGACAACCGTCGCCTCCGAAAGATCGCGAATGTCGAGGGCGTCGCCCTGACGGATCTCAATCCGATCGGCGAGGCCGGCGGCTTTGACCAGGCCACGGGACTCTGCCACGCGATCGGGATCGATGTCGATGCCCACGCCCTTCTTTGCACCGGCCTTGACCGCCGCGATCGTGATACGGGCGTCGCCGCAGCCTGGCTCGTATACGACATCAGCCGGTCCGACTGCGGCCAGCTTGATCATCTCGGCAACCACT